>AMZC01007520.1_pt1 | contig 29705 bp, 27 predicted proteins | sample 948551 | NCBI WGS metagenome assembly AMZC01 (sample SAMN01120625, study PRJNA171369) | bioreactor sludge metagenome | biome: sludge; isolation source: anaerobic thermophilic cellulolytic sludge from lab reactor | place: China: Hong Kong, Shek Wu Hui wastewater treatment plant | collected... | reverse complement strand
ATCATTTGCATCTATTATATTCAGGTCTTCGTCGAGCAAAAGGATACCCATGCCCGAAGCCCCCATCATCCACTTTAACAGGGCATCTTTCATAAAGCAACAGTTTTATGATTCTTCAAGCATTAGGTCGTCTAGCTTGTCCACTTTTTCAAGCAGTCGCGCCAAAGATGATACTCCTAATACAATAACCAGGTTGCCAGAAATGAATTTTTCTTTGAGCGAAAAACCCATAAATACAAGTAACGCATAATCGACCCGACTTTGGCCAGAATGAAGTGTGGCCAGCATTTCTTTTACGGCATTTATCTGAAGTTCAGGTACGCTAAATGTAAAATGCACCTTTAATAAGTTTCCAAACATACCCAGGCAGGAGTTGAGAATAATATTGCCAACCTCCAAGAGCACCTCTCTGACGGTAGAACTAAAATCAGAGTATGTACCCGCCTCTGATTCAGTAAGCAAATCTGTCAGGAGTAATGCACCCGAGCGGTTGAGAATAAGCATGGCATCGCCGCTTACATCACCTGAAAACAATTGATGCACTGTGGTAACTTCTCCCTCAGCCACCGGTTCAAGCCGGGGACCTAATTCTTCCACCGGCACTACATCAACTTTTGGAACTTCAAGCAATATGCGGTCTCCGGTAAGTTCTGATAGGGCCGCAGCGGCCCTTGAAAAACCGATATTAATAAGTTCTGTAAGATTATCTTTTTGCTCTTGCGTAAGTATCATAATAATTTATGATTTAGAAGTAATAATCAAATAAACCTTCGAATGGTTTCGATAAGTTGTTCCTGTTTAAATGGCTTAGTGATGTAAGCAATTGCACCGGCCTCCATAAGTTCATCAATAGTAGCCTGCTGAATATCGGCACTTCCTATGATTATTTTGGCTTGAGGGTCGAGATTGCGAATCTTCCGAAGCACTTCTAATCCAGACATGCCACTCATGTTAAGGTCGAGTAAGACCAAATCCGGGTGTTCTTCTTCAAAGACAATGAGAGCCGATTCTCCATCACCGGCCTCAACAAATACGAAATTTTCCTCACCTATCATCCTTTTGAGGATTTTCCTGGAAAGAGAGGAATCATCAATAATAAGAATCTTTTTCATAGCATTAACTCTTTAATTATTGTATTTAGAATTTGATTAAGAGGTACTACTTTATCGGAAAGACCCGCCTCGGCCACAGTTCGCGGCATTCCATATACTATGCATGAATTTTCATCCTGGGTAAAAATTTTCCCTCCTTTGGCTTTTATCCATGCGGCGCCTTCCTGGCCGTCGTTACCCATGCCAGTAAGGATAATGCCCAGAACCCTGGAACCAAAAAACTCGGCAGCAGACTTAAACAGAACATTAACAGAGGGTTTGTGAATGCTTTCGACAGGTTCTGAAGGAAATGTTACAAAATATCCACTGCTTTGAGAGCCAGTAAAAGCAAAATGGTGGCCTGCCTGGCCTAATATCACACGCCCAGGTTGTAGAGGCATACCTTCCTGAGCCTCAACAACTTCAATAGCTGATATTTCGTTCAACTTCTGAGCATAAAGACTGGTATAGCCTTCTGGCATATGCAGTACAATGCAAACTGGGACAGGAAAATCGGATGGCAAAAGTGGGATAATAGATTTGAGTGCCTGCGGACCTCCCGTTGAAACCCCAATAACGATGATATCGAAAGCAAGTTTACCGGGAAATATACTTGGAATTTTTAAGGAAACTTCTTCCTGTTTCTGGGGCTGGGTAGGAATAAACTGAGCCAGAGCTACATTTTTAACCTTTTCGATAAGTTCAGAACTAATTTCAAACACCTTTTCGGTTGCAAGCGCTGTTGGTTTTTGTACAAACTCAAGTGCCCCGGCGTCCATGGCTGCCATTGCAAGTTCTCCATTTTCACTGGCAATACTCGTCACTACTACAGGTTTGGGCTTTCGCTTCATTAGCTCTTTCAAAAAAGTAACCCCATCCATCTCGGGCATTATCAAATCGAGGGTGATAACATCCGGATCGAGCAAATCAACCTTCTCCAGCGCATCTAGTCCATTGATTGCTGTTCCCACCACTTCAATAAACGGACTCCTATCCAGCATTTGCCTCATCACCTTGCGGATGTAAGCCGAATCGTCAACCACCAGAACCCGAATTATTTTTTCAGGAATATTATTCATACTGAATCGCTTTTTTGATCTTTAACATAAATAAAAGAACCACCTATATCTTGCATCACAAATTTTACGGGGTATTTCAGTAATGATTCGGAAACCCCAACAATAAGATAGGCAATTTCTGGCATAAATTTATAGAAATTATTAACAACCTCTTGAACTACTGCCTGGGAGAAATAAATAAAGACATTTCTGCATAAAATGACATGGCTTGCTGCAAAAGCGTTCACCTGGGTGTGATCTTTCAGATTTACCACAGCCCAACGCACAAACTGATGAATATCAGGATCAATTTGCAAATATCCGTTATCGCGAGGTTTAAAATACTTTTGACGCAATAGTTCCGGTGTAGCTCTGAATGAGCGCTCAGAATAAAGCCCTTTAATTGCCTTACCGATAGCCAGACTGGAGGCATCAGTTCCTAAGATCTCAATCCTATCGGTCAACAAACCGGCTTCCTTAAGCATGATGGCAATGGTAAGAGGTTCTTCGCCAGTGCTGCAGGCTGCACTCCAGATACGAATCTTCCCTCCGGTATTAGTCTCGAGTAAGGAGGGTACTAATTGATTGACCAATGCTTCAAGAGCAGCAAGCTCTCTGAAAAAATAGGTCTCATTGACTGTTATCAGGTTGAATATAACTTTAAATTCGGCTTCACCACCTGCATCGTATTTGAGGTAATAGTAATAATCAAGAAAACTATTAAAACCAAGTTCAATTACTCTTCCCGAGAGTTTATCAGCAAGTATGTCACGGCGCGATTCCTCGAAATAAATACCTGTGCGCTCATGGATAAGGTCGCGCAGAATAGTAAATGCACTGTCGCTAAGTCCTAAAGATTCGCGATAAAAACGCATAGATTTCTATTTCTGTTTTTTTAAACGTTGATTAGGGTCTCCAAGGGCAGCCATCAGATCAAGCTCAGAGAGAAGCATCTGGTAGTGATTTCTTACCCTGAAATCTTCATCAGAAGCATACCTTACAATAATATCACGAAACATAGTGAGCGGCAGCTGCTGGAAAAGTCCCACCAACATAAGCCGGTTCTCTATACTGATTTGCCCAAACTGCCACAACAGCTCAGGATAGTGTTTATTCCTTTGTTTAAGTTGACCAATAACTGAATCTTGGCAAGCAGGCACCTTTATGAGTTTCAAAAGGCCCAAATATGCGTGGGGAGTTTCGAATTCTGAAAGTGTATCAATGCATGTCTGACGCAGAATTTCATCACGGGCAACAGAAGCGTGAAAAACCAAATAATCTACTACTTCGCTATGATTATAGTGTTTGAGAGCAGGAATAAGTTGTTTTTTCAAATGGGCATCCGACTCGGTGATTAACTCGAGCAAAAAAGGCAAGGCCTCAGGAATACCAAAAGAAGCGATAGCATTAACAGCTGAGGCAGCAATATCTGGATTGGAACCTCTGGAAAGATTTTGAAGTATAGGCAGTAACGGTTTTAATTGTAATTGACCTGCAGCTTCCATAGCAGCCGCGAGTAAGAAAGGAGGTTGACTACTCTGAAGGGTTTGCTCAACCCCATGACTAAATTCCTTGAAGCCCTGGCTGGCAATAGTTCTAAACGCATAGGTTTGCACCCAAGGATCGGGGTCCGCAACAGCCAGGCGTAATACGGGTAATGCCATGTCAGGCTCAAGAAATGCAGCAGCTTTAGCTATTTGTCCCCTGATCCGTGGATTCGAGCGTTTATATACATCAACCAATAAGTTGCCCGATTCTTCCACTTCGAAAAAGGGTAGAGCTTCAACAGCCGCTGCCATAACATTGTTTTCCGGGTCATTTAGGGCGGCAATTATTTTTTGTGCACAAGACGGATAACCAAAATACCCAGCAATTTTAATAGCAGATTCACGCACCAGAGGGTCGGAATCTTCAATCAGGGGTGGGATTACCTCCGACATGCGGGGATGACCAATGCTGTTGAGAGCAGAAATTACGGCCCTCCTCACCAATGGATCGGGATGCCCCATGAGTTTAATCAAAGGATCAAATGCTGATCTGTCTCCAATTTTAGCCAATGCACCCGAGGCAAGCACAATCAATTCGGGTTCATCATCAAGGGCTTTCAAAAGAATGGGAACTGCCTCTGCACTTCCTATGCGCCCCAGTGTGATAATTGCTGCTGCACGTTCTTGCACATCACCATTTTCTGATAATTGTGCAAGGGCAGGCATCAACCGTGAACCTTTGCGTACAAGGCCCTCGATGACAACATCCTTTACCTGGGGGTTGCCTATAGTTTTCACTAAAAACTTATCCACGGAAGGATCATTCATTAAACTTAATACCTGAAGCAAAAAGGTTAGTTTATCCTCCGATGTTTGATTGGCATATTCCAGCAGATTTTGTATACCACTATCCTGAATTGACCGCATGATTAATAATTCCATAGGATGCGTTTCAGTGGAATACCCTTTGAAACGGGTTAAAATTTTTGCCAATGCAGAAACTGCTTCTGAAATATATAGGGGATTACTATTGATAATCTGGCATAGATCAGCGACTGCTTCAGTTGTGGCGCATGCCGAGGCAAGAGCAATCATAGGTTCGGTAAGCATTTCATTTTTCCACAACACACGCAAAGAAGGATAAACCATGGCATCGCCCATAAGAGCAAGTCCCATAAGTGCGGCAGACGACAGAAAATAATCATCACTAAAAGCAATAGAAGTGAGCTTGGCAACACTTTCCACTGCCTTAAGCTTTCCTAATGCTTCAATAGCATGATACTTTACATTAGGGTCGGGGTCATCAAGTGCCTCTATTATGGCGGGAATAGCGTTTTGGTCTCCTCTGTCGCCTAAGGCTTGCAATACATAAATACGTAAATCACTGTCGGGCTTTTTCAAAAGATCGAGTAATACTGGAAGTAAATCACCCGTAGTAGTTGTAATGAGTGCCAGAATGGAGGAAAGTATGGCTGGGTCGTAGTGGTAGTGAATTAAATCTTCAACAAGCTTCGATATGTCAAGCTTTTCTGCAGGGCGCTGAAACGTTGCCATTGAGTCGGCATTTGACTCTGCCGCCCCCATTGTCTGCTCAAGTATCAATATCAGGCCAATAGATTCCTCGTCTTCACTGCGCATAGGTGCAAGAGTTAACATGAAGTTGGTGATATTTGCCGGGTGATCACTCGACCGACGGAACAAACCCGCATTTAAAGTGCCAGAGACAAATTCTACCACACCATTTGTAATAGCATTCTCAATACGTCTGCGCATGAGGTTGCTGTTGAAGCCAGGAAAAATATCATGAATACGTTTACCTCTGATTTCCGATTCTTCGACCCCTGTTATCTGCTGCATATTCTCATTCCAATAAACAACTTCATGCAGCAGGTTGAGCGACCCAACTCCTACAGAAGCAGAAGGCCTACCATCCACTTTTCCAGTAATATCTTTACTCATAAGCCTATCGTTAATTAAATAATGTGCTCCAATTCAGCAGCCTTTTGTCTAATAGTACGGAGAATACTAAGACTTTCTTTAGCCTCATCAGAATTGCGTTGGTTAATACGCCTTATTTCAGTCATTTGCTTTAAGGCATCTTCATTTACCTTAACATGCTCTTTATTTGCTTTAGTGAGGTTTGCAATTTGCCTGCTGATGGTTTGGGTAGCCATACTCATCTCATGAAGGGCTTTCGATTGCTCTGCCAGAGCTGTGGCAGTTTGTCGTGCGTGTTTACGAATATTGTCAACCGAGTGAGCAATCTGATTGGCCGCTACTGTCTGCTCGTTCATTGCTTTTGAGGTAGCCGAAATAATACGTTCAAGCCGAACAACTTCCTTAGCCACCTGGTCGCCTGCAACTACTTGCTCCTGAATGGCTTTAGCTGTTTTCTGCGCCATTTTCTGAACATTGGAGGTATTTTGGGTAATCAGCCTTACTGCCTTGTTTTGCTCTACTGATGCATTTTTAAGGTGCATAGCCAATTGTGAAGTGGATTGTGCTGCCCGTATAATTTCTCGTGCAGCTTTACCCTGTTCGGCCATGCTTTGAGCCACTTGTTTAGCCGAAGTACGCATAGAATTCATACTGGTAGCAATTTCTTTCGAACCAAGGGTCTGTTCCTCAATAGCTTTCACAACTTCACGGGTTTGAATGGAAGTATCCTGTACCAACTTCATTACATTAGCCGAAGCAGTCATCTGCTCTTCGGAAGCTTTTGCCACCTGGCTAATTACCTGATTTGTCTGCTCAATGGCATCTCTTATCACGTTGAGTCCCTTAAGACTTTCATCGGCCAAGTGAGCACCTTCATCTACAATACGCAATCCATCTGTGGTTGAATTAACAGCCTCCTGGGTAATCTCCTGAAACGAACGAATGATGGCAGCAATGTCGGCTGTTGCTTTGGCTGCCCTGTCGGCCAGGTTTCGAATTTCTTCAGCAACCACTGCAAATCCCCTGCCTGCATCACCGGCACGTGCAGCTTCAATAGAAGCATTAAGCGAAAGTAAATTAGTACGTTCCGAAATCAGGTTAATAGTATCAACAATAGTACTGATTTCAGCAGAACGGCGCCCTAATTCTTTGATTACCCCGGATGTTGAAGTAAACGATTCTTTTACCTTGAAAAGCCCATTAATGGATTTCTGCGCTAGATCAATACCCTCCGTAGTTCGTTGCTTCATTACCAGACTAAATTCTTTAGCCTGGGCTGCCAATGAGGCTACCGAGCGCGAACTGGCATCGAGTTGGGTAGCACTGGTTGCCGCGCTATCATTAGAGGTACTGATTTTTTTTACAGCAAGCGACACCGACTCAAAACTCCTGGATAATTCTTCATTGGCAGCGGCTACCCTTTCTATGTTTGCAGAGAGATGCTCGGTGGTTGCAGTAACCTCCTCAATAGCTGAGGCCATTTCGTTGATGGCTGATGTAGTTTGTTCGGCAGCCGATGCAAGGTCTAATGAATTTTGAGCCAGGTTGTCTGTTGTCTTCCCAACTTCTTCAATTGCAGTTGCAATTCCATCAATATTACCAATAAGCGCCTGGGTATCTTCCCCAACACTTTTAAACGAAGCAGAAAGCTCAGTCATAGAGGCAGTTAGCTCTTGAGCCGATGCTGACATTTCTAGCGCACCTTGAGCAACCTGTTGGGTATTTGCTGCAGATTCAGTAATTGCCGTAGCTACTTCTTCAGTGGAAGAATCTAAAAGTTTTGCACCCGAGCTAATTTGTTCAACAGAGGCGGCAATCTCATTAATTCCGCTGAGCATCTCCTCGGCCGATACTGCAATGGATTCCGCCTGTTCTGCATTTTCTTTAAGTGTAGCTGTAGCCTGATTTTGACCACTGAGCAAATTATCCAGCGCTTTTATCTGTTCCTCTGCTCCTTCCACTACTCGTGTAGTTTTATCCTCAAGCCCTTGAACATGGTTGAGGAGTGAGCTAATGTAAGCAATAAGGGTTTCCCTGACCTCGGCTGAAATACCCTTTTTAATTGTATTGTTTTCCATGGCTGAAAGTTTATTTTGATTGTTTTTCCTATTCCAAAACATAGTTATTCTGCTTTAATGTTATCCTGAGTATCATTATTAGATTCATTTTCTGCAAATAAAGCATCCACATTGAGCACCAGAACTAATTTGTCGTTTACCTGTGCAATACCCGTAAGGTAATTTCCAGAGAGTCCTGCAATATTTTCTGGTGGAGGCTGAATGGTTTCGGCCGGTAAATGTATAAAGTCCCGCGCTGAATCGACTATGAGCCCAATATGTCGGCTATTACTATTGATAATAATCATGCGGGTTCGAATATCAACCGCCTTGTTTTCCATGCCAAGTCTAAGACGCAAATTAACAACCGGTATTACCATTCCCCTGCTAAAGACAATTCCTTCAATATAAGAAGGTGCACCTGGAATGGGGGTCACAGCTTCTACCATATCGAGCTGCTTCACAACAAAGCTGTTAATAGCAAAATGGATATCGCCTAGCTGAAACAAAATATACGGGGTAGCTTGGTTATTCATTTTTCAAAAGATTTCGAAGGGTTTCAACATTTCTGGCATTTTTCTGACGCAGTTGCACCACAAACTTTATCAATGCATTAGCATCAATGATAAGGATTAGTTTACCATCTCCTAATTCAGTGGCACCAGAGATACCTGGCACCTGAATCAGGGGGTCGGTTATCGATCTTACAACAATCTCACGTATGCCCTCCACCCTATCCACTATTAAACCTGCTAATCTTGAGCCACTGCCGCAAACAAGTACATTTCTCACTCCTTTTCGGCCTTCACCCAAATGAAAATAATCCAACAGGTCAATCAAGGATAAAACGTGATTACGGTAGGGCATAATGAGGTTTCCTTCAATTTGGGTGATATCTTCTTCATATACCTGAATTACCTCTGATACCATTGTTTGAGGTAATGCAAACCGCATATTGCCTACCCGCAATACAAGGGCATCGAGAATTGCAATTGTAAGGGGTAATTGGATGATAAACGAAGTACCCCGGTTGGGTTCAGATTTAAAATCGAGCTGTCCTCCCAATTCCATAATAGTACGTTGGACCACATCCATACCGACTCCCCTGCCACTGAATCGATCGGCTTCGTCTTTACTCGATATACCCGGTCGACACATAATATCCAAAATCTCAGCATCGTTAACTTCATTTTTAGGAGCCAATATTCCAGCTTCTATTCCTTTTCTGATAAGCTTCTGGCGATCAATACCTCTGCCATCATCAGCAATTTCCAGTACCACAGAGTCTCCAGAAGTGAAGGCTTTAAGGGTAATAGTTCCGGTTTCAGGTTTGCCCATTCTCACACGCTCCTCAGGAGGTTCAATACCATGACTTACTGCGTTTCTTACCAGATGCAGCAATGAATCTATTATGCGCTCAACAACATACTTATCAATTTCAGTTTCACGGCCTTCTACATGGAGCTGTATTTTGCGATTGTAATTTCGCGAGGCCTCCTGAACTATATATTGCATACGATCAAATGCATCAGCTATAGGTACCATCCTTACCCGCATCACACCTTCTCTGAGATTACGCAACTGACGCTCCATCAATTGATTAATCTCAATAAGCGAACGAAGTTTGCTTTCTTTGACCTCCTTTGATAACACTAGTAGAGCTTCCTCGAACTTCGAACGACTGATAACCAGATTACCAATAAGGGTCATTAAGTCTTCAAGGCGACTAATATCGACCCTCACAAAACCGCTCTTCAATATATTCCGCTCTTCACGACTCAACAAAACCTCAGGCTTTGTCCCTGTATCATTGTTTTGGGGCATCGGATGGGCCTCCTCCGGTTTTCTATCTCCACCCTCATCGTGCTTACCAGCATATTCCTGGCAAAGCACATTGACAGGCATTGTCCGCTGAATTTCTTCACATGGCAAATCTGAGGCCACAATAAACTCAAAAAACAAGCGACCAAACTCATCATTAAAGGGGCGAACTTCCAAAATCTGACAATGCGCGTTCAATATGTCCCTAACCGTATTAACGGTAATGTTCTGCTCGAAATTCTCTCTCGATGATTCAAAAATAACCTTGAATTTCTTCGCCATTGTTGAATCGGGAGTGGCTTTGGATATTAGGCCAGCTGCACTTTTTGAAATATTCAACTTCTCTTTTAAATCTGACCACTCGCTTATCTTGTCATCCGAAACTACACCCTTTTCGCTCAGATTTGACTCTATTAAGGAAGTACCCGCAATTATCCAGGAGATATTGTCTTTGTCCAGATGTCTTCCTTCTTTCTGGAGATTTTTCAAATATGCTTCAAGGTCGTGCGATACCTCTTCTACGAACGAAAAACCCATCATCCCGGAGATTCCCTTCAGAGTATGATAAGCCCTGAATAGGGCCTGTATTTGTTCGGCAGATAGAGGGGCCTGCTCAGCAGCTAAAATTAACTTTCTGATATTCGCCAGCAGTTCCTCGGCCTCTGCATAAAAATCGTCGGCAAATTCTTCCTGAAGATTAGTCATAGCTCATAAATTTAGCTGTTGAGCAACAATTTCTTTTAGCATATTTGGCTGAAAAGGCTTTGTAAGATATACAGTAACTCCTGCTTCTACAGCAGTAGTTTTTATCCCATCGTCTGAGCGAGTGGATAGGATAATTACGGGTAGATTGAAAAAAGTTTGGTGGTTGCGGATAAACCTTAAAACGTCCATGCCATTCATATCTGGCATATTAATATCGAGGATAACCAGATCAGGTCGGTTGATGGCAATAATTTCAAGCGCCTCCAAACCATTCGCAGCTTCAAGAAATGAAATATCGGAAAGGGTGCGGAGGGCTGCCATAACCATTTTTCGCATAGTGGCTGAGTCGTCGGTTATTAATATTTTTTTCATGGTTCAATCTATACGATTTGTTAATTTTATAATCATTTTCACAAGTTTTTCATGATCCTCTGGTTTGCGGAAAAAGAAATTGCAACCCATTTTTCTGCAACTCCTTTCAACCTCAGCGCTTAAATCAGAAGTATATATAACTGGAACCGCCAAAGGAAACTCTTTGACCAGAATTTGTAAAAATCTCATTCCCGGGTCATCAGGTAATACCAGATCGAAAACCACAAGGTCGTATGTGTGGTTAGCTAATTCTTCATACGCCTCTGAAGCGGTGCATGCAACAGCTAACTGTAGCCTGTTATTGTTGCGGCCTAAAGCTGCAGAAAGCCGGTTAAGAATTGGTACAGAGGAATCTAAAATTAAGACACGCATTGCATGATAATGATATCTACACAAAATTACTTTTGTAAATACCTCCTAATCAATCAGACAAATTCTGAAAATAATATAGGAGTTTGTCTTATACCCTTTTGAGCAAAACCCCAATAATTTCTTATTAACTATATATCAATAGATTAATATTTTTTGTGCTGAATACCTAATTAGTTCTTTAGTACTCCATTCAACCACCCTGTAGCTAATCCTTTTTTAATTTCACTTTACGAACTTTGCCCATCAGCATCAAACCCTTATTTTTGCCAACATCCAAACTTTTAACTAATGAGCTACGAACTCGAACACTGGTTCAGGCCTTTTCGCGAAAATACCATCGGCAACGAGATGTTGTTTGAAACGCCCTACGGCCTGAAAAAGTTAATATATGCCGATTGGATTGCCAGTGGCAGGCTTTATCGTCCTATCGAAGAACGGATTGCCAATGTTTTTGGGCCTTGGGTAGCCAATACCCATACCGAAACCAGCGAAACAGGCACCATGATGACCAAAGCCTATCATCATGCTCATCATCTTATTAAAAAACATGTAAATGCAGGCCCTAACGACGTAATCATTACCACAGGTTTTGGCATGACCGGGGTAGTCAACAAATTGCAGCGTATTCTTGGCTTGAAATTTTGTGGTCAATTGTTTAATTCCGGTTGCCTGAGCATGAGCGAAAAGCCCGTAGTTTTTATAACCCACATGGAGCATCACAGCAATCACACTTCTTGGCTCGAAACTGTAGCTGAGGTGGTGATAATTAACCATACTGCTGATTTGTTTGTCGACCTTAACGACCTTGAGAAAAAACTGAAAGCTTATGGTCACCGGCAGTTTAAAATCGGGTCTTTCTCTGCCTGCTCAAATGTTACAGGCATTCAGCCTCCTTACTACGAAATGGCCAGGCTTATGCATGAATATGGAGGTGTTTGTTTTGTTGATTTTGCTGCTTCTGCACCTTATGTAGATATCAATATGCACCCTTCAGACCCCATGGAAAAATTGGATGCCATTTTTTTCTCACCGCACAAGTTTCTGGGTGGCCCAGGTAGTTCGGGAGTCTTAATTTTTGATTCTTCTCTATATCACAATCAGGCTCCTGATCAGCCTGGAGGTGGCACAGTGGATTGGACCAATCCCTGGGGTGAATATAAATATATAGACGACATTGAATTGCGCGAGGATGGCGGTACACCTGGCTTTTTACAGGCTATTCGCACCGCTCTTTGCATAGAGCTAAAAAACCAAATGACTACCAGCCAAATGCATAAAAGGGAAAAAGAGTTGGTGTCCAGGGCTTTTCAACTTTTCCGTGGAATCCCGCACGTACATATTCTTGCCGATCATGTGGAAGACCGGCTTGGCATCTTCTCCTTCTATCTTGACAATGTTCATTATAATCTCGTAGTTAAATTACTGAATGACCTCTGGGGGATACAGGTACGTGGTGGATGCGCCTGTGCAGGAACATACGGGCATTTTCTGCTCAATGTTACCTACGAGCAAAGCAAACGAATAACTGAAAAAATTAACCAGGGCGATCTCTCTGAAAAACCAGGTTGGGTCAGACTATCTTTACATCCTACTATGACCGACGAAGAATTGGAGATAGTAGCTGGAGCGGTTCGCGAAATTGCGCTTTACGCTGACCGATGGAAGAACGATTACATATATAATCCCCGAAAGAATGAATTCAGACACCGCAGCGAACCCGAGGATAAAATTGCCAAAGTTTTGCCATGGTTTAGGTTCTGAGTTTTTCAGAAAATTCATGACATAATTTCAAGATTGGTTTAGCTGCCTTGTATTTTTTCAACTTTTGCCTTTCCTTCCGGTATCTCACGCATAACCTCGAAAACGGCATGGTCGAGGACAATCTCCTTAAAAATGTCCTCAATGCGTGAAAGATGCGTATCAGTAATAAATACCTGGCCAAACTTTTCCTCACCCGTCAGGTGTATTAACGTTTTTACCCGCTGTTCGTCGAGTTTATCGAAAATATCATCAAGCAATAAAATCGGTTTATATCCAATGATGCTGCGGGTAAATTCAAACTGAGCGAGTTTAATAGCAACCACAAAAGACTTTTGTTGCCCCTGCGACCCAAACTTTTTCACCGGGAACCCACCAATAAGAAATTCCAGGTCATCTTTATGAATGCCAGTAGTTGTGTATTTGAGAACAAGGTCACGATTGAGCGATTCCTCAAGAAGTCGGGCTGGTTCAGCCTCGTTGAGCTGGCTGAGGTATTCTATGCTTACTTCCTCGCGTTGCCCAGAAATCTCACCATAAAATCTATTAAAAACAGGTAAAAAAGCATTCAAAAAGGCCTTCCTTTTTTCAAAAATCCTTTGACCGGTACTCACTAACTGAGGGGTATAAATATCGAGCATGAAAGCATCGAAAGTCGCTGTTTCGGCAAACTGGCGCAGCAAGGCATTACGACTGGCCAAAGCCTTGTTATAGGTAAGAAGGTCGTCGAGATAAGCATGATCAAACTGAGAAATAACCCCATCAATATACTTACGGCGCACTTCACTTCCCTCGTTAATCAAATCGCGGTCGTAAGGTGAAACTATAACCAGAGGGATAAGGCCGATATGGTCGGCCAAACGATCATAACGTTTCTGATTGAGGCTAAATTCTTTTGGCTGTCCTTTTTTCTGAATGCAACTTACCTGATGATGCTGTTCACCGTCGCGGTAGTATTCGCCATGAATGGCAAAAAAACCCTCCCCATGACGAATATTTTGATTGTCCATAGGATTGAAAAAAGAACGGGTAAAAGACAGGTAATAGATAGCATCCAAAAGATTGGTCTTGCCAGTCCCATTTTGGCCAACCAAACAATTTATTTTAGGTGAAAACACCAGGCTGGTTTCACCGTAATTCTTAAAATTAATAAGCTTAAGGCTGTGGAGGTGCATGGTGCAAAATTACGTAGTAATGCGCTTAATGGCCTCTGCTACCTGTGCCAGGAGCCAGGGCGGAGTGCTGGTGGCCCCGCTTATGCCACATGATCGCATACCTGAAAACCAGCCGGCGTCTATTTCTTCAGGCACCGAAATTTTAAATGAACGAGGATTAACCGAGCTACAAACCTCATAGAGTGCTTTTCCATTGCTCGAATTTTTTCCGCTTACAAATACTACTACATCCACTGCCTTTGCAAAATTACGCAGCCCTTCTACCCTGCCTGAAACTTGTCTGCAGGAGCTGGGATGCACTTTAAGATTCTGTCGATGGGCTGAAAAGAGGGCACTAAGTTGATTCGCCAATTTTTGATATGCTTCGGCATCCATGGTAGTTTGGCTGAATATATGAGCCGGTCGGTTGAAATCAATTTTTACAAAATCGCTCTCATCTGCAATGACAAGAGCACTGTAATTTGTTTGACCATTCAGGCCGATTACCTCTGGGTGGCCAGGCTTCCCAAAAATTAATATCTGTGTATTACGAGCACTTTCCTCCTTATAAATTTCTTTAATTTTCTGCTGAAGTTTTAATACAATAGGACATGTGGCATCAATGATTTCGGCTCCGGCCTTTTTCAATCGTTCATAAGTCTCTGGAGGTTCACCATGTGCCCTTATCAAAACCCTCCCTGAGGGTATCTTTTTTTCTTTTTCGGGTAAAAATGTTTTCATGCCCATAGTCTCAAGCCGGGCAACTTCTGCTTCGTTATGAACCATCTCACCTAAACATGTGAGCTCCCCATCAACCAATTGTTCTTCAGCTAACTGAATAGCCTTTCGCACGCCAAAACAAAAGCCACTGTCGGGGTCAATAATAATTTCCATGCACGATTTTTGGCAAAAATAAACAAAAGCCGGCACCCCTAAGGAAACCGGCCATGCACTAAATAATTTGTTTATTATTTGTCATTCACCCAAAATTCAAAAATTTTGGAGGATGTATTTCCCAATTTATCGCTACTTGTTACTACGACTTTATGTTTCTGTCCTCTTGCAAATCCGGCAATCCGGCCCTGATAGGGTTGCTCAGGTGTCCCATTCAACGACCATGTAACTTTATCAATACCTGAAAGATCGTCTTGTGGAGCAAGGTATAAGGCTACAAAAGGCGCAAAAACCTCCAGCCCATTTCTTATGCCTATTGGCTGTACGCTAAACCTATAATCAATTACGGGAGGCTGATTATCTACAACAAACCCAAAAGTTCGCTGTTTTGATTGTTAACATTATCGTAGCCAACTATTTGAATTGTGTGCCAGCCTGCCTCTCTTATGGTAAATGGTCCCCCATAGTCAATCTCCGTCGGATTTTTATCCTTGGCATAAGCCAGAAGTTTAGGCCCCGATTCAGCATCAGCAAAACTCAGATGAATGCGGGTCTTATCGTTGATAAATACCGTATCACGGCTGGTGTAGTTTGGACCATCGTAGGCATATTCGAGTGAAGGGCCTGAAAGGTCAACAAAAATCTTACGGGTGTTGTGCCTAAACTCTTCAAAACGAAGGTTTTTCAAATCTGCCGTAGAATTATCAAGGCTGTCAATCGCATAATAGCGAATAATATGGATTCCCTGTTGCGAGGGCAAATAAAAAGGCTCTGTATAATCTTTAAAATTCAAATCATTGATGGCGTAACGCAAGGCTTTTATCCCCGTCTTGTTATCAACTGCCGTTATTTTAAGTTTTGTACGTCCACTGAAATAGATCCTGTCATCGACAATGAAGCGATCGCCTAAAATATCGGTTGCAATGATAGGGGCCGACTTATCATAAAAGAACTCAAACTTTTTCCTTACTTCTGCATTTTTAACATAATCTAGTAAATTTATGTCTAATTATCAATAAAAAACCGGGACAGCAAACCTGCCCCGGCCAACCAGCCAATTGACGAACCTATTTTATTTTTCTATAGGATTATTTTCGTCAAGTGCCCAATAATTATAACCTCCATCGAGTACTTTTACTTTGGTTAAGCCTAATACCTCCTTAAGAGCGAAATAACCAACTGAAGCCAATACTCCGGAATTGCAATACAAAATCACCTCATCTTCAGAAGATAATTTGGCTAAAGCAGGTATTGCCCTGAGTTCGTCGGCTGTTTTAAAATCATTATTCTTGTTAAGAAACTCTCGGTAGTCGATATTGATTGCGCCAGGAAGGTGGCCTTTACTTTTATCCGTATTTCCGGCATACTCCTCAGGTTTGCGGGTATCGATAAGTGTAAATCCTCCTTTTTGAAGCTTTACCTTAAACTCCTCAAGCTTAATCATAACATCAGGCTGAAGGTTAAGATTAAATGTAGTCTTTGGACGTGAGGAAGGCTGAGAAGTCAGCGGAACACGAAATTTCGACCACTCTTGCATATTCTTTGTGAAAATTTTTACATCCTTGGCGCCCAACATTTTCAATACAAAGTACAAACGAGAAGTATATTTATTTGAGCCATCGTCATAAAGCACTATAGGAGAATTCTCACCAATGCCTTTTGAACCAAAATAAGCAGCTAGCTCCTCAGGCGATTTTAACATTCCATCCGGTTTTCCTACAAAAAGATCTTGTTGCCAAATATTTATGGCTCCTTTAATATGTGCCTGAGCATAATTTTGCGGCCTATCGCAATCGACAACTACCAAATCAGCTCTACTTTTAAGCATCTCGACAAATTCAGCAGTGCTTAAAGCTGAGCTGGCATAGGCCATGATGTATCCGAAAATTATTCCGAAAATCAAAATTAACCTTTTCATAATCAATTCTTTTTAATGTTTTTTATTTCAATTTTACTTGCACCTGCACCAAAATGCAGTCATTCGGCTTTTCAACTGCGGCGGTTTCTTCAGCTTTATAGAGGTAGTTCAACTGAATGCGGGTCCAGTCGTTGAGGAAATAATTCAGACCGAAAGTGATAATATTCTGCCTGTCGGTATTGGAAGCTGCATCTTTGTTTGGATCATACGTTTCATATTTAATGACAGGCTGCAGGTTCCACGGGGTACTATATATGGCCTGAACGAAATAGCCATCACGCAGTACGCTTCCGCTACGAATTTCAGGGGTTGAACCACAACCACCACCTACAGTGTAGCTTCCTTTATCATCTCCATGAAGATATTCTCCCTGAACCAGTAAATTTCCCAGCCTAAGTTCAGCATCGAAACCATAGCGCGTTTTTTCATCATCCTGAGTAGCTGAAGGATCGGCGGCTTTATATTTACCTGTAAGGAAACTTGCCCCTAAGCTCAGGTGTTTCCAGGGTGTAAACACAATGCGACCGGAATAAGTCTTACCATTATTATTGTCCAGACCGATTACTCCTGTTCCGTTTGTCACGGCAAGGCTGTATTTAAAAAGATTTACAGTCTCAAGGCCAAAAATATTCATGGTATCCGTTGACCCTAAAACCATAAATCCCAGGTCGCGGTTCGGAGTAAGTTCATCCACAACTAACGAGCGGTTGATTGTGTACAATGCGTTACAGGGTGTATTCAACTCCAGACTTATGGGTGATTTGAAAGAACCTAAACTAAATTTGGCGTAGGGTCCCAAACGGGTATATGAAACAAAAGCGTCTAGCAAATAAGGATGTCCATATGCGTTTGGACTGGCTTCCAGCAAAACATAATACTCCACATCGTAAGGTATGCTTCCGGCTACACCAATGCGCGCACGGTTGAATTTGAAAGTACTTTGATTGAGTGAATTTCCACTGGCACTTTTCCCATAAAAATGGTAGTCGAATTGAGGTTGGATGTAACCTATAATCTTGGCTCCGTCATTACTTCCGCCCATGGGTTCCAGGCAACCCTGAGCATAAATCCGAAAACTGATTCCAAATAGTACTATAAAAAACAATGCAACTTTTTTCATATGCTTAGTATTTAATTAAATAATTTCAAAAAGGGGTGGCCAATTACCACCCCCTTACCACCCTATGAACGGGTTAGTTACCGGTAACGTAGCTGTAACCGGCCGGGCCTTTGTATACGGTTTTCGAAGCATCCTTCAGCGCATCATACACCAAGGCATTTGCACCAAATTTGACACCCTTGGTTTTATAGCCTAAAACATTCAAATAGGTAGTAACAAATGCCGAGGTCATGCCTGTGTAGCAATAGATAATTACATCCTTATCAGGATTGATATACTTAATTTCATCACCTTCGATCGAAAATTTGGGAATGTCGAAAGCGCCTGCAAAATGCCCAAAAGTAGTATAATCAGCTTCCGGCCAGTAGTTGATTATTGTATAGTTGGCGGGATTGGCGAGAACATCCGCGGGATTAACAGTTTGCAAGCCAGCAGCCAACACCTCACTTATTTTTTGATCCAGAATGGCTTTTCCATCAGTAGCAGTGGAAGTCCATGCAGGCTTATTGTAAGCTATAGGAGCGGGAGCTGCATCAAATACCCAATTCGAGTTACCAACGGCAATGTTTCCTTTTGCATTCATCCATGGCCCCTGGAAAGCTTCGTTCCAGGCTGCCATCCCAAATTTCAGGATTTTTGCATCCTTAAATCCGGAGAGACGCAGGGCAGCACATGCTACTGCAGCATTCTGACCTGTATAGCATACGAGCAGGATTGGCTTATCGGTCTTGCCTTGAGCAGCTGTAACCACATCCTTTAAAGCCACATTAATAGCTCCTTTAATATGTCCGGCAGCAAAATCGGTGGCAGAACGAAGGTCGAAAACATAGTAACCGGGAATAGAATGATCCGTCGGATCCACAATTCCACCATCTGTAGTCAATTTTGCATCTATAGCCCATTTGTCGAGAAGAGCAGGCAAATCAAGTCCCTGAGCTACCATGTAGGTTTTCAGGGTTTCAAAATTACCCGTTTGGGTGTTGTCGTCTGACTTTTTGCAACTCGTGAGTACAAGGGCTGGTACTAATACAACAAACAAGAAAAACTTAGCAAATCTGTTCATAGGTGATTGATTTTTTTAGTTAGTAATAGTTTTTTTTCGTCCATGAGTGGTGTTGCAAAAGTAGAGTGCTTTGTTATGGATTTCACAAGTAAAACACTGATATTCAATCACCAAAAGCAATTCTTTGGTCAAGTAAAAAACTGATTTTAATCAGTTTTTTAAAGCACTTGCATCAACTCTCACGCACAATTATAACTATTTCAATATTTTATAAATTAGCAATTATGTTTAAATTTGCATGTTAAAACAGAAATCATTTAATCAAACACAATGAAAGGCCCGACCTGCTTTTTGGAAAACCAACATACGAGTTGTTTCGATTTGCTAACACCCGACCAGAAAGAACTCGTTCGGCTCAACCGTATTCAAATCAAGTATAAAAAAGGTGAAACAATCGCCAAACAGGGCAGTCTGGCTTCTCACATTATATTCCTGGATGAAGGCTTGGTAAAAGTTTTCCTGGAAGGGCGTCCAAAGGATCTTATCCTTAAAATTGTCCCCTCAAATCACCTTATTGGATTGCCTTCCATTTATGATGGTAATAACCAATTTATTTACTCCGTAGCGACCTACACGGATTCATTGGTGAGCCAGATCGATATTAACATTTTCAAAGAATTACTTAGCACCAACCCCCAGTTCGCCCTCAAAATCATCAACATTCTTAATGAAGACACAGCCCTGATTTATGGCAGGTTTTTCTGTCTTACCATGAAACAATCGCACAGTCGTGTTGCTGATATTTTACTTTGCCTGGCCAAAAGAGTTTATAAATCCTCGGAGTTCAACCTGGCCATTTCGCGTAACGATCTCGCCGACCTCACTGGTTTGGCCAGCGAGAGTGTCATTCGCATCATCAAAGATTTTAAAGACGAGGGCCTTATAGCATCCGATGGCAAAAAATTCAGAATTCTTGATTTTGAAAAACTGGAAAAGATCAGCGAACTTTAAGTATTCTACTAATAAATCCCTCGCCGGTTAAGTGCCCTCTGGTATCGCGCAGCATTTTGCATGTGCTGCTCGTAGGTATTAGAAAATACATGATACCCCGACAGATCATCACGTGCACAGAAAAACAGATAATTATGTCGTTCATAATTTAAAACGGCGTCGATGGATGAGATAGAAGGGAGGCAAATAGGCCCGGGAGGTAATCCGGAATATTTGTAGGTATTGTAAGGAGAATCGATAAGCATATGGTATCCCGTAATTCTGCGAATGGACCAGTCGCCATGGGCAAATTTAAGTGTTGGATCAGCCTGCAATGGCCATCCTTTCTTTAGTCTGTTAATATACACACCTGCAATACGGGGTTTTTCATCGTTTTGGTTGGTTTCTTGTTCGATAATGGAAGCCAAGGTCACCACTTCCGCTCGCGTTAAACCTATCTGGGTAGCCTTTTGCTTTCTTTCGGAATTCCAGAACTTTTCAGATTCAGAAGCCATACGAGTTATAAATGTCCGGGCTGAAGTATTCCACCAAAGCTCATATGTATTCGGAATAATCAAAAGAAAGGCTGTTTCTGGTTTAACGCCAAAGCCCCCCAGAAATTCCGAGTTATTGAGCAGCTTAAGTAATTCCACCGAATCTGCTTCAATTTGAGAAGAAATTTTATGGGCCAGTTGTTCTTTGGTTCTCACACTATTGATTACCACTCTCACGGGCTCCTGCCGGCCACCGGCCAATATTCTGACAAGTTCAAAATTCGACATCCCTTTGCGTAATTTATATCGGCCTGGTTTAACACTTTTGGAAAGTCCTTGTTGAGTGGCCAGCCATTCGAATGTCCAACGATTTTTAATTAATCCTTTATTGTATAATAACTGCTTTAAGTCATCGAAATCGCTTCCTGTGTGCACATTTATATATGCAATCTCCCCTCCTCCCACCAACACATTTGAGCTAAAAATAGCCTTCACCAGAAAAACGAGGATAATAACTGAAATTACCAATAGCAAAACGAGAACACCAATAATGAGCCTGTGAAAGCGCGACTTTGGCCTTTTAAAATATTTGTCTTGTGTTAATTTGATCATCCTTTACTAAAATTAAATCCTCAATTCAGTCAAGATTGATGAATTGTAAAAAAAAGGCATCTTCGAAACCGCCGGGTGTCTTAACCCAATCTTTTCTTCGCCCTGTTTGTATAAAACCCGCTGAACGAAATAAACTCAGACTTTTCTGATTTGAAATGGCAATGTCTGCGTAAAGCTGGTGAAGTTTAAGGTGATTAAAGCCATAAGAAATTACCAACTGAAGGGCATCGGCTGCATAACCCTTTTTTCGGTGTTCGGCATCAATCATAATACCAATTCCGGCCTTTCTGTTGAGCATGTCAATATCAAAGAGGTCAGCTAGGCCTACAGGGACATGGTTATCGAGGGTTTCTATCATAAATCTCACCTGTTGCATAGCCAACACACTGTGAGTCATGGCATTTTGGACATATTGCCGTATGGCTTCCATACTATAAGGACCGGGTACCTGACTTGTTTGCCAGATTTCGGGTTGATTTTCCCATTGATAAATCAACGAGACATCGCTCATCTCCAGGGCTCTCAATCTCACCAATTTACCTTCCATATGCTAAAGCCAGGTTTCTCCTTCATAAACCATCACAGCAGGGCCAGTCAAAAACAAATCTTTTGCCTGGTTGTTCTCCAGGCGAAAATCTACCTCAAGCAATCCTCCTCTGGTAGTCACTTTTACAGGGCCTTTGTTCACTCCCTGCTCCAACGCATAAGCAATAGCCGAGGCAGTCACTCCCGTTCCACAGCTCAAGGTTTCGTCTTCTACTCCCCTTTCGTAGGTTCTTACAAAAATCCCTTCAGAAATTTCCGATACAAAATTCACATTTATTCCTTCCGGCATAAATTTCTCATTGTATCTGATACTCCTGCCTTCTGCTACTATATCCAGATCTTCATCAGGAACATTTCTTAAAAACCTCACAAAATGCGGAACACCGGTATTTAAAATATAATCACGTTTCTCTTTTCTTACCTCCTGAACATCATTGAGGGATAGCTTCACTTGATAAAAATTTTCTTTAGCAAACAATATTTCGGCACTATGAAATCCATCGGCTGCCTTGAAATGCATCTTGTTTCCGACAATTCCCAGATGCCTGGCAAAAGCGGCAATACATCGTCCCCCGTTTCCACACATTGTAGCCGGACTTCCATCAGCATTAAAATACTGCATATAAAAATCGGCCCCGGAATCACTGTTCAACAAAATCAAACCATCGGCCCCAACACCAAAGCGGCGCTTACAAAGACTACGTATGATTTCCGGATCTCCTGAAAAAACGTCACTCCGATTATCCACTAATATGAAATCATTACCGGCTCCATGAAATTTAAAAAACTTTAGCTTCATTTAACTGTTATTAACTTATTAAAAAAACACATTGAGAAACAGCAATATAAAAACCATAGGGTATTTAATCGCCATTTGCGAAATTAATTCTAAATCAAAAGGGGTACAAAATTTGAATGAAATTTAGGAGCAAAATAAATTGTTAGACAAAAATTAAAATCAACAAAGACAATTAATTAAAAAAAAGGAGGCCCTATGATGAAAAAGTATCTGGGAATGCTTTCCATGGCAATTTTAGGAGGACTCATCTCTCTCGGACTTTATACTTCCATTCAATCTCATAAATCCAAAATTACTCCCCAGCAAAGACAGGATATTCCTGTACAAAGAACGCAATTGGTGGCTAATGCCCCCATGATGGCACCCGATTTTGTGGAAGCTGCCAATTTGTCGGTACATGCTGTTGTACACATTAAAGCAGAGTTCAGCCGCAAAAACTACTTTTATGATGACTTTTTCGGAGATTTCTTTAATCCCTTCCGTTTTCCTCAGCAAGAGAATGCCCTGATAGGGACAGGTTCAGGGGTAATCATTTCGCCTGAAGGATACATTGTTACGAATAATCATGTAGTTCAGGATGCAAGCAAGCTCGAAGTAACCCTCAACGATAAAAGGGTTTATGAAGCTAAAATCATTGGTACTGACCCCAGTACTGACCTTGCCCTTATTAAGATTGAAGAAACGGATCTTCCGTACCTTACATATGGAAACAGCGATGATTTGAAAGTAGGGGAATGGGTTCTGGCAGTAGGCAACCCGTTTAATCTTACAAGCACCGTAACTGCTGGAATTGTAAGTGCCAAAGCACGCAATATTAACATTTTAAGCAATAGAGAAGGCAATACTATAGAATCATTTATTCAGACCGATGCAGCTGTAAACCGTGGAAATAGTGGAGGCGCACTTGTAAATACCCGCGGTGAATTGGTGGGTATCAATGCTGCGATTGCTTCCGGTAATGGATACTATACGGGTTATTCGTTTGCCATACCTGTAAATATAGTGCGAAAAGTGGTGAAAGACCTGCTTCAATACGGAGAAGTACAAAGGGCATACATTGGAGTTCAGATAAGGGAAGTAGATGCCGATTTAGCTAAAGAAAAAGGACTCGAGAGAATAAAAGGAGTATATGTGGCTGGTGTAATGGAAAATGGTTCGGCAGAAAAAGCAGGAATTAAACCTGGAGATGTTATTACATCCGTACAGGGTATAGAAGTGAATTCCAATGCCGAACTTCTGGAAATTATTGGCCAATACAGCCCGGGTGACAAAATCAGTGTAACCGTTGAAAGAAAAGGTACTCCCCTTACCTATGATTTGATGCTCACCAATGATAAAGGGACTACAAGCAGGGTGAAAAAAGAAGAACCCTCATTTCTCGAGAACCTGGGTGCATCATTCAGGCCTGCTTCAGAAGAATTGAAAAGAGAACTGGGAATTCAGTCAGGCGTTGAAGTTGTTGAGCTTAAACCAGGAGCATTATCGGCAATAGGAATTAAAAAAGGTTTCATTATCACCCGCATCGACCGAATCAGGGTCAATACCGCCAAAGATGTAGCCGACGCACTGAAAGGGAAACGAGGAGGAGTACTGATAGAAGGAGTTTATCCCAATGGAGTTAGGGCTTATTATGGGCTTGGTTTATAAAAAATCAAGCGACCATTGTAACAAAAAAACTTTTCCGGCGTTATTGACATGTGAGGATTAAAATCGTATATTAGCAGATTCGAAAAAGTAAAAACCGGCATTGAACAAACCTTTATCCAGGATTGTTTAGTGTCGCCCAAATAGTGAGTATTATCAACATGAGGCAATTAAAAATTCAAAAATCCATTACCAACCGTGAGACGGCTTCGCTGGATGCCTATTTACAGGACATCGGGCGGGAGGAGCTGATTACGGCCGAAGAAGAGGTAAAGCTTGCCCAACGCATCAAAGAAGGCGACCAAAAAGCACTAGAAAAATTGTGCAAAGCCAATCTTAGGTTCGTCGTCTCGGTGGCCAAGCAATACCAGAACCAGGGGCTGTCTTTACCCGACCTCATCAACGAGGGTAACGTGGGATTGATAAAAGCCGCCCAAAAATTCGATCATACCCGTGGTTTTAAATTTATCTCCTATGCTGTATGGTGGATCAGGCAAAGCATACTCCAGGCGCTTGCCGAGCAATCGCGTATCGTTAGGCTACCTCTGAACCAGGTTGGTTCGCTCAATAAAATTAAAAAAGCCATTTCGCTTCTCGAACAAAAGCTGGAAAGAACGCCCTCGGCAGATGAAATTGCTGAAATTCTGGACTTGCCTGAAAGCAAAATCGAAGCAGTAATGAAGGTCAATACCCACTACGTTTCGATGGATGCTCCCATCAGCGATGACGAAGAAACCAAACTTATCGACGTTTTTGTGGCCGACGACACTCCTGCCACCGATGAAGCTCTGATACAACAATCTCTTAAAGAAGAAATCGAAAGGTCGCTCAACAGTCTTACCGAAAAAGAGCGCGAAGTAATCAGGCTCTTCTACGGAATTGGCGAAACCCACGGACTTACTCTCGATGAAATTGGTGCACGTTTTGGCCTTACCCGTGAAAGAGTAAGACAAATTAAAGAAAAAGCCATCCGACGCCTGAAACATACTTCCAGGGCCCGTCTCTTAAAAGCCTATTTAGGTCAGTAATCCAAAGCTTTTTTTTGACCTTAAATACTTATCACCTCAAAACCCCCGGACAATCCCGGGGGTTTTGTTTTTTAATAGGATTTTAAAACATAACTCTACAAAAGTTTGTTAATCTACATTAAAATCAAGTGGGATGGCTTACGCTAAGAAAATTAACTCCTTAGAAGATATACCGGAAAAGTTGAGAAATACCCCTGTTGCTGACCTTTTGAGCTATCACAATCTGGGCGCCCCTTTTAAACAATACGATAAAGCAGACCTTCTTATTGGTATGTGCATGGATAATCGGAAACAACTCCGGATTCCCGATAAATTTGCCTATATCATCAGAGCGGGAGGAGCTAATTTACGGTATTCAGAATTTAAGGTCTCTTACGCCATAGCTATTGGGGGTGTAAGATTTATCGCACTTATGGGACATACACAGTGTGGTATGGTTAATTTGGCCTCCCGTCGGGATTCGTTTGTGGAGGGTATGGTCAAAAACGCAGGCTGGACCCAACAAAGAGCACTTGAACATTTTCAAAACTTTGCGCCTCTTTTCGAAATAGATAATGAAATACACTTCACCCTGGCAGAAGCCCAACGATTAAATCAAAAATATCCGGGGGTCACAACCATCCCTTTGTTGTTTAAAGTGGAAGACAACCTGATATACCTCATTGAAGAATAAGTTACCGGACTTTTATCAGGGCAAACTGTAAGAGTTACTTTTTCAACAGAAAACTTTCGACAGCCAGGCGATAGCTATCGAGGCCAAATCCACTGATAAAGCCCATACAAGCCGGGGCTGTGATAGATTTTTGTCGGTATGGCTCGCGACCAAAAATCAAACTTATGTGAACCTCTACCACCGGCGAATGAATCGACCTTATGGCATCAGCAATAGCTACCGAAGTGTGAGTATATCCTCCAGGATTAAAAATTATACCATCCACAGAAAATCCAAATTCATGAAGGATGTCGATGATATCGCCTTCGCTATTCGACTGACAATATATCAATTCTATCTCAGGAAAATAACCTCTCAATTGAACCAGGTAATCTTCAAACCTCTCATTTCCATAGATACCAGGCTGTCGTATTCCCAACAGATTAAGATTTGGACCATTGAGAATCAATATTTTCATAAACTTATATTTTTGATCAAAATTACAACTTTTAGGGCCAGAGGATGACATGGGATATAATAATGATATAAATTTGCACCCGGATACCTTATAGGGGTGCTCCTTGGGAATAGGGGCTGAGATTATACCCTTTGAACCTGATCCGGGTAATGCCGGCGTAGGGAAAGTAAAGGTGCATTATTCTCATTTTCCCCTATATGGTTTTAATTCAATTTATTAACAAATTAAAACCATGTAGTTATGTTAAAAAAAATCGTTTTACTGTTAACAACTGTCTTGTTCACCTATGGAATCAAAGCGCAGTTTACGCTCACAGGACAGGTGAACGATGCCTCAACAGGTAAGCCCCTGGCGGGTGCTCATGTAGTTTTGTCGGGGCACAAGTATGCTACTATTACCGACGAATCCGGGCTTTATTCCATCCGTCGCATTCCTGCTGGTAAGTATTTGCTTAAAGTAACCTTTGTGGGTTATGAGAACTATCAGGAGGACATCGAAGTAATCGGAAACCTCAAAAGAAATGTTACGCTTAAACCTTCTGTTCTTTTGCAAGAAGGGATTGTTGTGAAGGCCACCCGAGCCGAGGAGAAAACACCAGTGGCTTTTACCAATGTCCCTTCACGGGTCATCGAAAAGCTCAATACAGGCCGCGATCTACCCTTTCTTCTCGATCATACCCCTTCAGTAGTTGTAACCAGCGATGCCGGTACAGGGATTGGCTATACAGGTATTCGGGTAAGGGGTTCAGACATGCAACGCCTGAATGTAATGATCAATGGGGTGCCGCTTAATGATGCTGAATCTCAGCTGGTATATTGGGTAGATATACCCGAAATCGCATCCTCTACCGAAAACATTCAGATTCAACGCGGAGCTGGCCTTTCAGCACATGGCAGCGGAGCCTTTGGGGGAGCCATCAACCTGCAAACATCAACAATACAGGATGAGGCTGGTGCGCGCCTCATTACATCTGGGGGAAGTTTTGGCACACTGCGCAATACATTAAGCTTCGCCACAGGGCGACTCGGCTCAAATTTCGCCCTCGAAGGACGTTTGAGCCGTACTTACTCCGATGGTTATATCGACCGGGCCAGCGCTAAGCTTAAATCATTCTTCCTCACAGGGGGATATTTTGGTAAGAATAACTTCCTGAGATTTAATATTTTCGGAGGAAAAGAAACAACCTACCAGGCTTGGGAAGGGGTACCTTCTGAGCTTCTCCACATCCATCGCACCTTTAACCCTGCCGGTATGTATTTCAACGAAAATGGAGACACATTGTACTATCAAAACCAAGTGGACGACTATGAACAAAACCACTACCAGTTGTTTTACGGTTTTAAACCTTCGTCGACATTCACACTTAATCTGGCCATGCATTATACAACAGGCTTCGGCTATTATGAATCTATCAAACAAGCTCAAAAATTCAGTAAATATGGTCTTCCTAATGTAATAATAGGCAACGACACTTTGCGCAAAACCGACCTGATCAGCAGAAAATATCTTGATAATGATTTCTATGGGACAAATTTATCAGCCTTTTGGCAACCTTCCGAAAAATTCGATCTCACCATAGGAAGTGGCTATACTTATTATGATGGCTGGCATTTTGGAAGGATCATTTGGGCACAATATGCTTCAACGGGTTTCATCGACAAAGACTACTACCGAAATCAGGGTATCAAAAAGGATTTCAACAGCTTTGCCCGCATGAAATGGCAATTCGCTCCACGTCTCACGTTAATGAGTGATTTACAATACCGGCATGTTAATTATTTAATAAAAGGTACCCATGATGATTTGCGTGTACTCGACCAACAGCATACTTTCGATTTCATCAATCCTAAAATAGGTATCACATATCAGTTGACCAACTCGACACTGGCTTACGCCTCTGTAGGAATCGCCCACCGCGAGCCCTCTCGCAATGAATATAGAGATGCTGATGAGGGCTATCATCCACGACCAGAGAAGATGACCGACTGGGAATTGGGAATTCGACACAGTACAGAACAATCGCAAGCAAATGTTAACCTGTACCTGATGGACTACACCGACCAACTGGTGATGACAGGAAAAATAAATAATACAGGCAACGCCATCAATATCAATGTTCCTGAAAGTTACCGCATGGGTATTGAACTCAGCGGAGCCACGCACCTGAATCAAAAACTAAATGTGGCGGGGCATCTTACCCTGAGTAAAAATCGCATTAAAAATTTCGTAGAATATATCGACAACTGGGATACGTGGACACAGGAAGCCCGTCAATTGGGCGAAACCAACATTTCCTTCTCGCCTTCATTAGTGGGTGGGGCAACGCTCAATTATCATCCAGTGGAAAACATGGGTATTAGCTTGTCAGGGAAATATGTCGGCAAACAGTATATAGACAATACATCCAGTGAATCGAAAAAGCTCGACCCATACTGGACCCTCGATTTTCGTGCAGACTACCGGCTTACACTTCCTTATATCAAGAATTCTACCCTATTTATCAATATTTACAACCTTCTCAATCATGAATACGAGAGCAATGCATGGGTATATAGCTACCTTGAAGGCGGAATCGAGAAAAAAATGGATGGTTATTTCCCACAGGCGGGAATCCACTTTCTGGCTGGTTTAGATATTCAATTTTGATCTCCCTTCATCTTAACATTATTTAACTTTTTAGAAAATAAAAACAGCATTTAAGTATCGTAACTTAGCAGCGTCATGAAAAAGGCGCTGCTTTTTATTTATCTAATTCTTCCTTTGCTCATTCAGGCACAGTTGGAGGAAAGGGTTATTTTGCGGGGTCGTATTTTAAACACCGACCACACACCAATTGCCCTGGCGCATATTATTCATTTAGAAACGCTCAGGGGAACAGTCAGTGATACAGCAGGGTATTTCTATATACCACTAAAATTTGGTGATACTCTTCTCGTGAGTCGAATAGGATATACAACCCGAATTTTTGGTTTTACAGAATCAACACCCGTTTACAACGGCGAAATAGAAATTGTTTTGTTGGAGCAGATTTATCAGCTCAAGGAAGTTGTTATACACCCTTTCCCATCAAATTGGCAGGAATTTTCCGAAGCCTTCAAAAATTTAAAAACCGATCCGGGCCCCCAACCGGCCGATCTTCAACTGGCCAAGGAGGGAGTACCAAATTACCAAGGGCCTGCAGGGGGTTTTGGTATCAGCATAACTTCGCCAATATCTGCGCTTTACGATATTTTTGGCCGTGAACCCAAAAGCCGTCGCAAATATGCTGCCTTACTGGCCTACGACAAAAAAGAAGCTCAGGTGAAAAAACGGTACAACGCGGAATTGGTGAAGCAACTTACCGGTATCACAGATGAGGAAATGCTAAAAAAATTCCTGGAATTTTGTCACCTCGACGAAGATTTTGTGCTTCACTGTAGCGAATATGACCTTTACGTAGCTATCCTTGAATGCTATCACAGCTTTTGTAAAAAAGGTTAAAACCATCATACACAATTATTAAATAATTTTATTAAAACCATCAGCTGTTTGACATCCATAAGGATGTTAACGAAAAGCTTTCACGATTTGAGCAGTAAACCTGTCCCGAACCATAGTGTATAGGATCATTCCATTCAATTAGTTCATTATCAACCAAAAAAATTATTGACGGGATAATTCAGTGTGTGGTAAATACTATTTATCATATGCTGGAAATTGAAAAATAAAAAAAAT
>AMZC01000440.1_pt1 | contig 29740 bp, 21 predicted proteins | sample 948551 | NCBI WGS metagenome assembly AMZC01 (sample SAMN01120625, study PRJNA171369) | bioreactor sludge metagenome | biome: sludge; isolation source: anaerobic thermophilic cellulolytic sludge from lab reactor | place: China: Hong Kong, Shek Wu Hui wastewater treatment plant | collected... | reverse complement strand
CTGTCTCTTCAGGCGGCGCGCTACGCAGCGGCACCATCATGGGGCGGAAGGGGGGCGGGTCGGGTTCCGGAATGGGCGGGAAGGGTACGCGCTTCTCGAACTGCCGGATGCGATCGCCGTACAACTGCTCCAGCGTCTCGCGCAGAGTGGGGTATTTCAGCAGCTCGGCGAGTTGCAGGGGCGTGTCAATGACAAAGTAGAAGGGGAAGCACGGGTTGGCCCGACACAGGCCCGCGTAGCTGCGCACCCGCCCATAGACCACATAGTCCGAGGGGGACTGCGCCATTGAACAGGTCAGCACCAGGTCGTCGTAGTCCTGATCGGCTCCGGTGTCGTTGGACAGTATGTCGAAGACGATCTGCCCGCCCATGGCGGAAGGAGTGCCCAGGCGGTCGGCGGACGGTTTCCAGGTTGCGCCCTTGCCTGTGGGCAGGTGCTCGATGGCGATCGTCCACTGCGCGCCGGTGACATGCACGGGCGGGGTGGAGACATCGCCGGCGTACACGCCGTCGGCGCTATCGCTCCCGTGGATGACGAAACGTTGTTGAAATGCCGCCGTCTTGCTCTTCACGCTGACGGTCCAGTTGCCTTGCATGGTGATAGCCATGGTTAACCTTTCTGCTCATCGCTGACGATTGTTTGTAATATGGTTCACCACCAGGCTTATGAACAATGTAAAGTGTAGCGAGTTTGTGACACAAAGTAAATAAGAGGAAAATTTTCACACCTTGGCGGGATGATGGCGTACCTCTGCACACGCCCGGCGGACTGTTCGCGCATGGCGGGCGTAGGTTGTCGTTTCGAGGCGGGCCGTTACAATTGAGACAGGCGGTGTAGGGGAAACACCAGCGTTCGTCAGCGTGTGGAAGGGCCTGCGGCGATGTTCTATGGCAGAGTCGATGTCTACTGGCCCGATGGCCCGGTGGAAAGCTACCGCGTGAACAAAGCGGCGGTGGCGGTGGGGCGTTCTACGGGCAACGACATCGTGCTCGACACCACGTCCGTCTCTCGCTATCACATCAAGTTCAGCTTCAACGAGTATCAGGCGCAGCTCGAAGATCTGGAGTCGGCCAACGGCACCTATGTGGACGGGGTGCGGTTGCCCCCGCACGAGCCATACCTGTTGCGTGGCGGGGAGGAAATTCAGATTGGCGACATCCGTCTGATCTACCATCCTGCCTCCGCTGCAACCGAATTGATGGTGTCGGAGGAGACGACACAGCGCGTGGTGCTCAGCCGGGCTACCTTCCGTGCCGAACTCGCTGGCCCGGATATGGCGGTTGCACCGGGAGCACATGCGCAGGCCGTACTCACCGTCGAGAACACGAGCGAGGCTGCGGATCACTACTTCCTGGAGGTTGACGGTCTACCCAAAGGGTGGGTGCGTATTGATCGCGTGGAGCTGACCCTCGATCCGGGGGAAGCGGGCCAGGCAGTGCTGAGCTTCAAACCCTTGCGGCGCAGCGAGACGCGACCCGGTGACTATCCCTTTGTGGTACGGGCGCGTGCCAGGTCGAAGCCTGCCGAGACTATTGACGTGCCCGCCGTACTATCTGTCCTACCCTATAGCGGTTTCGGGATGGCTCTGGATGATGAGCGCGTCCTCTTCGGGGAGCCGTTCAAAGTCTATCTGCACAATCAGGGCAACACGCCGCTGACGCTCGATCTGGGAGCAGTAGACCCGGCCAGCGCATTGCACATTCAGTTTGCCGCGCAGCGTGTCCAACTGGGGCCGGGCGAGCGGCAGGCAGTGGCGGGGGAGGTCTATCCGCGTCATCGGCGGCTGTGGGGTGGCCCTGTGCAGCGGGAGTTCTTCGTGATCGCGCGTTCGCACGACCCTTCCGGCTTCATTGCTGCCGTGCCTGGCACGGTAACCGAGCGGGGGTTGCTACCCGTCTGGCTGCCGTTGTTGCTGATCCCCCTGACGATGCTGGGACTGTTCGCTGTCGCCATGCTGGGATTGTGGCTGCTGGGCAGCGAGAAAGCGGCTCCGCCGCGGGCACCGGTTATCTCAGTTTTCACCGCTGCGCCCGATCAGGTCGTGGTCGGCGAGGTGGTCGCGCTCTCCTGGGCGGTGGACGATGTCAGCAGTCTGGCCTTGCGTGTGCTCCATGGAGGTGACGAGCAGGTCGCAAGCGTCCCTGCCGACGCGGTCACTCACACCATGTCCTTTGACGAGAGCGGGCGTTACACCATCACGCTGGAAGCGCAGGGCGGGGGGCAGGTGGTCACGCAGAGTCTCACAGTCAGTGTGCGACCTGCTGTAGCGTTGTCGGTGGAGGTGTTGGGCGGGGCCGAACTGGTGCGCAATGTGTCGCAGGAAGTACAACTCACCTGGGAGGTGCGCGGGGCGCGTCCCTACCAGGGTGGCTACCGCATCCGCGTCACGGGTTCCGATCGCACGGGCGATCTGCTGGTCTCGCCCATGCCGTTGACCGGGCAGCAGCGCGTGACGGTGGTGCCGGGCAGCGATCAGGCAGAATGGTTGGTGACGCTCTACGCAGAGGGCTACGACGGACTGGTGACGAGCATCGTGCAGAAGGTGCCGATCGTCTACCCGGTCTGCGAGTTGCGCGCCCGTCAGACGGTGGTTCGCAGTGGTCCCGGTGAGAGCTATCCGGCGCTCCTGCCGCCGCAGCCTCCGGTTGGCGTGACTGCGGGGACGCTTTCATATTCGCCGGTCGCCCGCGATCCGTCCGGGGCATGGCTGCAGGTGCCGATCGGGGTGCAAGCGCAGTTGGGGTGGGTGCCGCTGACCGACTTTGTGTGCACCAACTTCGATCCGCAGCGACTGATGGTGACTACCGCCTATCCGCCACCACCTGCGACGGCCACTCCCACGTCTGTGTCAGTCTCGCCAACGCCTTTCCCGACGGCTACGGCTCTTCCTGCCACCCGCGCTCCCGCCAATACTCCGACTTCCAGTCCTGTGCCTGGCTCATGAGGGACACCGTGTCGCGCCGCCTGACTTTTTTCTCTCTCTTCATCGTGTTGGCGGCTCCCTTCTTGTTGGCCCTGGCACCGCCGCGTCAGGCCACGCTTGATCTGTCGGTCAGCGCGGGATATGGCGGCGTCTACCGCCGGGGACAGTGGGTGCCTGTGCGTGTCGCGGTGAGCAATAGCGGCGAGAGTTTCTCTGGCGCGTTGCGCGTACGACCGGACAGCAGCGGGGGGTTCGAGAACACAAACTACCGCACTCCGCTTGATCTGCCGCGTGGTGCACGCAAACAGATCTTTGTGTATGTCGCTCCGGAGCCGTACACGCGCGATCTGCGGGTAGAAGTGCTGGATGCAGCCGGGCGGGTGATGGCGTCGCGCTCGTTCACTCTGCGCATGGCCGAGCCGGAAGACGTGCTGCTGGCCGTGGTGACCGAGTCACCGCTGGGAGCTGTGGATCTCACTGCCCGCGTGCCCGGCGTGGGCACGGCCTATCAGGTGAACTGGCGGGTGGCGTATCTGCCGCCGCTGGCCGAGGCGCTGGCCGGGCTGGACGTCCTGCTGATTCACGATGCGGACACCGGCGCGCTGAGCGTCGAGCAGACGCAGGCGCTGGAACGTTGGGTGCTGGCGGGAGGGCATCTGCTGGTCGCTGGCGGTGACGCCTGGCAGCGCACCACAGCGGGCCTTGCCCACCTGTTGCCCGTTGATCTGCGGGGAACGGTGGTGCGCCAGGGACTTGATGCTCTGGCTGACTATGTGCGCGTGTCCATAGAGCCGCTGCGCGAGCGAGCGGTGATCACCCGCGTCACGCTGAGAGCGGGCGCGATCGTCCTGGCAGGGCAGGACGATCTGCCGCTGTTGGTGCGCTGGCCTTACGGCGCTGGTTGGGTAGACTTTCTGGCCGCCGATCCGCAGGCCGAGCCGTTGCGGTCGTGGAGTGACCTGCCGCAGCTCTGGTACGCGCTGATCGCCGCGGGGGGACAGCGGCCCAGTTGGGGGCGCGGCATCAGTGACTGGACGGCAGCCCGGCAGGGCACGCTGACGCTGTATCACAGCGTGTTGCCCGGCCTGCTGCAACTGTGCGCGTTCCTGGCGGCCTATATCGTTCTGATCGGGCCGGTGAACTACACCGTGTTGCGCTGGCTCAACCGCCGCGAGTGGGCCTGGATCACCACGCCGGTGCTGATCGCGCTCTTCAGCGTGCTGGCCTATCAGGTCGGTTTCAACCTGCGTGGCAACGATCCGACACTCAGCCGGCTGACGGTCGTGCGGCAATGGCCGGGCCGGGCCGAGGCACAGGTCACCGCCCTGGTCGGCGTGCAAGCCCCGCGGCGGGGCGCTTACGACGTAGTGGCCGGGCGGGGATTTGCTCTGCGCCCCTTGCCAGATTCCGGCGTAGGCACGGCGGTGACAGTGGAAGAGAGCACGCGCTATGGCGCTGTCTCCGTGCCCATTGACGCTGGCACGATCGCCAGTTTCGTGGCCGAAGGGTTCACCGCAGCGTTGCCTTTCGCCGCTGAGGCGACCTGGACGCTGGCCGAGGGCTACGCACCGCGGCTCGTGGGGCACGTGACCAACGAATCCGATGTGTTGTGGCGCGACGCAGTGCTGCTGATCAAAGGTGAAGCACGCTATCTGGGCGATCTTGCCCCAGGTCAGACGGCGACCTTCGACCTTGCCATCGGGCCGCAAGACCCTGGCCCGCTGACACTGGGCAGCGCGCTGTCGCGCAACCTGTACCTGTGGCCGTCCTGGCAGTTCACGCGACAGATGCCCGGCTGGTGCTTCGACTATCGCGGCTTGGCGTTGACCCTCACCGACGTGATGCAGGGCGAACGCTTCGCCTGCGCTGCGCGCGGAGTCTCGCGCCACGAGCAGGAAATTCGCCGCCGCTACCGGCTGCTGGCGGCGCTGGCCGTAGACTACGATCTCAGCGGGGGGCGGGGCATGGGCGCTTATGTCTTCGCCTGGAGTGACAGGCCGCTGGCCGAGATCGAAATACCTGGCAGTTCGCCCCGCACGGAAGATACGACCCTGTTGATCGTGGAGATTCCGGTGAGTGTGAGCGCGGCGGAGGCCCTGGTGCAGATACCGCCCGGCCTGACCACCTGGACGGTGGTCGAGACACAGGATCCGCGTACTCTGACTTCTATCACCCCGGATTCGTTTGAAATTCCCGAAGGCTCGCAGGCGGCCTTTCAATTCAGGCCGATGCCTCCGCTCTTGCTGGCCGAAGTACAGGCGGTAGATGTGCTCTTTGAAGGGCAGGGCGCGTTGCTGGTCGAAGTGTGGGACTGGGAGGCAGGGGCATGGCAGACGCTGGAATTTGCGCCGGACGCGACTATGGTTCGCCTGACCCCTGGCGATCGCTATGCCGGGCCGGGGGGGGGCGGTCAATGTGCGTATCTCTTCGACCGGCGGTTTGGCGTACAATAACGTAGACTACGTGCGCGTCGTCTATCACGGGCGGCTGGCACGCTGAGCGCGGCAGACTGGCAACGGGCAGCAGGCAATGAGCGCAGCGGGCAATGAATACGTCATCGAGACACGCGGGCTGGTCAAGCGCTATGGCAAGCTCGTAGCGGTGGACGACCTGTGGCTGCAGGTGCCGCGCGGCGCTATTTACGGCTTCGTGGGACCGAACGGTGCGGGCAAAACCACGACCATGCGCATCCTGGCCACGTTGATCCCGCCTACCGCTGGCGAAGCGTTCATTGACGGCTATTCGGTCACCGAGCACCCGCGCGAGGTGCGCCGCCGCATCGGGTACATGCCGGACTTCTTCGGTGTCTACGACGATATGAAGGTGTGGGAGTATCTCGATTTCTTTGCCGCCTGCTACGAGATTCCCGCCCGCGAGCGGCCCGCTCTCATAGACGATCTGCTGGCACTGGTAGACCTGACGCATCGGCGCGACGATATGGTCGAGAAGCTCAGCCGGGGCATGAAGCAACGCCTGAGTCTGGCGCGCACGCTGGCCCACGATCCCGATGTGCTCATCCTCGATGAGCCGGCGTCCGGCCTCGACCCGCGCGCGCGGATCGAGGTGCGCGAGCTGCTGGTCGAAATGGCGCGGATGGGCAAGACCATCTTCTTCTCGTCGCACATCCTGGCCGACGTGGCTGAGATATGCACCCATCTGGGGATCATCGAGGCGGGCAATCTGGTTGCGCAGGGCACGATGGAGGAGATTCGGCGGCAGTTGTTGCCGGTGCGCGAGATCACCATTGCTCTGCTCGACCGTGTGGAAGACGCCCGGCGCATCCTGGGGGAGATGACAGGCGTCGCGCAGGTGCGCGATCTGCCCGATGAAGGGGGGCGCAAACGGTTGCGGGTGGACTTCACCGGCGACGATGCAGCGCTCAGCGCCCTGCTGCAGACGTTGGCGCAGCGGGGACTGCCAGTGGTGACCTTTTCGGAAGAAATGCGCGATCTGGAGTCCGTGTTCATGCGGGCAACCAGAGGGATTGTGTCCTAGGTGAGGCGCAGGTGACGCAAATGACGGATCGGCCCATGGCATGGCGCAGGTGGACGGGGTTGCTGCTGCGCAATCCGGTGATGGTCAAGGAATTGCGCGGGCGGATGCGCGGGGCGCGGGCATTCAGCGTGCTCACCATCTACCTGACCCTGCTGGGCGTCTTCGCCGTGCTGGTCTACATCGCCGTGACCGAGTCCTCGACCAGCGTGAGCGGGCAGGCCGATGTCGGCGAGATCGGGCGGACTCTGTTCGGCGGTGTGGTGGCCATCGAAATGTTGCTGATCGCCTTCCTGGCACCGGCTTTCACGTCGGGGGCGATCAGCGGAGAGCGCGAGCATCAGACGTTCGAATTGCTGCGGGCGACGCTGTTGCCCGCCCACGCCCTGGTGCTGGGCAAGCTGACCTCGGCCATGCTCTACGTGCTACTGCTGTTGCTGGCGGCGATCCCGTTGCAGAGTATCGCCTTTTTCTTCGGCGGCGTCTCAGAGACCGAATTGCTGCTGGCCCTGGTGGTGCTGTCTGCGTCCGCCCTTTTCTTTTGCTCGGTAGGGGTGTACTTCTCGGCGCGGTCACGGCGCACGCTGTCGGCCAGCCTGCTGGCCCTGGGCCTGACGCTGTTCTTCATGTTTGGCATTCCTTTGCTGGTAGGGACAATCTGGCTGCTGGCAGAGTTCTCGCTGGACAGCGTCGGAGGGTCGGCTTCCGAGGTGGTCATGCTTTATGGCACAGGGGCGGCGCTGTGTCTGAATCCGCCAGCGACCGCCTTGCTGACCCAATATCTGCTTGTCAACCGACACACTGCCGGACTATTCTCGTATACATTAGTGAACGGCGACTCCGTGACGCTGATCGCGCCCTGGATACCCTTCACAGCGCTTTATCTGATGCTGGCCGGGGTGTTCCTGATCCTGGCGGTGCGCAGAGTCCATGTGGTCATGGAATAGATCGGCCCAGCAACCGTTGGGGTGCCCGGAGAAGATCGCCATGAACGCTATTCTGGCCGAACAACTGACCGTCACGTTGAGTCGACGGGTGCGCCATTGGGATCGGCGGTTGCGCCTGGCGAACACCATCACCTGGGTGCCGCGCGGGGTGTTGCTCGGTCTGGCTGTCGGGGTGACCCTGGCAATAGTAGCGCGGCTGCGGCCCTGGCTGTTGCCGGAAGAAGTGCTGCGCCTGACAATTGCGCTGACGGGCACGGTGACGGTGCTGATCTTGCTGGTGATCTGGGGCTGGCCCCGCTCGGTGACGCACAGCGCCCGGTATTTCGATCAGCGCTTCGACCTCAAGGAACGGGTCAGCACGGCGCTCGAATTGCTGGCCGGGCGTATTCCCGCCTCTCCACTGCTGGCAGAGCGGCAACTCGCTGACACAGCGCAGGCGACGGCGCGGGTACGGGTGGCGGCCCATTTGCCCTTGCGCGTGCGCTGGCGCGAGGTGCTGGCTGTGCTCTTGCTGGCGGGAGCGCTGGCCTGGCTGCTCACTAACAATCCGCAGGCCGATCGGCTCCGCGCTCGCCGCGAACTCGACGCGGCTATCGCTGCGCAGGCGGCAGCGCTGGAGGAGGCGATCCAGGCAGTGGAGGAAAACACGCAACTTTCGCCTGCCGAGCAGATGGCGTTGACCGAACCTCTGCGCGAGGCCCTGGATATCCTGTCGCAGCCCGGCATCTCGCGCGAGGAAGCGGTCGCGGCACTGGCAGAAGCGTCGCAGGCGCTGGGCGACCTGACGAATGGCCTCTTGCCCGAAGACGCAGTGCCCTATGAGCAGGCCGCGCGGGAACTGGCGAAGTCGGAAATGACGGGGCGGGTTGCCAGTGCGCTGCGTCAGCCGGACCTGAGCGAAGCCGCCGATGCGGTGCAGGGTCTGTCACGCGACCTGGCGCAATCCAGCCTCAGCCAGGCGCAGCGCCAGGACTTGGCCAGGCAGTTTGAGGGAGCGGCGGACGCGCTGGAGGCGCAGAATCCGGCTCTGGCGCAAAACCTGCGCGATGTGGCCGAGGCACTGCGTCGCGGGGATATGGCGGCAGCGCAACAGGCGCTGAATGAGACAGCTCAGGTGTTGCGCGCACAACAGGAACAGCTTGAGCAGTCGGCGTTGGCGGAGACAGCCCGCGCGGCGCAGCAACAGGCGGCGACCGGTCAGCGGGAGATCGCGCAGGCGGGGCACGAAGAGTCTGCGGCGGGAGCTTCGGAGGAACCTTCCAGCGCTGCGTCGTCTGTGGCAGAAGAGCAGGGCGCTGCCGGGCAGGGACAGACGCAATCAGGCTCTGGCCAGGCACAGACAGGCGCTGAAGCCCAGAGCGCCGCGGGGGGCGAGGATGCCAGCGCAACCGGCGCGGGCGAAGGGGAATCGGTAGGCGGTCCGGCTGAGGAAGCTGGAGAAACGGGCGCTGGCGCAGGGGCTGGGGAATCGTCTGCAGCAGCGGGACAGTCAACGGGGGCGGAGCAGAGCGAAGGTGAGGCGGCGTTGGGGGCAGGGAGTGGCGAGGGCGGCGCAGGAGTGGATACGACGACGGGCGCGCAGATTGAAGGGGGAACCGGGCAGGTGCCCTTCAGCGCGCCGGAAGGAGAGTTCCACGACTATACCCCACAGCACGCCCCCACGACGCTGGGCGGTGAGAGCGATCAATTGCTGGACGTGGGTGGGGCAGTCCCCGAAGGGCAGGGCCTGCCGCTACAAGAGGGCGAACTGGCTCCCAATCCGGCGGGCGAGGCGGCGCTGACCTATACAGGGGCGCTGCGGGCGTTTCGAGCGGTCGTCAGTCAGGCGCTCGAAAGCGGGCGTATCCCGCTCGATCAGCGCGATGTCATTCATGACTACTTCTCGTCTCTGGCGCGCTAGCGTACCAGAAGGGAGAGCAGAGACGATGCCGACAAGGCGTCTGGGCTGGGCTGTCGCGCTGCTGACAGCAGTGGCAGCCATCAGCGGATGCATTCAGCCTGCGAGTACAGTAGACCTGACACGGACGGCGCTGGCACCCTTCGCGGTTGCGCCTACCAATGCGCCAGTGGTGGTGCCCGCAGGCGCTACGCCTTCGCCGACCCTGCTGGTCGAGCAGTTCATCCTCAGCCGTGGCGAGCAGCCGAACGGGCTGCAGGTGTGGTATGACCAGCCGCAGGCCTTTGACCGCCTGCAGGGCTTCTCGTATATGGGGATGACAGGGGTGCCCTGCGTCGGATATTTGCTCTCGACGATGGCCAACGGTGTCTGGCAGCCCAACAATGGCGCGCTGGTCTGCGCCGACTCCCCTGCCGCCGAAGCGTTCGCCGCCGTGACGTATTTCCTGACTTCTACCGGTGAACCTACCACGATCGTGTTTGGGCGGGTGATGAACCCTGCCGCGACCGCCGTTGCAGTCGTGTTCAACGATGGCACCAGTCAGCAGACCGCGCCGCAGGCTGGGGGGTTCCTGGTCGTTCGGCCCGATGTGGTCGCTGCGACGGTCATCACCGCTATCAACGCCGAGGGTAACACGATCATTCCCAATATCCCGCAGTTGCCGGTCTAATACAGGGCGATACCGGGCATGCCCCCGGCTGTCGCAGAAGGACAGATCAGTCTATGGACGAAGACATCAGGGCGGAAGCGATCGGGGTGGAGGAATTTCACCAGACGGCGCAGGCGATCCTGGCCGAGGTGGGCAAGGTCATCGTGGGGCAGCAGGCCGTTGTGCAGCAGGTACTCATCTGCCTGATCGCGGGTGGACATGCGCTGCTGGAAGGTGTGCCGGGCCTGGGCAAAACCATGCTGGTGCGCACGCTGGCCGAAGTGCTCGACCTGAAATTCTCGCGCATTCAGTTCACGCCGGACCTGATGCCCGCCGATATTATCGGCACCAACATCATGGAGGAAGGCGAGGACGGGCGGCGCACGTTCCGTTTCGAGGCCGGGCCGGTCTTTGCCAACCTGGTGCTGGCCGACGAGATCAACCGGGCCACCCCCAAGACGCAATCGGCTTTGCTGGAAGCCATGCAGGAGAAGACGGTGACAGTGGCGAACACGCGCTATGCCCTGGCGCTGCCGTTCTTCGTGCTCGCCACGCAAAACCCGATCGAGATGGAAGGTACGTATCCGCTGCCCGAAGCTCAGCTCGATCGCTTTCTGTTCAAAGTGGACGTGTTGTTCCCCTCGACGGAGGAGCTGGTCGAGATCATGGGGCGCACGACCGGCGCGGCCCTGCCGCAGGTAACCAGGGTGGCCGATGGCCCGCGCATTCTGGCGATGGGTGAGCTGGCGCGGCAGGTGCCGGTCGCCTCGCACGTCAATCAGTATATCGCCCGGCTGATCACCGCCACACACCCGCTGTATGCGGAGTGGCCCGATAGCCTGGTGCGCCGCTACGTGCGCTACGGGGCCAGTCCGCGCGGGGCACAGGCGCTGGTGCTGGGGGCCAAAGTCCACGCGCTGCTGTCCGGTCGCTATAACGTGGCCTTCGAAGACGTGCGGGCGGTCGCCCATGCGGCGCTGCGTCACCGGCTGCTGCTCAACTTCGAGGGCTTGGCCGAGGGCATCCGCACGGACGATGTCATAGACGATCTGCTGGAGCGCGTACCCGTGCCCGCGGGAGGCTAATGCCATGAGCGAACAGACCCTGCTCGAACGGCTGTTGACGGCGCCCAATGCCGACGACCTGTGGCGGCTGCATCCATACCTGCTGGCCATTGATGGCGCAGATGCCGTTGCTGCCCGCGAAGTGGCCCGCCTGTTCTATTGCTACCTGTCGTGTGTGACGGGCAAGCTCGTCTCCAAAGAGCACAGTTCGGCGGCGGCGCACCTGGCAGCCGGTTCGGTGGGAGTGATCGCCCTGCAAGATGTGCTGGAAGCGCTGGCCAGCGACCGCAAGCGAGCCATCGGCAATCTGCTATCGGGCGGCCTGGCGGCGACACTCGAAACGCTGGGGACGTTTCAGCACGTCAAGGCGTGGGAGCGCGAATTCGCTTCGGTACACGATGAGGCGGTCTGGCATCTATATCGCCTGCTGTGGGAACTGTCGGCGGAGACACAGCCGGAACTGTCGCTGGAGCGTCGTCACGCTTTGCTGGAAAACCTGCTGGCGGCGGCGCGCGATCCCCGGCAACAGCCCGCGGCGCGGGTGGCCCTGGTAGTGCGGCTGTTCCAGTTCTTGCTGGCGATCCGCCTGGCACCGCTTCTTCCGGCGTTGCGCGAGCAAGGGGTGTTGCAGGCATGACTGCCGAGATCGCCATTCAGACGGTCAATCTGTCCAAGACGTTCGGTCGGCGAGGCCGCAAGCGGATTGAAGCGGTCAAACACCTCAACCTGGAAGTGCGCGCGGGACAGGTCTACGGCTTCCTGGGGCCGAATGGCGCGGGCAAGTCCACGACGATCCGCATGTTGCTCGACCTCATCCACCCCACGGCTGGCGACGTGTATCTGTATGGACAACATGTGCACCGCCATCACGAGGTTTTGCGGCGGGTGGGGGCGCTGGTGGAGGGGGCGACGTTCTACAATTTCCTGAGCGGGCGCAGAAACCTGGAAGTGCTGGCGCGCACGGCCAACTGCTACGATCCCCGCCGCATCGAGCAGTTGCTGGAGCAGGTGGGGCTGGCCGAACGCGCCAATCAGCGCGTCAAAGGATACTCGACAGGCATGAAGCAACGCCTGGGGCTGGCCGCTGCGCTGCTGAGCGACCCCGATCTGCTGATACTTGACGAACCGACCAACGGTCTCGACCCCGGCGGGATGCATGAAATCCGCACCTTCATTCGCCGGCTGGTGGACGAGCAGGGCAAGACGGTCTTCCTATCCAGTCATCTGCTTGGCGAGGTCGAGCAGGTATGCGACCGGGTGGCGATCATCAACCTGGGCGAAATCGTGCGCGAAGGGGCGGTTGACGAATTGCTGGCGGGCAAGAGCACCCTGCGCGTGGAGGCCCGGCCTTTGCAACGGGCCGCCGAAGTATTGCGCGAGCATTGGCCGGTTGTCACCAACGAGACGTGGCTGACCGTCAGTGCCGCTCACGAAGACTCGCCCCATGTCGTCCGCCGCCTGGTGGAGGCTGGCGTAGATGTCTATCAGGTCGCGGCGCAACGTCAGACGCTGGAAGAGTACTTCCTGGCAGTGGTGCGGGAGAAGGTGGGCCATGCGTAACCTGTTCCGTGCCGAATGGATCAAAATCGCGGGCAATCGCTGGGTCGCTGGCTGCCTGATCTGGATTTTCCCGCTGGGTGCCCTGGCATTCCTGGCGGTGGCCGGGCTGGTGTTGGCGCTGTCGTCGTCGGCGCGGGCCAGTCTGCGCCAGGACGAGGCCATCTTGTGGACGGAACAGGCGATCAGCATGTGGAACTTCCCGAACAACCCCGTCGGGCGGCTGATCCTGCTCGGCTTCACGGCGGTGGTCTTCGCCGGAGAGTATCAGTGGCAGACCTGGAAGAACGTGGTGCCGCGCAACCGGCGCGCCGCGCTGATCCTGGTCAAGTTCCTGGCGCTGGGCGCGTTCGTTGTCCTGGCCTTTTCGCTGATGTCCGCGCTGTGGACGGCAGGCTGGGCGGTGCTGACGCGCATTGCAGACGTGTCCTACGGCCCGCGCGTCACCTGGGCGGTGCTGCGAGACTTCGGAGAGGACTACGCCCTGGCGGCAGGACTGGCCTTCACCTCGACGGTGATTGCCGCGGGCTATGCGGCCCTGGCGGCGATGGTCACCCGTTCGATCCTGGGGGGTGTCATCATCGGCTTCGCCCTGACTTTCGTCGAGAATCTCTCCATCGTCGCCCTGATGTTGATCGGCTGGTTCCTGGATATTCCCAGAATCGTGCATCTGTATCGGCTCACGCCGGGTTACAACCTGATCAACGTGGCAAGCTGGATCAATAACAATGCGCCGAATACCATGCGCCCCTTCGAGGAAGGCAAGTATTCCGGCATTGTCTTCTCCGATAGCCTGGGGTTCTCGGTGGGGCTTCTGGCGCTGTGGGTGTTCGGTCTGATCGCGCTGACGATCGCTCTCTTTCAGCGCCAGGACATCACTTCCTGAAAGGCGCAGTGCCCAGGTAATCCCTCATGGCCGACCAACCGCTCTTCGACGAACAGACGCTGCGCAAGCTGGAACGGCTGACCATCCTGGCCAATCGGGGGCGCGCCGGGGCTATCAAGGGGCAGCGGCGTTCGACCAGGCGCGGCACCAGCATCGAGTTTGCTGACTATCGCCCCTATGTGCGCGGCGACGACCTGCGCCGGGTGGACTGGAATATCTACGCCCGCCTGCAGCGCCCGTTCATCAAACTGCTGGAAGACGAAGAAGACCTGGCCGTGCACCTCATCCTGGACGCTTCGGCCAGCATGGACTGGCCGCGCACGGGCGAGCGCGATCAGCATAAGTATCTCTACGCCCGGCGACTGGTGGCAGGACTGGCCTATATTGCCCTGGGAGGGGGAGATCAGGTCACCATCGCGACGGTGCGCGGTGACGGAATGGCGCTGTGGGGGCCGTGGCGCGGGCGCGGGCGGGTGCTCGATCTGCTCGGCTGGTTGCAGAGCAGTCACACGCGGGGCATGGTACGCCTGGACGACGCGCTAACCGTCTATGCGCGGCGCGTGGCGCGGGCGGGGGTGTGCATCGTGGTCTCCGACCTCATGTCGCCGGAGGGCTACGAGGATGGCTTGCGGGCCTTGCAGGGGCGCGGACACGAAGTCACCCTGATCCAGGTGCTCTCGCCCGATGAAGTAGACCCTCCGCTCGCTGGCGATCTGAAGCTGGTAGATGTGGAGACAGGGATGGCGCAGGATGTGACGGTAGACGAAGCCATGAAACGACTGTATGTGCAGCGATTGCAGGCATGGCAGGCGGAGATCGGGACTTTGTGTGCGCGGCGCGGCATCCATTTCGTTCCCCTGGTGACCAGCACTCCCTGGGAGCAGGTGATCTTGACCCAACTGCGCCGGGCACGTGTGGTGCAATGATGACGGCCAGAGCATCCCTGTCAGTCCGAGTGGCGTTGCTGTTGATCCTGCTGGGCGCGTTCGCGTTGCGGCTGTGGAATGTGGGCGAGCCGAGCGTCTGGCACGACGAGGGCTGGTCTATCCGCGCCATTCGCGACCCGATCAACACCCCAGACGACAACACGCCTCCGCTCTACTACATGACGCTACACCTGCTGTGGCGCGGCGCAGGCGATTCCCCGCTGGCGTTGCGCTATGGCTCGGTGTGGCTCGACGTACTCACCGTGGCCCTGGCCGCGCGCGTGGTGCGGCGCTGGGCAGGCGAACACGCCGCGTTGCTGACGGCGGCATTGCTGGCGCTGTCACCGCTGTTGTGGGCCTACGCCCGCGAAATCCGCGCCTACGTCGCCGTGCCGCTCTTGACGGTACTGCTGCTGGCATTGACCGAGCGCCTGCTCGCCGACCCGGTGCGGCGTCGGTATTGGGGTGCAGTGTGGCTGGCGGAGCTGATCTTGCTCTACACGCACAACCTGAGCGTGCCGGTCGTCGCCTGGCTGAACCTGGTGATAGGCATCGCCTGGCTGACCAGTCGGCGCTGGCGCTGGCTGGCAACCTGGGTGGCAGGCCAGGCGATCGTGTTGCTGGCCTATCTGCCGTGGGTGCTGGGGCAATCGCCCAGCGGCACGCCGATTAACACGCCGCCGCGCTTCTCTGCCGGGCTGGTCTGGGATATCTGGCGCGGCTATTTCGCGCCGCTGCCGGCGATGATCGGGCGGGAGCGTGCGGTCGAGATCGGTAGCGCCGTGCTGGGGGTGGCGCTGCTCGCCGCGATCGTGGTCACACTGCGCTGGAATCGGCGGCGACCGGCGCTGCTGGCGCTGTCGCAGGCTGTGTTGCTGCCCGCCCTGGCGACGCTCGAACTGCAGGCGGCGCACATAGACTTTCATCCGCGCTACTATGTGGCAGGCGTTCCGGCCACGATGATCGTGCTGTCCCTGGCCGCGCATTCGCTGCCGGGCCGCGAGGACCTGGCGCGACTGGGAGGGCCAGTGGTGCTGGCCCTGACGACTGGTCTGGGTGCGGCGAGCTTTGTGGCCCTGTTCGATACGCCTGCCTATCAGCACGACGATTTCCGCGCCATCGCCGCCCATTATGCGACGCTGCCAGCGGACGCGGTGATTGTGATCCCCTATGGCTGGGAACCGGCGCTGGAGGTGTATTACGCGGAGAAAATGGGGATCGCGGCGCACATCCTGGGCATAGACCTGCACAGCAGCGCCGACGAAGTGATTCGAGCCATCAATCAGGCCCTGCAAGAGCATGGCGCTCCGCTGCCCGTGGAATTGCTGACCTGGTTTCAGTTGCCCGCCGACGTGCGCGGCATGTATCCTTGCCTGCTGGAAGCGGCGGGGCGACGGACGGGATCGGTCACAGTGCAGGGGTTGGTCACGACTGCCTATGTGCTCGAACGACCGCTGACTTTTGCGCCGGTGAAGGGTGGGGACGCGGAGTACAGGTCGCTGACGCTGAGTCGGGCGGACCTCGCCGGGACGAACAATGTCTGTCTGCGCACGGTCTGGACTTCGACGGCGCGCAGCGGCGAAGACTGGCGACTCTCGGCGCGGCTGGTGACGCTCGACCCGCCCGGCTGGACGCTCGCCCGCAGCGATAGCGATATTCGCGACGACGAGCAGGTGCCAACCTCATCCTGGGAGGCCGGGCATAGAGGCGAGGCGTTCAGCCTGCTGCGTTTTCCGGCGGGCGCGCCGCCCGGCGAATACGCGGTGCAGACGGTGCTCTTCAGCGCCGAACACCTCGACGGGGCCGATCGGCTGGTGAACGGCGTCCCGGCGGGGCGGACGCTGGCCCTGGCAACGGTGACCTTGCGCGCACCCGCGCCCATGACGGGTGAAATACCTCCGCCGCTGGTCACTCCGGCGGAAGGGATCGCGCTGGTGGGGCACGACGCGCGGGGTGGGGCGCTCAGCGCCGGGCAGGAGGTGCGGGTCACGCTGCGCTGGGCAGTCACGCCGACCTGTTGCAACGATCCCTGGGCTGGGGCCACGCTGGTCTTACAGGGCGGGGGCTGGCGTCTGGCACAGCCGGTGCGCGTCTTCGCGCCGTATAGCCTGGACTGGCACGCCTTCCTCGTTCCGGCGGACGTTGAAGGCCCGGCAGCGTTGATGCTGGAAGCGCCCGGCATGGAGCCGGTGACCCTGACGCAGTACACGGTCGAGCGCACCGAGCGTCTGTTCGCACCTCCGCCGTTCGATGTGCCCGTGCGTAGTGAATTCGTGGGCGTGGCCGCCCTGGAGGGTTTCAGCGTAGCGCAGACGACCGTCTCGCCGGACGAAACGCTGGAGCTGACGCTGGTCTGGCGGGTCACGGGGACGCCGACGACCTCGTACCGCGTCTTCACGCACCTGCTCAACGAAAGCGGGCGTGTCATTGCACAGCACGACGACGTGCCGGTCAGTGGTGCGCGTCCTACTACCGGCTGGGTGCCGGGTGAGTACCTGCTCGATACCTATCATCTGGTTTTCAACGACGAAGGACGACAGTATCGCGGTCCGGCGCGCCTGGAGGTGGGCTTCTACGACCCGCAGACCGGCGCGCGGGTGCCTGTCGTCGGCGGTGCCGATCATGTGGTGCTGCCGGTAGAGATTACGGTCGAATAACATGTCGCTGCTCACCCCGCTGGCACTGGCTCTGTCCGCGCTGGCGCTGCCGATCATCATGCTCTATATGCTGCGCCTGCGCCGGATCGAGCTGCCGATCTCCAGCACCTTCCTGTGGCAGCAACTGGTGCGCGACCGCGAGGCCAACGCCCCCTGGCAACGTCTGCGCTTTAGCTGGCTGCTGGTGTTGCAGTTGCTGGCGTTGCTGGCGCTGGTGCTGGCTCTGGCGCGGCCATTCGTGGCGATCAGCACCATCAGCACGGGGCGTCTGGTGCTGTTGCTGGATGCGTCGGCCAGCATGGGCGCGACCGATGTGTCGCCCAGCCGCTTCGCACGCGCCCGCGAGATTGCCCTCGAACTGGTGGACACATTGGGGCAGGACGACACGATGACGGTGATCCGGGTGGGGGCGGTGCCAGAAGTGCTGGCGGCGGCCTCGCGCGATAGGGTGGTCTTGCGCCAGGCCATCCGCGACGCTGTCCCCAGCGATAGCAGCGCCGACTGGCAAGCCGCCCTGACGCTGGCCGCGGCGGGTGCGGTCGGTGTGAGCGACCTGAAGGTGGTCATCATTTCCGACGGCGGGTTGCCTTCTAACCTGCCGCCCGTGCCCGGTGAGGTGCGCTACGTGCCAGTAGGCGAACGGGGCGACAACCTGGCTATCTCGGCCCTGGCGGTGTCGGCGCTGCCTGGGCAGGCCCCCCAACTGTTCGCGCGGCTATCCAACCATGGCGATGAGGATGCCGAGGTCATTCTCGACGTGCGGCTAGATGGCAGCGATGTGCTGTATACGGCGCGGCGCTACACCGTGCCCGCGCAGGGCTACGTAGACATCTTCGATGTAGAGCTGCCGTCATCCTTTCAATCGCTGGCGGCGCGGCTCACTCTGCCCGCGCGGGCAGGGGAGCGGGACTATCTGCGCGCCGATAACAGCGCCGTGGCCGTGCGCGAGCGTCGGGGGGCGGGGCGTGTGTTACTGGTGACCGACGAGAACCTGTTCCTGGAGCAGATTTTCCGCAGCCTGCGTGGGGTGGAACTGTATCAGGTGGCCTCGACGGACGCATTGCCCTCACAGCCTTTCGATCTCTATGTCTTCGACCGCGCGCTGCCGCCGACGTTGCCAGAGGGCGATCTGCTGCTGATCGATCCGCCGCTGAGCACGTCGTTTTTCCAGATAGGGGCGGAGTACGCGCCCGCAGGAGTCGTACAGGTCAACCCGGAGGATGCGCGGATGCGCAACCTGGGGCCGTATATGGAGCAGGTGCATATCGCCCGCATACGCGCGCTGAGCGAGATCGGCTGGGCGACGGTGCTGGCCGAAGTAGACGGCTATCCGCTGGTGGTGGCGGGCGAGGTCGGGACGCGGCAGGTGGCGATCTTGCCCTTCGATGTGCGCTATCCGAACACCGACATGGTGTTGCAGCCTGCTTGGCCTATTCTCATGGCGGAACTGGCGGCCTGGTTCTCGCCGTCCCGCATTACCGACGCTTCGGCGAGCCTGCCGCCGGGCGCGCCGGTGACCGTGCGTTTCCTGGGCGATGCCGACGAAGCCGTGATCCGCCGACCGGACGGGCGTAATGTGGGGCTACGAGCTGAGACCAGCACTGCTGTCTTCGCCGACACGCTGCAGCCAGGGCTGTATACGGTGACACTGCGCGACGACGGACAAGACATGGACAGCGAGCAGTTCGCCGTCAACCTCTTCGATCCTGCCGAAAGTCAGATTGCGCCGCGCGCCAGTATCACCGTGGGCACGACCGAAGTGAGCCAGAATGCCCGTCAGGAGACCGGGCGACGGGAGTACTGGCCCGTGGCGGCGGCGATCGGGTTGCTCCTGCTGCTGGTGGAATGGGGGGTCTATCAGCGATCGCTGCGCCGCACGCCGCGCCTGGTATTGACCAGACCAGGAATGCGGAAGATCGGCGGTCGGTGGGAGCGCGGCTGGCGCTTGGGGCGGGCGCGTCGCCGAGGCAGGGTGAGCGGATGAGCGTCACGAACCCCGCTGCGCTGTGGTTGCTGGCCCTGTTGCCCGTGGTAGCAGCCCTGGGCTGGCCGCGGCTGGCCTATCGTCGGCTGCGCGACGCTACGAGCCTGGCGATACGGTTGCTGATCGTCCTGTTGCTGGTGCTGGCGTTGGCCGGGTTGCAGCGGCACCGCATGGCGGACAAGCTGGCGGTAGTGTTCCTGCTCGACGTATCCGACAGCGTGTCGCCCGCCCAGCAGAGCGCCGCGGTGGAGTATGTCCGCCGCGCGGCGGAAGCGATGGGCGAGCAGGATCAGGCGGCGGTGATCGTCTTTGGGGCAGATGCGCAGGTGGAAGTGCCGATCACCGATCGGCTGGAACTGGTGCAGATCGGGGCGAACCCTGGGCGGCGCAACACGAACCTGGCCGAGGCGATGCGCGTTGGGTTGGCGCTGTTCCCCGCCGATACGGCCAAGCGCATGGTGATCCTCAGCGATGGCGTGCAGACGGTGGGCGACGCGGAGCAGGTGGCGCGATTGGCCGCTGCCAGTCAGGTACAGATCGATCACGTGGCGCTGGCCCCTCAGCAAGCGTTGCAGGGAGTGGGGCCGGAGGTGCTGGTCGCGGCGGTGGACGTGCCGGCGCTGGTCAACCAGGGCGAGCGCTTTTCGGTGACAGTCACCCTGGCGACGAACCGGCTGGACTCCGGCGTCGAGGTGCGCGTGCTGTCGCGCGGGCGCATCATCGAACAGCGAGAACTGGTATTGCAGCCCGGCCTGACCAACACCGTCTTCGAAGTGACGGCTGCACAGCCGGGGTTCGTGGACTTCGATGTCGTGGTCGAGCCGCGCGGCGCGGATACGTTCTACCAGAACAATCACCTGGCCGCTTTTACGGAGGTGATCGGCGCACCGCGCGTGTTGCTGGTGGCCTCGGAGGGGCGCGAGATCGCCTCGCTGCGGACGGTGCTCGCTGCCTCTGGGCTGCAGGTGGACGTGCAGGGGCCGCGCGACCTGCCCATTGGGCTGGCTCCGCTGAGCAGCTACGACTGCGTGATCCTGGCCAATGTTTCCGCGACAGAACTCTCCGCCGAGCGCATGGCCTACCTGCAGGCCTACGTGCGCGACCTGGGGCGCGGGCTGGTGGTCATCGGCGGGCCAGACAGCTTCGGCGTGGGCGGCTATTTCGAAACACCGCTGGAAGAGACGTTGCCGGTGGAGATGCGCCTGCGCGATCAGCAGCGCGTGCCACAACTGACCATGCTGTTCGTGCTCGACCGGTCGGGCAGCATGGAGCTTTCCAGTTCGGGCGGCGTGTCCAACCTGGAACTGGCCAAGGAAGCAGTAGTGCGCTCGTTCGACCTGCTCAACAACAACGATCGCACCGGCGTGGTGTCGTTCGATGTCAGCGCCTACTATGTGGTGGAGCTTCAGCCAGTGGGCGACGCAGTCAACCGGCAGCGCCTGCGCGATCTGGTGGGGTCGCTGCGACCGGGCGGCGGCACCAACATCCGCCAGGCGGTTCTCTCCGCGGATCAGCTATTGCGCAACGATCCCTCGGAACTCAAGCACATCATCCTGTTGACCGACGGCGGGGCCGATCCCAGCGGCATTGCGCTGGCCGTTGACCGCATGTACGAGAATTACGGCATCACAACTTCGGTGGTGGCGGTGGGGCAAGACTATGCCCGCTGGCTGGAGGAAGTGGCGCGGGCCGGGCGGGGGCAGTTCCATCTGGCGCTCGATGTGAGCACCATTCCAGCGATCTTCACCGCCGAAACCTTGCTGGCCACGCGGGCTTACATCCAGGAAGAGCCGTTCGTGCCGACCGTCTCGGCCCCCTCTCACCCGATCCTGGGTAGCCTGAGCAGCACGCCGCCGTTGCGAGGCTACGTGGCGACCAGTGCCAAAGAGCTGGCAACGGTCATCTTGCGCGGGCCGCAAGACGATCCGATCCTGGCGGCCTGGCAATATGGGCTGGGGCGCGCGGTAGCTTTCACCTCGGATGCCACCTCGCGTTGGGGGGCGGACTGGATTGGCTGGGAGGGCTACGACGAGTTCTGGAATCAGGCCGTGCGCTGGACGATGACTCGCGGCAACACCGCCAACGTCGAGACTACGGTGCGCGAGCGGGGACAGGAAGCCGTGGTGAGCGTGGCGGCGCGCGACAGGCAGGGGGGCTTTCTCAACGGGTTGGTCTTGCAGGCGGCAGTGGTCAGCAGCGACCTGACGACGACGGTGATCCCGTTGCAGCAGATCGCGCCGGGGCAGTACGAAGGCACCTTCACGCCGACTGGCGAGGGGGCCTATTTCATCACCGTGGCGGGCAGCACTGCCGAGACGGATGAGACCCTGACGCCGCAAACCGTCATGCAGACGGCAGGGTGGGTGCTGGGCTACTCCCCCGAATATGCGCTGCGCGACGTGGGGGCATCTGGCAAGAGCGGCCAGGCGCTGTTGCAGTCTCTGTCTCAACTGACCGGTGGTGGATCGCTGGCCGATCAACCGGCTGCCGCTTTCGCCCATAACCTGCGCCAGGAACGGGCTGCCCAACCGCTGTGGCCGTATCTGGTGGGGGCGGCGCTGTGGCTGTTGCCGGTAGATGTGGGCATCCGGCGGCTGGTGGTGACGCGCGGCGACCTGTCCCGCCTGGCGGGCTGGCTGCGCCTGCGTCGCGCCGAGCCGTTCGCGGAAAGTCGGCCTGAGCACATGGATCGCCTGCTGGGGGCCAAAGAACGTGCCCGCCGCCAGCGCGTCAGCGAGGGCGGAGCACCCCCGCAACCCGGCGAGCGCCCTGCCGCGCCGTCAGAGCGTCCATCGCGACGCATTCCCAGGGTTCCAGCAGAACCTCCTGCGCCGCAGGAAAGCCTGGCTGCCCGTCTGTTGCAGCGCAAGCGCGTTGAGCGCAACCAGCAGGACCAGGACGAAACCGACTCATGAAACCCTATGCCACCGGGATGCCCCGCCGCGCTATCAAGAGATTGAGCGTGTGTCTGGCTTTGCTGGCGCTGTGGGGCTGCAACCTGTCGCGGGCCGGACACACCACACCTGACGTCTCTCCCTCACCTGCCGACCCCGCCAGCGGCTGGATGGTGATCGCACCAGGGATCGAGGTGCGCGAGATGGCTTTGCCAGTCGCTTCGCTGCTGGCGCGGGGCACAATGATCGTGGTGCGCCTCGATCCGGCGACGGTGACGCTGCGCGTGCACTATGTACCGGGCGAGGCCCGTTCGCTGGCCGAGTGGCAGGAGGCGTTGCCGGAAGCGCGGATCATCGTCAACGGCGCTTTCTTCGACGAGGCCAATCGGGCGCTGGGGCTGCTGGTCAGCGACGGGCAGGCCTATGGGCAATCGTTCATTGGCTTCGGGGGCATGTTGCAGGTAGACGGGGCGGGGATGCGCGTCCGCTCGCTGGTGACCGAACCCTATCAGGGGGAAGCACTGTGGCAGGCCGTGCAGGCGTTCCCGCTGCTGTTGGAAGGGGGGACGCTGGCCGCACAAGGGTCGGGCTTCGACGAGCGCTCGCGCCGGACGTGGGTGGGACAGGATCGCTTCGGACGGGTGCTCTTCGGGGCGACGCACAACCTGATCGCGCTGGCGGACTTGCAGACGTGGTTGCTCACCGCCGATCTCGACCTGACGATTGCTTTCGCGCTGGATGGGGGAGGTTCGACCGGCATGGCTGTTCGAACTCCCGTCTACCAGCGCACCCTGCCTTCTTTCGACCGGTTGCCCTCCGTGATCGCACTATACACGCCGTAAGTTTTGCTGTAAGATGAGAGGGTTGGCTTTCCCCGATCCCGACAGCAGGTAACCCATGGCCCAGATCGTACAGACCATCCCGACCTACATCCTGACACCCGCCGGTCTGCAGCCGACACCCTACCGGGCGCATTCGCTCAGCGAGGCGGTGCAGTATGAGCCGCGCGGCGTCTATACGGTGGCACGCACCTTTCACGGCGATCATGTCCTGTTGTTCGATGCGCACCTGGACCGGCTTGAACAGTCGGCGCACCTGGTCAATATCCCGCTGAAGCTGGATCGCCCCCGACTGCGGGCGGCCCTGCGCGAACTGTTGCAGCAGGCTGGCTTTCCCGATGCCAAGTTTCGCATCACCGTTTCCTATGAACATCCCGACTGGGTCTACCTGGCGCTGGAACCATTGCAGCCCGTGCCAGAGGCGATCATGCGTGAGGGAGCGCATGTGATCACTACCCCGCTGGTGCGGCCCAATCCGGTGGTCAAGACGACGGACTGGATGATCCTGCGCAAACCCGCCTTCGAGAGCCTGCCGCCGGGCGTATACGAAGCGATTCTGGTGGGGGCGGACGGCTGTCTGCTGGAAGGGCTGTCCAGCAATTTCTACGGCGTGCTGGATGGCGTACTGCGCACCGAAAAAGACCGGGTCTTGCAGGGCATCACGCGCAAGGCTATCCTCACATTGGCCCCGGAGGTGCTGCCGGTGGAACTGCGGGCCGTACACCGCGACGAGGTGCCGCGCCTGAGCGAAGCCATGCTCACCAGCGCCGGGCGTGGCGTGGTGCCGATCACCCGCATTGACGGGCAGCCGGTTGGCGACGGGCGCGTGGGGCCAGTGGTCTCCGAGTTGCGTCGGCGCTACGACGCCTGGACGGAAGAACACATCGAGCCAATCTAACCTGTCAGCGCCTCAGGGGGCGGGTTGTTCGTGCGAGGTCAACCGTTGCAGCACGCGCTTTTCCTGCCTGTGCAGGGCTGACTCTTCGATCTGACGGCGCAGGGCCTGCAGGCGGGGGTAGCCGTCGGAGAATTCGGCGGTCCATTCTTGGGCGAACGAACCGCGTCGGATGGCATCGAGAATGGCTTCCATCTGACGGCTGTAGCGGATTTCGCGGAAGCGTTCCAGGCGCGACAGCATGCCGTAGGCGGCGGTGCGCGAGTGCTGGTCGAGGGTGGGCACAATCCCTTGCCGTGCCCAGCGGGTCAGCAGATCGCCCAGTTCGCCAGACAGGTACAGGCTGGTGCTGACCGCCTCTGGAGGGAAGCCCTCGCGGTTGAGCGTTTCGGCGGCGGTCTGCAGGATAGTGAGCAGCGCGGGCAGGACAGCCTGATGGGTGAAAAGGTCGAGTTCGGCTTCTTGCTGAAAGGTGAGTTCGATGGCTCCCTGGCGCAGTGCGCCGAGCGCTTTGGCGATGGCCAGCACCCGCGCCCATGCCTGCCCTGAGGCATCCTGAGCCACACCCACGAAGCTGAAGAAGCCCGATCCGTCCACGAAGCTTTCGCGCACCCGCGCCGCCATCGCCTGCGGCGCAACCAGCACTACGTCCACAAAGGGTGGCGGCTCGATGAACCCGAATGCCACATTGTAGCCGGAGGCGAAGACCAACACGTCTCCCTGGCGCAGCCCAAAGGCAACATCCTGCAGGTAGACGTGCGGGGCGATCTCGTCGGGCAGGGTGAGCAAGAGCACGTCGGCGCGTTCAGTCGCGTCGGCAATGGAGGTGACTTCGAACCCATCACGGTAGGCCTGTTCCGCGTATTCATCGTCACGATTGCCAACCAGTACCCCGAACGCACTGTCACGCAGGTTGAGGGCGAAGGCTCGTCCCATTTGCCCGTAGCCCAGCACTGCGATGCGGCGCGGGATCAGCAGAGCCAGATCGGCATGTGACTCGCGGTAGATGACAGTCATTGTGGCGGCCTCCGCAGGGAATGCGAAATCAGGATTGGGCCACCGGCCCACCATGCAGGGCATTCTACTGCGAGGGGGAAGACCTGTCCACTGAAATTGCGCCGCAGCGCAACAGCGCGGTAGTGGCTGCGTATATCATAGATAGTAGGGGTGAACGTCAGTTCGACCAGGTAGGGTGAACCTGTGAGTGAGGACAGCGATTCCCTGTGGGTGCAGCGAACGCTGGCGGGCGATCCACAGGCCTTTGGGGAACTTGTTCGGCGCTACGAACGGGACGTGTTCAACCTGGCCTACCGTATGCTGAACGAGCGGGGAGAAGCCGAGGACGCAGCGCAGGAAGCGTTCATGCGCGCCTACGTCAATCTCGACCGCTATGATCCGGAGCGACCTTTTAAGACCTGGTTGCTTTCCATCACATCTAATCATTGTATAGACCGGCTACGCCGGCGGCGGCTGACCTGGCTGTCGCTGGAAGAACCCTTGCCGCCGCATCCAGCGCTCACCAGCGACATCCCTGGCCCGGAAGAAGCATTGCTCACCAGCGAGCGCAATCTGCTGGTGCAGGAGATGCTCGCCGACCTCAGCCCGGAGTACCGCCTGGCCGTGATCTTGCGTTACTGGTATGACCTGTCGTATGCGGAGATTGCCGAGATGCTGGGTACTACCGAGAGCGCGATCAAGAGCCGCCTGTTTCGCGCCCGGCAGGCTTTGGCCGATTACCTGGAGTCCCGACCTGTGTCCAGTCTCGACCCCGTGCTGGAGAATTCGTGATGGCTCGCGATGAGATCAAACTCCAACAGCAGATGAACCGCGCGCTCGATGGCGAACTGGCCGATCAGGAGTTGGCCATGCTGCAAGCCCGTCTTCAGGAGAGCGCCGAAGAAATCACGCGCTGGGAGCGGCTGCGCAAAACCGATGAGTTGCTGCGCACTACGCCGCTGGTTGCGCCGTCGCGCGGTTTTGCAGAGCGAGTCATGGCGGCCATCCTCAGTATGCCCATGCCCGAATTTGCACGGCGCAGCCGTGGCCTGGGGCTGGCGCTGGGGCTGCTGGTAGCCGCATTGCTGGCCGTGCCCGTGCTGTGGGCGGTGCTGTTTGTCTTCGTGAGCGTGATCACCAACCCGGACGCCCTGGCATCCGTCCTGCAGACCATTCTGGACGCCGCGGGATATGTGGCCGGGCTGCTCACCAGCCTGGTGGACCAGGCACAGACGTTGACGGGAGACGTAGCACTCCTGGGGGGACTGCTGGCGGCTGTGCTGGCGATGGCCGCCTTGTGGGTCTGGTTGATTCGGCGAGTGACGGGAGGGCGGGGCGCATTCGCCCGCCGTCCCAAGCCGTAGCACAGCGGGCACTGTGAAAGAGAGTACATCATGCCGGCGAACATCATCCGACCGCGTAAGGGGCTGTGGTTCGGGGCGCTGTTGGCGTTGGCGCTACTGTTGAGCGCCTGCCAGTCCACGGCCAAAGACCTGGGCGGTTTCAGCCTGAATTCTGCCTACACGCTCACTGCTGGCGAGACTCGCTCCGGTGACCAGGTGGTCGTGGCGCAGGATATCACGCTGGAGCCTGACAGCAGCGTGGCAGGCGACATCACGCTCATGGGCAGCCAGGTGACGGTTCGCGGACAGGTGGACGGCGACGTGATCGTCGTCGCCGACCGCTTTGTCCTGGGTGACGAGGCCGATATCAGCGGCAATCTGGTGGTGTGCGCCAAGGAGTTTCAGCGCGGCGCTGCGGCACAGGTCGGCGGGACGATCAAGGAAGAGTGCGCGCGCAGCAGTCGGGTGAGTGTCGCCAAAGCCGTTGACTCCGGTTGGGCCACGTGGCGCGATAGCTTCTGGTTCCGCCTGGGCACGGCAGTAGCGGGTGCCCTGTTCTTCGGGGCGTTGTCAGCGCTGCTCACGGCGATTTTCCCGCGTCCGCTGGGACGCATGGCTGCTTCCATCTACCGCGCGCCAGCGCTGGCGGGCGGCGTCGGTTGCCTGACCATCCTGCTGGCGCTGGGTGTGTCTGCCGTGTATGGGCTGTCGTTGTTATTGGTATTGCCGGTCGTTCTGTTGCCTATCGTCTTGCTGGGATGGCTGGCGCTCGGCCTGCTCGCCATGCTGGGCTGGGTGGCGCTGGCACAGCCAACGGGAGTCTACGTGTTGCAGCGCCTGGGCCTGGAGCGGCAACCGCCCATGCTGACAGCAGGGGTAGGCGGGGTCGTGCTGGCGCTCCTCTTGCGAGTGTGGGGCATCTTCTGGTTCACGGCCTGGATCGGGCTGATCGTGGGGGCAGCGCTGGCTTCGGTAGGGCTGGGAGCGGTCATCCTCACCCGCGCAGGCAGCCGACCCTACGCGCCGCGCGAATCGCCGACCGGGGGCTGACGAACGTCGGCGGCTGCGTGGTGAGCGCTTCACTCGCGCTCGTAGACGGCGATCATGCTGATCAACGTCGCCCGCGTGAACTGATTGACCTGACGCAGCGTTTCGCCCCAGGTGGCAGCCGGGCGGGCGGTGTTGGTTTCGGCCAGTTGGACCACGGCTTCGATCAGGAAATCCACGAAGTAGAAATATCCCTGTAGCGCCTGCGACAGCGACATCCCCTGCCCTTTGAGTAAGCGCCCATAGTTGGTGCCGACGTCCTGTGCCACCTGTATTCCGGCGGCAGAGGTCGGATTGGCCAGGTGATCGATCAGCGCGTCCATCAACCGCAGTCCCTGGCGGCGCATGGTCTCGCGCGCTTCGGGGCTGAGCCACTGATACCAGGGATGGTGCATCAATTTCTCGCGGTCGCCGATTTCGAGACGGGCGCGGCCCAGAGCGCTCTGCACCAGCACCTGAGCTTCGGTGGGCGGGGTGATGCGATGCTTGGCCAGCCACTGTTCCAGGTCGGCTCGCCGGAAGCGTCGGTGACCGCCGGGGGTGCGCCGGAAGGGGAGTTCGCCTCGCTCGGCCCAGTTGCGAATGGTGGCTGGATGCACCCCGATGATCCGCGCGGCCTCGCCCAGGCTCACCCATTCTGAGGGATCGCTTTCCGGAGGGCGTGGAGTCGCGTTGCGCTGCTGGTTCATCGGCCTCTTTCTCTTGGGAACACACCAGTAGCTGCTGCTGCAATTCTACAGCATATCCACCGGATCGAGGTCTATGATCCACTCTTCGGGGAAATCGAGCGAGCCGAGCAGGGCAGGCAGATTGGTGCCGCGCAGCACCAGATGCCAGCGATACAAATTGTTGCGGCGGGCGAAGAAGCACGGTGTGGGGCCGATGATTTCGGTGGCGGTGAACTGCCCGCTGGCGATGCGCCCCTCCAGCAACAGCCGTGCCCGCTGAGCTTCAGCTTCGGCGCGATCCGCGGTGGGATACTGGAAGATGAAACGGGCCAGGCGCCGGAAGGGCGGGAAGCGCTGATCGAGGCGGTGCGCCAGCTCCTGCTGGTAGAAGCTGACGTAGTCGTGCCGGGCAGCGGCGCGGATGGCGTAGTGATCGGGTTGATAGCTCTGCACCACCACGCGCCCGCCCAACGGACCGCGGCCAGCCCGCCCGGCTACCTGCGTGAGCAACTGAAAAGTGCGCTCCGCAGCGCGATAGTCGGGCAGGCCGAGCGCTGTGTCGGCGGAGATCACCCCAACCAGCGTCACCTGGGGCAGGTCCAGCCCCTTGGCGATCATCTGCGTGCCGATGAGAATATCTGCCTGGTGTTCGGCGAAGGCGCGCAGGATGGCGTCGTGCGTGGCTCCGGCGCTGATGGTGTCTGCATCCCAGCGGATGGTGCGGGCCGCCGGGAATTCGCTGCGCACGGCGGATTCGATCAGTTCGGTACCCTGGCCGAAGTGCCGGATGCGCTGACTGCCACAGGCCGGACAGACCGTGATGTGCGCAGTGGTGTAGCCGCAGTAGTGACAGATGAGCGCCTGGCGCGGGCTGTGATAGGTCAGGGGCGTGCTGCAGCGCGGGCACGTGGCAATATAACCGCAGTCGCGGCACAGGATGAAGGTAGCCGTCCCGCGCCGATTGAGGAACAGGATCGCCTGCTCGCGGCGAGCCAACACTTCTTCCAGGGCGGTGTGCAGCAAACGGCTGAAGATGCTGCGGTTACCTGCGCGCAATTCGGCCCGCATGTCCACGACCTGTACGGCGGGCAGTTCGGCATAGACGGCATCCGCGGCGTCGGTCGGATGATAGCGAGCCTGCGGGGCGTTGAGGCGGCGCGTCAGTTCGGCGATGCGCTCGCGGTGCGCGATCACACGGTCGGGCAGGGTGAGGAGCTGAAAGTCGCCCCGTTCGGCGCGGAAATAGGTCACCACGTCGGGAGTAGCGCTGCCAAGCAACACGGTGCCGCGCGTCAGGCGCATCAGCGCGATTGCTGTCTCGCGGGCGTGATAGTAGGGCGGGGCAATGGGCGGCGACTGCTTGTAACTGTCGTCGTGCTCTTCGTCCAGGATGACCAGACCCACATCCGGCAGCGGCATGAACAACGCCGAGCGCGTGCCGACGATCACGTGAATATCGCCGGAACGTGCCCTGCGCCAGGTGTCGTAGCGCTCACCAGGGGATAGTTCGCTGTGCGCTACTGCCACCCGTCCAGGAAAACGCGCGGCAAAGCGGCGTATCGTCTGTGGGGTCAGCGCGATTTCCGGGACCAGCACGATGGCCTGACGGCCCTGCGCCAACGCTCGCTCGACGGCTCGCAGATAAATCTCCGTCTTGCCGGAGCCAGTCACACCGTGCAGCAGGAAGACGCCGCTTTGTTCGGCTGGCGGTGAGATTTCGCCCCAGTGGATCGTATCCATGTAGCGCTGAATGGTTTCCCAGACGCGCTGCTGTTCGCGCGTGAGCGGGGGGGCGACGGTCGGGACGAATTCCTGCCCGGCCAGCGGATCGCGCACGACCTCGGTCTCGCCCAGGCGGATCAGATCGTCCTCGGCCAGGCGCTTGAGATGAGAAAGCTGCGTGCCAGTAGCGGCGTAGATTTCGCGCACAGGGACTGGTTCGCTCGCCTGGGCCAGATAGTGCAACACAGCCAGATAGGGCGCGCCGCCGCGCAGTTCGATGATGCGCTCGACGGTCTCTGCGGGGCTGCGCAACAGTTCCACCATGGATGGCTCGACCCAGCGCCGCACCGTACC
>AMZC01000045.1_pt1 | contig 29973 bp, 34 predicted proteins | sample 948551 | NCBI WGS metagenome assembly AMZC01 (sample SAMN01120625, study PRJNA171369) | bioreactor sludge metagenome | biome: sludge; isolation source: anaerobic thermophilic cellulolytic sludge from lab reactor | place: China: Hong Kong, Shek Wu Hui wastewater treatment plant | collected... | reverse complement strand
GCGTTCCTCAATGCAATTCCAGGCATAGTGATTCAAATTATTATTATCCCTGTTGCTGTTATTGCTCTGTCAAAAGCAAAGCATATAGAAAGTGTGAGCTAGAATGAATATAAAAGCCTTATTACTCAAGCAGTATGATTTGTATCCCAAGATGCAAATTCAGGACATTGTTAAGCTTATATATCAGAATGAATTTGCCGGCGGACACCTAATCGAAAATGAGGACGATATTTTACGCAAATTGCAGGAGGAGTTGTGTTCTTTAAAGCATTCCTGTATGGACAAAAGGATACCCTGTGATGCCTTTGAGGATATCGGCAATAATCTTTGCAGGCTGCATTTAGCAGCTTTGAAGTATTATGATATCAGCCTTAATACTGTAAATAAGCTCTTTATAAGTACAGCCAACTCGATCAAAGGAAGCATTCAGAGCTTTGAAGAAAAACTGGATGTGCTTAGACAATGCTGTAAGGAAGGACTGCTTCCTTATCCGTTGGAAGAGTTGGAAGCTTATTTGTGTTCCTATAAGAAAAAAGGCTATCCGCCAGTTAGTCACAGTGAGATATTCAGGGCTGCTTATTCACCTGCGTACCGTATTGTAAGGTCAGAATACCATGATTTTTTTGAGGTATTTTGCAGGATCGATTCCTTGATGAAATCAAAAGATAGGGTCACTGTTGCCATTGATGGAAACAGTGGTGCCGGGAAAAGTACACTGGCATCACTTATAGGCAATGTATATGAGTGCAACATATTTCACATGGATGATTTCTTCCTGACACCTGAACTAAAAACAGAAGAGCGCTTAAGGGAGGTCGGCGGAAATGTAGATTATGTCCGGTTCAAACACGAAGTGATTGACGGGATAAATAGTGGCCGTGAATTTCAATATCATAAATACGACTGCAAGCAAAGAATCCTTGTAGGGCCGATACCGGTAAGTCCTCAAAAACTAAATATTATAGAGGGTTCTTATAGCATGCATCCGACTTTAATAGAAAACTATGATTTAAAGATATTTTTAAGTATTGATGAAAAAAAACAAATTTCTCGAATTCTAAAAAGAAATGGAGCTGCCATGTTAAAAAGGTTTCTTTGCGAATGGATACCTATGGAAAATCGATATTTTAAAGAATTGAACATTAAAGGGCTAAGTGATCTGGTTTTTAGTTCGGTCGTAGTCCCGGATTCGGTTAGCGCATTGCGCAATGTAATTAATAATAATTTAAAAAGAATGGAGGATTCTTATGAAAATAGCAATTCCAGTAGATGAGAAAAGTTTGGAGTCGAATGTATGTGTATCCTTTGGACGGGCTCCCTATTATCTCATTTATGATACTGAAACCAAGGAAAGTGTATTTCTTGATAACAGTGCAGCAGCAAGTACAGGCGGAGCAGGAATTAAGGCAGCACAAACAATAGTGGATAATAAAGTGAACGCTTTACTTACTCCCCGATGTGGCGAAAATGCAGCTAATGTGCTCAAATCCGCTGATATTAAAATATATAAAACAGCGGGTATTTCCGCTAAAAAAAATATTGATGACTTCATCAGTGGAAAGCTATCCTTACTCGATGAAATTCATCCTGGTTTTCATGGCCATGGAGGGAACTAAAATGAGGATAGCTGTGCTAAGTGGCAAGGGCGGCACAGGAAAAACACTGGTGTCGGTTAATTTAGCTGCGGCTGCAAAAATATCAACGTATATTGACTGTGATGTTGAAGAACCAAATGGCCACCTTTTTTTTAAGCCCGAAAACATTCAGGAAGAAGAAGTACATGTACGAATTCCAAAGGTGGATGGCAAGCTATGCAATGGATGTCGAAAGTGTGTTGACTTTTGCAAGTTTAATGCCCTTGCCTATATAAAAGATAAACTGATTATATTTGAAGATATATGTCACTCTTGTGGAGGTTGTATCTTGCTTTGCCCTGAGAAAGCGTTAACAGAGAAAGAAAAGGTTATTGGCAAGATCCAAAAAGGAGCTTCGGACCAGGTAACTGTATATACAGGAATATTGAACACCGGTGAACCTTCGGGTATACCAATTATAAAAAAGTTGTTTAATGAGAACAAACCTGAAAGGAACAAGACGATATTTATCGACTGCCCTCCCGGAAGTGCCTGTATAGTCATGGAAAGCATTAAGGATGCAGACTACTGTATATTAGTAGCTGAGCCTACATTGTTCGGCGTTCATAACCTTAACATGGTATATGAACTGGTGAAGTTATTTAACAAGCCGTTCGGAGTTGTTCTTAACAAGTGCCTTGATGGTGAAAATCCATCGGAGCAATTCTGTATAGAAAAGAACATAAAAATTATAGGTCGAATTCCATTTGACAGTGCACTCGGTATGCTAAATTCAAATGCAGAAATCGCTGTAAGGAAAAGTGAAAGATACCGGACGATTTTTTCTTCTTTGCTGGAGACTGTGAAAAAGGAGGTGCATCATGAAACAACTTCTAATTCTTAGCGGTAAAGGCGGTACTGGTAAAACTACAATAGCCAGTGCTTTTATCAAGCTTTCAAAGGCTAAGGCTTATGCAGACTGTGATGTAGATGCACCTAACCTGCACCTTATAACAAAACAAAGCTCTCAGCCAAGGAAAACAGATTATTATGGCTTACCGAAAGCAGAGATAGATACATATCTGTGCATAGAGTGCGGACAGTGCAGGCAAAACTGCCGATTTGATGCTATTTCAGCAGACGAGAAATACAAGGTAGATCCTTTTGCCTGTGAAGGCTGCGGAGTTTGTGAGCTTGTTTGTCCGGTTGGAGCTGTAGCTTTAAAACCGGCTGTAGCCGGAGAGTTGATGTTATATGCAGATAAGGAAGAAGTGTTTTCTACAGCTCAGTTAAAAATGGGCAGCGGCACCTCCGGAATGTTGGTTACCGAGGTAAAAAAACAAATGAAGTCAGCAACCGATGGTGTGGAGTTCGCAATTATTGATGGCTCTCCCGGTATAGGGTGTCCGGTTATAGCATCTTTGAGTGGTGTAGATATGGTGTTAATTGTGGCCGAACCCTCCATATCCGGCATTAGTGATATGAAGCGGATTATAAATACAGCGGCGAAATTTGGCGTAAAGACGGTGGTATGTATCAATAAATTTGACACAAATATACAAAACACAGAAAAGATAGAAAGATTCTGTATAGATCATGAGATTAACCTTGTGGGTAGAATACCCTTTGATTCGGACGCCGTAAAAGCGATTAATAACGGGCAGACAATTGTTGATATAGACTGTACCTCAGGTGCAGCAGTGAAAGCAGTTTATAACAAGACAATGGAACTGCTGTTTGAAAAAGGTGGTGGGCTGAGGTCATGATTATCAAAACATTAGTTGAGAATACAGCGCTATCGAAAGACTTCGGTAGCGAACACGGACTTAGCCTTTATATAGAAACGAATAGTCGCAAAATTCTTTTTGATGTTGGCGCTGGTGAGTTATTCCTTGAAAATGCAAAGAAGCTGAATGTAGATATTTCTGATGTGGATTATCTCATTATTTCACATGGGCATTATGACCATGGTGGCGGGTTAAAAGCATTTTTACGTGAAAACACAAAAGCCGAGGTATTTCTACACCGACTGGCATTTGAAAAATACTATGCTTTGCGTTCGAATGATGAACTGGAGTATATTGGCCTGGATGAAGAACTGAAACAAAACAGGCGAATTGTACTTACATCAGACTGCTTTTTTATCAATAAGGGGATTCAAGTGTTCTCAAATATAACTCAAAAGGAACCTCTTCCAATTTCAAATAACGGATTGCTGATGGAACATAACGGACAAATAGTACAGGACACGTTTGTGCATGAACAAAACCTCATTATAGAGGAGGATGGGAAGACGCTTTTGGTAACAGGGTGTGCCCATAATGGTATTGTAAATATTATTGAACACTTCCATGATTTAAAAGGACGCATGCCTAATTATGTGGTAGGTGGATTTCATCTTTCCAGCCGTTCATCGGGAAACAATGTGAACCCTGAGATGATAGATAAAATAAGCAAGTACTTGATAAATACAAATGCAAAATTTTGTACCTGCCATTGCACAGGTATAGAACCATATAACAGGCTTAAAGCTGCCATGGGCGATAGTATTGATTATCTCTCAGCAGGCAGTGAAATAACAATCTAAAATAAAGGAGTTAAGACTATGAGCGAAAATTGCAACCAAAGCTGCAGCAGTTGCTCGGAGGACTGCGCAGAAAGAAAAGAGAAGAAAAATGATTTCTCCGTGAAACCACATGAAATGAGCAGCATTAAAAAGGTTATTGGTGTTGTCAGCGGTAAAGGAGGGGTTGGAAAGTCACTGGTAACTTCCATGCTAGCTGTGACCATGAATAGAATGGGTTATCATACCGCTGTTCTGGACGCTGATGTAACCGGGCCTTCTATTCCTAAGGCATTTGGTATCAAGGAAAAAGCCACAGGAAGTGAATTTGGCTTATTCCCGGTTAAAAGTAAGACAGGTATTGATATAATGTCTGTTAATTTGCTTTTAGAGAATGATACCGATCCAGTTGTGTGGAGAGGACCCCTGATCGGAAATATGGTAAAGCAGTTCTGGTCAGATGTTATCTGGAGCGATGTGGATTTTATGTTCATCGATATGCCGCCAGGCACCGGCGATGTTCCTCTTACCGTATTTCAATCCATTGCTGTTGATGGGATCATTGTTGTAACCTCGCCTCAGGAGCTTGTATCCATGATTGTATCAAAAGCAGTCAGGATGGCTGAAATGATGAATATCCCTATCATAGGATTAGTAGAAAATATGTCCTTTTTTAAATGTCCTGATTGCGGCAAGGAACACAAGATTTTCGGCGACAGCCATATTGACGAAATTGCCGAAAAGCATAATTTAAAAGTGCTTGCTAAGCTTCCGGTCAACCCCAAAATTTCTGCCGCCTGTGATAAGGGTATGATAGAACTTTTTGACGGCGATTGGCTTGAGCCGGTTGCAAAAGTATTGGAGAAAAGCATTGAGGAAGATAATAAATGAGTGCACATTCAGATTTGGCAAGAGAATTGTTTAAACAAGGCTACAATTGCTCTCAATCTGTTTTTGCTGCTTTTTGTGATGAAACGGGGCTGGACACGGAAACAGCATTAAAAATTGCATCTTCTTTCGGAGGAGGTATGGGTAGGTTGCGGGAAGTATGTGGTGCTGTGACAGGAATGTTTATGGTTGTCGGCATGAAATACGGTTACACAGATCCATCCAGCAAAAATGCGAAAGCAGAACATTATGAGCTAGTTCAAGATTTGGCAAAACAATTTGAAAATGAAAACGGATCAATCATATGCAGGGAACTGTTAGGTATTTCAATTAAGCATGATAAACCTATACCCGAGACCAGAAATGATAATTATTATAAAAAGCGGCCTTGCGCAGAACTTGTTGAGCAAGCTGCAAGGATACTTGATGGATATATTATAAGTAAAAGAATGGAGGAGAAAACCATGATGAAAATTGCAGTAGCGAGTGAGAATGATATGGTAACGGAGCACTTTGGACATTGCGCCAACTTTAATATTTTTGAAGTTAAAGACAATCAAATAGTTAAATTTGAGTCTATACCTAATCCAGGGCATAGGCCCGGCTTCCTTCCTAACTTCCTAAATGATATGGGAGTTAATGTAATTATATCAGGAGGCATGGGCAGTGGTGCCATTGATATCTTTAATGAAAAAGGCATAGAGGTAATTGTCGGGGCAAGCGGTAATGCCAAAGCAGCGGTAGAAGCGTACCTGCAAGGTACTCTAAAATCTACTGGTTCTGTTTGCCATGAACATCAGCATCATGATGAATGTGGAGAATAAAACCGGACTTTGAATTGTTATTTTTCTTACTCGAAATGTTCCGGCACTATTTCTGTCGGAACATTTCATTATAGGAGGGTTGCCTGTGGGATTAGTTGATGTAAAAAATTTAAACAAATCTTATGGTGATATCAAAGCTGTTAATGATTTATCTTTCCAAATAGATCAGGGAGAGATTTTTGGATTTTTAGGTCCAAATGGTGCTGGAAAGACATCTACAATCAATATGATGATTGGTTTATCCAGGCCTACTAGCGGACATATTATGATTGATGGAATTGATGCGATAAAAGACATAAAAAAAGTGCAGAAAATTATTGGAATTATTCCTGATGAAAATAATTTATATGATGAAATGAATGGCTTCGATAATCTCTGCTTTTGTGCTTCGTTATATGGGATACGTAGAAAAGAACGTGAAAAAAGGGCAATGGAATTGCTGGAACTATTTGATTTAACTAAAGCAGCGAAACGCCCTTTTAAAGCTTATTCAAAAGGAATGAAACGAAAACTTACAATAGCAGCCGGAATTATACATAATCCTAAAATATTATTTTTGGATGAACCAACAACAGGCATAGATGTTGAAAGTGCAAGGCAAATTAGAGAGCTTATACTGAACTTAAAAAAACAAGGCAAAACAATTTTTATTACCACCCATTATATCGAAGAGGCTGAACGAATCTGTGACAGGATTGCTTTTATTGTGAATGGTAAGATTGTAAAGGTTGGTACGGTAACTGAACTGATGGAAAACGTAGAACATGAGCATAAAATTAAGTTGCAGCTTGACAGTAGCATAAAATACGTGAAAGAAGAACTGGAAAATAAATTTGTAAATTGCACAGTAGAGATTCCAGATGAAAATTCTTGTTTAATTATTTCTAAAGAACGAATAGCTTTATCCCCTATCCTTCAACTGCTGGATAACAAGGGAATTTCCGTTTACGAAGCAAAAGAAATAAAGCCGTCATTAGAAGATGTTTTTGTTAAACTAACAGGAATTGAAGCTTCAAAACTAAAAAAGGAAAAAGAGAAGGTGGGAAAATAGAATGGATACTTTAGTTGCGTTTTGGAATATCTTAAGAAAAGACATTGAAAATTACTATTTAAAACCACCAAACATAAGTTGGGGGATTATATTTCCGCTTTCTTGGACTCTTATGCTTTTCATGCGTTCACAACAGGCTGTAGAGATCATAGAAATCCTTCCGGGTCTTATGGCAATGAGTGTTTTATTTGGTACAACATCAATGCTGGCGGTGACCATTACTTTTGAAAGAAAGGGACACTCTTTTGATAGGCTGCTGCTTGCTCCTATAAGTTTGAAAGTAATGGTACTTGCAAAAATTATCGGATCTGTGTTGTTTGGAATTTTTAATGCATTTGTTCCGATAATTTTTGGTGCATTTCTCTCGGATTTATCAGATGTTAACTGGGGATTTGTTTTTATTGGAGTATTATTCATTGCATTTAGCTCAACATTGGTAGGTCTTGTTATTGCGGTTTCTGCAAAGGAAATATTTGAAGCACAAACTTACTCAAACTTTTTTCGCTTTCCAATGATATTTTTCTGTGGGCTTTTTTTTCCTGTTTCAACCTTGCCAATATTTTTGCGTCCACTTTCATATGCATTACCGTTGACTTATGGAGTAGATATTTTACATATTGCTTTGGTAAAAAGTGGGACGATGAGTGTTTGGTTAGATCTCTTGATCCTTAGTGTTTTTTCTGTGCTTCTGTTTTACATAAGCATGAGAAATATACAACGAAAGTGGATATTATAATATTTTCCCTTTAACGGTTATTTATACTTATTATTGAGGCACTTCTCGGATTTATACTTGCCTTAAGCATCTGCCGTCTTACAAGAGACGGCAGATGCTTAAGGTACAGAGTAAATGACAATACTAAAGTGGTAGTGGAAGTGTATCTGCAAGGTTCCCTAAAACCCACAGGTCCGTTTATTGTGAACACTAGCATAGTGGAAAGTGAAAAATTGTCTCTTTCACTTAGCTTTTCAAAGACATTGTAGACGAAATTCTGGTCTATAATAAGCTAAACGGTTATATCGTATTATGATGCAACCGTTCAATTAGTAAATGGTTAATTTTACGTTATATAGGAATAGCTGATAAACATTATATGAAATTTTTACTTTCATATTTAGAAGATAAATAAATCAAGTAAATCGCAAATTATATGTAACTATAGCAGTAAAAAGGCAAAAGATTTTCAAACAAAAATCATGTCATCTTCATGCATCATATATTCTATGAGTACATAGATTCCTGACCAAAACGTAACTTCGTATTGTCCGATATATTCAAGATATTTTGGTTTAAAAGTAAAAAATGGAGTTACTTTACCTAATTGAACACCATCCTGAGAAATTGTCACGCCATTATTCTTTTGACTTTCAACAACCAAAAGGACGTAAATAGTTTCGACATCCATTCTATCTACGAGATGCGGACGTAAGGTTAACCTTTGTAGCATTGTCCGGTCTGGGTTAATTACAAAATGTAAATTTGCAGTTGCTATAGCTTTCTCATCTTTATAAATTATATATTTTCTTGATTCCTCATAGTTCCAAATTTCCTTTTTTGATGGTAGATTCACGATATCTGTTGTGTAAATGAGATTTCTTTTTCCATCATAGATTTTTTTAGATGCACCAGTAAATTTTTTCTTGCTTATTTTTGCTACGGTTGTATCACTTTCATCTATTAATTGCCAAGAAAACAACCCTTTTCGTATTCGTAGTTTCATTTTGACCCTCCTATATCATCAAATAAATTGCTCCACCGACAATGCCTGATCCGAGCATGACATAAATAGGATTCGGTTTCCATTTCCGCAAAATAAATATAGCCATAGTAAATAATAAAACAGAAACCAAATTTATTGTTTGAGGATTTGTTGAAAAGCCGTCTTCTCCCCAAACAGTCAACGTAAATATTGACAACCCTGCTGATGCAATCAGCGCTACAATGGTGGGCCTTAAACCAGACAAAACTCCTTGCACTAAGGTCAATTCTTTGAATTTAAAATAAATCCATGCCAGGAGTGAAACGATAATACAGGATGGAAAGATACATCCAACGGTAGAAATAATCGCCCCTGGTATGCCTGCAATTCTAATTCCCACAAAAGTGGCTGAATTGATGGCGATAGGTCCGGGTGTCATTTCTGCAATGGTAATGAGATCGGTAAATTCCGTTAATGTCAGCCAGTGGTGTAAATTAACTACTTGATTTTGAATCAGCGGTATTGCAGCCATTCCACCTCCAATGCTAAACATACCGATTTGAAAGAAGCTCCAAAAAAGTTTTAAGAGTATCATTGAGAGTCACCGCCCTTTTGGAATTTTTTCATTTGAATCAGAATCTTTGCCGCTCCCATACACCCACACACTAAAACAATATACATAACGTTAATCTTAAAGAAAAATGTGGCAATAAATGCACCCACCATAATAATCATAGATACTATGTCCTTCTGCTTCAAGACATTACTTCCAAGATTCAAAACCACATCCGCAATTACAGCAGCAACGCCAGCTTGCATCCCTTTCAGAACCGCATTTACAACAATGTTATCGCGAAATGCAGTGTAAAAAATGGAGATAACAGAAAGAGTTATAAACGGCGGTAAAACTGTGCCTAAAATTGTTACCAGGGCACCCAATATTCCAGCAACACGATACCCCAGCAGTATCGCTGCGTTAACTGCAACTGCTCCTGGTGAGGATTGTGCAATTGCTGTTAAATTTAGCATTTCATCATCCTCAATCCATTGTAAATCATCTACAAATTTCTTTTTCATCAATGGTATAATGACATATCCTCCTCCAAAGGTAAAAGCGCTTAAATAAAAGGTAGAAATAAACAATTTTGTATAAATGTTTTTTTTATTCTTCAAATCATTAGCCCCCTTTATTTTATTTTATAACTTGAAAAAGTATATATAAAATAGTATTATTTTATAAAGTTTATAAGATTTTTATTATAATAAGGTGATTCCAATGACATTAAGGCATCTGAAAATATTTGTCACTGTATGTGAAACCGGCAGTGCAACTGCAGCCGGAGAGAAGTTACATATTGCGCAACCTTCTATTAGTCTTGCGATATCAGAGCTTGAAGATTATTATGGGATAAAATTATTTGATCGCATTGCAAAAAGACTCCATATCACAGAAGTTGGAAAGAGCTTTCTTCAATATGCAGCACATATTGTGGGACTTTTTGAGGATATGGAAAAGGAAATCAAAAACTTTGATGTAATGGGAATCATCCGTATTGGAGCAAGCATTACCATCGGAAATTATTTATTACCGGGCTATATAACTCAGTTTAAGCAAATACATCCTCAGATGTATGTTAAGGTAATCATAGATAATTCAGAAAAAATTCAACAATATATTTTGTCCAATCAGATTGATATTGGGTTGATAGAAGGTGTAGTACATAGCTCTTATATTATAGAGCATAAATTCCGCGATGATGAATTGGTAATGGTCTGTGGAAACGATCACCCCTTTGCTAATCAAAAAAATATTGAGATTTCAAAGCTTCAAGGTGAAAGTTTTATTTTAAGAGAAGCAGGAAGCGCTGGGCGCGAAATCTTTGATAGTACAATGACCTCCCATGGAATAGAAATTTTACCAGCTTGGGAGAGTACAAGTACTCAAGCAATTGTAAGGGCGGTGCAGGCAAATTTAGGTATTTCCGTGCTGCCTTATTTACTGGTAAAGGACTCTCTTGATCGCAAAGATATCAGTCAGTTTCAGATAAACGGGATACGTTTTCAGAGAAGTTTTTCTGTCATTTACCATCAGAATAAATATCTAACAGAGAGTGCAAAAGACTTTATTGCACTATGCAAATAGAAGGATACCTCCTTCAGTGCTAAAACTGGGAGCGGTATCTTTTTATTTAATCATATATTTACCTGTATACACTGGTGATTCTTTTAAGAGCTTTTTCTGGAGCACAATCATAATAATTCCCGTAATAATCAGAACCAATGATACTGCTTGCGATATTCTAAGCCCCGGAAATAGATAAAGGCTATCTGTACGCAACCCTTCAATCCAAAAACGGCCTAAGCCATATCCGATAAAATAAGTTGCTAAAAGCTGACCACTAAACTTTGTCCTTTTGCGAAAATAAACCAGTATGGCAAAAACGCATAAGTTCCACATGCTTTCATAGAAAAATGTGGCTTGATGCCATTCTCCCAACTGCTCTATAAATACAGCGTAGGGGAAGAATTGAAGATCCGGCTTTGTAACGAGATTGCCGAAGGCCTCCTGATTCACAAAATTACCCCATCGACCAATTGCTTGTCCAAGAATTAAGCTAGGTACAACCATATCAACAAGCCGGAAAAAAGGGAAGTGGCTGCGTTTTGAAAAAATAATTGCAGCTATGATTCCACCGATAACTCCTCCATATATAGCAAGACCACCTTCCCAAATAGCAATCACCTTTGTAAAGTTGCCGCTATACTGTTTCCATTCAAATGCAACATAATAAATTCTTGCACAGATGATTGCGATAGGGAGTGCTAAAAAGAGAAAATCAAAGATAATATCACTTTTTAGGTTCTGTCGTTTTGCTTCACGGCAGGCAATCAAAATACCAAGTAGAATCCCGAACCCAATAATAACGCCGTACCATGCAATATTTAGTCCATTAATGCCAAATAGGTTTTCTATAAAATATTTATCTATCATAAATCCACCTTTCTAAAGTGTTTACATGTTTACAATGAATATAATTTTGAGTTAAATCAAGTTTTTTCTGCTGCCACTACTACAGTGCATGAAGGTTATTTTATTGTATTATTTTATCACAGTGAGGTATTTACTTAAACCATAAAAATGTGAGCATTAAATTATATTAACAAATATGAAAAGAATAAAACGAGAAAGACCTTTAGTAGGGATAAAATAGAAAAATCCTACAATGGAAACCACTATGAACGATATAACACGTTAAATGTTGCATTGTAATGTTTTGAGTATATCTGTAATCAGTCATTATATTATAGGATTACTAATTCCTATAAAAGGTATTTTACTTTTGGGAAATATAACGTTTCAGACAACATTTTATATGAGTTATACCGTATTTTCAACAGGTTGCGCAAATACCCTAGGAAATATATGGAATAGGTGATACTATGGAACCAGAGGTGACATAGATGAATGAAATTTCAATTCATAAAATTGGACAAGCATTAGAAACATATGTGGCAAAAAAAGTTTCCAGGGCGGATCAGACAGAAGTTCTGTCTTTCGGCGCAGAAATTTTAGTAGGCAGTATTATTAAATTGTGTATTCTTTTTTCCTTTGCTTTTATCATGGATATTGCTGTTGAAATTGCGATATTGCTTATCGTAACTGGCATCATTCGCACCTTATCAGGTGGAGCACATTGTTCAGCATACTATAGGTGTTTAGCAACAAGTGTTTTTATATTTACAGTATTAGGATATTCCATCAAAGTAAATTACCCATTCATCCGGCAGTTGCATCCCGCTATTTTACTTGGCATTCTCGTATTAACATTTAGTTTATATTGGATCTATCCTCCACAGGCTCCCTCCAATAAACCTTTTAAGGACAAGAAAATAGAATTAGCCTTCCGCTGGTACACATTACTGGCAGTTGTGATTTTATCTATTACTGCAATTGCCTTGGGGTTTAATAGCTTGCCTGCCTGGATTATATCAATTGCACTGCTTTGGCAAGCCTTTACATTAACACCTGTGGGACATAGATTTATTGGCTTATGTGATTTCCTGCTTACTTTTAAAAGAAGGGGGGCGAATTAGAATGTTAAAATTTATTAGCAAATCTCTATTTCAAGGATTGGCAGCAGTGTTCGCTGTAGTGGCTATGACAAATATTGGAACAACAAGCATGTTTCTTATGTACCAGCCGGAGCCACCAAAGAACTTAAAAAAGTAGAAAAAACTCAAAGGCAACCGGCCATGGTAGTAGTATATAAAATATAACGGTAGTAAATTGAAAAGAAATTGAAGCCTTTATGGAATAAATTAAATAATGAGCGTTAATAGCAAACTTGTCGAAAGTCAAGGACGCAAAGCCAAAGGGTCTAAGGTGATTAGTAACACTATGATAGCCTGGTTGCCGCATTTACTGTGTGTACTAAACCTGCCCACTTTTCGTCTGGCAGGTTTTTTCCTTTTATTTTACTTGATACATATTGATTTTTTAGATTTGATATCGTGTATTTGAATGTAGATAAGTAGGCCGGTGCAAAGGTTGTCGAGCTACCAATGTCTTCAAAATTGCAGTAACGGAAAACAAAAAAGGGTATCAGGCATCATTTAGTTTCCAATAAAGCTTTAACTATTGCTGACAGAACCTTGAGATCGCGTTCATCACACTGGTAAAGCAAGCGAGTTATTTGATCTATCTCATTATTGGTATGTTTACCTTCAGGATAGAAAATTGCGTCAGCTGATATGCCTAATTCACGGATGAGACGAAAAAGAACACTATAGCTTGGCTTTTTATTTTCGTTTTCTATGGACATCAAATATCGGGGTGATATGTTTATTCTTTCTGCTAATTGTTCACGGGTAAGGTTATTGCTTTTTCTTGCAGCTTTAAGAATTTCACCTAAACTATCTAAATCGTTGTGCATCACTGGTTCACCTCCGATAACAGTTTACAGTTCCTGTTTAGGAGGTTAAACGATACATGAGAGCTATAAAAATAAGAACTAATAGAGCGTATCATCATTAAACTCCATATTAGATATGGTTTACATTAAGTTATTAGATAGGCGATACCCGCCAAATAAAAAAAAGCGTGAGTTTGGCGGGGTTTTCGCATGGTTAAAGAATTCCCCTTCAGGCTTACGGGTTTGGAGGGTTTTTAATGTTAATCCAGCATAATATGAAGGATCATCATCCGCTATTAGATAGCGGTCGGGCTTGATGAAGCTGACATCATTTTTTGTCTCACAACTAATCTCCAACTGTTAAAAAAAGCTCATTTTTATCACAGGGCAAATGTGAGCATCAGGTAGAACTGACAGAGCGTAATATTAGGAAATACAATAGCTCAGTTTTAGAAAAAGCTTATTTGGATTGTGTCCAAGTAGGCTTTTTTTGTCGAAAAAATGAGAATTGTATCGGGTGCCGTTCTCCTCCGCCTCTGTTTTAGTTTTTCAACACAAAAAAATCAAAACGGAGGTTCATATATGAAGAAGATCAATTTACGGGATTTATACCCGTTTTATAAATCTGACTTTCTTATTGAAATTGCAGATGAAGTTGCAGAACTGATCAAACAGATTGAGCGAAAAGAACATGCAGACTGCGAGCGCATCCGCGTGAACAAGGCCTACTATTCTCTTGACGCTGATGATGGAATAGAAAGAGATATTGTACTGCTTGTATTATCACCGGAAGAAATCTATGAACGAAAACTGAGCAAACGGGAATTGTATGCTGCTATCAACAGCCTGCCGGAAAAACAGGCAAAACGTATCTATGCACATTTTTTTCTTGGCATGAGCAAAGCAGAAATAGCCAGGATTGAAGGTGTTAATAAATGCCAGGTATCCCGCTCAATTGATAAAGCATTAAAGAATATTGAAAAGTTTTTAAAAAAATTTCTGTAAGGGGTGCAACTTTTGGCCAAAAAATCTGCTGATTAGTAGAGGGACATATACTACCCCCTCAAGTGTTCTTTGATAATTGAATAAGTGTTTATCCGGTACTTTCCCCGTATGTCCTGAGAAGGAAAGCCAGATTGCAGGTACGCCAGGACCATCTGCCGGTATAACGCCGGTTCCAACCGGATCAATTCCATTTATGGACTGGATGAAGGTAAGGTGTGAGCGAAGAATACTTATGCAATAAAAAGTGTTGGTTACGCTTTTGGCGATAACGCATACGGAGGGATAATGATACTTGCGCATAGTCGAGGTTAAGTCCCAGAGTGCGCCCCGGTCGCTGACGGGGAGGTGTGATTCCTATGAGGACGGTCAACCGCTGTCTGCCGGATATAACATAAATATATAAAAACCAAAACAGTAACGCAGGATAGGATTGCGCCTGTTAATGAAAGCATGTGTATATATGCTGTTCAAACTATGGCGCATTTCCTACTGCGAATCTGAAAATTAGAAGTATTTGTGATTGCTGATAAGGAGGGTCTTTATGAAGGGTAAATTGATTCGATACAGTATGCAGATTGCCATGTTGGGACAATTGTTGTCTTTGGCTCTGATAACTGAGAAAGAATTTTCTCTGATTAAAAATAAACTTATGCAGGATTACGGTGTAGTTTCAGACCTGACTTCTTAATTTGCACATTTGGCATATAGGTAGTTGTTCATTATACTGGTTTCGTAATAATCATTTTGCGAAGGAGGACTTTTAATGCATGAAGTTGAAGTAATAAAAGCGAACAGAAGAATATCTGACCGTACTGCAGGAAAAGTAGCGGATATTTTGCGTGTAGCTCCTTATGCAAGAGTTAGTACGGATTCAGAGGAACAATTAAACAGCTATAAATCACAGGTTATGTATTACACAGACTTAGTGAAAAAGCGTAAGGATTGGGTATTGGTTGACATCTATGCTGATGAAGCGATAACAGGTACCCAGGTTACAAAACGTGAAAATTTCCAGCGTATGATTAACGATTGCATGGATGGTAAAATTGATATGATCATAACAAAATCCATATCAAGGTTTGCCAGAAATACCTTGGATACCTTGAAATATGTCCGGATGTTGAAGGAAAGAAATATAGCTGTATTTTTTGAAGATGAAAATATCAATACATTGACAATGGATGGAGAACTGCTGCTTGTCATATTAAGCTCAGTGGCGCAACAGGAAGTAGAAAACATATCGGCCAATGTGAAAAAAGGCTTGAAAATGAAAATGAAGCGAGGAGAACTGGTTGGCTTCCAGAGCTGCCTGGGGTATGATTATAATCCTAATGACAAGAGTATATCAATAAATGAAGCGGAAGCTGATATTGTCAGATACATATTTAATCGGTATATTGATGGTGCGGGTGCTTATGTCATAGCAAAAGAGTTAACCAGTCTTGGTTATAAAACCAAAAACGGTAACACAGAATGGCATGATACAGCAGTATTAGGAATTATTAAAAATGAAAAATACAAAGGTGATGTTTTGCAGGTTAAGACTTTTACCGTTGATCCAATTTCCAAGAGAAGACTAGACAATTATGGTGAGGAAGACCAATTCTATATAAAGAACCATCATGAGCCAATAATAAGTGAAGAAATCTTTGAAAAGGCTCAAGCAATCTTAGACAGGAGAGGTGCAAAACGTCGCGGAGTAGAAAAGGGAAAACGTGAAAAATACAGTAGGCAATATGCTTTTAGCAGCAAGCTGGAGTGTGCCTTTTGCGGAAGTAATTTATCGCGCCGGAACTGGCATAGTGGTAGTGATCATGAAAAGGTTATCTGGCAATGCGTAACTGCTACAAAAAAAGGCAAGAAATATTGTCCGCCAAGCAAAGCCATTGAAGAAAAAATTCTTGAGGGTGCATTTGTTGAATCATATAAACTGCTATGCCATAATAATTCAGATGTTCTGGATGAACTTATAGAAAGGATGGAAAGTGTTCTTAGCAAAAATGATTTTCAAAAACAATTAGTAAGAGTAGAAAATGAAATTCATGCTATTGAGCAGAAACGTAATAGGTTGATTGATATGCGTTTAGAGGAAACGATTGATAAAGCCACTTATGAGAAAAAATACAGTGAATTGGAATCAATTTTAGAAGGATTATTAACAGAAAGGGAACAGCTGGAGCAATCCTCCAAGGAAGAAATTAACCTTGAAAAACGGATTGCACATTTTCGTAAGGTACTAGAAAACAATGAAATTTTAAAGGACTTTGACCGTTGTGTGTTTGAAAGTATTGTAGAAAAGGTTATTATCGGAGAGATTGACGAGAATGGAAATGCTAATCCCTACAAGCTAACCTTTGTATATAAGACCGGATATTCTAATGCAGTGCAGAGTAAAATGCATAAGCAGATTAAAAAAAAGAAAAATGATAAAGGAAATTTGCATTCCTATTCCTCACCCAACACATGTGGAGAGTGTAGCATTGATGTATCGGCAAAGAGTGTGAAAGAATCATTAAAAGTGTTACCTTATTATGAAGGGGGTTAACCATGTTAAAGATTGACTACCTGGTATCGGGAGGTATAATCACAAATTATAAATGTACTTCTGTGTGCAAACACTGCTGCTATTCCAGTTCTCCAAATTGGTCTGATGATTATATGACAGCAGCTATGGCAGATGAGGTGTTTTCCATATTAAGGAGTTTAGGCTGCTATCATGTACATATTGGTGGCGGTGAGCCGCTTCTTAAGCCTGATAAAATTCTGGATGTCCTTGATGCTGCCCGGAAAAACAATATTGAAATTGAATATATTGAAACAAATTCCTCGTGGTATAGAGATGAAACGTCATCAAATGCCATACTTAAAGAGTTAAAAGCTTACGGAGTAAACACGCTGCTTATTTCCATAGACCCGTTCCACAACGAATATATTCCATTTTGGAAGGTGAAGGCTTTAATTGAGGCCTGCTCAAAGGCAGGGATGAAGGTATTCCCCTGGTTGATGGAATTTTGGGATGATATTGATTCTATGGACGATGAAAAGCCCCATTCTCTTGACGAGTATAAGCAGCTTTTCGGACATGATTATATGATGCAGTTGCTGAAAAAGTATGGGCTAAATTTGAAAGGACGTGCTTTTAAGACTTATAAACCTATGATGAAAAGGCAGCCTTTTGAGCAAATTCTAAATGAATCAATACCGTGCAAATTGCTATCGGGAATTTATCACTTTCACATTGATCTGTATGGAAATTTCATTCCCCAGTCGTGCCCGGGCTTTTCGATCCCCTTAAGGGAACTGGCGCATGGGGCGGACTCCGAAAAATACCGGATATTTAACACTCTGGAATCCGTGGGCATAAGAGGGTTTGTAGAACTTGCCGAAAAGGAATATAGATATAAACCAAGAGAAGAGTATGCAGGAAAATGCGATCTGTGTTATGATATGCGGAACTTTTTGGTTTTGGAGTTAGGGCTTGATCTTGCTGATCTAAAACCGGTAAACCATTATAAATATTGATCAGTTTAGAGGTGGGCAATTATTGTATAATTTATGCTATTAGAAATTAATGCAATAATTGTTCCGTTCTTAATATGTTACAAATTGAACTTAACTTTTCGGCAGCGGAGTGATTTGCTTTTATCCATACAGTAATTTGATGATTCAAAATAAGGAAAGCTACAGGTTTAAGCAAGCTCTTTTAAAACAGTCTGATGTTAATTAATTTTTTATGAATTGATGTCCTAATTTTACTCCGGTAACTGACCTGAATTTTTGGTTCTTTACTGAGTTGATAGAATCATAACAATTTTGTAATCTTTAATTCTCTATTTCCATAATCATATTTTATTTTTCAAATTGCTCTGGAAAAAAACAAATTTTTATTTACATTCACAGAGGAAACTGAAAAATCAGCTTGACAGGCGTTAAATAATCATTTTCATTCATTCGCATTAACTCCAATATTTTTATTAATTGTTTTCACTAACATCTTTATTAAAAGTCAACAATGTTTGAGCTTGCTTTGATCTATGCATCTCCTCATTTTCTGTAAATATATTCACATCCATATCAGTCAGATTATAATAAATCGCTTTTTCTATTTTTTATTTGCTCTATTCTATATACTTCGATAAAAAAATATTTAGCTCAAAAATTACTTTCTGCTGTTTTTAAGTAAGTTGAGCTTTTCTTATTACTTTATTAAAGTTTAGCGGTGTTCACACTGTAAGTAAACCTTGTTTTTACGAAATAAGTCCAGCAAAGTTTGCCGCCACAGAGGCAAAAAGATTCAGAAATCGCAGATTATAGCCACATAAATAAACGCCCTTTAGTAAACAGTCATGCTAAAGGGTGTTTTTTCATACGTAAAAGAACTTCAATGAGGTTTTACTGGTCTTCATCGACTAAAGCTTCAAGATTTAAAAATCAAAGCGATTACTACTTGAAAATTCGAAAATGTATGATGTAGCAGATAATTTAGCAAGGAAAATTACGTTTGGCTATTTAAACTGAAGCATATATATAATAATATTTTACTTAGCAATGTTAATAATCATGTAAGTGAGGTAGAATTATAAGTATTACAATCAGGCTTGCTACCTATGCGGATGCACAGGATATGGCGAATATACACTCTCACTCGTGGGAAGTTGCATATAAAGATATTTTACCGGCAGAATATATAAAAAAATGAGTGCTGCTCGTACGATAATGTGGAGGCGTATTCTATCAGTAGAAAACAGCATTCACTATATTGTTTTAAATAATAACACAGCAGTTGGAATAGTGACGGTTGGGCCACCACAATATGAAGAAATTGAAATAAAAAATGATATAGGCATAGACAACAGTTTTTGGGAGTTACATGGCATTTATCTACATCCCGATTATTTTCGTCATGGAATCGGAACAATAGCAATTGAATTTGCCATGGATAAAGTAAGAGAATCAGGTAAAACAAATTAAATCGGATTATCGAAAGATGCTGAAGGAATTCTATGAGGAAAGTAAAGGAAAAGATAATAGTGGGGGAGAAAACTATGTATTACATACGACCAGCTGAAAAAAACGATGTAGAAGAATTAAATAGAGTAGCATATGAATCAGAAGCCTACTGGGGATATGACTTGGAATATATGAAAAGATTTGAGGAAATTTATAGGATTACTGAAGATTATATTATAGCAAATCCGACTTTTGTATTTTTGGAGACTAACCGTATTATTGGATTTTACTCTCTTTTAGTGCATGATAATAAGCCAGAACTTGAATTGTTTTATATTAAACCTCAATATATTGGAAAAGGTTACGGTAAAGAAATGTGGAATCATTTGATAGATTATTGCAAAAGAATGGATATAAAATTTTTTTATTTAGTAACAAGCCCGCAGGCTAAAGGTTTTTATGAAAAAATGGGTGCTGTTGTGATAGATGAAGTAGATTCACTTTTGCGGGAAGGACGAAAAATACCAAGATTGAAGTTTGAAGTATTCTAGTAGAGTTGCTTAGTTTGGGGTATGACTATGATAATATATTCCGTTATATAAAACAGCAATAGCTTGAGGATGTCATCTGGCTGATGACTTTGAAGATGAAAACAATGGAATTATCGAGGTGTATGCAATAAGCCGTGCTGAATAGAAAGAAGTAGATGGGTATGATGATTGATATAAATTATTATAAAAAGCTATTTAAAAATTTCAGAATTATTTATTAAATTTAATAAAAACTGGGTTTAGTCAATATGCTATAATATGACAAAGAGTATTATCCTTTTTATTCTGAATAAAGCGAAGATTTAAAATTGCTCGAAGCGTATCAGTAGTATGGGAATTAAAGATGCGGAGGATGTGGGTAATTTGAATAAAATCTTGATCATCGAGGACGATGCCGCACTTAGCAACGGCATTGTTTATGCTTTAAAAGATGATAACTTTGCCTTTAAGCAGGCTTTTGATCTTGCAACCGCAAAAGAACACATTACAAGTAATTCTTTCGATTTGATAATACTGGATATCAATTTGCCGGATGGAAATGGTTTTGAGCTGCTAACGGATATCCGTAAAACTTTAGACGTACCTGTAATTGTTCTAACCGCCAACGACATGGAAACCGATATTGTAACAGGGTTTGAGCTTGGTGCGGATGACTATATTACAAAACCCTTCAGCCTTATGGTCCTGCGGGCAAGAGTGGGTGTCCAGCTGCGTAAGGCCAAAAAGCAACTTCCTAAAACCATATTGATTGATAAATTCTCCTTTTCTTTTGATAAGATGGAGTTTTTGAAAAACGGTAAACCCATTGAACTCAGCAAAACCGAACAGAAGTTGCTGAGGATTCTGGTTGAGAACAGAGGGAAAACGGTTCCACGCTCAGAATTGGTGGACAAAATCTGGACAGACGGGGCGGAGTATGTTGATGAAAATGCTCTGTCGGTCACCGTAAAAAGACTGCGTGATAAACTGGAAGATTCACCATCCGATCCGCAATATATCAAAACGGTCTACGGCATCGGCTACACATGGGCGGTGAAGTGACGTGAACACATTGAATTATATCTGCATTGGGATTGTAGTTATCTCGGTAGTAGCAGCTGCGGTTACAGTTCTCCTGTATCGGCAAAAAGTCAGAAAAACTGTGGAAAAAATCAGCATGATGCTGGACAAAGCCATAGACGGCAGATTCGAGGAGAGTGTCTTTGATGAATCTGCTCTGTCATCAGTGGAATCAAAGCTGGCCAGGTTTCTTTCCATATCTACGTCATCCTCAAAGAATCTACAGGCAGAAAAGGATAAAATAAAAAGGCTGATTTCCGATATTGCACACCAGACGAAAACGCCCATTACTAATATTCTGCTCTATTCACAACTTCTCAGTGAGCAGGAACTGACGAAGGACTGTGCAGAACTTGTGCAGGCTTTGTCCTCCCAGGCTGAAAAACTGAACTTTCTCATCAGTGCTTTAGTTAAATTATCTCGGCTTGAAACAGGCATTATTACTGTTTCACCTAAAAAAGAACCGGTACAAAAACTGCTGGATGAAGTGCGGGAACAAATCATGCCGAAAACAGACGCAAAAGGTGTTTCCCTTACTATCGAGAATACGGATGTAAATGCGTATTTAGACCTGAAATGGACGACGGAGGCAGTGTATAATATTGTTGACAATGCCGTGAAATATACCGAGAGAGGTGGAAGCGTCAGAATAAAAGTAATACCTTATGAGATGTTTTGCCGAATTGATATAACCGATGACGGGATTGGAATTGCTGAACATGAACAGAGCAAAATATTTACCCGTTTTTATCGCTCACCGGCTGTAAGCAATCAGGAAGGCGTAGGTATTGGACTTTTTCTGGCAAGAGAGATTTTAGCGGCTGAGGGCGGTTACATAAAGGTGTCGTCTACTTTGGGCAGCGGCTCAACTTTCTCGGTTTTTCTGCCGATGGTTAAGTAAATCTTACAAAACTGTTAGATTTCAGAAAGAACGATGAAAGATTGTTGTGATATAGTCTGTATTGTAGAAAACTATAATACAGACTGTTTACTTTATGGGAGAGAGTGAAATGGCAATACTTGAAACAAAGGAATTGAAAAAATATTACGGCAGCGGAGAGACCATTGTCCGCGCTGTTGACGGTATCAACCTCGCAATAGAGAACGGAGAGTTTGTCGCAATTGTTGGCACATCCGGCAGTGGCAAGTCTACCCTGCTGCATATGATGGGCGGGCTTGACCGTCCGACAAGCGGTAAGGTTATCGTGGACGGCAAGGATATATTCTCGCTTAAAGATGAGGAACTGACCATATTTCGAAGACGAAAAATCGGATTTGTTTTTCAGAACTATAATCTTGTTCCTGTCCTCAACGTGTACGAAAACATTGTTCTGCCTGTTCAGTTGGACGGGAATGAACCGGACAAACCTTATATAGACAAGATTATCAGAACTTTGGGGCTTGAAAGCAAGTTGAACAATTTGCCCAACAACCTTTCCGGCGGTCAGCAGCAGCGTGTGGCAATTGCCAGAGCTTTGGCTGCAAAACCTGCTATTATTCTGGCCGATGAACCTACGGGGAATCTGGACAGCAAGACCAGTCTCGATGTGATGGGGCTGCTAAAGGTGACAAGCCAGCAGTTCAGTCAAACCATTGTGATGATAACGCACAATGAGGAGATCGCACAGATGGCAGAACGTATCATCCGCATTGAGGACGGTAAAATTGTGGGTGGTGACGGGCAATGATTACGGTAAAAAACAAAAAAGCCATCCGGAATTTGGCGGACAAAAGTTTTCGTGCCAACAGAACACGAAATCTCATTGCGATTATTGCAATTGCCTTAACATCGGTACTGTTTACCACCCTTTTTACAATGGGCATGGGCACAGTGGAAAGCCTTCAGAGGGCTGCGATGCGTCAGTCGGGCGGTGACGGACATGCAGTACTGAAATATATTACCGACGAGCAATTCAACAATGTCAAAGATCATCCGCTGATAAAAGAAATTTCCTATAACCAGGCATTATGTGACGGTGTGGAAAACGAAGCGTTTTTAAAGCGTCACACCGAATTCTGGTATTTTGATGATATTGGGATGAAGCTTGGATTTTCCGAACCCACAAACGGACACAAGCCTGTGGCTGAAAATGAAGTCATCGCAGATACAAAAACCTTGCAGCTTTTGGGTGTTCCCCTTGAAGTAGGTGCTCCCATTACGCTGGTGCTGAATATTAGAGGCGAGAAAGTGCAGCGGGATTTTGTCCTTGCAGGCTGGTGGGAAAGCGATCCCGTTTTCAACGTGGGGCGGATAATTGCATCGCGAGCCTATGTTGATGCCCATCTTGATGAACTTAAGAACACCTATAGGCAGGATTATTCGATGACAGGCTCAATAAATGCATGTATCATGTTTAAAAACAGCCTTGATTTGGAAGGAAAACTGGGAAAAGTCATAACCGACAGCGGTTATTCGATGGATCCTAACTCGCCCGATTATCTGGAGCATAATGTGAACTGGGCATACCTTTCAACTAATTTCGGCATGGATGCAAGCACGCTGATTGTGCTGGTGTCCGGCCTTATGCTCATCATTTTCACAGGCTATCTTATCATCTACAACATTTTTCAGATTTCAGTCATCCGGGATATCCGGTTTTATGGCCTAATGAAAACCATCGGAACAACGGGAAAACAGATACGCCATATTATACGAAGGCAGGCATTGATTCTTTCGGCGTTTGGCGTTCCTTTCGGGCTTATTGCAGGTTATTTCACTGGTAAAGCTTTTGTTCCGCTTATTGTGAGGAACTCCACGTATGCCGGAAGTGCGGTATCCGTATCTCCCAGACCGGTAATTTTCATAGGCGCAGCCCTGTTTTCTGTAGTTACTGTGTTTATCAGCACCTTTAAGCCGGGAAGGATAGCCGCTGCTGTATCGCCACTGGAGGCAGTGCGGTATACGGATGGGAATATTAAACAAACGAAAAAGCAGAAAAAATCTGTCAGTGGCGCGAAAATACATCGCATGGCTTTGGCAAATTTGGGACGAAACAAAAAACGCACTGCTCTGGTGTTCATCAGCCTGTCTTTGAGCCTTGTGCTGCTGAACACGGTATTTACTCTGTCTCAGAGCATTGACCTGGATAAATTTCTTGCCCAATTTGTGGATACTGATTTTCTAATTGCCCATGCAGATTACTTTCTTAATAATTTCCGCGGTCCTGAAAATCAGACCAGTGAAAGCTTGATTCAGGCGGTAAAAAACCGGCCGGGATTTGAAGAGGGAGGACGACTGTATGGCGGCAGAACGGAAATGATTACTGTGGAGGACGAAAAAAACACAGAACAGAAATATAATATTGACCCTAACGGTGACTTCATAGCTGCAGTATATGGCTTAGAGGAGCTGCCGCTTAAGAGGCTGGAACTTATTGACGGCGAATTGGATTTTGAAAAGCTGTCTTCCGGAAAATATATTCTGGAGGGTGTTTATCTGAATGACAATAATATACCGGAAATTGAAACCACTCATTTTAAAGTGGGGGAAACCATCACGCTTCATAGCTACAAAGGAATGACGGAAAAACATTGGGAAAGTGAGTACACTACACAGGAGTTTACAGTGCTTGGCCATGTGGCCGTTAAAACCTTTTCCAATTCAGACCGGATAAGATGGGACTATACCTTCTACCTTCCTGCAGATGTTTACAAAACCTTGGTGGCAAATCCTGCAGTTATGAGCTATGCCTTCAATGTTTCTGACGACTTTGAAGCCGAGATGGAGCAATTTTTGCAAGGTTACACCGATTCTGTAGAGCCTGCAATGAATTACAGCTCGAAGTTTACAATCCTCAAAGAATTTTCCGATATGCGCGACACTGTTGTTATGATTGGCAGCGTACTAAGTTTTGTGATTGGACTTATCGGTATACTCAATTTCATCAACACTATCCTTACCAGTATCTTTTCCCGCCGAAAGGAATTTGCTATGCTGCAGAGTATTGGAATGACGCGGAAGCAACTATGTAGTATGCTGATGCTTGAAGGGGTATACTATGCTCTTGGAACTTGCATGTTTTCGTTTGTTTTCGGTATGATTTTTTCACTTTTGATTGTCAGACCTCTGGAAAATTTGCTGTGGTTCTTCCGTTACCGGTTTATCCTATGGCCGCTTTTAGTCGTACTCCCATTTTTGTTTGTAATTGGAATGATTATTCCCCTGCTGTCATATATCATGACCGACAGGCAAAGTATCGTCGAGAGACTCCGGGAGGTGGAGTAGTATTCTAAAATGATATCAATGGGTTACCGGTTATTATTAGCACCATCCCCAATGGGCTGATGAGACACAATAATAAAGCCGTCACCCTGTTTTTTCAGCGTGAGTATTGCGTGTTCGCTGTACAGTCGTATAATATCCCCCTGTTTTTCACCACTCAAGCAAACGAAGGAACCAAACCCTGCATCGCTGGTAAAGTTGTAATATGCGTTATATGCATTAAGATAAATCAGCTCATCCATTCCTACGCCACTCAAATCATCCAGCATAATGCCCATATACTTTTCCAGCGTATCGTTTATGGTTTCTGCGGTAAATCTGTGGATAGGGACGGGCATGCTGGCCAGAGTTGCATCGGCGCCGAAAGGCCAGCTTTCTGAGGCTTTGAGGGATTCAAATTCAGCTTCATCCTTCACATCTCCATCAGACGGAAAATAACGCAGCAATTCGGCCAGATTAATATCCTCCGGTCGGTCATAATAAGAGGTAAGAAATTGGTTGAGCGGATTGATACCGATGGGGTTGCCGTGCTCGTCATACAACATGGGATCAAAAACTTTATTATATATCTCTACTTCATCAGCCGTCAGCGGAATGATCTCAGCATTTTCGAATTTTGATCCCGTGAAGGTGCAGCCGACCGCAACAGTGGCGACGAGTACGGCTGTAACCAATGCCGGCACGAGGACTTTTGGCTTTCTTGCGATAAGTGTAACGCGTTCCTTGATACCTTTTTTCTCGTCAGTCATGGAGGTAGCGCAGCAAAGCAAATCCATGGTTTTGCGTTTCTCGCAAGTAAGATCGATGATCGTCCGTCCGTATTCCAGGCGACTTGCCTCGCCGAGTTGTTTGATGGTTCCCTCATCGCAGGCTAATTCGGAATCCCGGCGGGAAAGTGTTGCCGCCAGCCAAACAAGCGGGTTGTACCAATGTACGACGAGGCATAAACCGCGCAGTGCCGCCCAGATGTGGTCGCCGTGTCGGTAATGGGTCTGTTCGTGGGCCAGCACATGGCGCAATTTTAACGTATCATCGGCAACGTTCGGAGTGATATAGATCACAGGATTAAAGAATCCGTACAGGCAGGGCGAAGGTAAGTTCTTAACTAAATAGACTGGCCGTTTACAATTGTTTGTCTGATAGCGTATTCTGGTTTTTCTCAGTTTCTTGTTGAAACTAAGGTTCGAAAAAAGCAAGGTCAGGCCGACAATGGCAACTCCGGCAAGCCATACTGTTCTCAATATCCGGGCCAGTACCGTACCAAGAGAATCCATAAAAATATATGTATGCAAGTGTGCATAACCGCTTTCTATTGGATACCCTTGAATTTCATGCAATGTACCTTTTCCGACTTTACTCGCCTCATCTGGCGTCATTTCACTGTTAAATATTACATCAGAGTATACCTGAGTTCTTAAAAGCGTCTGTTCAGCCGTCTTATAGACTGCCGAACGTTCAATGGTGTTCATTACACTAATTGGGCTTTCAAACAAGTTAATGGGTACAATCAAACGTATCAGCACCAGTGCCCAAAGGGCGTATTGCATGTGCAAGCTGATTTTGCCCTTTAAAAAATGCCGCAATAGAATTACCACAAGGATAAGAACGGAGGAAGTAATGATAAATTCTGTCATTTCTCTCCCTCCTTGACTTCAGCTTCACGAAGGATTGCGTACAATTCTTCAATTTCTTCCTTTGTGAGATCCAGCTTCTTTGTAATGGTGCTCATCATAAGGCTGATGCTGCCTTTGTAAACCCGGTTAAGGAAGTTGTCCGTTTCCTTGATAACTGCGTCCTCCCGCTTAATGAGAGGAGAGTAGATCTTTATTCCTTCATTGTCCTCACATCTGATTAAGCCCTTATCCGTCATACGTCTAAGCATCGTCAGGGTTGTGCTCCGGGTCCAGCCCACATGTTTCTTCAAATATTCCGTTACCTCTCTGCCGGTTCGCGGTGATGCATCCCACAGGCATTCCATGAGATTCCATTCGGCATTAGTAAGACTAATATTCTGCTTTTTCATTTCAATCAAGCTCCTCACTGTCTACAATGTAAACATATTATATACCAATGTGTTTACATTGTCAACACAATGCAGAGCACTTTGCAGTCTCAAAACGGAAAGAGAATGTATATCGAGTATTTTCAAACTCACCATTATAGGTTAAAAACTTCGACGAAATAATGATGCTCATTTCTAAAACCCTTATTATTAATGTATTTATTATAGATTTGGGCATATGTAAATACTTACGTTGAAGATACTGATAATACAGATTAAGAAAACTTCGATTTAATATATCCGGTTACTGGAACATATCAACTTCCCTAAAATTTATCTGATTGAGTTGGTTGTCAACTAACGGACATTTATAATAGGGTTGAGGAGAAAGAATGGATTAAATACTATGCAAGAAAACTAAATGATGTATAGACTGGTTAATATTTTTGAAGTCAGAATTTGATTGTGGTCTATTTGGATTTATTGGAAAGAATGAGGTTGGCAGAACAGATTAGTTTTCCCTTCAAATAAATTACAAAATTTTATTGAATTCGTGCAAATATATTGATATAGTAATGAAAAATAATCCTTTTATAGCAGGAGAAAGATAAGTGAAAGTACTTATTTTTATGGGCAGCCCCCGTGTTGATGGAAATACTGCGGAACTGCGCAAGACATTTCTCGAGGAACTAAAAGTGATTGAGATTGAATGCCTGTACCTCCTTTGAGGCAGTAATAAAGAATTTTTGTACGCATTCGTCCCTTGAATATATTGGAATGTATAGTGTGAGAGATGTAGACAATAAGGCTGCTATGCAGAACAAAGAGGCTGTGGAAGGTGCAAAACGGTTTGCAAGAAGAATAGCCGGAGAGGTAAAATAAGGCGGCTGTAAAGACTGTTTCTAAAATAATATCTAAATTTATTTGAGAAAACAAAGGAGGATATAAGTACATTGAACAATGAATGGTCAGAGAAGAATAAACGAATCCAGATTCTTCTTGCAAAAGAGGCTACATATAAGGATGGAATAGAACTGCTCGTTGAACTCAGGAGAGAGATGTTTGAGCAGATTACACAGATTGCAAACGGATATCCTGCCGAAGCATTTTATCAGATGCCTTTTGCAAATGCGAAGGGTTATCACAGTAAGACTCTTGCCTATTCTATCTGGTACATCTTTCGAATTGAGGATATTGTAGCCCATACATTGATCGCAAAGGATGAGCAGATAATTGTGATAGGCGAATATCAGAAAAAAATCGGCTCGCCCGTCATCACAACCGGCAATGAACTGCAGGGACAGGAAATTGCAGAGTTTTCAAAAAAACTCAATATCAAGGCTTTATATGAATATGCCAAAGAAGTTATGCTTTCTACCAACACACTTCTTGCAGAATTGCAATATTCGCAGATGAAAAACGGGTTTTCGGATTCCGATAAAGAAAGACTTGCTGAATCCGGCTGTGTCAGTCAGGATGAGAATGCCAGATGGCTTATCGATTACTGGTGCAACAAGGATATTCGCGGCTTGATAAAAATGCCTTTCAGCAGGCATTGGATCATGCATATTGAGGCGATGCGTCGGATTAAGAATAAGTTGTGCAAAAATGCTCGTAAAGGTGTGGATCCTGTAGGATACTGTGGGTTATCCTGCAATCATTGCTTTTTGGGTGAATGGTGCGGATCCTGTAGGACGAAATATAATGTCTGTTCCTTTGCAACATTATATGAAGACAAGAGATGCCCTAACATGGTTTGCTGCAGTGAAAAAAACATAGATGGGTGCTATGAGTGCTCAGAACTGGAAAACTGTACAAAAGGATTTTATACTCCGGATAATGACGGATCGGCTTCAGCTAAGGCGCAGGCTATGTTTATACGGAAATATGGCAAGAAAGCTTTCCTTAAAGTGCAAGACAAGCTTCATGAGAGGTTTGATTTTGCTAAAACTCAGGAGTTACTGGGGCAGGATATGTATGAAGGATTGAAGATACTGGAGAATGAATACAGTACGTGATTTATATGTTTCCATTAACAGATGCTTTTTAATATGGATTCAAGAAATGAATAAAAGGAGAAGAACTGTATGAGATTATTTATATCGCTAAATTTTGATAGTGAGATAAAAGCTAAAATTTATGATATAATTAACAAGGTCAAGTCAAATTCCATTCAAGGCAAATTTGTAAATGAGGAACATATACATCTTACATTAGAGTTTTTAGGAGAGATACAGAAAAATAGATTGAATACCATCAAGGAAATAATGAATGAACTTAATTTTGAGGCATTTACGTTTGGGTTAACCAAAGTAGGATATTTTAAGAGACCGGAAGGGAATATTTATTGGTTGGGAGTAGAAAATAATGATACCCTATTCAATATGCAGAAAAAATTACATCAAAGCCTGATAGAGAAGGACTTTGAGTTGGAAAACAGAGAATATAAACCTCATATAACCATAGGAAGAAAGGTTATATTGAAAGATGGCTTTGACACAGGTGAACTTAAGGATACTTTGGAGAAAATAAAAATTGATATAAATAAAGTCGATTTAATGAAATCGGAATTTATAAACGGAAAGCTAATACATTCTTTAATATATTCAAAACCGTTGTAAAACAATAAAACAAGGGACGCTTCGAAACCACTGAAAAACACCAAATAAAA
>AMZC01001055.1_pt1 | contig 30029 bp, 20 predicted proteins | sample 948551 | NCBI WGS metagenome assembly AMZC01 (sample SAMN01120625, study PRJNA171369) | bioreactor sludge metagenome | biome: sludge; isolation source: anaerobic thermophilic cellulolytic sludge from lab reactor | place: China: Hong Kong, Shek Wu Hui wastewater treatment plant | collected... | reverse complement strand
GGCAAAAAGTGCATAACACGCTCTAGCGCCATTTCCCCTATTTCTTCCCCTCCGTTCTCTTTCATCACATTACAGCCCTGTAGCCTTACAGAATCGTAGTCTCCCTGTAAGGTGGGTGTAATTGCCAGCGCCGATCCTTATGCGCAGGGTAGCAGATGGCAAGGGCCATCAGAAGATCGGTTCACTGGAAAGGAGAACGGTGATGTTCAAGAAAGTCTGGGTCACGGCGCTGGTAATAGCGGTCGTCTCGTTGCTGGGCGCGGCGAGCGCCTTCGCCGACGGGGACGAGACCAGCGGCTGCATGTTCTACAATGAGGACGAAGACTTGTGGGTCGCGGGCTTCTGCGACGGGCGTCTCAACGCCTTCGACATTGCGCAGCCGGTAGCGATCTACTACAGCTACGATACCGTGCTGACGACCGATGAGGACGGCAATCCTTACTGGACGGACGTGGTGGATGCCATCGAAGTCTGGGCCATCGACTCGGAAGGCGTGGGACAGTTGGTGCTGCGCGTCCCCGCTTCGCAGATCACACCGGCATTCAGCGCCACCAGCGACGTGCAGATTGCCGCGGCAAACGGCATCACGCTGAACTACTCGCCTTCCGCCAATGCGTTCTGGGTCACCGCACCGGGCTACTCCTTCACCTGGGAGGCCTGGTGAGCGTGACGCCCTCCCCCCAGAGGCGCGGGGCGCGGGTACTCCTGCGCCCCGGTTTTTTTCTCCCGATAGGCTGATATTTCAGAACTGTAATGTTCCCGTAAGGGCGATGTAATGTGGCCGGGCCATGCTGTGAACGGCTCACCATACCATCTGGCAGGAGAGAAGACCGTGAAAGCTGGCAAGTCAGTCTCAGTGTTGTGCGCAGTGGCGATAATAGTGACCTCGCTGACCGGAGCGCTGGGGCCGGTCGGCGTGGACACGGCGAGAGCAGAAGGCGCAACGCTGGTGCTCAGCGTTCCCTTCGTGTGGGAAGACGTGCTGACGCCAGACCTGCTGGCCGCCTTCGAAGCGCAATATCCGGGTGTGGACGTGCAGGTCGTGTTCAGCGAGACGTCTTTCTTTGGCTTCGGGCCGGTGACCGGCGTGGACGAACAGCTCGACAGCACCGAGGAACGGGTGACCTCCGCCGACGTGCTCTACGTGGACTCCTCGACGCTCTCCGCGGCGGACACACAGGCGGGCTACTATCTCAACCTGGCCCCGCTGGCGATGAGCGACGCGACGCTGGATACTTCGGACTTCGTGCCCGCCGCCTGGCAGTCGTTCCAGTGGGACAATGGCCTCTGGGCGCTGCCGCTGTCGGTAGATGTCATTCTGGTCACATATGATCCGGCGGCTTTCGACGAAGCCGGACTGGCGTACCCCAACGAGCGCTGGACAATTGACGACTTTGCCACCGCCGCGCGTGCGCTGGCCGAGTACAACGCCGACGGCACGGTGGCGACGCCCGGTCTGTCTACGGTGGCCGGTGGCAACAACCAGGTTGTTTTCCTGCGCGCGCTGGCCGGAGCGGGTTTCTACGATGACACGGTCGTACCCAACGCGCCCAGCTTCGCCAACCCTGCCCTGGAATACATTCTGGAGACATGGTACGAGCTGGTTTCCGAAGGGGTAGTGCTGGCGCAGGGAGGCGGGCGCGAGGAGACTATCCCGCTGCGCGTGGAGGGCATCAACGGCTATGCCGAGCGCGGCTTTGGTCGCCCAGGCGAGGACAACGACACCGTCCGCTATGCGTCGCTGTTGCCGGGCGGCGTCGCCGGGCTGAACGTACAGGGGTTTGCCGTCAGCGCGGGCACGCAGTATCCGGAACTGGCCTATGCTCTGGCCAGCTTCCTGACTGGCCGTTCGGAACTGGCCAACAACATCTTCAGCGCTGCGCCCGCGCGTTACAGCCTGGCAGGTACGGCGACGATGCCCGCCAATAACAACCCCGTTGGCGGGCCGGGCGGCGGAGCGTTCTTCGTCGGGACGCGCACCGTGCCGGAGACCATTCGCCCCGTGTTCGAGCAGGGGTTGAGCGTGGCGCTGCCGGTCGCCGAACTGCGCTACGCCTCTTATCTCAGTGTGGCCCTGAACGACATGCTCGCCAATGGCACTGATGCGCTGTCGGCATTGCAGGCGGCGGAGGCGCAGGCAGTCAGCGACATGCAGACGGCTCTGGCGCGGGCGGGCACCGTTGACCTGACGGTCATCCCTCCGGCACCTGCTCCAACGCTCGCGCCCGGCGAGATCGCGCTCACCTGCGCCGTCAACACTGGCTTTGGCGGGCCGATGCGGGGTGGACGGCTGTTCAACCAGGACGAATGGGATCGCCTGATCGCCGACTTCGTGGCCAGCGATCCAGAAGTGGGCCTGGTGACCGTGGAAGCCGTGCAGGAAAACGACCTGGCGGCGCTGGCCGAACAGTACGACTGCTTCATCCTGACTGGCAACGTGGTGGAAGGGAGCGACCTCAGCCCGCTGCTGAACCTCGACCCGCTGCTGGACACCGACCCCACCTTCGACCGCAATGATGTGATCGGCAACACGCTGGCTCAGTTGCAGCAGAGCGACAAGACGTGGGGGGTGCCGCTGGCCATTCAGCCGCAGATGTTGCAGTACGACACGTTGCAGTTCGCGCAGGCAGGGGTGCCGGAGCCGACCAACGGCTGGACGGTGGACGCTTTCGTGGATGCGCTGCGCCGTCTCAAACCCTACGACACCGATCCCGCGCCCTTCGTGCCCAGCGATCCCAGTGGCTCCTACCTGCTGATGTTGATCGCGGCCTTCGGCGGCCTGCCGCTCGACTACCGCACCGATCCTCCCACGGTGAATTTCACCGACGCGCAGACGGTCGAGGCGATCCGGCAGGTGCTCGACCTGGCCGTGCAGGGCTATATCAGCTACAGCCAGCAGGCCACCTTTGCTGTGACGATAGGCGTGGGGGACTCCTCGCCCGCCATCACCACCAGCGCCATGAATCAGTTCCGCCCGCCCGCGCCTTCTGGACAGGGTGGATCGGCGCAGAGCACGACCGCGCTGACCACCTATCCGCAGGGCAGTCAGTACAACGCCGTCGCCTATGAGATCACGGCGGGGTACATCAGCGCCACCACGCAGAATCCAGAAGCGGCCTATCGCTTCCTGAGCGCGGTCGCCCGCACGCCGCAACTGTTCTCCGGCATGCCCGCGCGCGGCTCGCTCGTCTCCGACCCGGCAGTGATCGCGGCGCAGGGAGCCAATGTTGTGGCCGTCTATCAGCAACTCGACGCGCTGTTGCGCGCGCCCAATACCATTGTGTTCCCCACCTTCGGCGCGGGGCGCGGCGGCGGTGAGCTGACAATGGTCGTCTCGTACTGGTTGCGGCGGGCTTTCGACCGCTACGTGTTGGAAGGGGCCGACCTGGAAAGCGAGCTGGCCGAAGCCGAACAACTGACGCTGGCCTACCTGGAATGCACGCAAAGCATCACAGTTGACCAGAGTGTGGATACGCCCGAACAGCGTTTCCAGCAGTTCGAGGCGCTGCGACAGTGCGCGACCAGCGTTGATCCGGAATTCGGCCAGGGCTGATCGGCGATGGAACGGGGCACGAGGGCTGACCGCGTGCCCCCTCTCAGGATACTACACGCCATGCATCGCGTACTCGATCCGATCCTCTTCGCCCTTGAGCGGCTGTGGAATCACCGGGCGCTGGTCTTCTGGGCGCTGGTGGGACTGTCGGCGGCAACCACGCTGGCGCTGAGCCTGAGCCTGTACGTGGACGCCGTGAACACCGATCTGCTGACCGACCGGCTTGCTGACCCGCCCTATGCCTTTCGCTTCCGCTACCTGGGAAGCTGGGAAGGCAATATCGGGGCGGAAGAGGTCGCTCAGGCCACGGCGTCTATCCAGCAAGGCTTCGCGGAGACGGTGGGGCTGCCCCTGACGCGCTTTGCTCGCTTCGTCAGCGCGGGCAACTGGAACGTCGTGCGCCAGGGCGAACGACCGATCGCTTTCGGCACCTACACCCTCGGCACGCTGGAAGGGGCGCAAGCGCAGATACAGATCACGGCGGGGCAGTGGCCACCTGCCGGGGACACGGGCGACGCCATCCCGGTGCTGATGGCGGAGAAACTGCTGTATCAGACCGGTCTGCAGGTGGGCGACGTGCTCACGGCGAACAAAGCGGGCGTCGCCGCCCCGCTGACCCTGCAGATCGTCGCCCTGTGGACACCAATAGACGCGCAGGACCCGTCGTGGATACTGACGCCTAAGTTCTTCGACACCGTGTTCCTGCTGCCCGCAGATACCTTCTGGGGGGCGCTGGACGGATTGGAGCAGCCGATCGAAGAGGTGGACTGGCAGCTCATCTTCGACGGGAGCGGGCTGCGCACCTCGGAAGTCCCCACCCTGCTGGATCGCATCGCCGACGGCAGGCGAGCGGTGATGGCGGCTTTGCCCGGCACGCGCCTGGATGTCACGCCAGAGGAAGGCTTGCGGGCATTCCAGGACGAAGTCAACCGGCTCACCGCCCAATTGGTCATCGTGGTGCTGCCCGTCGCGGGCCTGATCCTGTATTTCGTGACCATGCTGGCTGCCATGCTGGTGGGTCGTCAGCAGCAGGAAGACGTCGTGCTCAGCAGTCGCGGGATGAGCCGTCCGAAGCTGCTGGGCGTGCACGCGCTGATGTGGTTGTTCCTGGCGGGCCTGGCGCTGGCGGTAGGGCTGGCGGTCGCGCCGCCGGTGGTGCAACTCATCGGGCGCACCTCCTCGTTCTTGCGCTTCGATTATCCGGCCCCGGCGCTGGACATCGTCATCACCCGTCAGGCGCTGCTCATCGGCGCGGCGACCGGTTTGCTGGCGGCCAGCAGCGGTCTGGCGCTGGCCTGGCGGGCAACGCGGCAGTCCATTCAGCAGTTCAAGCGGGTGCAGGCCCGGTCGGGCAAGGCGTGGTGGCAGCGCGTTTACCTGGACGTCATGTTGCTGGTGCCCGCCGCTTACGTCTTCTACACCTTGCAGGCGCAGGGTGGCATCTCGACCGGCGCGCAAGACCCCTTCAGCGATCCGCTCGTGTTCCTGGCTCCGACGCTGTTCTCCTTGGGCTTCACGCTGATGATGTTGCGGCTGTACCCGTTTGCCCTGGCGCAGCTTGCCCGCCTGATCAGCCTGACGCGCAGCATCTCCCTGTTGATGGCTCTGCGCGAACTCACCCGTTCCATCGGGCGTTACCGCGGCACGCTGCTGATGACCTGCTTCACCCTGAGCCTGATCGGCTTCACCGCCTCGATGGCCAGCACACTCGACCGCAGCCTGGAAGATGTCATGCGCTATCAGGTGGGCGCGGAGCGCGTATTGGTGGTGGCGGCGGAAGCGCAGACCGAAGAAGGCACGTCTTCCGAAGGCGGCACCGAACTGACCGTGGTCGGCTACAACACCCTGCCGGTCAGCAGTCTGCTGGAGATCGAGGACATCTACGCTGCTTCGCGCGTGGGGCGCTATCAGGCGCAGATCGTCCTGCCCGGACAGCGGCTGTCTGGCACCGTCCTGGGCGTGGATCGCGCGACGATGGCCGCTGTCGCCTACTTCCGCCCGGACTATGGGCCAGAGCCGCTCGCCGACGCGCTCAACCGGCTGGCCGGTAACCGCACGGGCGTGTTGCTGAGCGCGGAGACCGCCGAACAGTATCGGTTGCAGGTGGGGCAGGAGATCACCCTGCAGATTTCCGCGCTCAATACCTGGTATTCCACACAGGTGCCCATCGTGGGCCTGCTGGATTACTTCCCCACGCTCGACCCGCGCCAGGGCTTCTTCGCCATCACCAATCTCGATCCCATCTTCGAGCTGGTCGGCACGGAGCTACCGCACAACATCTGGCTGAGTCTGCGGGAGGGGGCCGACGGTGAGGCGGTGCTGGCGCAGATCAAGGCGCTGGGCTTTCCTGTGCTGGACTGGCTCGACCCGGCGGCGCTGATCGCCGAGGCGCAGGCCGATCCGACGCGGCGCGGCGTGTTGGGCTTTCTGTCGGTTGGTTTTGTCTCCGCCATCCTGCTGACGCTGGTGGGCAGCGCTATCCAGAGCGCCGCGTCGTTCCGCGCGCAGGCCGTGCAGCTTGGTTCGCTGCGGGCGATGGGGTTGGGCAGTCTGGCGGTGGCTGCCTACCTGTTGCTGACGCAGGGGATCGCCGCGCTGGGCGGGATCGGCGGGGGCACGCTGATCGGCATGGTCACCACCCTGCTCTTCTTGCCTTTGCTGGACTTCAGCGGCGGATTGCCGCCCTATCTGGTGCGTGTGGCGTGGGGAGATATTGCGCTGGTCTATACGGTCTTCGCGGGCGTGCTGTTCGGTGTCACCGTCCTGACCACGGCGCTGCTCAGCCGTCAGCACGCTTCGACTCTGCTAAAACTGGGGGATGCCTGAGAATGAACGCTCGAAGGGTGAACAAGCTGTCTTCTCTGCTGTTGATGGTGGCGCTGGCGGGCGCAGCCTGGCTGCTGGCCGGCTGCTCTGCCGTGGAAGAGCTGACGCAGGACACCGCCGCGCAGGCGCAGAGCGCGCCTACCTCTACGCCGGTGCCAACTGCGGCGGTCGCGGCGCGCCCGACCTACGTGGTACAGCGGGGCACGGTGGAAGAAGTGCTCACCTTCACCGGGCGCTGGCAGCCGCGCGATCAGATGATGCTCTCGTTTCCGGTCAGCGGGACGGTGGGGAAGGTGAATGTCCGCCGTGGCGACGCCGTGCGCGCCGGTGACCTGTTGGCGGCGTTCGACACCAGCGATCTGGAAGCGCAGCTTGCCAGCGCGCAGATCAAGCTGGAGACGGCCCAGAAAAACGTGAGCAGCAGCGGCGAAAGCGGCGTGCAGAGCGTCGAGAACGCGCAAATTGCGCTGGCGAATGCCCGCCTGTCGCTGGAGAGCACCAGGGCGGGCAGCCCCTGGACGAGCGTGGCTTCGGCACGGTTGCAGGTCGAGTCGGCTGAGCGGGCGGTGACCGAGGCGCAGCGCAATTACTACGAGGCTATCAGCCATCCGGAGAACTCCGCCGCGACAGTGGACAACGCCTATCAGCAGTTGATCAACGCGCAGGAGCAGTTAAAGTCGGCGCAACTGAACTACTTCTCCGCGGCGCAGAACTACGCCAAGTACGAAAACAGCGTAGCGCAGGCGGAGAATGCCGTGATCCAGGCCGAACTGAACCTGCAGCGCGCCATCCAGAGCGCTCAGGCGGGCGTGAGCGACGAAAGCGTGCGTTCGGCGCAGCTTGAGATCGATCAGATCAAGCAGTCCATCGCCGAGTCCTCGCTCTACGCGCCCATGGACGGGGTGATCCTGGATGTGTACATCAAGGTCGGCGACAGCGTCAAAGCCTACGATACCGTGATCGTGCTGGGCAAGCCGGAACCCAAGGAAGTGATCGCGACGCTGGCGATCACCGACGCCAACCGACTCAGCGTGGGGATGGTGGGAGTCTGCCAGGTGATCAACCGTCCGGAGACGGCGGTCGGTTGTGCGGTGCGCTCGATCCCACTCAGCAGCAAGGACGCCGACCAGACGACGCGGGTGGCGGCATCGCTCAGCAACGTGCCAGATAATCAGCTCATCGAAGTGAAAATGCCCCTGGAAGTGCGCGAAAACGTGTTGTGGCTGCCGCCCAGCGTCATCCGCACCTTCCAGAGCCGCACCTTCGTGGTGCTCGACACGCCCGACGGGCCGCGCACGGTGGACGTGCAGCTTGGCCTGCAGACAGACGAGCGCGTGGAGATCGTCAGTGGCGTGAACGAAGGCGATGTGGTCATCGCGCCATAGCCTGAGGCGCGAGGGAAGAGACGCATCATGTCAGCACAGCATACCAACGGTTCGGCCTACATCCGCTGTAAGAATGTGGTCAAAGCCTACACAGTCGGCGATCACGAGATCGTGGCCCTGCGCGGCATAGACTTCACCATGCAGCGCGGTGAAATGGTGGCCATTGTGGGGCCGAGCGGGGCGGGCAAGAGTTCGCTGCTCAACCTGCTCGGCGGGCTGGATACGCCCACTGCCGGGCAATTGAGCGTAGGTGGGCTGAACCTGCTCGATCTCAAGGGGCGCGCCCTGGCCGACTACCGGCTGCGGCAGGTGGGGTTCGTCTGGCAGCAGGTGGAGCGTAACCTGCTAGGGCATCGTTCGGCGCTGCGCAACGTCACGCTGCCCATGATGATGGCGGGCGTGGGGATACGCGAGCGCACCCGCCGCGCGCGCGAGCTGCTGGCGGCAGTCGGTATGAGCGAGCACGCTCATAAACGCCCGGCACAGCTTTCCGGCGGACAGCAACAGCGCGTGGCCATAGCCGTGGCGCTGGCCAACCATCCGCCCCTGCTGCTGGCCGACGAGCCAACGGGCGCGCTCGACCGGGCCAGTGGCGAACAGGTGATGGCCTTGCTGGCCGATCTGCGACGGCGCTATGGCCTGACCGTGTTGCTGGTGACACACGACATGGAGATGGCCATATATGCCGACCGTGTGCTGACTCTGCGCGACGGCGCGCTGGGGCAAGACCTCAGCCATGCCCTGGCCGATACGCCGCCTGCCCTGGACCAGGAAGGGCGCATTCGCCTGCCAGCGCCGGTGCGTTCGCACCTGGACAATGCGACCCGTATCGCCATTGAAATCCGGCCCGAAGGCGTGCTGTTGCGCCCTGAGCAGGAGAGCGAGGACGACACCGAGGCGCTGTTGCAGAGCATGCTGCCGCGCTCCGCGCCCAGAAAGGGCTGGTGGCCGTTTCGGCGCAACGGGCGGGCGACACAGGAGGAACGACGATGAGCGAACCTTTGGCCGTACGCGCGCGCGGTGTGGAGCGCCGCTTTGGTGACCTGCACGTGCTGCGTGGCGTAGACCTGGACGTGCGCCAGGGCGAACTGGTCGCCCTCTTCGGCCCATCTGGTAGCGGCAAGACGACGCTGCTCAACCTGATCGGCGCGCTGGACTGGCCGGATGCCGGAGAGATCACTGTCCTGGGGCAGGACATTCTGCGCCTCAGCGAAAGTCGCCGCGCGGCGCTGCGTCGCACGCAGATTGGTTTTGTGTTTCAGGGATCGTCACTGCTGCCCACATACACGGCCCTGGAGAACATAGACCTGGCGCTGCGCCTGCCGGGGCTGGGGTACTTCGAGCGCAGGCGACGGGCGAAAGCGGCTCTGGCCGCAATGGGCCTGAGCGCCTGGGCGCACCATATGCCGGAGGAACTGAGCGGTGGGCAGCGTCAGCGCGTCGTCATCGCCCGCGCTCTGGCGTTGCAACCGCGCCTGATCCTGGCCGACGAGCCGACCAGCGGAATAGACGCGGGGACAGTGCGTCGCATCCTGGCGCTGTTCCGGGGAGTGGCGCAGGCCCAGGGCACCGCTTTTCTGATCGTCAGCCACGATCCGCTGGTCGCGGAATACGTGGATACCGTTTATGACCTGGTGAATGGCCAGGTGATCCAACGTCAGCTTACCGTGAAGACCGCCACGCAAGAACGGAGGGATGAAGCATGGGTCGGTTAGTGGCGAAGTTCAGCCTGATGGCACTGCTGGTGCTCGTTTCGGCCCTGACGGGGGCGCTGTTCTCGATGTTCAGTACGCCTGCTGCGGATACCACCTCGGCGCAGGCCCGGCAGAATCAGAACCTGGTGGAAGCGCCGCCCACCTTCATCCGCTCGTCCAACGTCAACGCCATTCTGGCGACGGTGACGCCGCAGCCCTCGCCGACCAATACGCTGCTGCCGCCCCCGACCTTCGAGCCGCCGACGGCCACGCCGACGCCGTCTCCGGTGCCCAGCCTGACGCCGACGCCCACCATCTCGCTGAACATCGAGATCGCCGGCCTGCACGGGGCGGAGACACCGACGCCAACCTCGACGCCGGGCTGCACGCCCCGCGAAGACTGGCACCTGACTTATACGGTACAATTCGATGACACGCTGAGCGCCATCGCCGATCGCTACGGAACCTGGGTAGATGAGCTGGCCGCTGCCAACTGCATCACCGACAAGAATCTGATCGTGGTGGGGCAGGTGTTGCGCGTGCCTGGCGATGCGCATCCGCAGCAACCGGAAGTGGAATGCGTGCCCTGGGAAGTGCTGACGCCCTTCAATGGCTCGGTGACGGTGCCTGCCGATGGCACGATCACCTTCAACTGGCGTGGCCCGCTGGCACCGATCAACCTGATTCGCATCTACCGGCCCGATGGCACGGTCTATGAGCGAGTGATCGAGTTGCGCCAGAACGAGACGATCGATCTCAACACCTATCTGCCCCAGGAAGGCTTCTATACCTGGTATGTCTATCCGCTGGGGCGCGACTTCAAGCAGATTCAATGCCTGGAAGGTGGTCCCTGGACGTTCTACAAGCCAGAGTCTTCGCCGGTGACTTCGTCGTCTGGCGGTTCGGGGGCGGGGAACACACCCGGTCAATAACCTGAACAGGTGAGGGGGATGATGCCCATGCGCCGCTTTCTTGCGAACCGGCATTCCATCCGCTGGTGGTTGCCGTTCAGCTATGCGGGCATCGCGCTGCTGGCTGTAGCGGCATTGAGCGGCCTGCTGCTGTTCACGCTGCGGCGACACTACAGCGATATGGAACGCCGCTATCTGGAAGTCAGTGCCGAGGCGATCGCGCACAGCGCCGAGCGCCTGTTCCTCGACCGCGCAACGCTGCCCGACGAAGTGTTACAGTCCTCCGCCAGCATCTACAGCTTCCTGGTGAAGTCGCGCGTGCGCCTGCTGGATGTCGGGCAGCAAGTGTTGGCGGACTCAGGCAGCGTCTCGGAGCAGCGCACGGACACGGTCATCGTGAATGTGCGCGGGCCGGCGGATGGGTTCAACGATTCTGCGCCGCCGCAAGGCTTCGAGACCTTTCTGAGCATTCGGCAGCCAGAACCGGCGCAGTTGCCCGAAGGGGAGGGTACGCCCCGTTATCCCGTGCCCGTGCCGCGCCGTCTGGAGAATCAGGGGTGGGTGGGGGGCATCATCAGCACGGACTCGCACACCAACTTGAGCCTCACCGTGCCTCTTTTCGATCGCGAAGGGACGCTATTGGGATACGTCGAGCTATCCGAAAGCCCGGCCTTTGGCCGCGACGTCATCCGCGACGTGGCCGAGAAGGCGATTCTGGCGGGGGCCGTGGCCGTGTTGCTCGCGGCGTCGGCGGGGTGGGCCGTCAGCCGACGGATCAGTCATCCGGTGCTGGCGCTGGCTCAGGTCACGCAGCGCATGGCCGAGGGCGACCTGACCGCCCGCACGACTTTGCAGCGTCGCGATGAACTGGGCCTGCTGGCGCGTACCTTCAACCTCATGGCCGAGCGCATCGAAAACACGGTGCTCACCCTCAAACGTTTCGTCGCGGATGCAGCGCACGAGATCAACACGCCCATCACGGCGCTGCGCACCAATCTGGAACTGGCAGCAGGTGGGGCGCTTTCGGCTGATGGCCTGGCCGACCTGGCGCGCGCGCAGGCTGAATTGACGCGGCTGGAGACGCTGACACAGAGCCTGCTCACCCTCTCGCGACTGGAGGCGCACGGGGTCGAGCGCATCCGCACCCCGCTTGATCTGGGCGCGCTGGTGCGGCAGGTGGCCGAGAACTTCGCGTCGCGGGCGGAGCAGGCGGGTATCGCGCTCTCGTTTGACCTGCCCACTGAATCACCTGTCGTCCTGGGGGACGAAGAGCAACTGGCCCGCGTGCTGAACAACCTGCTGGACAACGCCCTCAAGTTCACCCCCGCGGGCGGGGCAGTCACCCTGAGGCTGGAGAGCGCGCCGCAGGAGGTACGGGTGAGCGTGACCGATACAGGGATTGGCATTCCGCCCGAAGACCTGCCGCGGCTGTTCAGCCGCTTTCACCGCGGGCGCAATGCAGCAGCCTATCCCGGCAACGGCCTGGGCCTGGTCATTACCAGGGCCATCGTGGAAGATCACGGCGGGCAGATTAGCGTCCATAGCGCTGGCGCAGGAACAACCGTTGTTTTCACCCTGCCGAGGGAGGGTTGAAAGGGGGGGGCAGGTGCATGGCCGTCTATCAGATTCTGCTGATCGAAGACGATCCGGGTATTGCGGGTAGTCTGCGCACGGCCCTGACGCGCGAAGGGTACCGGGTGCACTGGGTGGCGAACGGGCAGGACGGCGTGACGTATGCGCGGGAGCATGCTCCGCACCTGATCATCCTGGACGTGCGTCTACCGGACGGTTCGGGGTTCGACTTCTGCCGTCAGATGCGGCAGATGGGCCTGCGGCAGCCGGTGATCATCCTGACCGTTCAGGCCGAGGAAACCGACAAGGTGCTGGGGTTGGAGATGGGCGCGGACGACTATCTCACCAAGCCGTTCAGTCTGCGCGAGTTGTTCTCGCGGGTGCGGGCGCAGTTGCGCCGCGCCTATGGTGAGCTGGCCCTGGGCAATAGCGATGTGCTCTATGCGGGCGATCTGGTGATTGACCGCCTGCGGGGTAACGTCATGCGCGGCAATCAGGTGATCAATGTCACCCCGACCGAACTGCGCCTGCTCACCTACCTGGCGCAGCATCCCAATCAGGCGCTCAGCCGAGGGCAGATTCTGGACGCGGTGTGGGGTTACGATGACACACCGGAGACCGAGCAGGTGGTGACGGTGAACATTCGCCGCCTGCGCGAGAAGATCGAGCCGGACCCCAGCCATCCCACCCTGCTGCTGACGGTGCCGGGCATCGGCTACAAGCTGGTCAGTACGTGAGGGCGCTTGAAGGGCAGGGGACGGCAGGCGCACATGCCTGAGGGAACTCCAGGCATTTTCTACGGACTCTGTGCTCTGTGGTGAACTCTGCCTCCAAGTCCGAATGTACCTCCTTGACCGGCGTGCATTCGCCTTTTGGGGCAGAGGTCTTGAACCGCAGAGACGCCGAGAGCGCAGAGGAAAACAAAAAAAGACTCTGTGCCTTTCTCTGTGACCTCTGCGCCTCTGCGGTGACTTCCGCCCCCAAGTCCGAATGTACTTCCTTGACCGCGGGTATTTGACCGCGGGGTGGCGTATGGTATACACTTACCGCCATGATGACCCATACCAGATTCAAACTTTGGTGGCTGCCGCTGATACTCGGCGGCGCCCTGTTGCTGGCCGCCTGTGGGGGGCAACAGACGATCGCGGTGTTCGTCACGCCGACGCCGGTGGCATCCCCGTCCCCTTCGGCGACGCCCTCGCCGATGCGCGTGGCGCAGCAACCCACGCTCGATCCCAATATCACCCCGCTACCTACCCCTCCGCCGCCTCCGCCCGGCGTGACGTTCGGGCCGATTGTCGCGCCGAACTACACGCCGGAGCCGTTGCACACCGCCCTGCCACCGACGGTTAGCGTGCAGCCCTGCCGCGCGCGTGTGATGGCGGACGTGGCCAATGTGTACACCGCACCGGACTTCAGCGCTCCGGTCGTCCGCACGGCAGCGTACTGGGAAGTGCTGGCCGTCTCGCAGATCACGACCGACGCGGCGGGCAACACGTGGGTCAGCACGCCGGATGGGTGGTTGCCGCTGAGCGCGGACGGGCAGACCGTCGCCGACCTGGCCGATCTGCGCTCGTGCGAGATTCTGCGCGGGGCTGTGCCCAACACGACCCTGCTGGGGCTACATATCCTCAACGAGCGCAGCCATGACGAGGTGCTGGCTTTCGTGCGGCGCATGGCAGAAGCCGGTTTTCCGGTCGGCACGCTGAAGGGTCTCAACGGGGCCGAACGAACGCTCACCGAGGCCAAGGCCATATCTCCGCAGACCGTGATTGTCTATCGGTCTTTGCTGACTACCGAGGGGATGCGCGATTGCCCGACGGAATACGGTCAGGAAGCCGATCCGGTGGTGACGGCCAAGCGCTGGCTGGACAGCCTGAAGCCCTATTGGGATCAGGTCAACGCCGATTACTACGAGCTGATGAACGAATGCGCAGTGCCGTTGCGCTGGATCGCGCAGTTCTCTATCGAGGCGATGAAGCTTGCCAATGAGCAGGGGCGCTGTTTGCTGCTGTTCTCTTTCCCTGGCGGCAATCCGGATATGCAGACCTTCAACGATCTGCTGCCTGCCTATCAGTACGCGGCGGAACACCCCTGCGCGCCGGGGCGCACGCATGGCATCGCCCTGCACGCCTACAGCCTGGAAGATACGCGCATGACCTCGGAGTCCGACGTATGGGTGGCGCTGCGGCACCGCGTGCTGCGCGATCGCCTGCTGCTCACCCTGCCTGAAGCCGCCGATCTGCCGGTGTATATCACAGAGATGGGCATCGGTGGCGGGACGATCATGCCGGGCTGCGAGATGATCATCCGCGATGCCCTGCAGTACACCTATCAACTCGAAGAAGACCCCTACGTGAAGGGTTTTCACCTGTGGAACGTCGGCTCTGGGGCGCAGTGGTACGACATCACGCCCTGCCTGCCCGACCTGGCCGACGCGCTGATCCGCTACTACACCTTCAAACAGTGAACGGCTCATCGCTGTCGCTGCAGTCAAGATGAGGCGTGTATAATCTGAGCGGTGCAGCTTTCTGCTCTGGCCCAGACTCATGCCCATTCATGCCACTGACCCCCTCACCGGGGACACCATCACCGCCAGTCTGGCGGGCAATGCGCTGGTGATCTCACCTCGTTTCGGCGAAAGCTACAGCTTCGACTGTGCCGGGCGACTGCTGGCGCTCTTCCGCGATGGGCGCAGCTATCAGCGGGCGCTCGATCATCGGCTGCTGGAGCGCCTCAGCGGGCGGAATGGCCCGCGCCGTCGCGAACTTTCGCCCGACGAAGCACAGGATTTGCTGGGGCGGGCCTTTGCTTCGTTGGCGGGGTTGCGCGCCGCTTTGCCTCGCCTGCCCCTGTCCGAAGAGGAGCGACGACAGCTTGCGGGCGCGCTCGACAAAGTGCTGGCCTTTGGGCCAGAACGCCTGGCCGCCGATGGGGAGGTCTTCCGGCGGCTCTACAAGCCGGTGAGCATCCTGCCACCCGATCAGTATCTGGCGCTGGTTTTGCAGGCAACGCAGGGCTGCTCGTGGAACCGCTGCACCTTCTGCGGGCTGTACCGCGACCGCCAGTTTCGCGCTCTCAGCGCCGACGAGTTTCGCGCGCACTGTGCGGCAGTGCGCGACTTCTTCGGCGAGGGGATCAGCCTGCGACGCGGCATCTTCCTGGCGGATGCCAACGCCCTGGTGCTCTCTATGGAGCGCCTGCGGGCGATCTTTGCTATCGCGCAGGAGTTCTTCCGCCTGCCCGAAGGCCCGCGACCGGTCTTCTCGTTCGTCAGCGCGTTCGACGGGGGGCGCAAGACTCCTGCGGAATGGGCTGAGCTGCACGAACTGGGCCTGCAACGCGCTTACCTGGGCCTGGAGACGGGCGACGATGCGCTGCTGCGCTTCCTCAACAAGCCGGGCACGGTGCGCGATGCCATCAAAGCGGTGCACGCATTGCGAGCGGGCGGCGTGTCGGTGGGGGTGATCCTGATGGCGGGCATTGGCGGCGATCGCTTCGCGGAGGCGCACGTCAACGGCTCGGTGGCGGCAGTGGCGGCGATGGCGCTCGGCCCGCGCGATCAGGTGTATGTGTCTACCTACGTCTCCGCGCCGGGGACGGAATACGACGCGCTGGCCGCTGCCGCCGGGATCCGCCCATTGACCGCCCTCGAAATAGACGCGCAGCGCCAGGAATTGCAGGCCCGTCTGCGCGCTGTCGCGCCGCAGACCATCGTCGCGCCCTATCATGTGGACGGCTTCGCGCTCTGATTCACTGGTGACTGTTCAAGGCAGGCGTTCGAAGCGCACGTCCAGGCCACCGAGACCGTCCGCAGGTTGCAGGCTGTGATTGAGCGTGACGCGCCACTGCGCCCCGTCGCCTCCCTGCAGCAGTACCCGTTCCAGGCGCGCGGGATCAGGCGTGAGCCAGCCCTGTTGCCGGAACAGCGCGCCGAAATCGGTGGGCCAGCAGCCGAGGTAGATCGCTTCGCCGCTGCCCAGGCGCTGCCGTGTGATGGCAACCTGTCCCGCCAGCAACCCGTCCTGATAGCGATAGAGCGGTTCGGCGGTCGTCGGGGCGAGCGCCTCTGCCCAGCGATGATAGGTCAGCACCTCCGCACCGCTGACGGACTGCAGGCGCGTCCCTGGGCGGTGTTCCGGCCATTCGTGGAAATCGGGCGCGGGCACGGCGGAGAAGCTCTGCACGCGCACGCCCAGCACTTCCGACAGGCCGCCGCCAGGCAGGGGAGTCTCGGTGGCGATGTTGCTCGGTTCGCGCACGCCGCTGCGGAAGGTGACGATCAGCCGTCCGCCGCGCATGGCCCACTCGCGCCAGGTGTCCGCTTCACCAGGGTGAATCAGGATCGCGGCGGGGACGATCAGCGTATCGTAGCCGGTCGGATCGCAGCCGCGCGGCAGGAAGTCAACGGGCACGTTGGCTTCCCAGAAGACGCGGTAGAGCGCCAACACCAGGTCCCAGTAGCGGAAATCGCGCTGCACCGGCTCCAGCTCGATGCTCCATAGATCGTGATAATCGAAGACGATGCCCACTCTGGAAGCCGGTCGCGTCAGATCGGGCAGGCGGGCCAGATCAGCGGCGACGGCCTGCGCCTCGTGATAGCCCTGATCGGGCGTAGCGTCCCATTTGAGCAGCCCCGTGTGATATTGCTCCTGCCCGAACCGACCGGCGCGGAAGCGGAAATAGACCACCGCTTCGGCACCATGCGCAATGGCCTGATGGGTCCACACGCGCACCTGCCCGGCGGGCACCGGCGGGCGCTGCGGATGCCAGTTGACCGGGCCGGGCTGCTGCTCCATCACCCAGAAGGGGCGGCGCTTGAGCGACCACATCAGGTCGAGGTTGAGCGCCACTTCGCAGGGATCACTCAGGCCGTGCGGGTAGTTATCGTAGGAGACGAAGTCCAGTTCCTGGGCCAGTTGCCAGTAATCCAGCGACCAGTGGCGGATCATGAAATTGTGTGTGATCCAGCGTCCCGGCGCGTACTGACGCAGCAGGGCGATCTGCTGGCGCAGGAAGCGCCGCCAGTTGTCGGAGGAAAAGCGGCGATAGTCCAGCCGCATCGAAGGGCTTTGCGGTTCGTTGGTGATGCCGGGGATGGGAATATGCCGCCAGTCGTGGTAGGTCATGCTCCAGAACTGCGTGCCCCAGGCGGCGTTCAGCGCGTCCAGCGAGCCATAGCGTTCGGCCAGCCAGTCCTGAAAGGCGCGGCGGCAATGGTCGCAGTAGCAGCGGGTGGTCTCCCCAACGCCAAACTCGTTGTCTACCTGCCAGCCGATCACGGCGGGATGCTCGCCGAAATGCCGCACCATCTGCTCCGTGATGCGCAGGGCCGCCTCCTGGTAGGCGGGCACGCTGGCACACGCCTGCCGCCGCGCGCCAGGGCTGACGCGCGTCCCGTCGAGCGTCACCCGGCAGATGTCCGGATGAGTATGCGTGAGCCAGGGGGGAGGCGTGGCGGTGGGTGTGCAGAGCACGATCTGCAGACCGGCATCGGAGAGCGTCGTGATGGCCTGTTCCAGCCAGCCGAAGTCATAGTGGCCTGGCTGCGGTTCCATCCTGTCCCAGGCGAACTCGGCCAGGCGCACGACCTGCAGGCCCGCCTCGCGCATCAGCGCAGCATCAGTCGCCCAACGTTCCGTGGGCCAGTGTTCTGGGTAATAGGCACAGCCCAGAAGCGGCGGCATGACGATAACCCTTTCCGCAGACAGCATCACACAAACCGGCTCGCTCTGTGACAGTCAGAGACAGGAGCGAGCCGGACAACAGCCGGTAACATTACCCCTTCAGCCCCGATGTGGCAATCCCCTCGATGAAGTACTTCTGGGCCAGGATGAAAACGATGATCGGCGGCAGGATGGCAATGGCTGCGCCCGTCATCACCAGGTTGGGTTTGTCGGCGGCGATGTTGCTCAGCCGGATCAGCGACAGGGTGAGCACATGATTTGACTCGTTGCCCTCACCGATGATTAGCAGCGGCCACAAGAAGCTGTTCCAGGCATACAGAAAGGTGAAGATGACCTGCGTGGCGACGGCTGGCATGCTAAGGGGCACAAAGATCGTCCACAGGATGCGCAGGCGGCTGCAACCATCCAGCAGAGCAGCTTCTTCGATCTCCTTGGGGATGGTCAGGAAGAATTGCCGCATCAGAAAGGTGCCATAGGCGGTGAAAATCCAGGGGACGATCAGCGATACCAGCCGGTTTTCCCAGCCGATGGCGACCATCAGTTTGTACATGGGCACGACCAGCACCATGAAGGGGATCATGATCGATCCCAGGTAGAGCAGAAAGATGGTGTCGCGCCCCTTGAAGGGAATGCGAGCAAAGGCGTAGCCGCCGAAGACCGACGTGACTACCTGCCCAACCGTCACACCCAGCGTGACCAGCGCCGTGTTGATCAGGGCGCGATCGAGGTTGAGGCCGAGCACGGTATCGTAGTTGCTGAACTGCAAGTCCACCCGCTCCACCGCTTTGGCGGTGCGCTGCACGGCATAGGTCACCACCTGCGGGTCGTCGGGATCAACGAATTCGTCCAGGCGCGAGCGATAGGCCAGCAGCAGGCGTTGCGTCTGCCCGTCAAGCGTCACCTCGAAGACCTCGAACTCAGCCGAGTTGCCCAGGGCGTCGGTGACCGTCATCTTTTCGCCGGTGGAGATCGCTTCTTCTTCTGGCACCTGCGCCACGATCGGACTCTGACGCGGTGCGCTGACGTTGACTCTGTCCGCGGTGGTCAGGAAGACAAACCCTTTCTTCTGGCCAGTCAGCACCATGTCGCGTTCTTTGCCATCTATCTTGAAGCGATAGACGGGCACTTCCTGATCCTGGTAAACCCTGGTCACCGGGCTGTAGGGTAGCAGGCGCGGCGGGTAGCGGAACACATCGCCCGATGCTTTCAGCGAGGTGAACATCATGTAGGTGAAGGGGAACAGCATCAGGAAGGCGCATACCCCCAGCACCGCGTAGACGACCAGCCGCGCCGCCCAGCGTTGAATCACGTTTCCATATTGCATGGGCTGGCCCTCCTCAGTCGTACGCGCCCGCGCGCGAGATACGAAATTGAATGAGCGTCACGACAAAGATGATGGCGAACAACAACCAGGCTACCGCCGAAGCGTAGCCGAATTCAAAGTTGAAGAAACCGCGTCGGTACAGGTAGTAGACCGAAGTCGTGGCGGGCAGGGGAATGGGGCGCTGCGGGATCAGTGCATAGGGTTCGTTGAAGACCTGCAGGCCGGTGATGATGGTAGTCACGACCACGAAGAAGGTCGTCGGCGCGATCATCGGCAGGGTCACGTGACGGAACTGCCCCCAGCGGCCCGCGCCGTCCACGTAGGCGGCCTCGTAGAGGATGCGCGGCACACCCTGTAGCCCGGCCAGGAACAGCACGGTATTGAAGCCGATGATCTGCCAGGCCGCCAGGAAGACGATGGAGATCAGCATGGTGCTGTTGTCGGTGAGCCAGTTGAACTTGGGGTCTTTCACGCCCAGCCCCAACGTGTCATTGACGAACTGCACCACCTGCGAGATGGCGTAGTTGATGTAGCCGATATTGGCGTTGTAGAGCCAGCGCCAGATGAGCGCCGTCCCCACCACTGCCGCCACCGACGGCAGGAAAAACAACGCCCGGAAGAAGTTCATCCCCGGTATTTTCGAGTTCAAGACCAGCGCCAGCGCCAGCGCGGGGAGGATGCTAAGCGGCACCAGCATCAAGCAGAAGACGATGGTGTTGCGCAGACTCTGCCAGAACTGCGTATCCCTGGCCCCGATCACCACGCGCCGCGAGCCGACGTTGAAGGTCTCCAGCACCAGGTAGCCCCGATCCAGGGCCTGCTGTGGATCGCCTTCGGGGGAGTCCTGCACTTTCACCTGCAGCGCCAGCAGTTCGCGGTAGTTGGCCGTGCCGACGAAGTTGGGCGGGTTGACGCCGGTGCTGTCGGTGAAGCTGAGGTAGAACGACAGCAGGAGCGGCCCGGCGAAGAAGAGCATGAAGCCGATGGCATTGGGCGAAAGCATCAGCCAGCCCTGCCAGGCCGTGCGCTGATCGGGGGTCTCGCCGAAGTATTCCCCCAGCAGCAACATGCGATAGCCGAGTACCCCGAAGATGAAGATGATCACCGTCACCAGCCAGGTCTGCGGGCGGCTATAGGTGCTGAGGATATCTCCCACGGCCTGCACCGCGCCCATGACCAGCAGCAGGACGATCAGGGTGATCATGCCGATGCCCAGCGCAATCTGTTCTAGCCAGAGCCGAGGGCGGCTGTCTTCGCGCAGGCGGCCCGCCAACCAGAACAGTCCGTAGGCCAGGGCGAAGCCGAGTAGCCATTCCCAGTGCGCGTGCAGGGCGCGCGCCAGCGAGTCTATGCCGATGAAGACGCCCCACAGGTGCAACAGATAGATGGCCGAGAGCACCATGCCGATATAGTTGACGGCCAGGGAGAGCGTGCGTCCGATGGCCCGCCGCCGGTTGATCAGAATCGAGCTGAGGACGGCCAGCAGTGCGGGCACCAGAGCGGCCAGGCTGACAAAGCGCTGCACCGCATCGCCCAGGTTGTAGAACCCCTCCATGCCGTTGATGGACAGCGAGAGCATCACGCTGCCCGCCACGATGACATGATTCCAGGCAATGTTGGCGTCAATGACGAAAGAGGGGCTGCGCCAGACAGTTCTGAGGATAGCCAGGCGACGGCGCAGACGGTCGGGGATAGTGGTCAATCGCGACATCAGGCGGCCTCCCCTGCGCAGACCATACGAACAAGACGGGGGAGGGTCACCCCTCCCCCCCAGGCTTGCGGAGCGAGCGTTACTCGAAGTACAGGTCGGCTTCCTGGCAGATGGTGTCCGCGAATTCCTGCGGCGTCATCTCGCCGTTGAGCACCTTGGTCACACCGTTGAAGTAAGCCACGTCAATCTTGGGCCAGTCGCCTTTCCACAGCGGCGCTTCGGCCACGGCATAGGTCAGGCCATTGAGCCAGGCCTGATTGTTGATCTTGCCGTCGAAGGTGGCCAGGAAGGCGTCAATGGCGCTCTGATCGCTGTAGGCACGGCTGGGGATGTTGGCTCCCAGCGCGGCGACCTTGCCCTGGATTTCGGGGCTGGTCAGCTTCATCAGCAGTTGCCAGGCTTCCTCTGGGTGCTCCGTCTTGGCGTTGATGACGTATGCGCCCCAGAACAGCCAGTTGCTGGGGCCGGCAGGCCCGGCGGGCAGTTCGGCCACGTCCCAGTTGAACTTGGCGTTGGTCATCACGCCGGGGGTTGCCCAGCGACCGTTGAAGAACATGCCCACGTTGCCCGCCAGGAAAGGCGGCTCGGAGTCCTCGCCCCACGGCACGGCAATGCCTTCCTGATAGAGCTTGCGGGCGAAGGTGAGGCCCTCGACGGTGCCAGGGTTGTTCAGGCCGCAGGCGGAGAAGTCTTCGTTGAAGAAGCTGGAGCCAGCGGCGTTGATGAAGTAGCCGTAGTTGGCCCACCAGGCATTCATGCCGAAGCCCTTGATCTCCTCACCCAGGTCGCTGATGGCCTTGGCGGCATTGTAGAAGGCGTCCCAGTCCCAGGGATCAGTTTCGGTGGGGTAGGGCACGCCCGCCTCGTCGAACAGGTCTTTGTTGAAGAAGATCACGAAGGCGGATACGTCGCGCGGCAGGCCCCACAGCGCGGGATTGCCGTCCAGCGAGTAGGTGACGTGCTGCATGATCTGGGGGTAGAAGTCATCCTGGCTGAAGGTGGGATCGGCTGCCGCCAGGTCGGCCAGGTTGAGGATCAACCCCAGCTTGGCGAAACGGGCCACGTCGGTGCCGGGAATCCAGAACAGGTCGGGGGCGGTGCCCGCCGTCAGTTCGGTGATCAGCACGTCCTGGTAGGAGGCGGTCTCCGATCCGCCCGGCTCGTACTTGAGGGTGACGCCGTCCCAGGCTGCGTCAATCTCGTCGCTGGCTGCTTGATAGACATCGGCCTCGGCCTGGTTGTCGGGACGGGTGCGCCAGCGAAGCGTGATCTCCTCCTGGGCGCTGGTGGGGGCCAGCGACGCGAAGGCCGGGATCACCAGGGCCAGGAACAACACACCAACTAAAAGACGCTTGAACATTTTCTTCTTCTCCTGTTAACTAAAACCTGACAAGAGGAACGGGTAAAGTCGAAGACCTGGCAAGAGTGTCTTTTCCTGCGTTGTTGCCTCCTTACTCAAGATTCCGATCGAGGAGAGGCGGAAGACTGGCGAATGACCAGATGAGTCGGGACTTCTATGGGTTCCGGGTGTCCGCCGCGCAGCACTTCCAGCAACATCTGCGCGGCCACCCGCCCCAGTTCGGGCGCTTGCTGGCTGATGGTGGTCAGGGGTGGCGAGAAGACCGCGGCATAAGGAATATCGTCGTAGCCGACCACCGTCAGATCGTCGGGGACGCGCCAGCCCATCTCGCGCGCCTGCTGAATAGCGCCAAGGGCCATACGGTCGTTGAGGCACACCAACGCCGTCAGATCGGGGTGTTCTGTCAGCAGATGGGCCGCTGCTGCCGCGCCGCTGGGCGTGGAGAAATCGCCGTCCCATTCGGGGATGGCCTGCACGTCCAGGCCGGCTTCTGCGGCGGCCTGCCGCACCCCTACCAGGCGATAGTGGATGGAAGGGTGCATGGTCTCCGGCACGCTGATGATGCCGATATGCCGATGCCCCAGGTCGAGCACGTGTCGCATGAGCTGATAGCCCCCCTGCTGATCGGCGCTGCGCACGTAATAGCGGGTGGGGTGATAGCCAATGGCAACGGCTGGAATGCCGCGCTGATGCACCGGCTCCAGGGCCGAGACGCGCGGATGATTGTCAATGGCGATGATGCCGTCCATGTAGCCGCTCTGCACCAACTGCAGGTAGATAGGATCAACGGCCTCGTCGGACAGGCGCGGCGTGCTCAGCAACAGGTTGTAGCCCTGCTGCGTGCATTCGGCCTCGATCCCCTGCAAGATGAGCATGATCAGCGGATCGGTGAAAATGGCATCGTAGACGTAGGGGAAGACGACAGCGATGATGTGCGTCTTCCCCGCGGCCAGGGCGCGCGCGGCCAGGTTGGGGACGTAGCCCAGCTCTTTGACCGCCCGCAGCACTTTTTCGCGCGTTTCGGCGGTGAAGTAGGGGGTATTGGAGAGGACTTTTGAAACGGTGGCCGTCGAGACACCCGCCCGGCGGGCCACATCTTCCAACGTGGGCACGTCCGTGAAATCCTATCGGTCTCAAAAAACGAAATTCGTTAAGCGCTTAACTATCCTGGCCCAAAAATCGTCGGGCCAGGTAGTTAAGCCCTTAACTACCAGCATATGCGCATTATGGGGCCTTGTCAAGACCTCTGATGTGCGACTTCGCTATGGCTGCAGATGGCGCAGCGTGGGACAGGATAGCACGCTCGCGGCTGGCACCCGTATAATCTTGTGAAGCGAAGTCCGGATGTATCATCGTGCCGGCTTCCTGGGGAAAGGATGATGGTCATGCTGCGTCGTCTCGTGCTGATCGCGCTCGCGATTGTTTGGTTTGGAAGCAACGCGTACGCTCAGGAGGGGCCGGTCGCCGGGGCGACGGGCATTGGCGATCCCTATTTCCCTGCTCTGGGCAACGGGGGCTATGACGCTCAGCACTATACCCTCGAACTGACCGTCGATCTCGATGCCAACACCATAGACGCCACGGCCACGCTCACAGCCCTGGCGACGCAGGCATTGCGGACCTTCAACCTGGACTATGCCGGGCCGCAGGTGCTCAGCGTGGCGGTCAACGGTGCGCTGGTGGACTGGGATCGCCGCGAACGCGAGCTGATCGTCATTCCGCTGACGCCACTGTCCGCTGGTGAGGAGTTCACTGTCACGGTGCGCTACCAGGGCGAACCGGGACAGGTGGCTGGTTCTGCCATACCCTTGCTGGTAGGGTGGTCAGACTACGGAGACGGCGTGTTCGTGGCCAGCGAACCGTATGGGGCGATGGGCTGGTATCCGGTCAACGATCATCCGCTGGACAAGGCGACCTATGACCTGCTCGTCACCGTTCCCGCGGGCTACGTCGTCGCGGCCAATGGCACGCTGCAGGAGACGGTCGTGCAGGGCGACACGGTCACCTATCATTGGGCTTCGCGCGATCCGGTCGCCAGCTATCTGGTGACGGTGGCGATCGATCAATTCGCCGTCAACAATCAGAGCGGGCCAGGTGGGCTGCCATTGCGCTTCTACTACCCACCCGATCGTGAGCGTGCTGTCCTGGCGGATTTCCAGCGCACCGCCGAAATGATCGCTTTCTTCAGCGAACTGTTCGGCCCGTATCCCTTTGAGGCGTACGGGGCTGTGGTGGTGGATACGGAGCTGCCCTTCGCGCTGGAGACGCAGACGCTCTCGCTGTTCGGGCGCAACTGGATGACTGGAACGGGCCGGGCCGAAGAAGGTGTGGTGCACGAACTGGCGCATCAGTGGTTTGGCAACAGCGTCAGCCTGGCGCAGTGGAAGGATATCTGGCTCAACGAAGGCTTTGCCACCTATGCTTCCTGGCTGTGGTTCGAGCACGATCGGGGGGCGCAAACGCTGGATACTATCGTCCGGCGCGTTTACGAGCAGATCGCCGAGGACGAAGCCTCGTTTGCGCTGCAGATTCCGCGCGCCGAACTCTCCCGCACCCTGCGCGAACTGATTCCCGCCGAAGCCACCATTGCCTCGGAGACAGCGAGAGAGATGGCCCGTCTGCTCCTGAGCACTACCCTGTCACCGGCGGCGGTAGAGCGTTACATCGCCCGCTTTCCGCGCAGTGATCTGACGGGCGCGGAACTCGTCACGCTGATCGAGGTGCTGCCGTTCACAACCGTTCGCCTGCAAGGGGCAGACCTGCACGCGCTGGTTGACCTGTTCGATCCCTTCTGGCGCGAGGCAGACGGCGCGATCTTGCCTGTGAGCCGCTTCTTCCCGCCGGGCAATGTGCCCCCAGACGATCTGTTCAACAGCGGGGTGTACTGGCGCGGCGCGTTGACGCTGCACGCGCTACGCCTGCGTGTGGGTGACGAAGCGTTCTTCGCCATCCTGCGCACGTACTACGAGCGCTTCCAGTATAGCAATGCTACCATTGCCGACTTCGTCGCCGTCGCCGAGGAGATCGCCGGAGAGCCGCTGACCGATCTGTTCGATGCCTGGCTGTACGACCCGGCGCTGCCAGACTTGCCGGAGATGGGACTGAGCGCCGGTCAGTCGCTGCGCCAGGGCACGATTGTGCTGGCAGGCTATCCTCGCGGCTGAGCAGGGGCGCAACCGATACCCTGAGCCAGAAAGAAAATCAGGGGCGTATCACACCATACGCCCCTGAGCGGCGAATTCCCTAGTTCTACTTCATACAAAGCACCGGGCGGATGCGCTCCATGGCCCAGTCAATCTGCTCGCGAGTGATGATCAGCGGCGGGGCGAAGCGGATGATGTGCCGGTGAGTCTCCTTGGCCAGGATGCCGTTTTCCTGCAACGCCTCGCAGAAGCGGCGCGCGCCGCCGGCTTCCGGTTTCAGCTCCACACCGATCATCAGCCCTTTGCCGCGCACTTCCTTGATGTGTGGACTATTGATCTCGGCCAACTGTTCCATGAAATACTCGCCCATGACCGCTGCGTTTTCGATCATGCCTTCCTCGATCAACACGCGCAAGGCCGTCCGTCCCACTGCGGCTGCCAGCGGATTGCCGCCGAAGGTGCTGCCGTGATCGCCGGGCCGGAAGACGCCCAGTATCTCGCGGTCGGAGAGCACCGCTGAGACCGGATAGAAGCCACCAGAGAGCGCCTTGCCGATGGTGATCAGGTCCGGGCGGACGTCTTCGTGATCGCAGGCGAACAGGCGACCGGTGCGCCCCAGGCCTGTCTGGATTTCGTCGGCGATGAACAGCACATTGTGACGCGAGCAGATATCGCGGACGCGGCGCAGATACCCGGCGGGCGGGACAATGACGCCGCCCTCGCCCTGGATCGGCTCGACGATGAAGGCGACTGTGTTGGGCGTGATGGCCGCTTCGAGGGCGTCGGCGTCGCCGTAAGGAATCAGCTTGAAGCCGGGGGTATAGGGGCCGAAGCCGGCGCGGTATTGCGGCTCGGACGAAAAGCTGATGATGGTGATGGTGCGTCCAGCGAAGTTGCCGGTGCAGGCGATGATTTCCGCCTGACCGTCGGGCACGCCTTTGACTTCGTAGCCCCATTTGCGCGCGGCCTTCAGCGCTGTTTCGACCGCTTCCGCGCCGGTGTTCATGGGCAGCACCATCTCGTAGCCGGTCAGTTCGCAGAGTTCGCGATAGAAGAGACCAAGCTGATCGTTGCGGAAGGCGCGGCTGGTGAGGGGTAGGCGAGTGGCCTGTTCAATGAGTGCCTGGCGGATGCGCGGGTGACTGTGCCCCTGGTTGACGGCGCTATACGCGCTGAGACAATCCAGGTAGCGCTTGCCCTCCACATCCCACACCCACACGCCCTCGCCACGGCTGAGTACGACATCAAGGGGGTGATAGTTGTGTGCGCCGTAGCGCTCTTCTAAGGCAATAAGTTCGGCAGAAGAAAGATGCACTAGAGTGTCCATAGAGGCGGTTTTCCTCGGAAGCGTAGCTGCTCGTTCGATAGCGGGAACAGCCAGTACCTAGCCTGAATCTAACGCTTCCGCCCCCTTTTCGCCCAAATTCGGATCACTTTGGAACCTGGTTCAAGTTTTTCGAAGAAGTGCCGCGGGGAAAGCCATGCCGCCCGGATGCTGCCTGCTATCTATCTTACCGCGATGATGTTATTGTGCACTTGCGCCTGTTCGTAGATGAAATACAATCAATGAACAATGGTCTCAAGGTTGGGATGTTCATCTCATTATGAAAATCTATAATATATACATATATTTCTATTAGTGTAAAAATAACTAATCCTGGAGTAATGGATTGAACAAGGGCGGTAGCGTTCTGGGACAGCGAAATTAGGGGGCGCTACCTATTCGGAGCCAGGCGGCACATCCTATAATGCAGGCTGCCCGGCCTAGAAAGGATTAGGTGCATGGATCGCAGGATTGCTGCTATTGCAGGTTTGCTCTATGACATTGGCAGGCTGGCGCAACTGGCGCAGCCATCCGCCCAGGGGACAGACGCGACAGCTCGCAGTGAGGCGTTCATCCGCCAACACGTCCCGGCTGATCTGTTGTCCTCCGGCTGGCAGGACGTACTGCGCACGGCTGTAGGCCTGGCGGATTGGCTCGTGGCTGGTGGGGATGTCGGCCAATCCCAGCCGCAACCGCGTACGCTGCTATCCGTGTTCTGCCAGATTGGGGACGACCCGGCCAAGCGTCCCAAGAGAGCCTATCTGTCCCTGCGTCCGCTGGCGCTCGACGAAGCGACTCTCTTCCCATCTGCTGAGGTTCGGGGAGACGCGGCGGCTTACGCCTCGCTGTGGCAGGGGCTGCAGGACGCGGCAGCGAAGTTGCAAGGACAGGCTGACGCTGAGGCCTACATCGAGAGTCTGTATCACGTGCTGCGTCGCTATACGTGGTGTGTGCCGTCTGCCGCCGAAGGGGTCTCGCTGTTCGATCACAGCCGCGTGCGGGCGGCGCTGGCAGTCTGCCTGGCCGATCTCGGCGAAGCTGAAATCCAGAACCTCCTGCAACGTCCAGACGACGCCAGCCGCCCGCTGGCCTACCTGGTGAAGGGTGACGTTTCCGGCGTGCAGCGCTTCATCTATACGCTCACTTCCAAAGGCGTGGCGAAGGGACTGCGCGGGCGCTCGTTCTACCTGCAACTGCTCAACGAGGCCATTGCCCGCTACATCCTGCGCGAGATGGAGCTGCCCGTCACCAACCTGATCTATGTGGGCGGCGGGCACTTCTATCTGCTTGTCCCGCCTGTGGGGGAGGGGCGGCTGCTCGAAATTCGGCGAGGGCTGGAAGACCTGCTGCTCAAGCATCACGACGGGGCGCTCTATCTGGCGCTGGGCCACGCGGAACTGCGCGCGGCGGACTTCCGGGCGGACAGGTTCAGCGCTAAGTGGCGCGAGGCGGGCGGGTCTGTCGCTGAGGCCAAGCGGCGACGTTTTGCGCACGTGCCCGACCTGTTCGAGCCGCGCGGGCATGGTGGCAACGAGGAGACGGAGTGTCAGGTCTGTCACGCCGAGCGTCGGGATATCGCCAGGGACGAAGAGGTGCGCAAATGCGCCCTGTGCCGTTCGTTTGAAGACCTGGGCGGGGCGCTGGGGCGTTCGCAGGTGTTGGCGCTCGGTCAAATCACTCCTGTGCAGCAGCAGAGAGGGCGCTATGAAGCGCTGCTGGCCGAACTGGGCTTCAAGGTAGCCCTGCTGGACGAAGAGGTCGAAAAGCGGCTGGGCGACTGGGTGGGCGTGACGCGCGTTACGGTGCTAGGCCTGCGCGACTTTCCCGCCGCGCAGTTGTGCGAGCGGGTAGCGCGTGCCTTGCGGTGCCCGGTGGCGGCGGGCGTGCGCTACACTGCGAATGTCACCCCGCGTAAGGGACAGTATGAGGTCGCCACCTTCGAAGACCTGCAGGATGCCTCTACTGGCCTGAAGCGGCTGGGCGTGCTGCGCATGGACGTGGACGACCTGGGTTACCTGTTCGGACATGGGTTTCAGGGCAAGGAAAACGGCAAGGAACGCCATCTGACTACCCTGGCCCGTGTTGCTGGCCTCAGTTCGATGATGGCGCTGTTCTTCGAAGGCTGGGTTGGCGAACTCTGCCGCCGCATCAACGAAGAGAACAGCGACCGCAAGACCGATGTGCTCTACACCATCTATTCTGGTGGCGACGACCTGTTCATCGTGGGGGCATGGGATGTACTGCCCGGCCTGGCGAAGACGATCCGCGACGATCTGGGGCGTTTCGCTGCGGACAATCCCTATGTCCATGTGAGCGCCGGCATCACGCTGCATGGCGGCAAGTATCCGCTGTATCTGGCAGCTGCCGACGCTGCCGAGGCGCTGGAAAGCGCGAAAGACGTGCCGGGCAAGGACGCGCTGACGTTCCTGGGCGAGTCACATCCCTGGCAAGACTGGAAAAAGGTTGACGACTACAAGAACGAACTGCACGGCCTGGTAGAAGTGAGGCAGGTAGGACGCAGTCTGCTGCAGGTCCTGCAGCGCATGTACGCGCAGTACTGTGACGTGCGAGATGCTCTGGCGGAACGGGGTGGGCTACGAGCACGCAACGGACGCGATCAAACGGTGTGGGGGCCGTACATGTGGCAGAGCGCCTACCTGCTCACTCGCCTGGCCGAGCGGGTGAACGGTGAAGTCAAAGAAAGGGTGCGTAACCTGCGCGATCGGTTGAGCGCGGACAACTTCCGCGCCATTGAGACGGTGGGCCTGGCCGCGCGCTGGGCCGAGGCATTGACGAAGAGGGAAAGGACTCGGTAGGAGGGCAAAATGGTACCGCAAGAACCCAAATGGGCCAAGATCATGGATCTTAACGACCCGGTAGGAAGTGCCGAGGAAATCAACCGGGCCGGGGAAGAGTGGGGAAAGTATCTCGCCTCTCAAAAACTTAAGAACACCCAGTTACGAGGCGTGTTTGGTCAGGTTCGGGTTATCGAACTCAACTGGCCAGTTGGGCAGGAAAGCGACGTTGCAAGAGGGAAGTTGATTCTGCTGAAGCCCAAACTGGCTTATCAGGCCAAGCGTATCCCTGAGCTTGAACCGTTGAAGCGCATCCTTGTGCCAGGTATTGACAAAGTCAAAGATCGCGCGACTTTCCAGCGTTTCGTTGAGTTCTTTGAAGCCGTGGTAGCCTATCATCGGGCAGCAGAAGGGAGCGAGAAAAATGGCTGACCTACGACTGATCGGACGGATATTCATCACCGGCGAGGTACGAGCCATCACGGGCTTGCATATCGGTGGTTCCGAAGGGCTCTTCTCCATAGGCGGGGTGGACAATACGGTCATCGTAGACCCGATTACTCAACAACCGTATATCCCTGGCTCTTCATTGCGGGGCAAAATGCGCTCTTTGCTTGAGAAATACGAGGGCAAGGTAACCGGTCAGACTATCCAGGATGCCACAATCCACCAATGTAAGAGTCAGGATGAATATAACAAGTGCCCGATCTGCAATCTGTTCGGCGTCCCGGCGGGAGGAAGCGA
>AMZC01001163.1_pt1 | contig 30341 bp, 30 predicted proteins | sample 948551 | NCBI WGS metagenome assembly AMZC01 (sample SAMN01120625, study PRJNA171369) | bioreactor sludge metagenome | biome: sludge; isolation source: anaerobic thermophilic cellulolytic sludge from lab reactor | place: China: Hong Kong, Shek Wu Hui wastewater treatment plant | collected... | reverse complement strand
GGCACTGGAATCAAAAGTGCCCCCGGCAGAACTCGAATCTGCAGCCTTTTGCTCCGCAAGCAAACGCTCTATCCAATTGAGCTACGAGGGCAGGCGCTTGAAATTATACCGCGTTCAAACAAAACGTCAAGGGACGAAATGAGAGGGAACTTGAGCCCTCTTTAATCGGTATGGCCAAAGCCTCCACATTTTCCGGGTGGAGGCTCTGGCCTATGATCTGGAATTTATTGTCCCTGTGAGGGCAGGGCTGGCGACGACTTAAAGTCCAAGAACATGACGGTCAGATCCTCATCGGTAGCATTTTTATAGCAATCCCATGGCATTAATCCGGCGTTGAGCAGTTGTTTGCCGGGGGTGAAACAGGTGCGGATAATCGTGATGAAATCGGTCGTGGGCCAGGGAGCCAGGTCTACAATGAAAGGCGAAATGGATTAAAAAAGGGCTTGACAACCTTCTGGAAACCCTTATAATCACACAAAATACATATTTGAAAGACCATGACGAGGACGAGTACGCGCCACCAGGGCGTCACAGAGAGCAGGGGTTGGGTGAAAACCTGCACGCACAGTAGCGCCGAATGGACCTCTGAGTTGCAGGGTGAACGGTTTTCCAAGTAGCCCGCGCCGGAAATGCCACCGTTATCAGGGCAAAGGGTATCGCAGAAATGGCTGTACCCGTAAACGAGTGAGGCTGGCTTTTTCCCTGTTGTGCATCACAACAGGTTTTTTGGTTAACCGCAGCCTAAGTTGGGTGGCACCACGGACATTAAACGTTCGTCCCAAAGGGAACGAACGTTTTTGTTTTTTAATAAACCAAAGGAGGAATCCCATGTCTGAGCAAACGCGTTTTATATTAACCGAGAACGATATTCCGCGCTTCTGGTACAACATCGCTGCTGATAGCCCCGTACCGCCTACGCCGGTTTTACATCCGGGTACCAAGGAACCGGTGACCCCCGATTTTCTTTCGGCGATCTTCCCGATGGAGATCATCTTACAGGAGATCAGCACCGAGCGTTACATCGAAATTCCTGAACCCGTCTACGAGGCGTATAAACTTTACCGCCCAACGCCCCTCATCCGCGCCCTGCGCCTTGAGAAAGCGCTGGGCACACCGGCTCACATCTACTATAAATACGAAGGAGTATCCCCTTCCGGCAGCCATAAATCGAACACCGCTCTTGCCCAGGCTTTCTACAATAAGGTGGCCGGCACCAAAGCCATGACCACTGAGACCGGCGCCGGGCAATGGGGGTCGGCGCTTTCTATGGCCTGTAAATTCTTTGGCATCGATCTGGAAGTTTACATGGTCAAGGTGTCTTACAATCAGAAGCCCTATCGGCGCTACCTGATGGAAACCTTCGGTGCTCATGTGTATGCCAGCCCAACCCACCGTACTCAGGCCGGACGGAATATCCTGGCGCAGGACCCCGAAAGCCCCGGTTCACTCGGCATCGCCATCTCAGAAGCCGTGGAGGTGGCTGCCACTTCCAATGGTGCCAAGAAATATTCCCTTGGCTCCGTGCTCAACCATGTTTTACTCCATCAGACGGTGATCGGTGAAGAAGCCATCAAACAGATGGACCTGGCCGGGGAATACCCGGACATGGTCATTGGTTGTGTGGGGGGCGGTTCAAACTTTGCCGGTATTGCCTTCCCCTTCCTGCGAGAAAACCTGAAGCATGGGCATCGCACGCGCCTGATCGCGGTGGAACCCAAGGCAGCTCCATCGCTGACGCGGGGGGTTTACGCCTTTGACTATGGCGACACCGCCCAGATGGCCCCTATTGTAAAGATGTACACCCTGGGGCATGATTTCATCCCGCCTTCGATTCACGCCGGAGGACTGCGCTATCATGGCATGGCTCCAGCTTTGTGTGCCCTCTATGATGCCGGGTATATCGAAGCGGTCGCCGTCGGGCAGCTTGGGACGTTTGAGGCGGCGATTCAATTTGCTCAATCGGAGGGCATTTTACCTGCCCCTGAATCGGCGCATGCCATTCGCACGGCGATCGATGAGGCGTTGAAGTGTAAAGAAACCGGGGAGAAGAAAGTTATTCTGTTCAACCTTTCCGGCCACGGGCACTTCGATTTGAGCGCCTATCATAAGTATCTGGCGGGCGAGCTGGAGGATTACGACTTCCCCGAGGAAGCCATTGCATCCATCAAGGAACGGCTGCCTGAAGTCAAGGCTTTTGCGTAGAGGATAGTCAGAATCGCGGGTGGTCTCTGATGGAAAAAAGCCCTTCGGAGACCACCCGCCAGGTTAATCCAGGAGCACGTCAGCCAGTTGCGCTGTATGGGGGAGGATAAGGTCTGCTCCGGCCCGGCGTAATTCTTCTTCCTGCCCAAAACCGCACAGCACCCCCACGGTCTGAGCGCCAGCAGCCTTACCGGCACGAATATCCACCACGGTGTCGCCAACCATTAATAATTCTTCAGGTTTTACCCCCATTTGAGCGGCGGCCCAGCGGATCGGATGCGGAAAAGGTTTGGTAAATTCACAGGTCTGAGAGGTGGCTACGCAACGGAAAAAGGGTTCCAGCTCAAAGTGTTGCAAGAAAGCCAGTGTACCTGCGTGATCACGGGCGCTCACCACCGCCAGTGGAAAATGCTTGTGCAACCTGTGAAGGGCTTCTTGTACCCCGGGGATGAGTAAAAATCGCTGTGAGCGAAGGACCCCGCGCTGCCTGTTCAGCCAGTGGAAAAGGCGGCCTATTTCATCATCCAATCCGAATCGGTCAAACAGGGAATAAACCAGGTTGCCCGGGCTTTCTGCCGCCATGATGGCCCAGCGCGCAAACCGCGACGGATTTCGTTGGGGGAAGATCCAGCTCACGGGTTTAAGCCAGCCAGAAAGACGCGCCACCCACAGGTCATCTGTATCACTCAGGGTGCCGTCTACATCAAAGCAAATCCCGCAAACGCGTTGCCGGTCAATTCCCATAGTCTTATTTACGCTTCTTTGTCCTGCATGCCCCCTTCAACTTCTTCGATGGCCTCGAAGGGGGTGGCACCGCCATAACTCACGCGCAGCAAGCCGGGAAGATAACGGTCCATGGTATGCACGGCGGGATAAATGGCGTTGGAGATCAGGTCTACGGTCAATTCCTGTCCGGCAAAGCCAAGGCTGCTCTTGTAGCGCACTTCACCATCGGCATAATCCAGCTCGAAGTTCCCGATCCGCAGGCCGTAATTGGCGCGGGTGAGGTATTCAGCCACAGCGGGGCGTACCTCTTCCGGAATTTTTACCGGAGCGATGGCATAAAACAGGAATTCTTCTACGTCTACCCGGATGATTGCATAACACCGCAGGTCGCCATGACGCCCGTTGTAGGTCATGGAATAGGAATATTTTCCTCCCACCCGGCGGGGGTACCAGCCATCCTCCTCAAGGAAGCGCCCGAGGACATCGAAGGCTCTCAGGCTGTTGGGATGGTGAGAAGACGATTCAGACAGAGGTTCATCTTCAGGGGTCATACTGCCTCATTAATGGGAGCTGACATATTCAAGGGCATACTTTGCGTCCTGGTAGGTAGGGTTGGCACCCAGAGCTTTCCAGAACATTTCTACGGCTTCATCTTTTTTACCCTGCCGATAAAGCCCCCAACCACGCCAGAGCATGGCTTCTTCGGAGTTAGGGGTGATTTTGAGGGCATACTCGGTAAGGGTAAGCAGGTCGTCGGTGCGCAGGGAATGGAAATATGCCAGGAACGGCCCGAACTGATAACGCAACATCCGCTGAGGCAGGCCGATTTTTCTGGCCTGATCGTAGGCAAGGGCGGCTTCGTTCGCGCGGTCGAAATAGATCAAATTGGTGCCCAGGTTAAACCAGGCAAAGGCATTGCGCGGGTCAGTTTCGGTTTCACGCCTGGCGCGTTCCAGGGCGCGTTGACGGTTAATATCGCGGTCCCATTCCTCGCCAAGGATCGATCGAACGGTGTCTTCCTGTTCGGGGCGGAACACCAGGATGAACACGCGATTAAACGATTGCCAGTTATGATCCAGGTCTGCATACGATACTCGAATATCCGGGCCCACAAAAGAATCCTGCGCGGTAAACAGCTTCAGGGTGTCGTCGTAACCGGTGACCAGCAGGTAATGGCCAGCCCAGCGGTCGTCGTTGGGCCAGTAGCTTTCGGCCATCATGAAGGTTTCTTCGATCATGACGGGAATGCCCGCGGCGATGAAACGGCGCAGTAAATCGGTGCTGCCGCCCACACGGTATTCGGTGCGCAGCCAGCCTACGCGGTTGCGCACGAAGTGATCCAGTTCCTCTACATTGACATTGCGATCTTCACGCATGGGCTTGATCATTTCGGCAATGTCTTTCTGGCTGCCGTCCCAGCCATAAAAGCGCAGATACATACTCAGGGTGGCAGGCCCACAGTTGTTGATATCCTGTTGATCGTAAGCCGGAGCGGGTAGCTCCACTGTGGGAGGCAGGGAAGTGGGTGTGGGAGTGATGGTGGGTGTGAGGGTCGGCGGAGCGGGCGAGGTGGTTCCCTCGGGGGTTGGGGTGGCCGTTGCCCCGACCGTTGAGGTTGGGGTGGTGGTTGGGTCTACGGCGGCCTGCACCACGCGCGGGGTGGGCAGGGGTTTGACCGGATCGATCACTCCACGCAAATAGGTTTTTACCACCATCACCCGCCAGGCAAATCGCTCATGAAATTGAGGGTTGAGGTTGAGAAGCCATACCAGTAGGATCAGGCCGGAAAGGGCCAGTATGGCCCATCCGATTTTGGGTATTTTTTGTTTAAACATAGGGCGAATTTTACCAGATTAAACCGCCCATCCTTCCTAAAGGAAAGTTCCCCCTGCCAGGATGGCCTACTGCCTAAGCATCCATAAAATGCGATCATAAGAAAGTGCATAGTGGAGGATTATGACCACAAGGAAGGCGATGGCCCATCCACTCTGTCTGGCCGCAAAGAGCAGCCAGACAGCTCCACCAAAGAAGCCTATTTCTAACAAGAGACGAACGATGCCGTGCACGGCGATTGGGGCATACCCGGGGTCGCCCGGAACACGGACGGTTCCCCAGAGAAGAGCGGCCAGCAGAGGGAGGATGATCGTCCACAGCCAGCGCTCCAGACCTGTGTGCTGGGTCCACCCCCAGAACCCCATAGCGCCCAGCGCGCCCAGTTCCAGGATAAAACGCAATGCCAGGTTAAGCGGATGATTTGCCATACGCCTATCATACCCTGAAACTGCGCTATACGCAATTTTGTAAGGTAAACGTAATGGGTGCTTCGATAAATCCTTGATATAATTTTTCGCAAGCCCTTTTCAATTTTTACCGAGGCCGCATGGCATTAAAAGGCAACCTGCGCGATTTTTCCATCACTCAATTGCTTAACCTGATTAACCTGGCACAAAAGACGGGCACACTGGTCATTGAAGGTCCCGGTGAAACAGCGCAGATTGCATTTCGCCAGGGCAAACTGGCTTACGCTCAGCTGGGTGGGGAAGATGGCAGCCTGGCGGCTATTCTGCATCAGACCCGCCGGATTTCTGCCAGTCAGTACAGGCTGCTGAAAGAGCGTGCTTCGACGATGAGTGACAAAGAGCTGGGCCTGCTGTTGATTAACGCCGGTTACCTGACCCAGGACGACATTCTCTCCAGCTTACAGACTTATTTTATTAATATTATCCGCCGGCTTTTCACCTGGGTGGAAGGGTTCTTCCGCTTTGAGCCCGATACTCTCCCCGGGGATGGCAAAATTACTGTGCGGGTTGACCTGGAAAATTTGATTATCGAAGGTTCCCGCCAGTTGCGCGAATGGGAACAGCTTCAGGAAGAAATCCCCAGCCTCGATATGGCGCTCAAGTTCACCGAGCGGCCCGGTACAAACCTGCGGAACATCAGCCTTTCGGTAGAAGAGTGGCGGGTGGTCTCTTACGTTAATCCGCGAAACACCATCCGTCAGATTGCCCGTGCCACCAAAATGAATGATCTGGAAATCCGCCGGGTGGTTTACGGGTTAATTCAGGCCGGGCTGGTGGAGATTGTCCGCCCTGAAGGAGCACCGCCGCCCAGACCCCAGGTTCCCCAGGCGCGCCCCTTCCCGACCGCCGATAAGAACGAGCAAAAATCGCTGGTCAACCGCCTGATTAACCGGATTCGATCCTTATAACCAGAGTTGTGAGGGAAAGATTTGATGCAAACTGTCAAGATGGTGGTCACAGGACCTTTCAATGCCGGGAAAACAGCCTTCATCCGGTCTGTCAGTGAGATCGATGTCGTTGCCACCGAACGCCGGATCACCTCGGAGGCGGAAAAGGTCAAAGAAACCACCACCGTTGCCATGGACTTTGGGCGGATTACCGTAGATGATGACCTGGTGCTGTATCTCTTTGGCACACCGGGCCAGAAACGGTTTGACTTTATGTGGGAAATTCTCTCTGAAGGAATGCTGGGTTTCATCGTTATGGTCGATAGCACCCGCCCCGAAACCTTCCGGGAGGCGCGCAGTATCCTGCAAACATTCCGGGCTTATGCGCCAACCCCCTATGTGGTGGCGGCTAACAAACAGGATATGAAAGACGCCTGGGAACTGGAAGATATGCGGCTGGCATTACGGCTTGACCCCAAGGTAAAATTACTCCCCTGTGTGGCTCATAAAAAAGAAAGCGTCAAAGCGGTTTTACTCGAATTGTTGTATTCCATTCTGGCCGAAATGGAAGCGGGCGATGCCTGAAGCCACCCGCTGAAGGGGGTACTTTGTCTTCCATCACGACGGATCAGGGAATTCTTCATTACGAGGTCTTTGGCCGTGGTCGGCCGGTGATTCTCCTGCACGGGTGGCTTGGCTCGTGGGGCCTGTGGCAGGAGACGATGACTTTTCTGGGACGATCTTACCGTACCTATGCGCTGGATTTCTGGGGCTTTGGCGAGTCTGGCACCAAACGAAACACATATAATGTGCAGGATTTCATCAGCCTGGTAGACCAGTTCATGGAGCAGCTTGGCATTCAGCAGGCCCCTCTGGTCGGGCATTCCATGGGGGGAACGGTGAGTCTGTCTGTGGCCATTCAATATCCTCACCGGGCGAGTAAGGTGGTGGTCATCGGTTCTCCCATTGCCGGGTCTTCGCTGGCGCTGGCGCTCAAGTTTGCCGGTTACCGTCCGATTGCGTGGTTGCTTTTTACCTTCTTTCCACTCTTTCGGGCAGCGATGCGGCTGGCCTCTCCTTTCATTTGCCGCGACCCGCGCTTCCCTGACATGATGGATCGCGACCTCTCGCGAACCACCCTGGAATCGTTCCTGGTGAGTATTGCCACTCTGCGCCGCACCGATTTGCGACCCAATCTGGGAAAGATCGGGGTGCCAGTGATGGGCATGTACGGAGATCGTGATAATATTGTGCATCCCCGGCAGTGGCAACCTCTTCTGCAAGGGGTACCTCATGCCCGTATTGAGCGCTTTTCTCGCGCGGGGCATTTTATCATGCTGGATGAACCTCAGGATTGTATGACGAAGCTGAAAGACTTTCTGGATGAACCTGTAGAAGCGAAATGAACCCCGAATCTCAACCTGCTGGATTGATGAACGAGATAGAAATCGTTTTGATGGAGGGGATCAAAGAAATCGTGGGGCCTGAACATGCCGGGGAACTCCTGGCTCATCTGCAGAGAAGGCTGGGGATGGCCAACCGGCAGGCGCCGGTTAATCCGGCGGCTCTCCAGGCGATCTTAACCGAGAGATACGGTTTGTTGAGCGGGCAGGGTGTGGCGCTGCGGAGCGGACGGGCGGCTTTTCATTACGGGTTGCGCCGCTGGGGAGAAGAAAGTGGAATGATCTCTCAGGAATTTCGCCTCCTTCCCTTTCAGCGGAGGGTACGCCTCGGGTTAGAAAAGATGGCCTTCCTGCTCGCGCGGTATTACCAGGCGAAAATCACTACCCATGAGGATGAATTTTACTGGTACTGGAGGGTCGAAGCCTGCCCGGCAGGTAAAGGGATGGCAACCCCTCCGGGTTGTTCACTGGTGGTCGGCCTGCTGCAGGAGTTCATGACCTGGTCGGGCGGTGGAAAGTTCTTCCGCGTTCGGGAAAACACCTGCCTGAGCAGGGAGGACGATTGCTGTGAATTTCAAATTGAAAAGAAAGCTGTTGAATAGTTCCCATTCCGGATACCTGCGATGTTGAAGATCATTCTGCAATCCAGACGCCCCATTGTGCCGTTCAATGAACCGGCGCGTGATTTGCGCGTGCAGAATAAACCCCTCTGGTTGCTTCAGCGCGACGTGCTCGCGCCGTATACCACGCGGGAGATCGAACTCCCCCCGGGGGCGCCACTTCCTCAGGTGCATGAACCGTGTATTGTCTACCGGGATAACCTCTTCTTTGACGATGACTACATTCGGGCCTTTCTGGAAGCGGCCCAGAAAGCGAACCGACCGGTGCGGGCGGCGTTTTCGATCACCGATCCGGCCTTTCGTGAGCACATTCTCCCTCTTTCTTTATCTTATACTCCTGCCGGTGAACTTTATCTGGCTGACCTGTGGTATTATCCACGCGGCCCTGAACCAGGCGCTGAGCCGCTGGTGATCGATCTCCTCTCCCGTGAAATTGGTTATTATCATATTCCTCTGTATATGGCCGCCTCGCAGGGTGACCTTGTCTATCAGGTGCCATTGCGCAGTCTGATTGCCATTGATTCCTGGGTGCACATTTTCATCGCCGACGAAGTCTTCGGGTTGTTCGGGCGCGGGGCGCGTTTTGAAGAACGGCTGAACCGTGATCCTTTCTTCAAGCTTAAGCTGTTCGGGAAAGCACTTTACGAAGGTCGCCAGGTGCTTAAATGTTCGGGTGTGGTGCAAATTGGTCGAAACTGTGTCATTGACCCGGATGCCATTATCCATGGCCCCACCACGATTGGCGATAACGTCACTATCGGCGCTAATGCAGTCATCGAAAACTGTATCATCGGCGATAACGTCAATATTTCGCAGGGATGTCAGCTGATGCTCTCAGTGATCGGCGATGGCACATTCCTGCCCTTCAGGGCTTCCACTTTTATGACCACGGTAATGGATAATTGCCTGATCGCCCAGAATACCTGCCTTCAAATGTGTGTGATCGGGAGAAACACGTTTATCGGGGCGGGCTCAACCTGGACCGATTTCAACCTGCTTTCAGCTCCGATTAAGGCCCGGGATGGCGCGGGGCAATTGAGGCTCTCTAACCGCCCGGTACTGGGCGGCTGTGTGGGGCACAATTGCCGCATTGGGTCAGGAATGATCGTCTATCCTGCGAGGATCATCGAAAGCGATGTGGTGCTCTTTGCCAGCAAGGAACGCCGGGTGATCGACCGCGATATTTACTACGAAGACAGCGATCATCACCGTCTGAAACAGGCCAACCTCCACAAGCGCCTGTATCCCCGCCCTGGCGAAGAAGCCTCTGAAAGCTGGTAATCCTGCCAGGGAACAATCCCAGGAAAGCCACCGGGCCTGCGGGTTCCTTCAGCGAGCCACGGCCTCAGTCCGGGGTGCATACCAGGCGTGGTCTTTAATCAGCAGGGCCAGTGGCATGAGGTGGAGAATAAGGACGATCAAATCGGATAGTCCAAAGTCATCGAAGATGATCGTCAGAGAGGCGATGGCCAGGGAGAGGATTGCCCAGGGGTAGGCCAGGCGCATGTGCCTGGTCAGACCGAGGTATGCCGCGAGCAAGGCTGCTGCGGCCATCCACGAGAGGATAACCATGGCAACCCTGATCCAGAGCGGGTCGGGCAGGGAAGGGTGAAGCCCGGTAGCGATGAGCACGCCAAGAATCAGCCAGATCAGGCTATCCATTACGAGCAGGGTTAATCCTAAAGGGATTGTGGCAGGTCGCGCTTTCATGAGTCACCTCCGAAAATGATTGTAGCACTTTCGTGGGATCAGGAATTCCCCCTAAACAAGCAGCCCCTTCTCTTGAGGAGAAGGGGCTGTCCCGTTTTGGAAAGGTGGGGAGATTAATAAATATCGTTCACAGTATTGTAGACATTGAACTTTCCGGTGGGGGTGACCAGATTAAGAATGCGAGTTTTTTCCTGAAGGGTAGCATCATCATAAACCACGATTTCACCTGTTTCGCCGGGTTTGCTGGCATCTCCCCACACACTGACCCACACCTCGGTACCCTGACGATTGTATTCCATGTGTACAGCGCGGCCGTAGGTGGCAATTTCCCAGCATTGATATACTTTAGAGGGGTCTTTTTTGGCAATCACGCAGACGGTGCGGGAAAGGGCCGGGTCAGAATTGAGGGCCATGTCCACCCAGATCCAGGGGCTGTTGGGGTGGGTCTTGATGAACAGGCTGCCCGAGCCAGGGAGAGGTGTTACCCGCACGGCTTTCCAGGCCGAATCGGGATGGCCTTCGGGGTCGGTGCCGATGGAAACGATGGCCCCTTCTCCGAGATGCGAGGTGCTCCACACCGGGCCGAATTCAGGGTCAACCCAGTTGGCGCCGCGCCCGGGATGGGGTACGGCAGGAGTATCGACCAGAGCGGCCAGTTTGCCTTCCAGCGCGTCTATCACGGCGATTTTATTGGACTGGTTAGCCGCCACCAGGAAGTAACGTTTCGAGGCATCCCAGCCGCCATCATGGAGGAAGCGTGCGGCTTCGATCATTTTGATGGTGGGGTTGTTGGGGTCGGCATAATTCACCAGCCAGATCAGGCCGGTCTCTTTGACATTGATAATCCATTCAGGCTTGTATGTAGAGGCAACAATGCTGGCGACGCGTGGTTCGGGGTGATATTCCTCGGTATCAAAGGTGTAACTGCGGGTGCTGACCACCTTGAAGGGTTCCAGGGTTTGTCCATCGAGGATGACGAAGTGCGGGGGCCAGTAACAACCGACAACGGCATATTTATCGGTAAAATCACCTTCCTGGCCATTGTATTTACTCACTTCTACCGAGCGGGCATCGTAACACACCTGAACCTCGGCCACTTTTTGTGGAATCTCAGTCCACAGGTCGATCATGGCCAGTTTACCGTCTCGCCCGATGACGTAAGCATATCGCCCGCTGGCCGACATGCGGGTAATGTGCACGGCATATCCGGTATCTACCCTGTCGACCACTTCATAGGTGTCTCCATCGATGATGGCCACCTGACCGGCGTCTCTGAGGGTGACGATAAAATAATTTTCCCAGTCACGCCTGGTCTGCGGGCTGGTGGGGCGCTTTTCGGGGGGTACGAGGACTTTCCAGGTGGCCTTCATCTGTTCAAGCGACATTTCAGGCGGTGTGGGGGGTTCTTCTTGCAGGAATTTGGCCATGATTTCGGTTTGCTGTTGGGTCAGAAAACCCTGCTTGCCCCAGTCGGGCATACCGCGAGGGGTGCCGTTGAAGATGATCGAAGCCAGAGCAAGGGTGCCTTTGGGCTGGGTTTTGTCAGGAGTGAGCGCCGGGCCTGTGGCACCTTTACGCAATGTGCCATGGCAGCCTGCACAGCGCTCAAAGTAGACCTGCTTGGCCCAGGCGAATTCCTCTTCATTTATGAGTTCAGTCTGGGCGGCTGGAGTGGGGGCATTCTCTTCTTGAGAAGCGGAGGCTTCTTCTTTCGGTGGATTCATGAGGAATTGCACCATGGCATTGATTTCTTCATCATTAAAAAGATCGGCCAGGGTGGAGGGCATGAGGCCTTTCTGGCAGGGTGCACCGTTGCAGTCGGGGGCGATGTAAGCATCGGGCTGGCGGATCGATTCTGCCAGGAACTCCTGAACCGTCTTCGCCGATCCGTGATATTCTCCTTTGTCCAGTGCGGCCTGTGCCGTCTGGTTGATGTTCGTCAGGTCAGGGCCGATGGTGCCGACGGCCCCTTTGACGCCGGGAATGATATGGCAGGCGCCGCACCCGCCTTTTTGAAAGGCCTGTGCAGCCAGTTCAGGGCCGTATAAGCCAGCCGGAGCGGGTTGAACTGTGGTGGGTGTGGCAGAGGGAGCGGCATTTGTCTCTGCACACCCTGCCATTACCAGCACCAGAAGCAACAACCCGGCACCGAATGTGCATATTTTTTTCATGGGTTCTCCTCCTGAGGGGCAATAAACAGACTATTTTGATAAGATTATATTTTTCGGCGGTTAAATTCTTTGCGCCAGCGCAAATGGAACAAAATACAGCCTGGCGGGGAAGGCTTAAGCACCCATGCTGAAACATGAACCAGAGAGTAGCTGCCGGAGGAAAAAGGTCATTGAATCGCCTGGAGACTCATGCTATTATTGTTTTGGATGATTCGTCAAAGCGGCTGAACTCTGGGGCGGCGAAACAACGTTGTGCCGATTCTCTGGATCGATCTCGCCCGATTGCGGACGAGGTTTTTGTTTTTTTGACAGGGAGAGGAGGTGCAGCTATGGCAGTAATCACCATTTCACGTCAGTTTGGTAGCGGAGGCGATGAAATTGCCGACCGTGTCTGTGCATTGCTGGGGTATCGGCGTTTTGACAAGCGTTTGCTGGAGCAGGCAGCTGCCGAGTCGGGGTTATCTGCTCAGGAGGTGATCGATTACTCGGAAGATAATTATCGGGTAAAGGGATTCTTCGAGCGGCTTTTTAACCGGCCGGTCCCTGTGGCTACGGTCAGTGTATGGCGAGAAGATGCCAGCGGGACGCGCAGTGCAGAAAGTATCGTTCTGGATGATGCGGCGGCGCTGGGGCTGGTTCAGAAGGCAGTACGGGCCGCCTGCGAAGCGGGGAACATGGTAATTGTCGGGCGAGGTGGGCAGATGATCCTCAAGGACCACCCTGAGGTGCTCCATGTGCGCATTGAAGCCCCGATGGAAGACCGCATTCAGCGCGTCAAAGAACACCTTAAGCACGAGCAGAAGGCCTATCGCGCTGATATTACCCTGAGGCGAGAAGCGCAAGACCTGATCGTAACCCGAGATTACGCCTCAGCCGATTACATCCGGCAATATTACAAGGTGGACTGGGCTGATCCACTGCTTTATCACATTGTGTTGAATACCGGGTTGTTGGGTATTGAAGAGGCGGCGCAGGTCATCGCGCGCCTGGTGGAGATACGCGAAAAACAACCCGCCTGATGGCCTGCTGATGGCCTGAAGGACAAAGGCAGGGTGCAGGCCAGGCTAAGAGAAGGCGCGCCCTGCCTTTTTTTATTTTTTCTGCCGGGCGAGTTGAGCATAATAAGCACCGATAGGAGTAAGGGTTGCGTTTTCTTTCACCAGCTCTACCCCGGAGCCGATGGCCCATGGCGCATCTGCTGGCTGGCGATTGGTATAGGCGGCGACACGTTCAATCCAGGTTTGACTCAAGAACCAGCTGGTCATGGAGCGAAAATCTTCCAGGTTCCCGGCGGGCGAGCCATATTCCGTAATCCAGTACGTCCCGCCGGTGAGGTTGTGATAACTGGTGAGGAAGTCCTGGGCGACGCGGGGGGTGATCCAGGCTTCGGTGTAGGCGTGGACATGCCAGTATTCCGGTAAGGGAAGGTTGTTGTCGCGGAGTTCCCGGATGAAATTGCCAATCCAATCGGAGGCGAAAACACTCCAGCCGCCAACCACCAGCCGGGCATGAGGCAGTTCCTGCCGCAGGCTGGCATAGCGCCGGGCGGCTTCGGCGGGAGAAAGCCCACACCCATTGGGTGCACCCAGGTTAGGCTCATTGAAAACGAGCAGGTAGCCCTCAAAGTCAGGGGGCAGGTGGCGGATTTTCCCGTCATACGCCATGGGCACGAACGCCGGTGTACTGGCTGCCATGGGCTGTTCGGACCAGTTGTAATACCATGTCACATCGAGCAGACGCAGATCATCAGCCTCGGGTACGGCCAGTGCCAGACCAAAATAGGGCGGGGGAGAGGCTCTGGTGACCAGGGGGAGGAAGACGGTGAAATGATCGGTTGAGGGCGGTTCACTTTGAGCGGTGACGCTGCCAGAAGAAAAACACCAGTGAAGAAGGAGCAAACCAAGGAGAACAGGGGCGAATCCTTTCGTTTTCATCCGGTGATACGATCCTCGAGGGTGAGATGATGGGGCGGCTGCTATCCGTGTATGTGCCCATGGTTATCATCGCCAGGAGGAAAGGCACTTTGAGGCAAGATCTGTAAAAAAGAGGTAAAGCGGGGGTGAATACCAAATAAAAAACCCGGCTGGAAGCGCCGGGCAGAAGAGAGACCACGAACGGTGTGTTCAGATGAGCACGTCAATCACCATGGCGAGGAAAAGGAAGGCCAGATACATGCTCGAGACACGATACATCATCCAGGCATTTTTATTGCCGCCCTGGCGAAACACCCGCCATGCACTGAGGACCAGCCACGCACCGAGAAACAGGGCCGAGACGAGATACACGCTTCCGGCAAGCCTGAACAGGGGGATGAGTAAGGTGAGGGCGACCAGTTCAAGGGTGTACAAAAAAACCTGTTTGCGGGTGGCTTCTTCACCGCGCACGACGGGGAGCATGGGGACGCCACCGCGGGCATAATCATTGCGCCGCACGAGCGCCAGGGCCCAGAAGTGGGGAGGTGTCCACAGGAAGATAATGGCAAACAGGAACAGTGAGGGAATGTTTAAACTACCGGTGGCGGCGGCCCAGCCCACCAGCGGCGGAATAGCACCTGCCCCTCCACCGATGACGATGTTCTGCACGGTGGTGTACTTAAGCCAGATGCTGTAAATCAACACGTAGTAGACCATCCCGGCCAGAGAAAGCAATGCCGAGAGCAGGTTCACAAACCCGGCCAGCAGGAAAAAGGAAGCCAGCACAGCCCCGGTGCCATAAGCCAGAGCCTCGGCAGGCATCATTCGACCTGAAGGGAGGGGGCGCCGTGAAGTACGCTGCATGGCCCGGTCGGTCTCGCGGTCGATGTACTGGTTGAGCGCGCTTGAGCCGCCAGCCGCCAGGGCTCCGCCGAGTAAGGTCCAGAAGGTGAGAGAAAGCGAGGGGAGGGTTTTTCCGCCCACTACCATGCCGGCGTATGTGGTGACGAGCAGGAGAAGGACGATGATGGGTTTATTCAGGGCGATAAAATCCTTGAGACGGCCTGCGAATGGCATTGGCCGGGGCAGAGGAGCCGATTCCTCCGCCGGAGTGCGGAAAACAGATGAGGCCATGGCCAGAATTTGAGCCACCCAGAATGCGGCTGAGGCAACTGCATGAAGGGCATTCAGCTCGGGGGGAAAATTTCGGCTGACCATGAGCGCTCCCAGGAGAATTTGCCCGGCCAACAGGATGAAAGCGGCTGTAGCGGCGGTCAACTCAACCGCGTGATGCCGCTCTGAGCGCCAGGCACGGAGAAAGAGCATGGTCTGCAGGAAGATAGCGATCAGAGTGAGGGTACGATGGGTGAGCGCCAGACGTGCCAGCGGGGTTTCAGCCGGGCAGAGCGGCCAGGTGGTGCAGGCGGCCCCGGCATGAAGAGCCGAGACAATACTTCCACTGACAAAAAGGGCAAAGAGCACCCCTGTGGTGACAGCCGCCCACCGGGAAAATGAGGTGCGAAGCCCGGGTGTTGAAGCCGCGGGAAGTGACGAACCCAGCACGGCCACAGTCAACCATCCGAGGCTGAGCATGGCAAAAATTTGATGTAAGACACCAACAAGAACCCCGGCAGAGAGGTTGCGGGTGGCTGCATACCCCCCCAGGACGACGTTGGCCAGCATGAAAAACGCCGCCGCATAAACTGAAAATGCAACGGTTTTCTTCCCCGGCATGGAGCGTGCCGCCCAGACCGCCGCCAGGCCGGTGAGCAACATGGAGGCGGCAGATAGCGCACGGTGGAGCACCTGCAACCGGGCCTGGTCTCCGGTGGGAAGGGTGAAACTGCCATTGCAGGTGGGCCAGTCAGGGCAGGCATGGGCGGCGTCTCCGATGCGAACCAGCACGCCAAAGGCCATCAATAGAAATGTGAACAGAAGCGCTGCAAAGAGCAGGTAATGGAAGTTTTTATGAAGGTGAGGAGCGGAGATGTTTGCGGACATAGAACGGGTATCCTGCGAGGAAGATAAAAGCGAATGAAAACCATTGCAGGGCATATCCCATGTGCGGGCCTTCACTCAGGTCGGGTTCGGGCAGGCTGCGCGCTGGCAGAGACTGCCCGTTGAGAGGGGCGGTAATCAGGTAGAGCGGCGCGATCGGAACATTCATCTGCTGGCTCAGACGCGGAAGGTCGATCCAATTCCAGGCATCCAGCCGACCCCGGGGAGCATCCACCGCCCCCCCGAGGCTGCGGGTTTGTTGAGATGGCATTAACCGCCCCCGTACGGTGATGCTTCCTTCTTCGGCGTATTTCGTCCGTTTCGATGGGTCGCCATCTTCCAGAGGGATCCAACCCCGATCGACGATCACGGCCTGGGTGCGGCCTTCGATGAGCAATGGGGTCAGGAGATGAAACCCGGGCCGGTTTTCCCAGACCTGATTCCGGAGCACCACCTCGCTGGAAAAGTCGTATTTCCCGGTAACGATGGCATCGCGATAGATGGCTGTGTTCCAGTCGGATGGGTTAGCCTGGTTAAGGTCGAGAGGTGGAAGCCCCATGGCCTGTTGAATCAGGGCATTGCGGGCGCGGCGCTGTTCCAGACGATCCAGTTGCCAGATGCCAAGCCGCACCATCACCATGGCGGCCAGGAGAACGAGCAGGGTGGTGAACAGCCAGCGCGGGGTTAAGAACGCGCGCAAGGGAGAGCCTTGCTTCAGGGCAATGCTGCGGGGGTTCATGCTGGGCGCTCCGATGATGGAGAAGGATGGGTTTTAAGGGGAAAAATGAGAAAAGAATAAAGCGCAAGCATGAGGCTGGTGGGTAATCCCATGGCCAGCACTCCTTCCAGACGTGTACTGCCGGTGAGGGCCGGAAGAACTTCGATGCCAAAGACTCTGGATTTCTGGAAGGAACAGTCGTAGGTGTAGCTGTTCGGTGCGCCAACCTCCAGCACCCCACTTGAACCTGGCGGCACCCAGACTGGGCCAAGCTGATGGCTGACGCTGTCTTCATTGCGAACGATTAAAAGATCACCTTCCACAAAGGTCATCGTGGATGGCAGGGTGAGGGCGTCTTCTCCGGCGGCGATGCGTTCCGCGGTGCCCGGTGGAATCACCAGGACAATTTGCCGGGCATCATCACGGGTTTGGGGGTCTTTCAGGAAGTGGTACGAGCTTTCAGAGACCAGCCAGGCTCCCCCAAGGCCGATCAGGAGAGAAATGAAAATGCGCAGGTAAATGGCCATGCTGGTTTTCATCGGCTGTTCCGGATGATGGATTTGATATCAGAAAGCAAATCTTCTACAGGCGTGCCAAAAGCGTAAGTGACACGCAAATTCCCCTGCGGGTCGATGAGATACAGTCGGGCTGAATGATCCACCAGATATTGCCCGCCTTTACCGGCTGGTTGTTCAGCACGGTATACGCCGTAAGCCTGCCAGACGGACTCCAGTTCGCTCAGGCTTCCCGTAAGGCCCAGGATGCGTGGATCAAAAGCGGCGGTGTAACCGGCAAGCTTTTCCGGGGTGTCGCGTTGAGGGTCTACGGTGATAAAGACGGGGGTTACCCGGTCAGCTAATGCACCCAGGCCTTTGAGAACCTGTTTCATTTCACCGAGGGTAGCCGGGCAGACGTCCGGGCAGTAGGTATAGCCGAAAAAGAGGAGAACGGTCTTTCCGCGTTGCTCACTCAGGCGAAAGTCTCCCAGAGCAATCTCCGGCGCGGGGATGGGTGGATCGATGACAGATCCACGCAGGGCGTGGGGCTGCAGGCTGAAGGCCGTGATGGCTACCACCAGGCCCGTCAGCACCCCGATTACCAGCAACCAGAAAGACCGATGCATATCAAATTGCCATCCCGATCAGATACAATGCGGGGTAGAAGAAAATCCACACCACATCGACAAAATGCCAGTAATTGGCGGCGGCTTCCACTGCCCAGTGGCGTTCGGCAGAATAATGGCCTTTAAGACCGTTCCTGAGAATGATGGCCAGGAAGATGACTCCGGTGAGTACATGGAAGGCGTGCATGCCGGTCATCATATAAAAAACCGCTCCCTGGGGGCCATCGCCAGGGCCAAAATGCGCCATCCGCCATTCCACCCCGATGACCCCCGCGAGGAAGCCAATACCGAGGAGCATGGTGATGAGGGTGCTTGTGATGAATCCACGCCGGTTTCCCTGAGAGATGTGCACCTCGGCGCGGTTCATAAAGAAGCTGGAAATGAGTAATACCGAGGTAACGATCAATCCCACGAACTGATCCAGATCGGGGCGGCGATTACCGAGCAGGTAGAAGCGCGTCACCAGCAGGCCGCCAAACATAAAGGCATCGGACAGGATGAACAGCCACAACCCGATCCGCTGTGTGCGCAGTTTGTAGGCATAACTGTGAGCAGATTTGAGGGCAGGAACTTCAGCGCTCATTCGTGTTCTCCTTCTTCGCGGAACGCGCGTTTAAGGTGCATAAAGTACCAGATCACCAGCCCGGCTTTGATCAGGGCAATGACCCAGAGAAGAATGACCGGTAATTCATGGGTTCCAATAAAGTATTCGATGGCAGTGAGGATGGCCAGAAAGACGAACACCAGCACACCACGGCGGAGTTCATCGGGTCTGGAGGGAGAAGTTTCAGGTTCCATGGACAGGCTCCTTGAAGATCAGTCAGCAGGTTGAGGAGAATGGGTGAGGTCGGCTTCCAGGCGAACGTAACCGGGAGCTCCTTCCAGGCCATAATCATACGGATCGCCTGTGACCACCACCTCTCCGGAGAAATTGTGTGCAGGGGTTGGCGAAGGAATTTGCCATTCTGGAGAACGCGATTCCCAGAGGTTGCCGGTGGCGGGTTCGCCTTTACGGGCACTGCGGAACATGTTAATGAACAGTAGAAGAACAGAAAGGGCCACGGCAAACCCGGCCAGGGTGATGATCAGATTAGGGAGCTGGAAGCCAAGCGCGGGGTCGTAATCGGCAATACGGCGGCGCATTCCCAGCAGACCAATGCGCATTTGTCCGAGGGACATCACCATGAAGCCGATGAAAAGCAGCCAGAAATGCCATTTTCCGAGCCGTTCACTCATACGCCTGCCGGTGATTTTGGGGTACCAGTAATACAATGCAGCAAAGAAGGGGAAGACATACCCTCCAAACATGGTGGCGTGAAAGTGCCCGACAACGTAGTATGTGTCGGTGGCGTGCAGGTCGGTAGATACAGTGCCCAGCAGAGGCCCGGTGATGCCACCCAGCAAGAAGATGACTATGGCTCCGATGAGGAAGAGCATGGGAGTCTGCAGGCGCATGCGTCCCTGCCAGATGGTGGCCGTCCAGCTGAAGAATTTCACCCCGGTGGGCACGGCGACGAGGAGGGTGCTGTACATGAAGGGTACCCGCAGGTATTCTTCCATACCGGCGGCAAACATGTGATGCGCCCAGACGAGAAAACCAACCAGGCCGATCCCAAAGGAAGACATGGCCACCCAGCGGTAACCGAAGAGCGGCTTGCGCACGAAGACGGGCAAGAGTTCACTGACCACTCCCAACCCCGGCAGGACGAAAATGTAAACCGCCGGGTGCGAGTAGAACCAGAAGAGGTGCTGAAAGAGGATGGGGTTCCCCCCCTGAGCCGGGTCGAAAAAGCCCATCCCCAGCAGGCGTTCAAAGAGCACGAGCTGGAAGGAAAGACCGATCATCTGGGTGGCAGTGAGGGCAATGATCGAAGTGGAGAGCACGGCCCAGGCCAGAATGGGCATACGGAAATAACCCATGCCTTTACTGCGCATACGCAGGATGGTGGTGATGAGGTTAAGCGCCCCCAGAATGGATGACCAGCCGACGAACCAGACCCCCAGGAAGAACATCTGCACACCCATGGGGCCGCGTACCGAGAGAGGCGGGTAACCCGTCCAGCCGGTCTCGAACCCGCCCAGCGCCAGGCTGAAGACCAGCAACAGAGCACCGGGCACTGCCACCCAGAAGGAAAAGGCGTTCAGGCGGGGAAAAGCCATGTCTTGGGCACCGATGATCAGGGGAATGACGTAGTTGGAAATGGCCGAGATGCCCATGAGAATGGAGGCAATCAGCACCATACCATGCAGGCCGATCAGTGTGTTGAAGAGGTTAAAACTGAGGAACTGTAACCCCGCCTGTGCCAGCTCTACCCGGAAGATGAGGGCAAATGATCCTCCCATGGCGAGGAGGAAGAGGGAGAGAAAGGCATATTGAACGCCGATGACTTTGTGGTCGTAACTCACACCCCAGTAACGGCGCAGCCCCCGGGGTTCTTCCACTTCTTCAGGCTCGGGCACCTCGTCACCTCGTGCCATACGGAACCAGTCGTTGAAAATGCCCAGACCGGTGAGGAAGCTGAGTGCACTGATAAAACCGCCCACCACCCATGCCGGTTCAGCTTTGAGCGGCTGGCCGGTGAGCGTCTGCAGAAGGGTTACCAGCCCAAAACCGATGGCCATACCGACCACCTGGGCAAGGAGGCCGCGGATCATTCCGATCGAGAGGATTTTTTTCATGAGTCTCTTTCCTCCGGTTAATGGATGGACTTGATATATTCAATCAGGTCGTTGATCTGATCGTCAGTGAGCAGAGAACTGTAATTGGAAGGCATGACATTGGCAGGGTATCCCTGAGTAATCTGGGCATTGGGATCAAGAATGGCGGTGCGCAGGTAGGCTTCATCGGCTACCACGGTGGTTCCGTCAGCGAGGGTGACGGTTTCACCGTACAGGCCCTTCCAGGTTGGGCCGACGAGTTTCTTGCCATCCAGCGAGTGGCAGGAAATGCAGCCCGTGTTCTCGGCCCATTTTTTGCCCCGCTCTACGGGATCGGTGATCACAGCACTGACCTGGGTGCCCAACCATTGATCGAAATCAGCCTTGCTGACTACTTTGACCGGGGCATTCATATAGGCGTGGGCTCCCCCGCAAAGTTCAGCACACATCACGGTGTAGTTGCCGATGCGGGTGGGGGTAACGCGCAATTGTTTGACCAGGTTTTCGCCGGGAAGAGCATCCTGCTTGACGCGAAATTCCGGCACCCAGAAAGAATGGATCACATCACGTGAGGTGAGGCTGAGGAGCGCCTGGCGGTCTACCGGAAGATATAACTCACGAGAGGTGACCCCGAAGTCGGAGTATTCGAAAGACCATCCCCACTGGAAGGCAACCACGCGAATATTCAGGGCCTGGGGTTCAGCTTTCCGTGTTTCGGCGAGGTTGCGGGCCCCAAAAAACGAGAAGGCGATTACCGTTCCCAGCGGGATGATCGTCCAGAGGATTTCAAGGCGGTTATTGCCCTTGATATAAGCTCCTTCTGTTTTCTCCCCGGGCTTGCTTCGGAACACGACAATGCTGTACACCAGGAAGACGACGATCATCGAGAAAAGCAGAGAGATCATGAAAAAATGAGCGTTAAACAGCCGATCGATGGTTGCGGCCTGCTGGCTGGCTTCTTCAGGGAGAAGCCCGATGGAGGTGAGTAAGAAGTAAAGCACCGCTGTAGAAACTATCACGAGCAGGCCAGCGATCAATAGGTGTCTGGTGTTTCCCTTCATTTTGGGGGTTCTCCTGGAGGGGGGATTTGAGGAGGGTTCGGGTTGCCATGGCAGGTTAAGCCAGTCGTTTGCCTGAGCGGGTGTCAGGGTGCGGCGGTCGTATACCACCACGGCCCCGCTTTCCTGCAGTGAAACGAGGATCACCTGCATGGGGCGGCTTCCGGTGATGAAATGGCTGAGGAATTCTTCGCGATGAATGGCCCGGTCATCGTAATCTACGATGACCAGGTCGGGCTGCCAGGAGTCGAGGGTGGCCAGGGTCTCTTCCATGCTGCTGGCCAGGCGGGATTGGATGGCCTGTTGCTGCCAGCGTTCACCGTAGAGTTTCATCAGGCCCTTGCCAAACAAGGGGTTGGCAGAGGCAATGAGTACACGTCGGGGTTTTCTTTCGCCTGTCATGACCGATCCCGTCCGCTCCGCTTCATGAAATAAATTCCTGCATCCTGAATGGATTGTAGGGGAAAGGATCGGGATTGGCTATCGACCAATGTTGATCTAGAGGAGGATTATTCTCTGAATTTCAGGTGATTTTTTCATCACCCCAGGAAAGACTATCGGCTGATTACCGGCAGGAAAGTCTGCGGACCGTACATGACTGCCTTTTCGTGGGAATAGGGAATACCGTTGATGGTGACCTGAATGTCATAAAGGCCATTGGGCCAGGGGGGAGGGGTCACTTCGAGTTCCCAGTAAGTGCCGCGATAAGTGGTGCGGTTGATGGTGGCGGCTTGCCCTCCAACACTGACCGTGAAGACCGGCTCAGGGGTGGCAGAAACCGGGTAAGTGCGCACAAGGAAGGAGCTCAGGCTGGCGGCTGTTCCGGCGTAGGCCGGTTCAAATTCATTGGGAATCTTCAGATAATAGAGTTGAAAAGCCTCATCAACAGCCGCACCGGCATTGAGGATGCCACTTCCACAGATTCTGGAATTTGCGCAGGCAGATCCTGTGGGAAAGGGGGTTGAACGCTTCTGGAAGATTTGGAGGATACGGTTGTAGGTTAGCTCAGGGTTCACGGCGAGCATCAGTGCCACCGCCCCGCTGACGTGAGGGGTGGCCATGCTTGTACCGGATTTATAGGAATAAGAATCGCCCCCTGGGGACGTTGTGCCCATATTACCCAGAGATAGAATGGAGCTTCCAGGAGCACTGATCTCCACTCCATTCCCGTAGTTACTGTAGCTGGCTAGGTAACCGTAGGAATCAGTGGCGGCTACGGTGAATATATTCTGACAGCCAGCGGGAGTAAAAGCGGCAACATCGGTAGAGCTGTTCCCTGCGGCTGCTACGGTGAATACCCCGCGGGCGAGGAGTTCATCAATGGTGCTTTGGAAGGCAATCGGGCAGGTGCCTGCCCCGCCCAGGCTAAGGTTGATCACCCGGGCGGGATGGGGATTGATGGGGACTCCCGAGACGTCCAGCCCCCCTGCCCAGCGCATGGCGGCGATGATATCTGAAAGATACCCCGTGCCACAGATTCCCAGAGCGCGTACTGGCAGGATGGGGTTCTGCCAGCTGATGCCAGAAATCCCCGTATTGTTGTTGGTGCTGGCGCCGAAGATGCCTGCCACATGAATGCCGTGCCAGCTGCTGGGAAGGGAGGATGAACAATATACCCCATCGCCGTAAGTGCCGGGATCAGAGGGATCACTGTCCCATCCTCGTTGGGAGTCGCGATCCAGGTCGGGAGAGACGAAGTCGTATCCGGGGAGGAGCCGCCCGGTCAGATCCTGATGCGGTAAAGAACCTGTGTCGATCACTGCGACGGGCACCGAAGGGCTCCCGGTGGTCATATCCCAGGCGGTTGAGGCATTCATTCCGAAAGGAGCGGTCAGGTTCCACTGCGAATAGAAGTACGGGTCGTTGGGAACAAGCTGGGTGGTCAGGAGGATATCGGGTTCAGCCGCGGTGACAGCGGGATCATCCAGCAAAGAGTGTACCAGCTCGTCGGTTTGCTCTGCACTCAGGGGGGATGGAAGCCTCAAAACATGCCAGTTCTCACCCAGCGAGCGCTCATAAGTCAGGGCAACACCCGCTCGATGGCTCAGCCCCTGTACCTCGGCAGCCGATAATACCCTGCCGGTGCTTTCAGGACGGGAAAGCGGGCGCCTGTATTGCACCAGAATGCGGCTGGTGGGAGGTGCGGCCGGGGCAGATTCGAGCGCGGTGGAGGGCTCCCATGGTGGTGATGCCTGGGCCGTAACGGGAAAGAGAGCCAGAGTGAGGACGAGTAAGTAAAGGAAGAAACGAAGGCGAATCATGATGGCCGGGGAAGAAAGTTACCGCCGGGGGATCAAACCCAATTGTGAAGCCTTTCCTACAGCTTCGGTGCGGTTGGAGGCTTCAAGTTTATCAAGGATATGCCGAATGTGAGTCTTGACGGTGTTCTCGGAGATGAAGAGACGGGCGGCTATTTGCTGGGTGGTCAGGCCTTCGGCCAGGCAGGCCAGCACCTCACGTTCGCGTTCACTGAGCAGTGCCGGGGGCGGCTGGACGAAAGAATGGGAAACGGCATCCAGCACCGGGCCGATCACCTCAGGAGAGAGCGCGCCCTGCCCCTGAACAACGCTCAGCAAAGCCCGCCGCAATTCTTCTGGTTCGGTGTTTTTAAGCAGGTATCCATTGGCACCCGCCCGGATGGCCCCCAGCAGGTCTTCGTCTTCCTGGGAAATCGTCAGCATGAGAATGCGTACTTCGTTCTTTGCCCGGCGCAAGGTGCGAATCAGCGTGATGCCATCCATGCGGGGCATGTTGACATCCAGGAGGAGCACATCGGGATGGGTTTGCTCGATGACCTGAAGGGCCTCTTCGCCGTCACTGGCTTCGCCTACGATAGAAAATTCTGGCATGTCTCGCAGCAGGCCGATGAGCCCTCTGCGGAAGAGGGCGTGATCGTCGACCACCACCAGACGAACCGGCGTGTTCATGAAGCCGCCTCCAAAACATGCTGAGGAAGGAGCAGTCGCACCGTAGCTCCCCGCCGCGGTTGACTGATGATTTGAAAATCGGCCCCGATTAATTCCGCCCGCTCACGCATCCCGCGTAATCCGTGCTGGGCAACACTGGGCAGATCCTCAGGGTCAAAACCCTGCCCGTCATCGCTGATCTCAAAGATGAGCTGGTCGCACCATTCCCGCAGGCAAATGGATACCCGGCTGGCATGGGCGTGCTTGCGCACGTTATTCAGGGCTTCCTGGGTGATGCGCACGAGCTGGGCCTGTACCTCGGGTAAAATGTTGATTGTTTCAGAGGGCATATCGACCTGAACAGAGAGGCCGGTGTTCTTTTCGAAGGACTCTGCAAGCATTCTGATCCAGGCCTGCATACCTCCATCCGGCTGGACGCGTAAATTGTCAATGGCCTGGCGAATTTCCTGATAGGCTTCGGCGATCACCTGTTTACTTTCCTGAAGCAGGGCATTCAGACGGTGAATATCGCCCTGTGCCAGCGCTGATTGCATCTGCGCGGAATGCATCTTAAGGAAGGCCAGGGTTTGAGCCAGTCCATCATGGATTTCGCGCGCCAGGCGGTTGCGTTCCTGGACGATGATGAGATATTCCAGCGAACGAGTCAGACGTTCGTTTTCGAGAATCCAGGCGGTTTGCGCGGCGAGGGTGCGGAAAAACAGTTCCTGGCGCTGGAGGAGTGCGGGCTGACGGGTGAAAACGAGGATCACACCCAGGTTTTGTCCTTCGGGCAGGAGGAGCGGGAAAGCCCGCCAGGAAAGCGCGGTACCCGGGATGGGCTGTGGGGTAGAAGAGGGCGAAAGCAATTCATTTTGAACCAGCTGATCGACCAGCCCGGGGGTTGTTTCTTCGGGGGCGCCAGAGAGGATGCGCAATTCAGAAAGGTGCGAATCGGGCATGGGACGGAGCTGGAGAAGAATTGCCTCAAGATGAAGGGCGTTTCGGACGGAGTCAAAGTGTTGGGTAAGGTTGGCTTCCAGATCATGACGTGAGGAGGGAAGCGTGTGGAGGGTACGCAGGGTTTCGACTTCCTGATGGCGCAGGCGCACACTCTCAACCGCCATGGCTACTTCATCAAAGAGACTCTCCAGGAAGGAGCGCAGATGATCTGATAGGCTTCTTCCAACCGGTAGATACAGGTTGAAAATTCCCAGAGGATGCCCGGCAAAGACGAGAGGGAAACAGTATACCGAAAGGGCAATGCTGAATGGGCCCTGTTTGAGCGGGCATTCTTCACCGGTGAGTGCCTGAAGTTTATGGCACTGTTTGCAACGGGATTGTACTTCGGCGGAGAGGAGATGATCTCCCCACGATTCCAGCGCAGATGGAGGAATATGACCGAAAGTGAAAGCCGGCATGGGCTGTCCCCAGGTGTCGAAAGGCACAAAAGACGCCCCGACGCTTTCGGTCACACTCGAAACCACCGAAAGGGCGGCTTCGACAAGTGTTTTCTCGTCGGATGCTGAGGTGAGTTCCCGGTTCAGTTGTAACACTGCCGAGAGACGTTTTTCGGTTTCCTGAAGCCGCTGGCTTACCTCATCGAGGGTGGCGCGCCAGGTTTTTCTTTCACGCTGGAAGTGCCAGAGGCTTTGTGCGGCTATTCCTGCACCGAGGATTACCAGCACCCATGGGAGAACGGTCAAAAGGTTTGACATAGGGTTATTTTATATCAGAAAGGGGAGATTGTTTCCAGTGTGGCAATCTCCCCTGTGAATGGGACAAGAGGCAAGGGGGAATTCCCCCCATTACGAAAGAAAGAGTTACTTAAGGGTCTTCACATACGCCAGGATTTTCCAGATTTCATCCTCGGTGAGGATGCCCTTATAGGACGCCATTGAGGCACTGCGCCCGGCTGCAGCTCCACCTTCATTGACTACCCAGAACAGATAGGCTTCGGAGGCGTCTTTGGAGGCCTGCTGAAGATTGCCCGGATGTGGGTCGAGGGCGGCACCGGCAGGGCCATCACCGAGACCAGCCGTGCCGTGGCAGGATTCGCAATTCTGGGTATAAAGGGCCTTTCCCTCGTCGATGGCGGCCTGATCGCCGGTGTAGGGGTTGGTCTTCCCGGCATATTCGGCGGGGGGGTCTTTACGGACGATGGTGGGCTTGCTCGAACCACCACCGCAGGCGGCAAGGAACAACCCGCTTAGCATTAAAACGGTCAGGGCGATCCAGAATGGTTTTTTCATCGTTTATTCTCCTGTGAAAACCGGATAACGTTTGGTGAATTTGTTCACAAGGTGATTATAATCCTTTTAAAATTTTTGTGAAGGGGGAGTAGAAGCTTACAAAAGGTTATCAATCTCGATAAAATTGGTTGATGATCTGATAGATGACTATTAAAATACAGAGTATTGTCACTAACGTGAACGATATCGATCTATTAAGATGTATGACAATATCCTATATTTTTAGAGGTGGAACTATGTTTCGAATCAGTCGAAGGCTGGATTATGGCTTGCAGTTGATGACCGCTCTGGCACAGAGCGACCAGAATCATGCCCAGGCGACGGCATCCCTTGCTGATCGGCTGGGTATTCCTCTGCCGTTCCTGCATCAGATCGGTCGGTCACTTATTCAGGGCGGGTTGATCAAAGCCACACCCGGGCCGCGTGGCGGCTTGCGGCTCAATCGACGGGCCGAAGATATCACGTTGTTGCAGATCGTGGAAACCCTGGAAGGCCCCGTGCGCATCACTCCAGAGCCGAACGGGAACGGCAACCACCACGGGGTGAATACCCAGGTCGTCTGGGAAAGTTTGCAGAATAAGGTGATGGCTCACCTTTCATCCATCCGGCTGAGCGAAATTGCATCCGGAATGGAATCAACGCCTGAAAAGGTATTTACTACCTTTGCATCTTCCAATTAACTGACAGGCTGTACTTCCAGCAAAGCAGCAGGCGGTCCCCAGGCGGGACTGCCTGCTGCTTTATTTCGCTTAATTTGTGTCATAATAGATTCTGCCGGGATGGGTGGCCTCATAAGATGAGGAAAGCCGGTGAATGGGAGGAGATGGATGGCTGGAACTTTTTGGGTGAGGAAAATATCCGAGGGGAAACCGCTGACGGTGAACGGGTGGACACTGGTACCGCTCTCTCAGGCGCTGGTTATTCAGCTCCCGGGCTGGCGGGGTGGCCTGGTGTGGAATCGGCCGCTGGGTGTGTGGGTAAGCCGGGACGAAGGGCAAGAACATTTTTTACCTGTGCGTGATACCACACGTACGGCGATCCTGGCCATGCTGGCAGGAGCAATTTCTTTTCTGCTGGTTATGAGCTTATTCCGCCGCAGGGGGTGGTGCTAAGAATTCCGGGTAGCGAGGAGGTGGAAAGATGACGGAGGAATCAGAAGTGAAACAGGCAGGGGCAGTGGCCACAGGAAAGGCGCTGGATGTGGCTGAAGGAACGCTGTACCAGTTTTTGAAGACAGCCGAAGCCAGCGCAGTATACGGCGAACCTGTACGTGAGGGTGATGTGCTCCTGTTGCCCACGGCAGAGGTGGTGACATTCCTGGGTTTTGGGGTTGGAGAAGGGGGCGGTAGTGGCCCTGAAGGCACCGGCGGAGGTTCGGGAGAAGGAGGCGGGGGCGGAGGCAAGACCTACGCCCGGCCGGTCTCGGTGGTGGTGGTCAGCCCGCAGGGGGTAGAGGTGAAGCATATTCTCGACGTCACCAAAGTGGTGCTGGCCGCGTTGACCACCTGGGGGTTCATCGTTGGGATGGCCCTGCGGATGTCGCGCCGCCCGTCCAGGCATTAAAAAAACCACCCCCCGCCGATAAAGGCGGGGGGTAGAAAAACTTGAGAAGTTTCAGGCATTTTGCCAGGCGTCGAGGGCTTCGAGCACTTCCTGGCTGTGCCCTTCTGGTTTGACTCCTTCCCAAACCTTTACAATGATTCCCTGGGGGTCGATCAGGAATGTGGTGCGGAAGACTCCATCATACTCTCGCCCCATGGCCTTCTTTTTTCCCCATACGCCGTAAAGCTCGCAAACGCGATGGTCTTCATCGGCAAGAAGGGTGAAGGGGAGGTGGTATTTTTCTTTAAACTTCGCGTGTGAACGGCTGCTGTCGGGGCTGACCCCCAGGATCACCACACCGCGTTGTTGATAGACATGGTAATCGTCGCGAAAACTGCACGCTTCGGTAGTACAACCGGGGGTGTCGTCTTTGGGGTAAAAATACAGCACAACCGGGCTTCCGCGGAAGTCTGAAAGATTGCGCTCAATGCCGTTTTCATCGGCGAGTTGAAAATTGGGTGCGGGTTGATTGGCTGAAATGGGCATGGCAAATATCTCCTTCTGTTTATAATTTTGCCACAATTTGTCCCATTTTAGAAGGGTCATACCCATCCAGTCCCTGTACAAGTTTCTGGAATGAGGAACTGTGCATCAGCTCTATGAGCGGTTGCAGCAATTCGGATTCGTAATGGCGGGTGGGGATGACCAGCTGGTAGGGCTCGGTGAAGAGGGGCAAAAAATCGAGGTCAAGGGCGCGGGCTGCTGCCAGAACCCCCAGCCCGCAATCGGCGCGGCCTGACGCTACGGCTGCGGCGACTGCCAGATGGGTATATTCTTCATGCTCATATCCGCGAATAGCCGTCGGATCGATGCCAAGGCGTGAGAGATGAAAGTCGAGGAGCACCCGCGTTCCGGCTCCACGCTGACGATTGACAAAGACCACATCCTCGCGCGTCAGATCTTCCAGGCTGGATATTTTTTTGGGGTTTCCTCTGGCCACCAGCAGGCCCTGCAGGCGGTCGGCCCATTGCACCAGGGTAACCGGAATGTCTGGCAGGTATTGACGGATATACGGAAGGTTGTATTCACCACTCTGGGGATCGAGCAGATGCGAACCCGTCAGATGGGCTTCACCACGTCGCAGGGCTACCAACCCTCCCAGGCTGCCCACATTGGCTGAGACCAGGCGTCGGTTCTTCCGGGGTAATTCCTGGGCGAGCAGGTCGAGGCTCGGGTCGTGGGAGCCAATCGCCAGGATAGTGCGCTCGATTTCACCGGCAGAGCGATAGAGGTTCACACGCACGCTGGAGCCAGCTTCCAGCCCCTGAATGCCACGGGGAATGATAGCCAGCCCGTCGGCGCGAACCAGCGAGGTGATCACCCCTGCTCCGCGCGAGAGCGGGGACGCCAGAAGGGTATCATCGACTTTTCCAACCACCACGCGCACAAAATCATCGTCACCGGGGGGAGAAGTGATCTTGCGGGTAAGGCAGGCTTCGATCTGTACTGGCTCGCGGGGAGCTCGTCCCAGCCAGGTATCGAGCAGAGGGCGGACGAAAATCTCGCCGGTGAGCGCAGCTGACACCGGGTATCCCGGCACCCCGATAATGGGGATATCTCCGCCGGTGCGGCGATGAATCATGCCCAGAATCACCGGGTGCCCGGGGCGCACGGCCACACCATGGACGAGTAACTCACCCAGCCGGGCCACCACACTGGCTGAGAAATCTTCTGCACCGGCGGAAGAACCGGCGTTGAGGAGGATGAGATCGCATTCCTCCGCGGCCTGCTGCACCCGCTGGCAGATTTGCTCCTGATCATCTGGAGTGATGGGATATCGAATAGCCGTGCCACCCCATTCGTTCACCTGTGCTGAAAGAACCACGGAGTTGAATTCGATGATGTCACCAGGCTTAACTGGTTGCCCAATAGGCACCAGCTCGCTGCCGGTGGGTAAGACCCCCACCCGTGGGCGCCGGGCAACCTGAAGCTGGACGTTCCCGCTGGCCGCCAGGGCGCCCAGGTCGATGGGGCGCAGGGTGTGCCCTGCGGGGAGAACCAGCTCGGTGGCAACGATATCTTCACCCATCGGGCGGACGTGAGTCCATGGCGGGAGGGGTTCACGCAGGCGGATGGTATGAGGATGGCGCGGGTCGG
>AMZC01003432.1_pt1 | contig 30408 bp, 22 predicted proteins | sample 948551 | NCBI WGS metagenome assembly AMZC01 (sample SAMN01120625, study PRJNA171369) | bioreactor sludge metagenome | biome: sludge; isolation source: anaerobic thermophilic cellulolytic sludge from lab reactor | place: China: Hong Kong, Shek Wu Hui wastewater treatment plant | collected... | reverse complement strand
GCCCATAGGCCCGCAGAGGGTACTGAAAGCCCCTACGCGGCGAGTGCACCATGCCCGCCGCTACGTTTCACCGCCCATAGGCCCGCAGAGGGTACTGAACACTCCTCTCGCTCGAAAACGAATACGGGCTGCTGGACATCATCGCCTGGCCGGGGGTGTACGAGCGCTACCGGCGGGACGTGCTCATCGTCGAGGGCGTGGTGCAGCGCCAGGACGGCGTGCTGAATGTCGTCGCCGAGCGGGTGGAGGCTGGCCCGTGGGGGCGTCCTCTGTGGTGAACGGGAACCAACAGATAGAGAAACGAGAAGCAGCACCCTTGAGGCGAGAACGGTTCCGCGCGTTACGCCTTCAGACGGCTGAGGGCGACGTTCTGCTGCGTCTACGCTTGCAGTAACCTGTAGTACGCTTCAGCCAGGCTTTCGGCTGCGATCGCGAGTTCCTCGGCAGTGTTGAAGCGCCCGATGCTGACCCGGATAGTGCTCGAAGCGTCCTGACGACTGATGCCCATGGCCTGCAGCACGTGCGAGGGTTCAATCGTCCGGGAGGTGCAGGCCGACCCTGTGCCCAGCATCAGATGCGGCACGTTCAGCAGCAAGGCGTCCGCATCTACACCGGGGAAGGTGATGCTGCTGGTATTGGGCAGGCGACGTTCGCGGTCACCATTGATACGCAGGGTCTCCACTCGGCTGAGCAAGTCGCGCTCGAAGTCATCGCGCAGGGTTGTCAGATATGCCGCTTCCTGAACTACCTGTCCCAGGGCGATCTCACACGCCTTGCCAAAGCCTACGATAGCCGGGACGTTCAGGGTGCCCGGTCGGATGCCTCTTTCCTGTCCGCCGCCCACGTAGACAGGTTCCAGCGGGAGCGCTCCGGGACCGCCGCGCACATACAACGCCCCTATTCCTTTGGGGCCATAGAGTTTGTGCGCGCTGAGAGAAAGCAAGTCCACACCCCATTCGTGCACATCGAGGGGTATCTTGCCGACGGCTTGCGCGGCGTCGCAGTGTATCAGCGCCCCGTACTGACGGGCGATCTCGGAAATCTCGGCGACTGGCTGGAGACTACCGACTTCGTTGTTGGCCGCCTGGACAGAGACCAGCGCCGTGTCCTCGTTGATTACCTGCTCCGCCGCATCAAGTGACACGATTCCCCTGTCATCAACAGGCAACACCATCACCTCAAAGCCCTCTGCTGCCAGCTTCTGACAAGGGAGCAGCACGGATTTGTGCTCGACGGCTGAGGTCACGATACGCCTTCGCCCGTGCCTGGCGGCGGCTCTTGCGATCCCCTGGATGGCCAGGTTGTTGCTCTCCGTAGCGCCGGCGGTGAAGACGATTTCTGCGGGCGCTGCTCCCAGCAGGCTGGCTACCCGCTCTCTGGCCTCTTCGACGCCTTGAGCGGCCAGCCGTCCCTGCTTATGCAGTCCGTTGGCAGGGTTGCCGTAGACCTGCCCAAAGAACGGCAGCATGGCCTCCAGCACGCGCGGATCACAGGGAGTAGTGGCGTTGTTGTCCAGGTAGATATCCGCCCGTGTCATAATTTCTCAGTCCCAGAGTATCTCGTAGCGAATCTCGCTTTCGTATTGCCGGTATTCGGCGTCCAGGGCTTGCAGTTCCTCCCAGATGAACTGCCTGAGCATCTGGGCGGGGCGCACACAGTAGTGCTCGAAATCCTCGCGAGAGACTTCGCCATGAGGGAAGAGCAGCTTCATCAGACCGCTGGCTATGGCCTGCACAGCGTCTTCGTTGCGTTTGTATCTTTTCTCGCCGACCAGTTGGACCGTCCGGCCACACCATTCGTCGAATGACAGGTCTTCGCGGAGCGCCAGCAATGCATCGCCGAGGAAGTCAGACTTCAGGCCGATGCCAGCCGCGAAACACTCGCTGCTCAGCTTTCTGATTCGCCAGCCGGGCAACAAACCGCGGATACGGTCGAGAAACGCTGGCTCGCGCAGAAAATCCGGCAGTTCTTTGACCAGAGGGGAAGCAAGGGGCCTCTGATGAGCATCGAGTTTGATATTCGCCAGCAGTACCAGGCCGCAGTCACTGGCTGTCTCGTGCAGGCCGCCGCGCGTGAGCCGCCCGTTGGCCAGAAAGCCCTTGAGGCCGCCGATGATTTCCTGGGGTTTCTCGAATTTGAGTGTCTGCACTTCGTCCAGCACCACGACCTTGTAACGCGCCAGCAATCCCCATTGGCCCGTGGCGTTGTTCACGAAGAGCACCGCGGGCGACACGTTGCCGCCGCTCACCAGGCGCACCTGCGGGCTGATGTTCTCGTAGATATAGCTCTTGCCCGTGCCCTTAGGAGCCAGCTCGATCAGGTGCATATTCTTCTGAACCAGCGGCAACAGCCGGCACAGCAGCAACAGTTTCTCGCCCTCTGTAAAGACAGACGGGTTGTAGCCCATCGAAGTGAGCAGCACGTCCATCCATTCACTGAGAGAGAATTCGCGGCGTGCTTCTTTGAATAGATCGAGGCTGAGGGTTGATTGCAGGGGCTTGAAGTTCGTCACCGCGATAGGCGATTCGCCACTGGTTTTAGGCACTCTGACTAACTCTACTACGCCCCACAGGCCCTGATTGAGCAGGTCAGGATACATCTCGACCAGACCATCGGCGATCTGCGCGTCCGGGATTTGCAGCAGACTCATCTTGGCCACGCGCTCCTGACGGTTGCGATTCAGCACCACGTCTACCTGCACAGAAGTGAGCACTTTCACGGTCTCACCATTGAGCAGGCGATTCTTGATGATGTTGGCCTCTTCGGGGCGCGGCAAATAGCGCTCGGTCCAGCGCAGCACTTTCGCCGTATCTTCGGCTGTCAGTTCGCCCGTGCCTGGCGCGAGTTCGTCCAACAACCATTCGCCGACGTAGGCGGGCACACCGCGCTTGCCTAGCTGACTCGTGCGTAGACGCTGCTTGTCGAAGGCCACTGTGCCGAAGACGCGCAGAACTTTGCTATCCAGGTCGGTTTGTTGCATGGAAAACCTGCCTGCTATAAGCCGAGATCGTCCAGGAGCGAGATACTGCGCCGGTACAGTTCTTCGCTCTCGATGTCTGCCTCGGCCTGTATTTCGACGTATTCTCCGCTGGGCCAGCGTATCACCACGGAAGCGGTCGTGTGTTGAGCCTCGTCCGCTGAAGGCCACGGACTCAATTCCACCCTGTCGTGGGATTCTCCGACGGCTGGTATGTCCCTGTCGAGATCGAAGGTCTCCAGCCGCTGTTCTTCTCCGATGGATAGATAGAGCGAACTCAGGACGAGCGCAACCTCGTAGGGATTGATAACCTGAATGTCGAGAATACCCGGCTGTCCTGCTCTGCCTTTCCCGGTGATCCGCACCTGGACGCGGACGCGGCCCTCCTGAACAGGCACAACGTCGCGCTCCAGCTCAATCCAGGGCACCAGCACTTCTTCTGGGAACAGGCCGCCGTGTGCATAGCGCTCGGAACCCTGTTTACCGTCATTGGTGAGGAAGGCGCTCTCATCCAGGATGATCGCTACGTCTTCTGCCAGGCCGAAGCGTTGGCCGAACAGATACATCAGGTGACCTTCCAGCACATAGCCGGAAGACGGATACTCCCGTTGCGTACGGCCCCAGGCCGCCCGGCCATGGGCCTGCATACCCTCAGGGACGGGCACAGAGCGCTGAGAGGTGCCCAGCAAGCGCCCGTGGTCGGAGGTCAGGATGACGCGCAGCGCTATCTGAGCGGGCAGTTGATTGACGATGTCAGCGATCTTGCCAGCAATCGTGTTGAGCTGCCCTTGGACTTCGTCCTGGAGCGTGTCGTAGCTGTTGCGTGAGTGATAGGTGCGGTCGGGTTCCTGAATGCGCCAGATGAACACATCGCCGGGTTTGCCCGCCTCCAGCTTTTTCAGGGGGGACTTGCTTTCCGAGATGTCCTCGCCCAAGGGAGGCGCTTCGGCGCTATCCCTGGGCAGCACTCCTTTCACCAGCGCCTCCTTGGCGAACTGTGTGATGGTGGGAATCGGCGCGAAGAGCAGATCGTCCCTCCGCAGTGTCAGGCGTCCCGTTTTACCCTGCAACGCTGCCAGCAGTCTTTGAGCATCTACGTGATGCAGACCATCCAGCACAACCAGCAGGTTTACAAAACGGGAGCTTCGACCTAGCGTGCTGGCTCTCACAAAGCTGAGAGGTGAGGAGTCGCCAGAGACAGCAGCCCGTGGGTAGAAGTCGAGATACCACTGCGCAAAGGAACGGCCTGCGTCCAGTACGAGCTGATAGGCTTCTTTGTTTCCGGTTGTTCGCTGCCACTCGCGAAACGGCAGATATTCCTCTTTAAACCAGCGGCGAACGTCCGTGTCAGAGACAGGCACTGCGGAAGGCTCAGCGGGACGTACCAGCGATCGCAGGTGCTCCCACTGTGAAGCGGACACGATCTTTGCCAGCCTGTTGAGATATTCTTCAGTCAGATGTTCAGGGTTGTGCACAAAATAGGAGTATGCCACGTCGCCGGCTACCTGCCTGAGCGCAGGAGACAAAGGGCGCTGCAGCATCGAGACTGCAAAAGCCCCCTTCGTCTCGATCAGGCGAGAGCGCCAGGTATCGGCTGCTCTTTCGCGCCAATGCGGAGGGACTTCGAGCGGGAACGGTTCCGGATACGCGCGCGCCTCTGGTAGGAGGCCGAGCCACTCCTCTAGCACATGCCGGGCTGCCTCTGGTCCGTCAAGGTCATAGAATACTCTAAGTTCGTCTGGGCACTCAGAGAGCCAGCGCTGCTGTATCGCCTGGATCACGCAGCGTTCTGCGTCTGTCAGGTGACATTGGTCGAGCCACAGGAGCCATTGCGCGGCGTGCTCCAGGGAAGGGAGCGCCTGCCACAGATAGTGCGGATACAGAGCCTGTGCGATGGTCAAGGCAGTGAGTGGACGCGGCAGAGCGTCGAACCGCGCTTCCAGCCTGGTGAAAAGCTCGGCAGCCTGTTCGGGACTGAGACCAGAGACCGCAGCCTGGATTTCGCGGCTGGGCGAGAGCACTTCCTGCCAGCTTAGCTTGCGCCCCCTCAGGAATGCCTCCGCCCACTCGCATAGCCGGGCACCGCGGATCAGCCAGCGCCCCTCGCTTACCGCGTGGGCCAGGAACGCGACTTCGCTATCAATCACAGTGTAGCCATCTGGAACGCGGGCATCGCCAGAACGATCCAACAGGAAATGGCTCATCGCCCCTGGTGCTCCTGTGATCTAGATCTCTTCTGCGACAAGCTGCAACAAACGGTTCAGGCACTGCTTGCGCTTTTCTGCGCCAAGAGACTGGAACAGCGCTTCGATTTGTGCGATGTGATCTTGATCCAAGCGTTCCTGCACACGGGTGCATAGACTGTCCAGGTACGGCTGATGATCCGCGGGCAAGAAAGCCGGCGGACGCTCCAGTCTGCGCTGAAGATCGCCAAGAGGCACTGTGCCATGCTCCAGTTCACGGGCGCGCGCTTCCAACCACCGGATGGCCTCCTGGCGCGCAGACTCTATCTGGTCGTCCATGTGCTTGCGCACCTGAGTCAGAGCCTCAAGGTGAACAGCGCTCAACCTCTGCCCGAAACTCGCTTCGATTTCTTTCAGCTTCTCCTCGGCGTTGTGAACATCCTGCGGCGATTTCAAGGGCAGTTGCTTCAAGGCCTGTACCTCTGCGCAGAAATCCTGGAGCGTATCCAGGTAGGTCAGTGCCTGAGTTAGCTTCTCCTCGTGTTCTGTGCCATTGTAGCGGTTCTGAGTGCCAAGAATGCGCTTTTGTTCTGTTGAGAGATCGTTCAGATTCACGCGACGAACATGCTCGGTGATGTCTCTGGCGAACGCTTCCAGCCTGTCGATCTCTCGTTGGATGGCCTCCAGTTTCTTCTCGCGCGTTTGTCGGAGTTCCAGAGAAACCAGTTGCATCTCCTGCAAGCGTTGACGGTAGTTGTAAAGCCTGATCAGACCCGTATCTACCGTCATGGCCTCGATTTCTTTCTTGATGGCAGCTTCCTGCTCTGCTGCCTTGAGCAGGGCGATCCGTTCTCGCAGGGTGTCTTCGAGTGCTGTCACTCGCTGCGCCAGAGGTGCCAGCCCTTGCTTTTCCAGTTGACCTTTCAGGGTGCGCAGCCTTTGCTCAAGTGCCCCAACCTGAGTGATATCGGTCAGCCCTTCCACACGGCGGCGTTCCCCCTCCACGGCTAGCTCAAGCCGGTCAAGGATGCGCTGTTCGATCTCCCTGAGGGCTGGCTGCGTGACAGTCACCAGTTCATCAACAGTCAGAGAAGTCAGGCTCTGGCGTTGTTTGAGCAGGTCGGATGCTTCGTGCAGGTTATCGAGATTCGCCAGGATTTGCTGCGCTTCCTGGTCATATCTCCGGGCGGTTTCAAGCGCCTTCCTCAGTTGGTCAGCGGCTTCGGCGGCCTGTTGACGCAAGTCCGACGGCTGCTTTTCTTGGGCTGCGAACTCATCGAGCACCTGCAAAGCCTCGCTGGCTTCCGCTTGAGAGAAGGACTGCCTCTTGATAATCCTGGCCCGGATGCTCCGCATTTCTTGCAGCACCGTATCAGGATCGCGGCGGGATAGCGCCAGAGCATTCAAGCAGGCCCAGTTGAGGAAATCGCGCGTAGTCTTGGCGATTTCGATCTGCTCCTCCAGCTTCGCTAGTCCGATGCGCTCTCCTCTGGCGCTTAGCTGCAATTCCGATCGGTGATAGCCGATCCAGCCGCATAGCAACAGCAGCGCCGTGTTGTAGTCGAAACCGTAGGGTGGATTGAGCAGTTTTGGGATGACCTCGGACAGCCGGGCGTCTTGCACACCTGGGGCAAAAGTGCGGTCGAGCAAGTCCCAGGCGGGCTGCAACTTGAGCGAGGTCGGCTTCTGCAACGCATAAGAGCTTAACGCTCCCCACGGTTGGCTCAGCATCCCCCACTTCTTGACCAGATATTTCTCGCACAGGTCTTTGGACACGTTGTCCATGCCGCTCAGAGCACTGCCAATGCGATCGTGCAGCAGGTTCTTGGCGACCGTCTTCACTGCCTGGCGCAGTTTGTTCGGTCCCTTGGTCGGCAAAGCGGGGTACTGAGTGAAGAACTCCGGCGGACGGATGCGGTAGGCCAAGTCGTACAGTTGCCTGAGCACACTCTTGACGCTTAGCCCATGTCCGCTGGCAGTAACGGCGGCCTGATACGCCTGAGGAACCACGATTTCGCCCGAATTGCGCCGGACGTCCCAGATGTGCTCGGCGTTTCCGCGCAGTTGCCGCAGTGCCCTCCCAAGCTCTGCTTTCGTCCGCTCTAGCTCCTGTGTGTAGGTCTGCTGTCCGATTTCTTCCAGCAGATTCTTCCGCTTCCCCACAGCTTTCAGGGCTTCGAGGCGGATGAAGATGCTCTCCAGTTCGGGGACAGGCTCCCTGGGAAGGATGGCGATCACTGGCAGCGGCGCTTCTTTCGAGCCACTTGCTGCTCCCTGCTCCTCCACATAACTGCGTGCCAGCTCGTGCAGTGCGTCACGCTCGGACTCGTCGCGCACCAACACCCAGGCTACGACGCCACGGGTCCCTTCCTGGAGTCCCCCGGCTTTGAGAGCGAAGGACGAGATTGCCGGCGCAGACTCTGGTGCAATGATGACCTCTTGGGCTGCCCAGTCGTCTGTGTGGCCCCACTCTATGTCTACTTTGACGCTGCCAAACTCATAGAGCGGATCGCTGCGGAACAGCTCGTTAAGCTTTTCGACGAGGGCCGCTGGTTCCAGGGCCAGGCGGTCGCTTTCCTCGCGAATGACCTCTTCCAGGCGGCGGGGGTCTGTGCCTACTGGCCAGAAGCGATTGAGTTTGTGGATCGGATCGTACTGGATAATGTTCCAATCGCTCAATTCCTTGAGCGCGGTCAGGGCCTCGCGCGCGTCCAGGCCGCTGAGGTGCGCGAGCAACTCCACCTGCTTGCGGCGCAGCGGCAAATTCCCTGCTTCTTGCAACAACAGCGCCTTCAGCACGCTGCGATGAGCATCGGTCGCCCTGTCGCCGAGGACCTGCTCCAGATTGTGCATCGCCGCCTGATACGACTGATACAGGGTGGACGTATGCCCCACCAGACGATGCTCGAAGTAGTCTACCAGCGCGATAGGCAGCACCCAGTTGACGCGCCCGTCGCGGACAGCGGGCTGCTCGGCCAGGAAGTCAAGCTGATCGCGCACGAAGCCCAACACAGTGCGCGCAGCCCCGATGTCTTCGCCCTGCTGCATCTTAAGGTGACAGAGCAGGGCCGTGGTCATGGGATGAAGCGGGAAACAGCCCCTGGTCACCACGTCGCGAAACTTCTCATACGTCCAGCTCAGTTCTTCGTCATAGTGCTTGGAGAACGTCTCCCAGGCGACCTCTGTCGCTTCTCCCAGAATTTGCCCTTTGACTTCACGACTTGCCAGCAACTGTTCCCAGCCGTCCGGCGATTGCTTCAGGTACGAGTCGAGCACGCTCTCCATCAGTGAATACAGCGCGAAGCGCCTGGGCAGGCGACCCAGTTCTTTCTTGAGATTTTGCAGCAGTTGTCCACTATGCAGAGTCTGGGTGGCTACTTCGTCCGGGTCGTGCTGGGCGAAGGCCAGGAACGCGGCTTTCTTGCGATGATCCTCAACCCCCTGCAGCAAGTCCTGCAATTCGCCCACAGCCCTGTCGCGCGCGTAGCGCTGAACGTACAGGCTGAATTCGTCGAACAGGATGAGCAGCCCGGCCAGCGGCCCCCGGCTACCACAGAACTCGCCGACCGCCCACCCGATCGCTTCGCGCAGGCTGACGTGCCCTTCCAGGTCGGGGCGAACCCCGTGATTCAGGTGGGCGAACAGGTCTACGTAGCAATCAAAGGCGTGCTCGCGATACTCTTCGATATCCTGGATCAGGGCGGGCACATCCAGAGCGTGGCGCTGCAGAAAATCGTTGGCCCGCTGAAGCTGCTCCGCCGTCAGGTTGCGCAGGTATTGAGTGGCTTGCTGCGTCCAGAAGGGCAGTTCCACGCCGCGCGTTTGCTGGTGCTCTGCCAGCGCTTGCTTGAGGGCGCGGAAGAATTGCTCGCGCAAGGGGCGCGGATCGTCCCCACGCAGCCGCAGCACCAGGAATTCGCCGCGCTCCTGTTTGAAATCGCGGTACCCCTGCGCTTTCGCCGGCAGGTTCAGGGCGTGATCGATCCGCTCGAAGATGGTTTGGGCTTCCGGCGAAGTCGCGGGCCGGGCGAAGTAGTTGGCCAGCACCAGGGCCAGGTGACTCTTGCCGTGCCCGTAGTTGGCGATGGCGACAAAGCGGTTTTCGAATTTCTCATACTGGAAGGCCCGTATCAAATGATCCAGCAAATCCAGCGCGGCCACAGCCTGGGTGCTCGCCCCAAAGGTGCTGGGAACACTGGTAGAAAAAATATAGGACTGCAGCAACGAAAGATTGAGACTGGACTTATCGTAGTCGCTCAACTGCACGTCACTGCGAAACTCGCCTTTGGTATCCAGTTCGACGATTTCTCTCAACTGAACCATAGCCTTTCACCTCTCCTGCCCCACGCAGGACTGATCACACCAAACGTCTTTCACGCTGCCAGCTTTCGATGAGTTGCGTGGACGGTAGAACCTGAGTGGCTGTGGCGGGAACGGCCAACAGCAGTGCGCGGCGACGATACGGCAAGCCGCCCAGCAAGGACTCCCACACCCTTTGCCGTTCGTCTCGTTTCAAGCCAGCGAGCAGCAAGTCCAGGTTGTAGACCAGCGCACAGTCCGTCCATCCTTCGCTGCTGGCGACGAAATCGAGGGCCTCCAGAACCTTTTCGAACGTCAGGCGGACGTAGCGCGTACCCTCTGGAAGCTGCTGCTGAACCGCCTGGCGGAAGTCAAAGGCTTCGATGAGCAGCGAGGCAGCGGTATCTGGCTCTCGGCCCACATATTCGAGCGGCATGCGCCACAGCCCGACGCGCGTGCGCAGAGTATGCCGCCGTAAGAACGCGATCAATGCTCGCACTTCTGCGAGCGAATCACTGCTTTCCATAGAGTTTCTGCAACAGCGGCTCTGGATCGCGCCGCAACAACACCACCTGATACGGTGGAGCCACGCGATAGACCTCGACGTAGCGCTCCGCTTGCAAGGCGCGCAGCACCTCGTTGAAGTCGTGCGCTCCCATCAAGAACAGCGAAGCAAAACCGCCGGGCGCGGTCAGCGTGTCCAGGCTGACTGTCAGTTGATCCTGGAAATGGGCTTTCCAGTAATCGAGCAGTGCATAGGCCACAGCCCAGGGCGGCGGCGAAACCGGCTCGGTCACCTGATAGCGATAGGCGGGGAGCTGGTTCAGGAGTCCCAGCCTGCCCAACCCATCGGACTTGAGATAGGTGCCCAGGAAAATTGTGGCTGTGCTCTGCAGCGTCCGCTCGGCCAGCACGCGGCCCTCGGTCTGCCCGACAAAAGCCGCGATCTCGCGCTCGACCTGAGTCCTGGAAAACTCGTGGCCGACGTAGAAGAAGCTGCTCACCAGATGATGCCAGAAGGCCGGCCCTGGCCCCTGCGGCGCGCTGAGATAGTAGTGCATCAGCCATTGGGTGCCCTGGTGTTCCAGCAACCGATCGTGGCTCAGCGCATACTGGCCGAAGAGGGTCGGACGACGGTCGAAGTCCAGCAGGCCTGTCCCAGTCGCATAGCGGGGCATGGACTTGACATATCTGGTGCCAAGTGCCGTGTGCTCTCGGAGATGCTTTTCAACAGACCCCGTCTGGGCAGCTTGGGGTATCGTGGAAAGCACTTGGCTTATTGCAGGCCTAGACAAGGAAAATGTCTCGTGAAATGTCAGCCCAATACGATTTGTTTTCATCTCTCTGCGCCTTAGAGGTCTTCAAACAGTATTTCTCTCGATTCCCCGTCAAAGTCCGGATTAAGCAAGGACGTGATAAAGCGTCTCAACTCCCGACGAGACTTAGGGTTTAGGATTGCCGCAAAGAAATCGTCACGCAGGTAGGCATAATCAATGTTGTCGCGAATGATTTGTAGGCCTCCTCCCGTGGTTGTCAGTGTTGCATAGTGTTTCTCTCGACCTGGCTTTATTTTGTGAAACCAGAACCCTGAAGACCGTAGATGGAAAAATGGTGGGCCAGGTTGGCACCAGTCATCCTTCTTCCTTACAAGATTGAAATAGTTCTCAAAGATCGTTATCAGCGGCTCTTCAAGGTAGATTTTGTTCTCTCGCAATAGGCCCCTATCCGCAAGCTCAATGACACTGAGGAGCAGCACCAGCTTGTGAGGTCGTTGATATCCCCCCTTGCTGCCCCGTCTCAGTGTCTTGATTTCTTCTTTGATTTGGGCTAGAGATGGCAAATCAGACAAGCTTCTCCCTCATCCTCGATTTGCAGTTCGTTGAAACCAAAGACCTGCAATAGGGTTCGATCTCGTCCATTTCGCTTCAAGGCTTTCCTGCGTTCATGTTCCTGAATGATGGCTGCAATGCGGTCGGGCTGCATTAGTTCTTCCAAGCTTTCCCGTTGTGACCATGCGTAACCTGTCTCGGCCTCATACTCCATTGCCTTCTGATAGAGATCGGGGTGATTTTCCAGGAGTCCTATCCACTCAATGCGCTGCTGAAAGAAGCAGAAATAACAGCCGGAGCGAGAGCGCCACTCGTAGTATGCTGGAAGCCCCAAACCGCTCTCCTCCAAAATGCGTACAACATCTTCTTTCGTGATTCCGTCTTCTATGAACGGATAGCGGGCAATGATATTGGGTTTCGTTGAGATATAGCCTTTGCGTTGAGACTCATCAGCCCGTATGCCGATGTAGTTGTAGCAAAGGTCGTCTCCTACAAAGCGTTCAAATGGCTCGATTTTGAGCTTACGGGTACACCATCGGGTACGCGCATCCGGCAAGACATTGTTGTAAATCTGTAGATAGTGGTCGAAGTCGCGATCTGAATTGAGTCGAACTACCCTCTTGCCAAGGTAAACTTCAAGACGATCAATATACTCGTAGGTTTCCGGCAACTCTTTTCCCGTATCGCAGAAGACGTACTCCAACTCCGGAATCCGGTCGCGCAGGTAGATAGCTAGCGCGGTGCTGTCTTTGCCGCCAGAGAGAGACAGAATATGCCGTACGGGGCGTCCGTCGGCAGGGTGAGACGATGTAATCATGGGCATCCCCTGAGGTCAATGTAGTTTACGAATCGGGTCGCCGATTGCGCAGCAAGAGGCGTAGAGCAGCCTGTATAACCCGCTGGTTCTCATTATAGTACGGCTGCAAAATGCCGCGCAAGTCCTCTGCCCATTTTTCACTAAGTTTTTGCTCTTCTGGCGTTAATAGGGGTTCGCCCATCAAACCGTCTCGTTCCGCCACAAACAGCGCTCCCACAACGCGCGCCTGCCCCGCAAAGCGGTCGGCGTCCGCGTCTGTCCACGTGCGCAAGGGACGTGCTGCCACCAAAGCGAGCACACTGTCCAGCGCCGAAGTTGGGTCGGGCGCGCCGACGGCCCTTTGCAGTAGCGGCAGCAAGCGGGGATTGGTAGTCACCTGCACCAGGCTCTCGGCCAGAGTCAGGAACTGTTCCCAGCCCACCTCGCCCCCTGGCAATCCGCAGGCGCTCAATAGGTGATCGCGCGCCCAGGTACGCAGCCTGGGGGTAGCTTCGCTCAGGGCCAGCAGGGCTTCGTTCAGGCGCTCGAAAAACTCATCCGTGGCCAGTGGGGTGTCTTGCGCTTCGTCGAACGGGGGCAATTCCAGCGCCTCTGGCAGCTCCACGAATAGCAACTGTTCCGGCGAACGCGCCCCTTCGATAGCCCGGCGCAGACGCAAAGCGCGTTCGGGCAGGCGCTGGGTGCGCCAGGCATGTTCGGGCAGTGTCTTGAGGCGGCGCAGCAGTTCGCGCACGACAGGCATCACGGCGGTCTCTACGCCCAGGCTGCGCGCCAGCCGTTCCAGGACGACCTGACGCGCGCCTTCCAGTCGGCAGCCGGCCAGGGCGAAGAGGTCAGGCCGACGCAGCAGCACTTCCCAGTCGGCGACCCCTGGTTCGGGCAAGAGCGTACCCTCGCGGTAGAGGGTCATTTCGTGCTGATGAACGAGGTAGAACGCGCACAGTAGCACTGGCAGCACGCCATCTGTCAGCCCGTAAGGTGGCGCTTTCAGTCGCTCGAATAGCCCCTGTAACGGACGGGTGCCCAAAGGCGGGGCGAAAACGTAGTCAGCGATAGCCTCCCAGGTCGGGCCTAATCCCAGCGGGTCATCGGGCGAAGGCGGCGCGAAATGCCAGTGCCCGTGCTCGTCCTGCCGGTGCAGACCAGACTCTCGCAGCAGGCTTTCGTACATGCTGCGCTCTGGCGGGTAGCCGGAAATGCCCAGCGTAGGCTGGTGAGAGCGAGTGAGCATGGCTTCGATCAGGTTGCGTCGCGCGGCTGCTGCCTGCGAAGACAACTGACGCCGGTTGATCAGCTCATTCCAGAGGCGGGGCGTCACTCCATAGAGAGCATCGCAAACGGCAGATAGGAAGGCAGTGAGTCGGTTCCCCACCTGAGACGTGACTTCCTCTCCACGGTAGAACCAGCGGCAGGTGACCGCCTCGGCCAGTTGCTGCGAGCCAAAGGCCATTTCCAGGTGCTGCTGAATGAACATCTCTACCTCGTCTCGTCGGGCACGCCATTCGCGCCGCGCCACAGTATCATCGCGTAACTCTGGTGTGTGCTCGTAGACCCATTGCAGGGCCAATAACTCGTAGAGCAGTTCGAGCAGGCGCGGCGCTGGCTGGGCGACGCCGATCACCACGTCGGCACGTGCCGCAACGTCCGGCTGGCACGCCCAGGTCAGAAAGCCCTGCTCATCACCGGCGTTAGTGGGAACGCCCAACACCACCAGCCCGCTGGCCTCGGCGGGTTTGCTGAGCAGCGCCCCGAAATCGGAGTGCACATCGGCATAGCGCACGTCGAACGCGCGCGTGGTGCCGGTGCGGTAACTATGACGACGCGCGACCAGCGGGCGGGGCGGCAGGTACTTCTGCAACAGGGCCGCCGGGCTGAAGGTGCGGCTCAGGTGCTGGTGGGCGTGTTGTAGACGGTCTTCGATGTCTACATCGCTGCCCTGCCAGATGGCATAGGTGCGGTTGAAACGGCGATAGACGATCAGCGAGCGCTGCCGCAATGCCTGCAACGCGCCGCGAATCTCCGCTTCGCGATATGTTCCGCCGTCCAGGGCGGCCATCAGCGCCTCTTCGGTAGGCTGCAGATGACTGGTTTCGCCCAGCCAGTTGAGCAGGCCGATGCTTTTGAGCAGCGCGCTTTCCAGGTCGGATAGCGTCGAGAGGCTGTTCAGCCGGTCGAGCGTTTCGGCCAGGACGCGCCCACGCCCCGAAGCGTAAAGCCGCCCCTGGAAATTGGCCGCCACATAGTCGAACAGGTCGGGCAGGCGGATGAACTCTGGCGCGCGATGCGCCTGCAGGAATTCCTGGAAGCCCTTCGGCTCGTGCGAAGTCAGATAGGCGAAGATGGAGCGCTCGTTTTGAGCCAGCCGCCGGAAGATCAGGGGAAGTGCCACAAAGGCGGTGGGGTGAAAGGGGTAGGCCCGCAGCGCCAGTTCGCGGAAGGTGTCTTCAGCCATCGTAGGCGGGCACCAGCCCGCGGCCAGCGTCTGCGGCAGGCAGGCGTGTAGCTCCGGCTCGACCATCTCCCGCAGACCAGGCTGATGAAGCAGGGCGCGTGCCAGCAGGGGTAGTTGCTGCGTGGGCGGTTCCTGGAAGGGGATGTCTTCGAAACGCCCCTGGATTTTGGCCCACTCCTGCTGTGTCACGCTGTCTACGAAGGTTGCGTAGCGTTCGAACGCCTGGTGCAGAATACCAATCACGACCAGCGGGGTGTCGGCGCTGCGATTGGCAAACTCGGCGATCTCCTGCAGCAGGTAGAGGTCGGCAGTGTCGGGGTGTGTCGCGGCGAATTCCAGCAGTTTGCCCAGCTCGTCAACGATCAGCAGGACGCCCCGGTACCCCTGATGCACCACCCGTTCCGACAAAGCGGAAAAAGCGAAGACGAAAGCCCGGCTGGGAGCCTCTGCCGGTGGAACCAGCGTCTCGTCTTCTCCCAGACCCAGACGCTGCGCCGCCGCCCGCAGACCCTCGCGCAGGCATTCCTGCAGCGGGGCGCGGTAGCCAGTGAGGGGTACGGGGAAGAAGCCCTGGCCGCTGTTCAGGTATTTTTCCTGCACTTGCTGGGCCAGCGCTTCGTCTAGCTGGGCGAGGGTGCGCAGCGCGGCGAGGTGATCGGGCTGCGTCGTCGCCAGCAGATTCATCAGGAATAGGCCGAAGTAGGACTTGCCGGAGCCATAGGGGCCGGTGAGCGTCCAGGCGCGGGCCATACGGTTGCCGGTAAGCCCGGCGAGTATCCGTTCCAGCGAACTTCGCGCCTGGGCCGTGAGCACATAACCGGGCATCACACCCGGCACGTGCCAATCGCTGTCCAGGCGTATGGCCCGGATGGCCGACTGATGGATATGGACATAGTTTGCCAGTGAGGGGGTAGTCTGTTCAGTCATAGTAGGCAGCCAGCAATTCCAGCGCGCGCTCCATCACCTGATCACTGCGCCAATCGTGCAGGTACAGTTGTCGGATACCAGCGGTTTCATGCAGTCCAATGTGTCCGCCCGTCAGAGTTTCGAGCGCTTCCAGATACGCCACGACGCTGTTTTCGTCGAGTTTGAAGGCCTGTCCTGGACTGCCAGACTTGTAGAGCAGATCGTCAACGGCTACCGTGCGCTGCTGGTCGGCGACCTGTTCCAGGTAGAAGAACAGGGCGTAGCCGAAGACTTCAACCGGCAGGAGCGGCTTGGGGCCGATGGCGAACGAGAAGAGACGCTCTTCTGGCAGGCTGCGGATCAGACCGAGTTCGGCCAGCGGGCAGTTGAGACTGTCCTCGAAGCTCAGCGATCGCCCCGCCTGTGCGGGAACGTAGGTGCGCAGGCAGACGTCTACCTCGCGCTCGACCATCTGCGGGGTGGTGAGCATGCCTTCGCGGTCGAACTGCCGCTCAACAAACTCGGTCAGACGCTGCCTGGTGAACTCCCGATCGAGGAAGGTGGTGAAGACGTAGTGCCAGATCAGGCTGTGCCGCTTTCCAGAGACCAACTGCCAGTGCAGCAGCCACAGAGTCGCTATGTCTTCCAGGTAAGGGTCCCAGCCGTCGTCGCTCAGCAGCCGTTCGCCCAGAGGAGTGGGCTGCAGGCCCACCTTGGGGCCGTCGGGACGATCTTCCAACAGCCCCAGGGCGAGGCACCAGTAGCGGATCGCGCGTACCATGTTCTTGCCCACCCCCAGCCGCACCAGAGCATCGCTTTGGGTGAAGATGGTCGGCTCGGCACAGGCCAGATCGAAGCCTTTCTTGAGCCAGCTTTGGCGGAACACGAACTTCTCGTGCCCACCAAAAGCATAGGGGCGTTTCTTTTCCGACATACCTGTCAAAATCTCCAGCGCAGGAAGTCAATCGGGACTGGCACAAGACCAATGCTATCCGCCAGGCGCGGAACAGCCCAGTGCCAGGACATTTCACGTCGAGGATCTCCCTCGGAGAGGATACAACATCGCTCGAAATCTCACCACCCCGGAAAGTGGTTGTGCCGCCGCTTGCGGTGAATCCCCCTGCTCCACCGCATTGTTCGCGTTCTCCCACGCAGTGTTCCCTTGTTTCATCTCCATACGTCATCTCCATACGACAGTCCCCCGCCGCCTGACCAGCCCCCCGCGAGCGCAACGCCACCATCCGCGCCCGCAGCATGGGGGGCATCTCGCAGGCGAGCTGGCACGACGGTTCGGTATCTCATATCAGCATGTGCCTCAGATTGTCTATGGGGGCAGGAAGTAGACGTACAGAGCGTCTTTGAGCTGTGGCAGTGCCACCTGCAGAAAGGCACCTCGCACCCTCGCCACCGCAGGTGCTTGACAGCGAATCAGATCGGCCTTATAGTGTTAGTTACAAACTGTTAGAAAGTATTTCTGTTGATTAGAGCTGATTCAAATCTGCTCAAGGCAGTCCTCGATGACCGAGACCGCGACCGCCAGCCTGATGCGCCGTATCAACCGCTCCGCAGTGCTCAACCTCCTGCGCACCGAAAGCCCCGTAGCGCGTAGCGAGATTGCCCGCCGCCTGGGCCTCAGCCTGCCCACAGTGATGCGCATCATTGACGATCTGGTTCGGGAAGACCTGGTCTGCTTCCAGGGTAGTGAGCCAAGTGGGGGGCGCAGACGCCTTCTCCTGGAATTCAAGGGATCGGCTCATGCAGTCATTGGAGTCGACCTCGGCGGCACCAAGATGTATGGCATCGTCTCGGATCTCAACGGCCAGATTCACCACGAAGTCCGTCTGCCCTGGCAGGGCAACGGTGGACCGGAACATGCCCTGGAGAGCCTGTATGCCCTTCTGGAGCAGCTCATCGCGCTGGCGCAGGCCGAGGGTCGCAAGATTCGAGGGATTGGGATTGGTGCACCCGGTGTCACCCTGAGCGCCAGCGGAACGGTAGTCTGGGCGCCCAGTCTGGGCTGGCGTGATTTGCCTTTACGCCAGATGTTGAGCGAGCGTTTCTCATTACCGGTCTTCGTTGAGAACGATGTGAACGTTGCAGCGCTGGGCGAGTTCGGATTTGGGGTAGAGCGCAACACGCCCAACATGGTTTGCGTGGCCATTGGCACAGGCATCGGGGCGGGTCTCATCATCGAGGGCAAACTCTACCGCGGGCACAACCAGGGAGCAGGTGAGATCGGCTATTTCCTTCCCGACATCGGTTTCCTGGGACGGCGCTACGAGGGTTTCGGAGCGCTCGAAGAGCTGGCCTCCGGTTACGGTATTGCCCGTCGTGCACAGCAACTCTTGAAGGCACGAGGGGATGCGCTGGCTGACCAAGCCCTTACGGCGGAAGACGTCTTTCACTATGCCCGCGCCGGGTATCCCTGGGCACAGACGATCATTGATGAGACAGTAGACTATCTGAGTCAGGCCCTGGCTGCTGTCGGGGCCTTGCTCGATCCTGAAGTGATTGTGTTGGGCGGTGGCGTTGCTCAGTCCGCGGACCTGCTCATTGAGCCGATCCGTCAGCGCCTGCAGGGCGTCATCCCCTTCGTACCGCGCATTGTGGCATCGAACCTGGGGCCGCGCGCAGTGGTCATGGGCACGATCATGCTGGTTCTGGATGCCACGACCGGTCATGTGGTGGTCAATCAGCGTGTGTAAGGTCGCGCCCTGGGAAATGGATGGAAGTGCACTATGGACGACCGTCTGGCTCTTCTAGGGGGAACTCCGGCCAAGACAAAGCCTTTTCCACCCTGGCCTCACTACGACGAGAGCGAGCGTGAAGCGTTGCTGGGAGTGCTGCACAGCCGGAAGTGGTGGCGCACACCCGGTGACCAGACTCTGCAGTTTGAGCGCGAATTCGCCGCCTATCATCAGGCGCGCTATGGCATCGCCGTCACCAATGGCACAGCCGCTCTCGAAGTGACCATGGCTGCCCTGGGAATTGGCCTGGGTGACGAGGTCATCGTCCCGGACTTCACCTTTGTGGCGACGGCCAGCGCGGTGCTCTTTGCCGGCGCCCTGCCGGTGCTCGTAGATATCGAACCACACACTTACTGCCTTGATCCTGAGCAAGTCGAAGCAGCTATCACCGAGCGCACCAGAGCGATCATCGCTGTGCATCTTGGCGGTCATCCTGCCGATCTGGATCGTCTGAGCGAGATCGCTCACAGGCACGGCCTATACCTTATCGAGGATAGCTCTCATGCACACGGCAGCGAATGGAAAGGGCACAAGGTTGGTGCCCTGGGCGATGTGGGGACGTTCAGCTTCCAGCAGAGCAAGCTCATGACCGCAGGTGAGGGTGGGATCATTATCACCAATGACGACACCATCGAGCGCCTGGCGCGCTCCACGCACGACTGCGGGCGCATGCCTGGTGAATGGTTCTATGCGCATTTCATCTACGGCTCGAACTATCGGCTCAGCGAGTGGCAGGGCGCGATCTTGCGACGACAACTGGCCCGCCTGCCACAGCAGAGTCAGCGGCGGATGGACAATGCGCGCGTGCTGGATCGGATGCTGAGTCAGATTGAAGGCATCACCCCCCAGGCGCTGGATGCGCGTTGTACGCATCATGGGCATTATGCCTACATCTTCCATTACGACCGTCGGGCTTTCGCCGGACTGCCAATTGCCCGCTTCATAGAAGCGCTGCAGGCCGAAGGCGTGCCGCATCAGGCCAGCTATCCCCCTCTGCACGACATGGCATTGTTTCAGAGTGGAGCATATCGCAAACGCCTGTTGCCTGAGATGCGCGTCGAACACGCTTTCCTGCGCCAGACATTCCCCAACACAGCACGAGCGGCCTGGGAGACAGTCTGGTTGCCCCAGTATGTTCTGCTGGGCGATGAGCAGGACATGCACGAAATTGCCGCTGCTATTGGGAAGATTCAGCGCCATGCCCACGAACTGCTGTAGCGAAAAAAAGGCGCTGGTTGCGACACGACGCGCGCCGAGGCATTGGCGTCGGGGGGCGATATGAGTTGCGAGGCCGATATTGCTCAAACGCCAGGGGGTGAATTCGGCGCATGGATCGCGCAATGGCTTTGCCAGGCACGCAAAGGAGGATGGGCCAGCGCAAACTGTACAGCGACACGCGACAAGGTCTGGAATCCGTCTGGACGCTTCGTATCCACAAGTAATTCTGGAGGGACTGCCATGAAAATCCGTTTACTTTTCGTCTTGTTTCTGGTTGTGGCTTTGGTGCCCATGACTGCTGCCAACGCTCAGGGCGAACTGAAGACCGTCAAGTTCGGCAACCTGCCCTACCTTGATTATGCGCCCTGGGCACTGGCCGAAGAACTGGGCTACCTGGCCGAGGAAGGGATCAAGCTCGAAACGTCCATGTTCGAAGTGGAGCAGCCAATGGTCGAAGCGCTGATTGGTGGCTCAATCGAAGTAGGGGCGGGAGCAGATACTCCCTTCATCATCCTATCGGCGGCTGCGCCGGAACTGCGTCTGGTCTCCATTCACAGCATTTTCACCGGGTACTCCATCATGGGGCGGCCAGACGAAGTGAAAACCTACGAGCAGTTCGTTGAAGAGGGCATGTCGCACGAAGAAGCCCTGGCCGCCGCCGCCGCTCAGTTGGACGGCAAGACTATCATCCTGCCGGGCGGTGCATCCTTCACACCTGTGCTCGATACGGCCCTGCAATACGCCGGGCTGACGCGCGACGCTGTGACCATCATTGACATGGACCCCGCCGAAGGCGCTGCGGCGTTCATCCAGGGCACTGCTGACTTCTACAGCGATGGCCTGCCCATGCGCTTCCGCCTGGAGCAAGAGGGCATGGTCAATGTGCTGACCGGCGTGCAACTGGCGGGCGGCGCCATGGACCTGGCAGGTCTCTACACCACAGCCAGCTACCTGGAAGACAACCCGGAGGTCATTGAGGGGATGTTGCGGGCCTGGTATCGGGCCATTGACTATCTGAAGGCGAATCCTGAAGAAGCCATCCCAATCATGGTAAACTGGATCAACGATAAGTCGGGGGCCGGTTTCACGGTGGAGGATGCGCAACGTTTCCTGACGGACCTGGTGCTGTTCCCCACCTATCAGGAAATCGCCGAGGAGTATTTCTACAACGAGGAAAGCCCCTTCTTCTGGCGGACGCGGCTGCAGTTCGTGGTAGATTACTTCGGAGAGGCCGAAGGGCTTGACACGGAAGCGATCGACCTGGACGTGCTCGTTCCTGCGCCGGAGATCTTCCCGCGGGTAGCCCCGTAACGCTGAGCTGACTGACCTGGGGCGGTCTCCAGGGACTGCCCCAGGCTTCCCTTGACTGGCGCAGCATAGAAGGCAACCATGGTGACACGAACCGAGATAGCAGCTTCCCAAGAGAGTCCCCGACCTCAGCGGCGTGACAGACAGGTCGTACTGCGTGCCATTCTGCGATCCCGGCTGCTGGACCGGGCCATCAGCGCCGTGACGATCGTCTTTCTGCTGGGGCTGTGGATTTATGTGACCGATCGCCAACTGGTACGTCCGTTGTTTCTGCCACCCCCTTCCGCCTTGCGCGACGCCTACGAAGCGCTGGCGCCCAACCTCAAGCAAGACATTTACGACACGGTGGTGGTGCGTATCATTCCCGGCTTTTTCATTGGCACGAGTTTGGGAATGTTGCTGGGAGTGCTGATGGCTACCAACCGGTTCGTGCGCGCCGTGGCCGATCCTGTCGTTGAGATTCTGCGACCTCTGCCGCCACTGGCGCTTATCCCGTTGCTCATCTTGTGGTCAGGTATCGGCAGTCGTACCCAAATCGCGCTCATCGCGTATGGCAGCTTCATTGTCATGGTCATCACGTCCTATGAGGCGGTGCGCAATGTGCCACCCATCTATCTGCATGCTGCCGATACACTGGGGGCCACGTCGTTTCAGAAGTTCCGGCGTGTGGTCATTCCGGCGATCATCCCCGACATCTTCGGGGGGATTCGGGTGGCGACGGCAGCGTCCTTCGGCTACGCGGTGGCTGCTGAACTGATCGGCGCGCAGTCTGGCCTGGGCTATCGCCTGATTCTGGCCCGCCGTTACCTGAAAACCGACAATATCGTGGTGATCCTGATCGTCATCACCGTGCTGGCGTTCGTGGCCGATCAGATCGTGCGGCGTGTGAATGACCGGTTGACGCGCTGGAAGTCGCGCATCTGAGTTTCCTCGGTCAACCTGGTTGCAGGAAGATGCATGATGCCTGCCCTGGCCATCCAATACCTTGAAGATGGGCCTCATCTGGCGCAGCTTTCGCCCGAAGGCGCTGCAGAGAAATTACGCTCGGCCTTCGCGCGACTGCCGATCGATAGGGTGCTGATCGGCTGGAATCTACGCCCTGACGTGTTGGAGGCTTGCGCCGTCGAATGTGCGCGAGCTGGCGCAGCGCTGTACCGCTGGCATCCTCTGTTGACAGGAGATGCCCTTCAGCCGCCGCCCCCCGACTGGCAGACGATCGCGCTCAGCGGCTCGCCTATCGCGGGTTTTCAGCGCATGCCCGAATTCACATTCGTATGCCCCAATCACCCGGCTGCTGCCGAGGCAGTTCTGCGTCGTCTGGAGGGGGCACTTGAGAACGGGCCATACCAGGGTGTATTCCTCGACCGGATTCGCTACCCCTCACCAGCCAGTGATCCTGTGGCATCGTTTGGGTGCTTCTGCGCGAACTGTCAACGGGCTGCGGCGGAGGAAGGGCTGAACCTGAACGCGGTTGCAGAGGAAGTCGCGGCTGCACTGCGGTCGGCAACAGGGGTACGGCGTGTCATCCACACCTTCTTCCGGCCAGCGACAGACCCGTCCGTGGACTCAACGCTCGCGGCGCTGCTGGATTTTCGCGAGCGGACCATCACACGTTTTGTAGCCCAGGCGGTAGAGGTAGCTCGAAAGCATGGTATGGCGGTGGGGCTGGATACTTTTTCCCCGACTCTGTGTCGCATGGTGGGGCAAAACCTGCGCACTCTGGATCCCCTGGCCGATTGGGTGAAAATCATGTCCTATGGCCATACCTTTGGGCCGGCGGGGCTGCCATTCGAATTGCTTGGACTTGCTGACTGGCTGGTTGGGCATCACAACTTCCGCGAAGAAGACGCGCTGGCTTTGCTGGCCGAAGCTACAGGCCTGCCCCTGCCCCGCCATCGAGACACCCTGCGCCGCGCCGGGTTGTCTTCCACCGCCCTGCAGCGCGAAGCTGAGCGCGCCCGTGAGGCGGGAGTGCGCGTGCTGTTGGCAGGGATCGAGTTGGTCGAGATAGCCGGAGTTGCCGAGTTGGACGAGGCCCAAATCCGCGCCGATCTGGCAGCGTTTGAAGCGGCAGGGGTAGACGGGCTGGCGTTGTCATGGGACCTGTGGGTCATGCCCCTGGAACGGCTGGAACTTGTGCGCATCTGAGAGAGACAAAGAGCATGAGCGAGCCAAAGATTATCCTGTCCGATGTATCCAAGATTTACGCTGCGGGCCGCGGGACGATCGTACCAGCAGTGGAACACGTGAACCTGGAGGTGGCACCGGAAGATTTTGTATGTATTGTGGGCACCTCTGGGTGTGGCAAGTCCACGCTGCTCTATCTGATTGCGGGGTTGAGCTTTCCTACCTCCGGCCAAATCCTGGTAGATGGCAAAGCCGTGACTGGCCCCAATGCCAAGGTAGGCATGGTCTTTCAGGGCGACTCAGTATTCCCCTGGCTGACGGTGCGCCGCAACGTGCAGTTCGGCCCTGAGTTGCGGGGCCTGTCTCGAAGAGAATGCCAGCGCATCGCCCAGCACTATATTGATCTGGTGGGCCTGACTGGCTTTGAAGACCTCCTGCCCAAGGAGCTGTCGGGGGGCATGAAGAAGCGAGTGGATGTAGCTCGCGCCTTCGCCAATGACCCGGACGTGTTGCTGATGGACGAACCGTTTGGCGCCCTGGATGCCATGACCAAAGAGCGCCTGCAACTGGAGCTGCTCAAAATCTGGGAACAGGAGCGCAAGACGGTTCTATTTGTCACTCATGACCTGGAAGAGGCTCTTGTGCTGGGGTCGCGGGTGGTCGTCATGAGCCGCAAACCGAACACGGTTCAGACGATCATTGACGTGCCGTTCGACCGCCCACGCGACCTGATGCTCAAAACCAGCGCCGATTTCCAGCGGTTGCGTCGGCGCCTATGGGAATTGCTGCACCAACACGAAGCGGCACCGGCTTGAGTCGGGATCAGATCAGGACAGAGCTGGAAATCGTTCCGTGGAAGGGGTGTCTTGGGCAATTCATAGCGTTCTGGTCGAATGGATTGCGCTACTCTTGGTTTGTCTGATTTGCAGGCAATAGGAGATAGCTTTCTCTACATCTCGCCTTATGACTGAACACGTCCCATCCGCACATGATTGTCTCGCCCAGCCTGAGTTTGAGGTGGTCTGCGCGATTGCTCCGGGCCCTCTTCCGCGTTCGGCTTGCAAGTTTCCGCACATCTGACCGCGTTGCAATGAGCAGGAGAGGGTCTTGGTCACGGTCACAAAGCGTCGGGCAATCCCCAACCATCCTGTTTGGGAGGATCTGATCTCCGAGAAGGGTGGATGCCAGTTGCCGTTGCAGATCAATCTGCCATTGGGTATGCCATGGTCGTCATCAAGCTGATGTTGTGCGTGGTATGGTACATGCGCGTGTATTGCACCACGACTGGCACATCCGGACGCCAGCGCGTCAGACGCTGGGTTGCAGCGATATACAGCGTGGCAGTGATGGTGATCAGGACCAACAGGGCATAACCAGGACATCGGCGATGAAGGTGCCTGTGGACATGGCAGCCAGAACCTTGTCCTTGATGTCTCCAAAGTTTCACCGCCCATAGGCCCGCAGAGGGTACTGAGGAGAACCAATGAGAAAGACTCTGTGCCTTTCTCTGTAGCCCCTCAATGTCCCTACCCGTTAGATTTCCATAAAGGAGATGCAGCCCTGAAGCGCCGGTTGACAACCGCGGCGATCTCCGCTAAAACTTCACCGGTCGGGCCAACAGGCCCGCAGCGATGAGGCTCGCTGGGTCAGCGACCTTGCTGACCGCAATGTCCCAAGCAGACTGATAGCCTCTACCCGTGCGCGTACGCTGGTAGAGGCTTTTTGTATGTGGACGGGCGAGGATTGGATCGCGGCGCACTTGGGCGTATGATGAGTGAGAGAAGTACGTGACAGGCAGACACTTCGAAACCCTGTTGCTCATTGGCCTGGGCGGTTTTGCGGGCGCAAATCTGCGCTACTGGGTCGGTGGTTGGGTGGCAGGGCGACTGGGATCGCTCTTCCCGTGGGGCACGCTGGTGATCAACGTCAGCGGCTCGCTGCTGCTGGCCGTGTTTCTGGGGTGGTCGGCGCAGCAGATCAGCGTTGACCCGCGCGTCCGGATGCTGGTCGCTGTGGGCTTTTTTGGGGCGTACACTACCTTTTCGACCTACGCCAACGAGAGCATGTTCATGCTGGAGTCCGGCGACTGGCTGGGCGCGGTGAGCAACATCCTGGGCACCAACTTGTTGTGCCTGGCCGGAGCGCTGATCGGCCTGGCCGTGGGCCGACACCTGTAACCGAAGGGACATCGCATGCACAGTGCAAGCGCGGGCAAGCGCCTGACTATTTACGTGGGCGAAAGCGACTCCTGGCGGGGGCGCTCGCTCTACATGAGCATTCTGGAGACGTTGCGGCAGAACGGCATTGCCGGGGCGACGGTCGTGCGCGGGCAGGCTGGTTTTGGCGCGCATAGCCTGATTCACACCTGGCGCATCGAGCGCCTCTCGATGGACCTGCCCATGATCATCATCGTCGTGGACACGCCGGAGAACATCGAGCGAGCGCTGACGCTGGTGCGGCCCATGGTGCGCGAGGGTTTGATCACCCTGGAAGATATCGAGATCGTCAAGTACACACACCGCTACCTGCATCCGCTGCCCGCCGATCTGCCGGTCAGCGCGGTGATGACGCGGCAGGTGACGGCGGTTACGCCGGATGCGCCCGCCCTGGAGGTGACTGAGCTGCTGTTGGGGAAGCTCTTCAAGGCGGTGCCGGTCGTGGATGCACAGCGGCGCGTGGTGGGCATCGTCACCGAAACCGACCTGCTGGAAAAGGCGGGGATGCCTGCTCGCCTGGCCGTCGCCGGACGGCTGGCGGAGGACGATCTGCGCGCCTTCCTGAGCCAGATTCGCCGCGAGAAGACGGCGCAGGACATCATGACCGCACCGGTCGTCACGGCGCGCGCCGACGAAGCGCTGGGGCACGTGGTGCAGCGGATGCTGGAGCGGGGCTTGCGCCGTCTACCGGTGACCGACGCCGACGGCAAACTGGTGGGCATGATCAGCCGGGTGGACGTGCTGCGGGCCGCCGCAGGGGCCAAACCTTCAGAGGCGGAAGAAGCCATCGCCCCTCGCGCCGGTCACACCCTGGGCGAAGTGATGATTCCTCAGGTGCCCACGGTGCGGGCCACCGACGATCTGGTGGATGTGCTCCAGCAGATGCTGCAGGGACGCTTCACCTACGTGGTGGTGCTCGACGACGAGGGCCGTCCCGTGGGCGTCATCACCGAAGGTGACCTGGTGGCCCGCGTGGCTCCGCCGGTGCGCGGGGGCGTGTTGCAGGCGCTGGCCCGTCGCGTGCTGGGGCGCGAGGTGCCGCGCGGCGATGTCTGCGCCCGCGATATCATGTCTGAACATGCGCTGACCGCCCCTCCGGATATGACCGTTGCCGATGGCATCGCGCTGATGCTGCGCGAGGGACGCAAGCGCATCGTGGTCACCGACGCGGACGGTCGCCCGCTGGGACTGGTGGATCGACAGGCGTTGCTGGCGGCCAGCTTTGGCGAGTAGGCGGTCCGCTCACCATTGACGCCCCGTAGCCCTCATGCTATGCTCTGACACGACAGACGCAGAGTTGCAGGGCAATGATGGCCGACACACCTGACCCTATGCCGTCGCGTAACCCTTCGCTTGACCTTTCGCCGCAGGACGAGCTACCGACGCTCACCGAGCGTCAGGAGCGCATCCTGTCGTTGATCGTGCGCGAATACATCCGTACCGGTCAGCCGGTCGGCTCCAAGACGCTGGTCGAGCGCTTCGACCTGGGGATCAGCAGCGCCACCGTGCGCAACGAGATGGGCGTGCTGGAGGAACACGGGTTGATCTACGCGCCGCACACCTCGGCGGGGCGCGTGCCCACGCGCCAGGGGTTGCGCTACTTCGTGCACCGCCTGCTGACGGCGGCCAACCTGCCCGCTCAGGAACGGCAGCGCATCGCCCGCGAGTTCGCCAGCGCCACCTTCAACGTGGACGAGTGGCCGCGCATTGCGGCGATGGTGCTCTCGCGCACGGCGCGCACCGCCGCCCTGGTCACTCCGCCGCGCCCGGTCGAAAATCAGTTCAAGCACCTGGAGCTGATCAGCACGCAGGGGCGGCTGGTGTTGATGGTGTTGGTGTTGCAGGGCGGGGTGGTGCATCAGCAGATTCTGACGCTGGCCGAGCCGGTGCCGCAGACGGTGCTCTCGCGCACGGCGCAGATTCTCACCGCCAACTGTGCCGGCCTGACGGCGGATCAGGTGCAGGCCAGGGCGCGCCAGCAACCCGACGCCCTCACGCGCGAGATCGCCGAACTGGTGGCGGAAGCCATGCGGCAGACCAATCAGCAGGCCGCCCGCGACGTGGTGCGCTATGGCCTGAGCGAGAGCCTGTCGTCCTTCACCGATGACGAAGCGCAGCAGATGCTGCGTGTGCTGGAAGAAGAGGACCTGCTGGAAGACATCCTGCGCGAGATGCTCGCCCCCGATCAGCCCGACCTGCGCATCCTGGTCGGCGGGGAGGGGCGCTGGGAGAGCCTGAGTCATCTGAGCATGGTGCTCGGTCGCTACGGGACGCGGCAGGCGCACGGAGCCTTGGGCGTGCTCGGCCCGACGCGGATGCGCTATGGGCGGGCCATCAGCGCGGTGCGCTACGTGGCCGGGCTGATGTCGGGGCTGCTGGACGACGTCTACAGCGAATCGCGTCCCGACTGATCCCCCCCTTTTCTCCCTCATTTCCCCCAATCTCACACTTTTGACACGATTCCTGCGCTTTGCTAATGGAAATCTATTACTGATCCGCTACACTACGAGCGCTATCAAACAGAGCATGACTGCACTGCGAGACGTGGGAGGGAAGCAGATTGACTGCCAAACAGACCCCTCGGAACGATGAGCCGCGCCCGGATGAGGAAGCGGTTGCTGCCGAAGCCACGTTGCCTGGCGACGAAACCATCCCGGCGGGCCAAGGCCCTGATCCGAATGGGCCTGCGGCGCCAGCAGAGCAGGCGATTGCCGCGGAGGAACAGACGATTACAACGGGGAACGACATCATGGAACTGACAGTGCGCCTGGAAGAGGCCGAGAGCCGGGCCGGGGAATACCTGGATAGCCTGCAACGCGAACGCGCGGCCTTTCAGAATTATCGGCGGCGCGTGGAGCGCGAGCGGGCCGAGCAGGCGCAGGTGATCGCGGGCGATCTGCTGCTCAAGCTGCTGCCAACGCTCGATGATTTCTACCGGGCGATGGAGGCGGTGCCGCAGGACCAGCGCAATCAATGGGTGGAAGGCATCGCGCTGATCCTGCGCAAGTTCGAGCGCTTCCTGGCCGACGAGGGCGTGGTCGAAATCGAAGCTCTGGGTCAACCCTTTGACCCGGCGCTGCACGAAGCAGTCGGCGTAGACCACGACAGCGGGGCGGCCAGCGGGACGGTCACGGCGGTGCTGCAGCGCGGCTATCGCCTGGGCGACCGCGTGTTGCGTCCGGCCCTGGTGCGTGTGGCGGGTTAGCGACTGGCCGCCCCACGCCGCAGAGCAGTTGCGAGCAATTATCCACGAGTATTCGAGAGCGAGGTGAACGCACATGGGCAAAATCATCGGGATTGACCTGGGCACGACGAACTCGGTGATGGCCGTCATGGAAGGTGGCGAGCCGACCGTGATCCCTTCGGCAGAAGGGGGACGCCTGATCCCGTCGGTGGTGGCCGTGAACAAGCAGGGCGAGCGGCTGGTAGGTCAGCTTGCGCGCCGTCAGGCGGTGATGAATCCGGAGAACACCATCTTCTCCATCAAGCGCTTCATGGGGCGCAAGTTCGACGACCCGGAAGTACAGAAGGCGCTGAAGGTGGTGCCCTATAAGGTGAGCGCTGCGCCCAACGGCGATGTGCGTGTCCATATGGGCGGCAAAGTCTACAGCCCGCCGGAAATCTCGGCGATGATCCTGCAGAAGATCAAGCAGGACGCCGAAGCCTACCTGGGCGAAGAGGTGACGCAGGCGGTGATCACCGTCCCGGCCTATTTCAACGACAGTCAGCGCCAGGCCACCAAGGACGCCGGACGTATCGCCGGCCTGGAAGTGCTGCGTATCATCAACGAGCCGACGGCGTCGTCGCTGGCCTATGGCATGGACAAGAAGAACGACGAGACGCTGGCCGTCTACGACCTGGGCGGTGGCACGTTCGATATCTCGATCCTGGATGTCAGCGAGGGCCTGATCGAGGTGCGCTCCACCAATGGCGATACCTACCTGGGTGGCGACGACTTCGATCAGCGCATCATTGACTGGATCGCCGAGGAGTTCAAGAAGGAGCAGGGCATTGACCTGCGCCAGGATCGTCAGGCGTTGCAGCGTCTGAAGGAAGCCGCCGAAAACGCCAAGAAGGAACTCTCGACCACCATGCAGGCCGAGATCAACCTGCCCTTCATCACGGCGGACGCCAGCGGGCCGAAGCACCTGAACATGACCCTGACCCGCGCCAAGCTGGAAAGCCTGACGGCAGACCTGATCGAGCGCACCATCGAGCCGTGCAAGCGCGCCCTGGCCGACGCTGGCCTCAAGCCCTCGGACATTGACGAGGTGCTGCTGGTCGGCGGTATGACGCGCATGCCCGCCGTGCAGGAAGCGGTGCGCAAGTTCTTCGGCAAAGAGCCGAACAAGACCGTCAACCCGGACGAGGTGGTGGCCATCGGTGCGGCCATTCAGGCGGGCGTGCTGGGCGGCGAGGTCAAGGAAGTGCTGCTGCTGGACGTGACGCCGCTGACGCTGTCCATCGAGACGCTGGGCGGGGTGGCGACGCCGATCATCGAGCGCAACACGACCATTCCCACCCGCAAGAGTCAGATCTTCAGCACGGCGTCCGACGGGCAGACGCAGGTGGAGATTCACGTGGTGCAGGGCGAGCGCCCCATGGCCGCCGACAACAAGACGCTGGGCCGCTTCATCCTGGATGGTATCCCGCCCGCGCCGCGCGGCGTCCCGCAGATCGAGGTGACGTTCGACATTGACGCCAACGGTATCCTGAACGTCAGCGCGCGGGACAAAGCGACCGGTCGCGAGCAGAAGATCACCATCACCGCCAGCAGCGGCCTGACCGAGGCCGAGATCGAGCGGATGATCAAGGAAGCGGAGAAGCACGCCGCGGAAGACGCGCGCCGTCGCGAGCAGGTGGAAGCGCGTAACAACTGCGACGCGATGATCTTCAACGCCGAAAAGGCTCTGCGCGAGTATGGCGACAAGATTCCCGCCAGCACGCGCGAGAACGTCGAGAAGAAGATCGAAGCGGCGCGCAAGGCGCTCGAAGGCAACGACACGCAGACGATCAAGCGGGCCACCGAAGAACTGGGCCTGGCCTTCCAGCAGATCGGCGCGGCGATGTACGGGCAGGCGGGCGCGACTGCCGGTGACGGCAGCGGTTACGGCGAGCGCACCGACGAAGACGTGATCGAAGGCGACTACACCGAGTCGTAATGCCCATCCGCACGGCAGAACAGCGTACAGGCCCTGCGGGGTCTGTGCGCTGTTTTTGTGTCGGCTGCGCCCAGAGGCTGTTATGAACTTTCGCGCCGTATCTGCCCCTCATCTCTCAGCCTTCAGGGGCGGACAGAGCTAGAGCAAGCGTTAAGGTTGGCTCGCCT
>AMZC01006200.1_pt1 | contig 30420 bp, 25 predicted proteins | sample 948551 | NCBI WGS metagenome assembly AMZC01 (sample SAMN01120625, study PRJNA171369) | bioreactor sludge metagenome | biome: sludge; isolation source: anaerobic thermophilic cellulolytic sludge from lab reactor | place: China: Hong Kong, Shek Wu Hui wastewater treatment plant | collected... | reverse complement strand
AAAAAGATGAGCGCATACATTCGCAGAAAACTCATCAGCCGGGACAAACATGCCACATTCCATCATCAATTGAGCCAGACCAATACTCCGTAAAAAAGTAGATTTTCCTCCCTGGTTGGCCCCTGTGATGATGAAAAGCTCCTTACCATCTCCCTTTCCATCATTTCCCACCACTTTCTGCTTCATAGTCAAAGCCAGACAAACATCATATAAGCCACGAAAGGAATGCTTCCGTTCGGTCATTGGCGCAGGAGAAGGGAATGAAACCGGGCATCCCATCTCATTTAGTTTTTCATTTAAGTTTAAGCACCCGATGTAGAAAGCCAGTTCGGTTTGCAGCATACGAAAGAAACTATCTACATGATCAGCAGATTGAGCAAGAGCATTAGCCACCAGGTTAATCCCCCTGTCTTTTAATTCAGACAGGGCCCTGTTTCCCGCATCATCCCGTTCGCTGATATAAAAACTGTAAACTGGCTTTCTCCGAAGAAAAATATCGCTCACACTCCGTCTTTTCACAGGCATTTTCAACAAAACATAATCCATTCCCTCGTTACCCATTCCCAGTCTGGCACCCAGCAAAACACCTTGCCGAAACCTCAAAGCTTTTAGATGCTGAACAGCCTCCATGAAAAAACTATCGTCAAGCTCTTTTTGAATCATCTCAAAAAAGGCCTTAAAGCCTCTGGAAGCAAATGCCGCCCCATGTTCTTCGGCGATATTACGTAATTTTCTTAACTCATCTAAAAACATCTCCATCATTTCAATAGAGCTACTCAAAATACCACTTGGGTAATAGGTAAATATACCCATCCAGTTCTTCCTTTTGTTTTCCATTGCCTCAATGGGAATTTGATATATTTCTCTGATCACCTCGGGATGGTTCAAACAATCTTGTAAAATTTCCTGGCGGTAACGAATTTCTTCTGGATCTTTTAAACCCGTCAGAACCACTTGCCTGGCTACTTTGTACAGAAATTTATCCCCTCTAGCCATAGCATTCCATAATGTGTTCAATTCCAAATCCTGAACCAGGTCCTCCTCATTAAAAGGGAGAGGTTGTTCAAGGTCTAAATCTCTATCTGGATACATTAAGTAAGCTTTCATCCTGGAATCCGCTCCTTAATCTGTTCATAGGTCAACCGATATTTCTTTGCAATATGAATGGCAAACGAAAGGCCATCGGCCGGTTTTCTTATCACCTTAAAGGTCCGAATCATAGGGTTATCTGGTAATACGGTGCTGACCATACTGACGGTTTTCTTGTGATAAGAAGTCAGTTCATCGATAAACGTTACCCAGACGCAAAATGCATCCAGCTGTACAATGGCCTCCATCACTTGCTTGCTTAAAAAGGTGGCATCCTTCAAGGAAGTCGAAGTAAAAATCTCGTTCATAATCAGGATGCTATCTGAGGTAGCATGTTTCAGGATTTCGTGAATCCTGACCAGGTCATCCTGCAACTTACCCCGAAGGTTGCGGATATCTTCCTCTTTTTCGAAATGGGTATAAATCTGGTCCCACAGGAATACATGGGCTTCCTCTCCGGGGACGGGAAGACCCAGGCTGGCCATATAGTGGATTTGCCCAAACATACGCGCAAAGGTTGTCTTTCCACCCTGGTTGGGCCCGGTGTCCACAATGATCCTTTCATTTTCTCCGAGCTCAAAATCATTGGTGACAACGGGCAGTGCCCCGGTCACACATTGATTGGCCAGTGCAATATCGAAAGCTTCGTAAGCCCAAACCGTTTTCTCCGTGTTTGAAACCTGCGGGTAACAGAATTTCAGGCCAGCCTGTTTCAGCCTGGAAATGAATTCAAAATAAGCCAGATAAAACTGAACTTCACGGTCGAACACCCGAATCGTCTCATCCATAAAATCGAGATGATCCTGGCAAAACCGGTCTAAGGCACCAAAAATCTCCGGGTAGAGTTTCGCCACACAATCTAAAATCTGAGCCTCAACATAACTCATGCCAGCTCCACCGAGCTTAAGACGATAATCCTTCACCGCTCCTTGTTTAAATTTCAAGAAGGTCTGTTCTACCTCCTGACTGTAATCAGGTTCCGACTCATAAGCCCGAACTTGCACCCAATTCCCTTTGATGTGAACGCAATATTGAATAGTGGCCAGTTCATCTTTTATTTTTCTTGCTTCCGCCATCATGGCGGTGAACCGTTCCGATTCCACATAATGATGCAGATAATCACGCAGGGCCTTTAGTCCTCGTGATTGGAGATCTACCGATGAAATACCCGCAGCAAGTCCTTCCACAGCCTTACCATAGGCTAAAACCGACTCCAGGAACCACCCCTCTTTATGATTCTTGAAATAAAGCTGATCAATCAAACCCAGATATCGGCGAGCCAAAACCATTTGTTCAGCAAACGCCTGAACCTCTTTCATCAAGAGCGGGTTTTCCAGGTCTTTTCCCACCTCTTGTCGGTAGAGAATCTGATCGATATCATGGAGAGGGGTATAGAAAAAAGGCTTAAGCCTGTAATCCTGACGCCCAGATACAATTTCTTTAATTGCCTGATCCAGGTTTAAGTCTGGAAAGTAAACGGGTTGTCCAGCAGATTCTGCCTGTTCGGCAATTCCCCTGTCTAGAAAAAGAACACTTAGAAAAGCTGTCATTTACTCTCACCTCAATAAAAAAGCCTCTACCGGCGTAAGCTCCAGTAGAGGCTATCAGTCTGCCACAGACATTGATCGCGAGCCTCATCGCTCTATTAGACTTCTTTTAGAAAAATTATACCACCAATCTATGATAGAAAATGGGTCTGGTAATGGTGTCACCAACCATCATTCACCCTCTGAGTTTATACAAAGAACTGATGGCGGGAAAACAATTTCATCGTCAGCGTCTTTATCCTTATCCTTGACAGTCCCTTTTTTAAGTGATAACCTTGCGGACGTGTAAGACGCTTGGAATTCGCCTCAAAATCGCTACAGCCTTGCCCGGGTGGGCATCTGCAAGAGGGTTTGTTGGCGGGACTGCGTCGCCGAATTCATTTCTAGATGGAGTGTGTAAGAATGTCTGATCGTTATGTTGGCACCGTCAAATGGTTCAATGCCACCAAAGGTTATGGCTTCATCGGCCGTGACGACAACAATGGAGATGACGTTTTCGTGCATTTCTCAGCCATTGAGATGGAAGGTTACCGTTCCCTCAAGCAGGGCCAGAAGGTAGAATTTGAGATCGAACAAGGTCCTAAAGGACTCCAGGCGGCTCACGTTACCCCCATCAGCTAATTCACATCATTAATCACTTTCAGGGGCGTTCTCGGACGCCCCTGATTTATTTTTAAAAGCTCATCGTAGAGTATTCTTTTATTATTATTTATCCAGACCCAGTAAGGTGGCGAAAATTCTTAAATACTCTTGAAACATGGCCTTCCAACCTTCCCGATGCAAAAACCAACCCCTGACGGTATACCAGTGCCCACGCACCGAATGCACCTGAATGGATAATCCGGAATCACGAAAGACATTCGAAAAAATAATCTGAGCCCGGCGGCTGTGGTAGGGATCTGTCACCACAATACACGAACGCCACCCGCGTTCTTCCATCAACTGACGAATAGCGGCAGCCTCTTCTCGGGTATTGGAAGCTGTGTGACGGGTAATATCTATTTGTGGAACAGCCAGCCCCCGGTTAGCAGCCTCGCTGAACAGATAATCTGTCATCCGGCGTCCACTATCTGCCATTGCATCCGTATCGGTGAGGATTAAATAACGGGCATATCCTTTCTGGATTAACTGAACGGCCTCGTCAATCCGATCAATTTCTCCCCCGCTCAACACCGCTACCACATCCACCTGGCTCAAAGGAGGTTCAGAAATGATTAAAAATCGACCCGCGCCCCACAACCCGGCCAGGATAAGAAAAGCCACCAACGGCAATACTAAAATGCTAATCGCGAAAGCCCCTGCGCAATTCCGCAGAGTCCTTTTGTTCATTTTCTCTCCAGAGCCGCGCGCATCCTCTCCAGAGCCTCCAGGAGAACTGCCCGCCGGCACCCAAAATTTAACCTCACAAATCCATCTCCACCTTTTCCAAACACCTCTCCATCGACAAGTGCCACCCGAGCCTCTTTTAAGAAAAATTCCCCCGGCTTTTCATGGATCCCTGCTGAACGACAATCAATCCATGCCAGATACGTACCCTCAGGCAAGGCCATTTTCAGATCAGGCATAGTCTCCCGGATGACATCATACAGAAGGTTACGGTTCACCTGTAAATAACGCAACACCTGGGTAAGCCACTCGTCCCCCTCCCGATAAGCTACCTCTCCAGCCACCATACCCAGGATATTCCCATGCCCCACCAGACCACGCCTGGCTGCCTGAAAGCGCCTGCGTAGTTCAGGATTCTGAATGATCGCGTAGGAGCAATATAAACCGGGAATATTGAAGGCTTTACTCGGCGACCCGAGAGTAATGGTCATTTGGCCAATTTCCGGGCTCAAGGAAGCAATGGGAACGTGTCGGTGTCCCTCAAAAACAAGTTCTCCATGAATTTCATCTGCACAGATGAAAACATTTCGCTTCAGGCAAATTTCTGCCATTGCCTGCAATTCTTCGCGCGTGAACACTCTACCTACCGGGTTGTGCGGATTGCACAACAGAAAGAGACGGGTAGTAGAATCCATCGCGGATTCAAACCGCTTAAAGTCGATTGTATACCGCCCATCAGGTTGGCGGCATAACTCCATTTCCTGGCGCAACGCCCCTGCATTGAGAGGAGCGCTCAAGAATGGCGGGTATACCGGCGTCTGAACGAGCACACCCTCTCCCGCTTTCGTAAATGCCTGGCAAGCCAGGTTGAAGCCCGAAATAACCCCCGGGAAGAGCACCACTTCATCAGGATGCACCTTCCAGCTGTACAATCTTTCCATCCGTTCGCTTACGGCTTCACGCAGGCCCGGCCCATCTTTTCCATAACCAAACACCCCATGAGACAACCGATCGGATAAAGCGTGCACAATAGGTTCGGCCACGCGAAAATCCATATCTGCTACCCACAGGGGAAGCACATCCGATTCATATTGGTTCCATTTTTCGCTATCGCTTGAGCGACGATCGATAACTTCGTCAAAGTCATATACCATATCGCCTCCACATGCGGAGGATTATACTCCAGCCTTTTCTTCTAAAAAACAATCCACCTCCGAAGGTGCCATGATATACTTCATCAATAGATGATCGCAAAACCCATCTCCCCCCCTCAAATTCTGCTGCTCCCTTCCCCCGATTGGGAAGATTACGAGTTGCTTGATAGTGGAAACGGCGAGCGCCTGGAAAGGTTTGGCCCGGTCACCTGCATTCGCCCGGACGCCGAAGCCATCTGGAAACCGGCCCTCCCCGAGACAGCCTGGCAAAAAGCTCAAGCCCGCTTTGTCTCTACCCCCGAAGAAAACGGTGGGCACTGGGAATGGCAGGTTCCCCCTCGCGAGCGCTGGGCGATGCAATACCGTAACCTGCGGTTTTGGGCCCAGATGGGTGGCTCCAAACACCTGGGGGTCTTCCCGGAGCAAGCCAGTCAGTGGGATTGGATCACAGAGCAAGTTCAGAGTGCCAAAAGGCCGCTTCAGGTTTTAAATCTTTTCGGATATACCGGCCTGGCGACCCTTGCCGCCGCTCAAGTCGGGGCACGGGTTACCCATATTGATGCCTCCCGAAAGGCCATTGCGTGGGCACAAGAGAATCAACGCCAATCCGGTCTGACAGACGCTCCCATTCGCTGGCTGGTAGACGACGCCATGAAGTTCGTCCGTCGCGAACAACGGAGAGGTTCTAAATATGATGGAGTTATCCTCGACCCTCCAAAATTTGGCCGGGGACCTAAAGGTGAAGTTTGGGAATTCTTCAAACTCCTCCCTGAACTGCTTCAGGCAGTTGGGAAGATTCTTGGGCCTCATCCCCGGTTCATTTTACTCACGGCTTATGCAGTTAAGGCTTCAGCGGTTACACTGTATTACGCCGTTCAAGAATTAATGCAACCCTGGCCCGGAGAAACCGAAGCCGGAGAAGTTGTGTTAATTGAAAAAAGCGCAGGACGATACCTTTCAACCGCAATTTTCGCCCGTTGGCACGCTAAAGGAGGAAAAACCCAACCATGAATCAGACCCCAATCATTGCATTGATCGGCCCCGGCGCCATGGGTGAAGCCATCATTGGTGGCCTGCTTCGGAAAAACATCATTACACCGGAACGTATCCGCGCCTCTGGCCCTCTGGCCACCCGGGTAGAGGCCTTGCATGAGCGCTATGGCATTCAACCATACACCGATAATGCCCAGGCTGTGCAAGGCGCTGATATGGTGCTCCTGGCTGTAAAACCTCAGAAGCTTTCTCGCGTCATCTCTGGCCTGCGCGGAAAAATCTCTCCCAGTGCAGTGGTTCTCTCCATTATCGCAGGGGCAACCATCCAGACCATTTCAGAAGGGCTACAACACCAGGCGGTCGTCCGTGCCATGCCCAATACTCCGGCACAAATTGGCGAGGGTATTACCGTCTGGACAGTCTCTCGTTACGTAACCCCTGAACAGATGGAATTCTCGCGCCAGGTATTGCTGGCTCTGGGCCAGGAAGTCTTCGTTGAAGAGGAAAATTACCTCGATATGGCAACTGCCCTATCGGGCACCGGGCCGGCTTATGTTTTCCTTTTCATGGAAGCCCTCATCGACGCCGGCGTTCATATGGGTTTCCCTCGACGTATCGCCGAGCAGCTGGTCAACCAAACGATCCTCGGATCTGTTTCATATTATCAAAAAATCGGAGGGCACCCTGCACAGTTACGCAATCAGGTTACTTCACCGGGTGGTACCTCTGCCGAAGCTTTGTATTACCTCGAGAAAGCCGGTTTTCGCACCGCTATCTCACGCGCCATCTGGGCAGCCTATGAACGGTCACTGGAGCTTGGGAAAGGCCTGAACAGTAAGCCACCGGAAGAATAACGATCTTATCCTTCCCCCTCTGTCTCTCTTCTCGCCGGGATGTACATCCTAAGACACCATCCCCTCCTTTATAAACAGGAGATGGTGTCTTTTTCATATCAAACCGAAAGCCTGTACAAGTCTAAACCAGTCGGTGTTAAAGATGATCGAGACCAAGAGAAGGATGAAAAGGATAAACAGGATTACCCCGCATCCACAACCCAGGCAAGAGCCGCTCTTCCAGCCGAAAGTCCGTTGTAATCCATCGTAGACCCAGCGAAGAAGCCCAATTTTCAACAACCCGATTAAACAACCGGGACGTTCGTTCATAAAGGACACTCCTTTCAAAAGTCTTTACGAAAACAGGAAAGAAAAGTTTCTCCGATTCCTCACCAGGATGAATAACCGCCGGGATGATTTCTTGCTTCTTCTTCCAGTTGGTTGTAAACCACCCATACAGTATAATGAGATAGATTTTCCTGACATTAAGGGGTTCTCTACGGGAGGACAGGCATGACCAGCAGCCTGAAATATACCCAGCCAGTCAATGCTCCCATATCCCAGCTCTTCCGCGCCTTTACCAATGCCACAGCTCTGCGCGAATGGCTGTGTGATATCGCTACGGTCGAACCTAAAGCCGGTGGGCGTTTTTACATCGCCTGGCACAATGGTTATTACGTATGCGGTGAATTTACTTCCATCGAACCCCAGCATCAGATATTCTGGACATGGCATGGCCGGAATGAGCCTGCACCGACCCGGGTTGAAATAACTCTCCAGAATTCAGGCGAGCGTTCCACCCTCCTCACCTTGGAGCATCTTGGTCTGGGCAACACAACGAAATGGGAAAAAGCCCGTGAAGAAATAGCTCGCGGATGGACCAATGCTATTAAAAACCTGGTTTCGGTTCTAGAACAGGGGCCAGATCTTCGGATTATCAATCGTCCCATGCTTGGTGTTTCCTTTGGTGAATTTGACGCTCGGCGGGCCGCCATGCTGGGTATACCTGTTGAGACCGGTATGCGAATCGAGGGAGTTTTTGAAGGGTTTTCGGCTCAGAAAGCCGGGCTGATGAAAAACGATGTTTTAATCACCCTGGGAGGACACCCCTGCAACGATTTTCCAGGTGTCCTCCGCATTCTTGAAAAATACCAGGCCGGTGATGCACTCGAAGTGGTTTTCTATCGAGGAGCCGAAAAAAAACAACTGCTCCTCGAGCTGTCTCGCCGTCCGCTCCCAAAAATCCCCTCCACCCCGCAAGCCTTAAGCCAGGCAGTTCAATCCCTTTATACCCGTGCCAATGACATGCTTGAAGAAGCCCTCCAGAATGTTTCAGAGTCAGAGGCTGAATTTAAACCCGCACCTGAGGAATGGTCGATTAAAGAAGTCATTGCCCACCTCATTCATGTCGAGCGCGACACTCAGGCTTATATCAACGATGTCGTCTTCAGCCAGGAGCGGGTCAGTGATGGTTACTCTGACAACCTGAATGCCAGGGTAGCTGCAACTGCCAGCGTTTTTCGAACCATCGCTTATCTTCTGGATGAGCTTAAAAGAGCAGAAGACGAAACGATCTTCCTCCTGCGCGAGCTTCCCGAGAATTTTGTGGCCAACAAAGGTAGCTTCTGGCGACTGGCCTTTCAACTCCTTCAACTGGAGTTTCCCGCTCACACCCAGGAGCATGTTGACCAAATTCGCGCGAACCTGAAAGCCGCCCGGACGGGTTAGTACACTTCCTCATCCCGCGAGCTCCCGCATCACCTTTAAGGCCTGCTGACTCTCTGGTTCAAAGTTTACATATCCTGCCTCCAGACTTACCCGGCCGGTATATCCACTCTGGATTAACGCCTCGAAAAAGGCTCGCCCCGTCTCATCAATAACAGCAGGGAAAGTTCTTCGGTTTGGTTCAGCAAAATGTGCATGAGCTACCCATTCGCGTGCTGTCCGAGCCACCCCAAAATCCTCATTCTCTTTTACCATGTGGTAAATATCAAGCAACAGGCGCACAGAAGGGTGATCAACCAGTCTGGCCAGGGCAAATCCCTCGGCCGCGGTATGAATAAGGTTCGTTTCATCTCGGTTAAGCGGTTCAATCGCAATCACAATTCCAAAACGCCGCGCAATTTCTCCCGCTGAGCGTAACATCTCCACCAGTTGAACCCAGGCCTGTTCTTTTGGAAACCCCTCAGGCACCCGGCGAGCGCCACCACTTCCAAACACTACCACCTGTACCCCCAACTGGCCAGCCCTGCCAAGTGCATGTTCCAGATAATCTTTTACCGCCTGACGATTCACTTCCGCACCTGTGAGCCTTAAAGTTCCGGGGAAGAAAAGGTTACAGGCCTCACACACCATTCCACTGCCCTTTAATTTCCTGACGGCCTCTGAAAAATCCTCTTCACTCAAGCCCGCCAGTGTGGAAAGCGGCCATTCTACATAATCAAATCCAACGTGTCTGGCCAGGGATAAAAAATCAAATTCGTGACCATTCGCATTTTTTCCACTCAAAAAACCACAAATTCCCAGTTTCATTTCCTCTCACCTCCTCCCGACTTGCTTCACTGACGCTTAATTCCCTGATAGTCTTTTTAGAGCATCCATTACTTCAGGCTGGTCGGGCTGAATTCGTAGAGAAACCAGATAAGCATTTCGCGCCAGATTCTTTTCGCCCCTTTCACTGCGCCACCCGGCCCAGGTGTTCAACTCCTCCTCAATCCGGGCAGTTTGTTTCAACACCTGTGCTGCTTCCACAGATTGACCATTCCATGTATAAGCCAACCCCAGCGCCTTGATTATTGCCGGGTTTGCCGGGTCGGCTCTCACAGCGGCTTCAAATTCACTGACCGCTTCAGGAAAACGTTCTTCGTCTTCTAAAATCATTCCAAGATAAAAATGTGCGCTCCGTTGGTTCTCTCTCCGAAAGACTGAGTCTCTCAATAAGCGCTCGGCCTGGCTTTTCCAATTTACCCTTTCTACCTCCGATACCCCGGGTTGTAATTCAGCCCTCATATAACGCAACACCCCCATATTACCATCCCAGGTGGCACGATCCAGCGGTATAACCAAAGCCATGATGCCCCAGAAGAGAACAGGGAAGACGAAAGGAATCCACGTTCTCGATCTGGATACAGGTTCCAGGTTCTTCAAACGTCCGACGATTAATCCAGCCAGCAGGAAAAAGGGAAACCAGCACCACGCATCCACAAATGGTCTGGCATCGGTTACCCCGTGGATGAGAAAGGCCAACCACCCCGCAAAAGCTCCTTCCAGCCATGGGTCATTCCGTGCTTTCAGAGCAGGAAGCGCCACCCAAATCACCGCAAAAATCATCCAGACGAAAGCACCCAATCCCAGTATCCCTGTCTCTAACCATGTTTCAAGAAACAGATTATGCGAATAAGTGAGAAAAGGTACCTGAATGAGTAGCACGAAACGAGAATAAATCATCGCGAACTGGCCGCCCAGCCCTATACCGGTGAACGGCACGTCCTGCAAAAGCGAGATACTTCCCTGGTAAACTTCCATCCGGTCAGGTCGCATCAATAAGGGCACCAGAGTTTCGTTAACCACCGGAACCTGCGCAAGAAATTGCCAGTCGTGCCGTACCAGGACAAGACCCAGGAAAAAGGCCAGCAACGCAATCCCACCCAGCAACCCCCATCGGGCCGCACGGTAATGCCAGGCCAACCATAACACACTTACAAGCACCATGGCTACCCAGGCACCTCTTGACTGACTGACCAACAGTGCCAAACCGATCCATCCCGTAGCGACCCCTGTGGCAATTTTCCACCCCCTGGCTCTTTCAAACAGCCCCCACCCCATTCCCAGAAAGAAGAGCCCCTCAAAAAACATGGCCGCGCTATTGGGGAAAGGCTGCCAGAATGGGAAGGGAGGCAGGAATCGCCCCAGTCTCTCGATGGTCGTTGATAGAATCAGCACTTTATCCTCAGGTGGATGATGAGAAAGCCCCCATATAAAAAACAGGCTCATCACACCACCTCCCAGGGTTATCAACCTGAGAAACCACTCCCCCCGAAGAGATGCTCCCGTCTTCCAGGATACCAGACCATAAATCCCACCGCTGATCCAAATCATACCCAAGAGATACCACGATTGACTGCGATCATAAGCCACCCATACACCCAATATTGTTGCTACCAGATACAGAATCAAAGGTGCATCTACGAGGGTTCGGCTCTTAAAAAACCGGGGAGGGATCATATTGAGAGTCCAATCGGGCTTCATAGAATTGTTGACATTTTACCAGAGCCCATCTAAACTTACCTCATGCTCGCTCGCATCTATTCTTGCGCGGTAGTTGGACTGGATGGCGTTTTGGTAGAAGTAGAAGTAGACACCAGCCCCGGGCTTCCAGGCATGGTCATTGTGGGTTTGCCTGATGCCGCCGTCCAGGAAAGCCGTGAACGAGTACAATCAGCTATTAAAAATACCGGGTTAGCTTATCCCCGTAAACGCGTGACCGTCAACCTTGCTCCGGCGTCGGTACGAAAGGAAGGCCCCGCCTATGATCTCCCCATCGCTCTCGGTGTGCTGGCGGCCAGTGAGCAAATTCCATCTCAGGCGCTTGAAAATAGCCTGGTAATCGGTGAATTATCTCTGGATGGAAGTGTTCGTCACGTACGTGGTGTGCTCCCCATGGCAGCAGTGGCTCGCGAACAGGGTATGAACCGGGTTTTCGTCCCTCAATCCGATGCTGCCGAAGCAGCACTAATCCCTCACCTTGAAGTCATCCCTGTAGCTTCTCTTTCCGATCTAATCGCTCATCTTAATCAAACCCGTCCTATCTCTCCATACCCACCTACCAACCCTGGCGATATCTCCGTAGAAGTCGTTACCGATTTCAGCGAAATCAAGGGACAGGAACACGTCAAACGGGCCCTGGAAGTGGCCGCCGCCGGAGGGCATAATGTTCTTATGGTCGGGCCACCCGGCTCTGGCAAGACCCTGCTTGCTCGCGCTCTCCCGGCCATTCTTCCACGAATGACGATCGATGAAGCGCTCGATGTCACCCGCATCTATTCGGTAGCAGACCAGCTTCCTCAGGATGTGCCGCTCATTCGCTCCCGACCATTCCGCGCCCCCCATCATACTATCAGTCATGCCGGGCTGGTTGGCGGAGGTAATCAGCCGCACCCGGGAGAAATTTCGTTGGCCCACCGTGGAGTACTCTTCCTTGACGAATTGCCCGAATTTGGCCAACGCGTCCTGGAGGTATTACGCCAGCCCATGGAAGACAAAATAGTAACCATTTCTCGGGCAAATGGGTCCCTCACTTTTCCGGCCAATTTCATGCTCGTGGGCGCAATGAATCCTTGCCCGTGCGGTTACTGGAATGATCCGGTGAGGGCCTGCACCTGTTCTCCAGGCACTGTGATCAAGTATCAAAAACGGATTTCCGGTCCCCTTCTGGATCGCATTGATATTCACATCCAGGTGCCGCGGGTGGAGTTTGAAAAACTCAACGATCGGCGCGCTGGAGAACCTTCTGAGAACATCCGCGAGCGCGTCGAAGCAGCCCGTGCTATCCAGAGAGAACGCTTTAATCGATCCGATTCCATCCGCTGTAACGCTGATATGCGCCCGGCTGAAGTGAGAAAATTTTGCCAACTGGATGAAACCTGCGTCCGCCTCATGCGCGCCGCTATGAACCAGATGGAACTTTCGGCCCGTGCCTTTCATCGGACGTTGAAATTGGCCCGTACCATCGCCGATCTTGCCGGCAATGCTCAGATTACCCCTCAGCACCTGGCCGAGGCCCTTCAATACCGGTCTACTTTCACGTTGTAAAGACGAATAAATAAATCAAGGTGAACCTCAAACAGCCTGTTCGATAAGCCTTACGGCCACCTTAACGCCATCTGGTTCGCCAATGATGATTCCTTAGAAGTACTCTCCTCCGAACACACAAGGGCTTCTTCAGAAGCGATCAAACACCTTCGGGACCTTCCTGTTCATCCTCTAACCGATCAAGAATCTTGCGTAAACTCTCTTCCCATACATCATCCAGGGGAATAAAGGGCACTTCTTCGAACTCTGCAGAGAGACGGGCGAAGTAATCCCGAATACCTGCCTGAGGTGCCAGCCGATCCAGTTCCTCCACTTTTTTCTCCAGCGTATTGAGCAAGCGTTTACTCTTCTGCATTAAATCGGTGAGATTAACATCTATTTTGAACAGGTAATTTACCCGTCGCATGATCCCCAGCCATGCCATAAAATCATTCTCGATTTGAATGGAACGGCCAATCTGCGGGATAGAGGAAAAATCAAATAACGGCACCATGGCGTACATACCAATATATTCCATCCCCCTTTCGCCAGCCCGCTTACACAGGTATGATCCAATACTTACGCCCCCATGGTAATCGGTGGGGCTTAGCGCCAGTTCATTCATCCGACCCTGGATTTCAGGGAGACTGTAACTCCCGGATACGAGCCTTTCTTTTTCATAAGGAAATTCACCATACACCCCCCCAATTCCCACAATCAGCTTAACACGTAACTGCCGGGCAGCATCCAGGATTGCCATAATATACCTTTCAGCATCCAGATGCGGCTCATCACCGAGCAAGATCACCACTCCTCGTTGATTGCTTTCAAAATAATACAAGGGATTTTCTGGAGTCTGCAAAGATTCGGGGAAACCCTCCCGAAATTTAATCACCGGACGAATCAAATCATGCGTCCCGGGAATTTGAAACATATAAAAACCATCAGGACGAATCTGACCAATGCGGCGTGCCTTTTCTCTTTGAATGACATACTGCGGTAAACCTGAGGAAACCGAACCGGCATCAGCCCATTGCCGCCATCCCACCAGCATATAAACATCCCGGGTTCGCGGATGTTCCAGAATCTCAACGGCATCTGAGGCCATAATTCTTACCTCCTAACCTGGCTTGCCCACTTCTATCGCCTGGAAACAATACAACCCACAAACTCAGTATACTATAAGTTTGTTTCAACCCTGGATGAGCCACCCCGATCATGAAAACAGACCACTAACAGAGTCATATCATCAGTCTGCTCGGCTCCTCCTTGAAAATCCTCTAATATCTTCAGAGTAGCCTGACAAATCTGCCCCGCATAATTAACCGGTAGTCCGCGCCAGAAATGTGTTAACCGCTCAAGGCTAAATCGCTTCCCTTCTGGTGACTGCACATCGATCAGTCCGTCAGTATAGAGGATCAAACGGTCATCTGCCTGTAAGGGGACTTCCACCTCCGTGAGGTGAAAATCATCACCATCGGTCACCCCAAGGGCCATTCCCCCTCCAGATAGAAAAGTCATTTCGCCCTGATGCAACAACACTGGATAATCGTGACCAGCACGAGCATAGGTTATTTTCCATGAGTCACGATCTACCACGCCATAAAAGACGGTCACAAACATTCCCCCTTCGCCTAACTCTAATAAAAGGCGGTTCACGCTTCTTAAAACCCGGCAGGGTGATAACTCTCGATGGGCTTCTGCCAGAATCAAACTTCGTGCCAGCGCCATGTAAAAAGCCGCTGGTAATCCCTTATCTGAAACATCCGCGACCACTACCCCAAAATGATTTTCATCCAGGGAAATCACATCGTAAAAATCTCCGCCTACCTGACGGGCAGGTTGATTAAGGACGGCAAATTCCACCCCCGGAATAGATGGAAATTGGCGGGGAAGTATGCTCTGTTGCACCTGCCTGGCCAGTTCCAGTTCATGCTCCATCCGCTCTTTTTGAAGCAGGCTGACCTGCGCGGCTTCAAGTTCGGTAATTTTTGCCTGTAATTCCTCGATTAACCTTGCGCGCTGCATGGCAACTGCAACCTGATTGGCAAACATCCGCAGGGTTGAAATTTCCCCCGGGGTGAACATTACTTTTTGGGTAGACTGAACAATCATTCGTCCCACCAGCCGAGCATCTGCCAGAAGAGGAACGTCGTACCCAACATGAATCGGTGGAGGTTCACTCTCTTCAAGGATAATTCCCGGCGGAACTGCTCGCCAGGGCCGCATCTCTTCAGCCTGCTGCCAGCCCGCAAATAAGTTTGCTGGAACCTCTCTGGATAACTCAACCCCCTCCCATCCGCCACAAGCCAGCACAACCAGCTTCTCTTCATCCAGCTTTACATACACAATGCTGCGGTCTGCGCCACAAATATCTCTACTGTAACGACATACCCGTTGCGCCAGTTCGGCCAGGCTGGTCGATTGAATCAATGTGCGCGCAATCTCCTGAAACGAGATGATCGCCTCTGTACGCTGTACCAGAAGTCGATTCGAAACTTCCAGCTCCAGCACCTTTCGCTGAAGAGCCGCATTCGCCTCTTTTAATGCCTTTTCCTCGAGCTCAAGGATAGCGTAAGTATCATGCAGAAGTGCTGTATCAAAATCCAGCACATCCTCTGGGGCGAGTAATCCCTGTTTCATCAAATCCAGCAGGTATTCCTGAGCAGAGAGGAGACTGCGTTGAGATAACCAATCAGGCCGATTGGGATTCACACGAAAGAGGTCAAAAACAGTAAGTTCCCCTTGCCTGCCCGTAAAATGACATTGCTCACACCCTGCCGCGCGGAAGAGTTTCCATGTTGCCAGATCTGAACTCATCGAGTACAGAGCCGTTAATCGATCATCTGGCTCAACGGGTTGTTTACACACCGGGCACAGCATGGGTTGTCGGAAAACCGAGACTACCCAGGTTAATATTTTTAACTGGTCAGAGGTGAACCCAAGCGATTGTAAATGACGGATCACCGCAGAGCCACGAACCATGGTATTCGCCGGGCATAAAACCCGTACACCTTGCCGGACAGCTTCCACCACGAGCGGGATGTTTTCCGAAGTTAACTGGTCCAAAACCATAAGACCAGGCCGGCGTTGCACAGCATTTTGCAAGCGCCGCAACCGCACCTCGGGCAGAGTTGCCTGAATCCATTCACACCGTGAACGAAGTTCACGCGGCGCCCGAATAGGGTTCTCACCTTCCGTATAAAGTATGCAATGCATTTGGGGATAAAAAGTGAGGATTTCGCGCATCAGCAGGCGGAGAATGGTAGTTTTACCGCTCACCATGCGCCGGATATTCAACCCATCATTGGATATGGCGTTTGGTTCAAGCCCGGCGACCACAATCAACCCGGGAACATCCTGCACCAGAGAGTTAATGAGCTGATTTAATCTTGGAACATGAAAAAAATCTTTCAGGCTTAACAAAAATCACCCCTCTTCCAGAGGTGGAACCAATGGAAAATCAAGTATATCTAGATTGTATTCCGAAGAGGGAAAAAAAGAAACAGGTTGCGTTTTTTAGATTAGACCATTAATCATTCATGACGTGTTCCGTCGGGCATGATGGCCCCACTGAGTGATTTGGCCCGGAGTAATTTATAATCTGGTGCATTGGTACCCGTTAAATCAGCATCCGTGAGGTTAGCATTGGTCAGGTCCGCGGCACCCAGGTTGGCATCAATCAGGTTCGCATTGGTGAGGTTCGCTTCCGAAAGGTCAGCCTCTGCAAGATTGGCTTCTCGCAAGTCTGCTCCTCGTAAATCACAACCGCGCATGTGAGCCCGCCGCAAGTCTGCACCGATCAGGACCGCCCCCCGCAAATTAGCTCCCCCCAGGTTAACGTCCACCATCGTTGCTCCGCGCAAGTCCACACCGCTGAGATTGGCGCCTATCAGCGTGGCTCCGTTCAATAACACGCCACGCAAATCCATTCCGCTCAAATCGATATGGCTGAGCCAGAGAGGTTTAGGCTGGTTCAACAGGATGTATATTTCATATCGAGAAAACTCGGCCATAGGGTTTACTCCTGAACGCACATAATCTAATTATATTCACATCCGAATAGAAAATGCAGTCTGCACCTTACAACCGCTCTACTATTTCGCATCATCCTGTTCCAATCCGAGGTTCACCCCTGCGTTCCCATAGACCCGGCTCAACCTCTTTCCAGCCGGGTTCATCGGGCAGTAAAGGTAAATGGTCCCAACCGTTCTCTATCCGTCTGAGAGTCTCTTCCCACGAACGCACCCCACTCAGAGCATCCGCGGCCTCCACATTACATGCCCCCACGGCCACGCCAATTTTAACCGCTTCAGCAGGTGAAAAACCGCGTAAAAGAGCACTTAGAAACCCAGCAATGGTTGCGTCGCCCGCCCCCGTCGTTCCAACCACTCTGGTTTTATAGCACGCCGTCCATAATTCACGTTCGGCCCAGTCCAGAGGGTTGGTCGGCGCTGCCCTCCCCATTCTTTGGAGAGAAGAGAGATCGGCTGTGCGCAGATAAAGGCCCCGGTCGCCCAGTTTGATCACGGCTATTTTCACCCCCATTTGTAAGAGACACGCACTGAATTCAGCCAGCCGTTGGGATGTTATTTCTCCTTGCATGTTGCCATCCGGCGCCTTCTCGCGCAAACGGAGAAATTCTTCTCTCCTTAGCATAAAAAACAACTCGTCGAAACTGGGCAAGAACACATCCACATACGGCAACAATTGCTCGAAAATCTTCAACCAGTTAACCTGCCCCCCTTCAGTATCAGCATCCGGGTAAGTCATATCCAGAGAGGTCGTTACCCCGGTCTCTTTTGCGCGCTGGAATAGCTCAACCAGTTCTCTGCCTTCATTTTGATACATCCGCTTCATCACTGGCGGATATCCAAAATGCATCAATCTGGCGTTTTTCAGCAAGGCGTAATCTACATCTTTTACGCCAAAAGTATCATTCGCACCCGGGCAATGAAGAAAAACACGATCCACCCCCGGCGCAGATAAAATGATGGAATATGAAGTGGGAGATTTCTCATCCACCACCAAACCCGCTGATAACCTTGGATCAAAGCGGTCGATAATTTCCCGAACGATTCTCCCCAGGGGATCTTGGCCTATTTTCGCAATCAATCGCGTAGGGATACCCAGCCTGTGAAGCGCCAGACCTGTATTGGAAACTGGCCCTCCTGTGCTGAATGTTGCCGGCCCGGTGATCAATAAATGCCCCGGTTGAAGTAACTTACTCAATTTGCCTTCTGGAAGGTGATCCATGGTAGGGATAATATCCAGGCAAATATGCCCGACCACTACTGTGAGACACGTTTCCATTCAAAACCCCTCGGGATAGGATAGAATCATTATAAAACAGCTCTTTTTTAAGGCGTGCTATAATTCTGGGGATGAATCTCGATATCCACAGTGGTGTCATCGTCGCTACTTTTCTGGCTCTGGTCACCGGTCTACTCGCACTGATCTCCGGAATTCGTTCCATTCGTTCCGGCTCACGATTGAATTACTTTCGCAAACGGAGAGAACGCCTGGTGCGTGGCTGGCGGCTCATTCTGTTCTTCGTTTTCATGCTGGCTACAGCAGGAATGATCAATCGTTTTGCCGAGCCGGTAGCCTATCAATTTTTTCCCCCTTCCCCCACAGTAACCCCTACCCCTACCATCACCCTCACACCCACAATCACCCTGACTCCTACCATTACCCTCACACCTACCATTACCGAAACCCCGTCTATCACCAATACCCCATCACTGCCGGGGGATATCGAATCAAAATTCGAGTCGACCATCACACCTAATCCTTCAGCGGTCTTCAGCCCGCTGGTTTTTGCCACCCGGTTGGATAAAAACTTTCAACCCATCGATCCAGCAGTTGAATTTAAAAACCCTCTCTCCACTGTCTATGGCGTTTTCTCGTATGATCAGATGACCGTTGGCGCTCAGTGGAGTGCTCTCTGGTACCGGGGAAACGAGCTGGTGTGTTATGAAACTCTCCCCTGGAACGGAGGCACAGGTGGGTTCGGTTACACGGAATGCAGCACACCTGTAGGCGGCTGGTTACCAGGCGAATATGAAGTTCAAATTTTTACCGGCTCAAGCTGGAAGATATCCGGGCGTTTCACCATCACCGGTGAACCACCCACCCCCACAGCCACCGCAACGGCTACCCGCACTCCCATCCCCAGCCCAACTACAGGGCCATCGCCTACGCAGCCATCTCCTACCCCTTCACCTACTTTGAGCCCAACCTCTACACCGACCATTACACGCACACCCCTTCCCACCCAGACTCGCCGCCCGACGGATACCCGCCAGCCCACAGCTACTGAACTACCAACCGGTTGAAGCCAGGCAGTAATCTCTACCCGCCCAGGTTACCTCCAATCAAATAGCCAATACCAAATGTGACTGCCGCGGCTACCACACCAAAGATAACCATTCGCATTCCCGAATAAAGTACCGTCCGGCCGGTAAACAGTGTAATAGCCGCCCCCAACCCGAACAGTCCCACCACGCTGAATGCAACACTGACTATCACGGCTGTCAACCCACTTAAGAAGGTGAATGGAATCACCGGGATAACCGCTCCAAGCATGAACAATAAAAAGGATGTGATAGCAGCCTCCCAGGCCGACCCGCCCAGTTCTTCTGGGTCCACCCCCAGTTCTTCACGTGCCAGGGTTTGAATGGCGCTGTCTTTGTTTTCCAGGATTTGCCGCGCCAACTGGCGCGCCTGATGCGGTTGCAGGCCTCTTGCCTCATAGATCAGAGCCAGTTCCTCTGCTTCCTCTTCTGGAGCATTCTCAATTTCTTCTTTCTCCACCTCGATCTGATGTCCGAAAGATTCGCGCGCGCTCTGCACCGAGAGCCATTCGCCCAGCGCCATCGAGATCGCCCCGGCAAGCATCCCCGCCAGACCGGTAATCAGAATACTGCGATTGGCCACGCCAGCCCCGGCCACCCCCATCACCAGGCTAAGGTTCGAAACCAGCCCATCATTGGCCCCCAGAACCGCCGCCCGCAGCGCATTTCCACCTCCGCTTCGATGTCGTCCCTCCAGCTGGGCCAACACGCCTCCTTCCACCCCTCCACGAATACTGAGTTTTAACTGGCTCATTAAAAATGCATGCGAATTTTCTTCTTGTTGCATTGAACTCGCATCTTGAAATCCGGCATAACCAGCGCTCCCCTGTCTTTCCATATTTTGAATACTGGGCAAAATAAGCCCCGTACCGAATCTATGCGCCAGCCAGATTAACATCCGGGTTCGCAAAGACGGCTTAAATTCCGGCACAGGTAACCCTGCGTCGCGCATACGCTTTTCCCAGACCTGCGCATGCCGGGTTTCAGTCTCAGCAATCCTTTGAAACACCTTGACCAGGCGTTCATCTTTCTCAACTTCCGCCATACATTGATAAAGGAGAGCGCTGTTCATCTCATCGAGGTAGAATTTTATAAATTTATCTTCAGTGGCCATTTTAAAAACCTCTCCATTCTTTTCCCGGTCGTTATGAATCTATATGTTCCAGGCTTAATATACACCACCTGGGAAAAAACACCTTACAACGCGGGGTGAAAGAAGAGATTTCTATCACCCATTTGCTCTTCTGGAAAACCGAAGACTCTGTATAATAGAGAGAACTTTGCATCTCATCAGGAGAATTCCATTCATGTCCCCAGCTGATTATCTCAATCCCGATTTACCCATTCCGCAACGTGTTCAGGATTTACTTTCACGTATGACGCTGGAAGAAAAAATCAGCCAGACTCGTAACAATTGCTCAGCAATACCTCGACTTGGCATACCAGCCTACGATTACTGGTCAGAAGCACTCCACGGAGTGGCGCGTAATGGCCGGGCTACCGTGTTTCCCCAGGCAATTGGGATGGCAGCTACCTGGGATCGAGCGTTAATTCAACAGGTTGCTTCCGCCATTGCCGACGAAGGCCGCGCTAAATACCATGAAACCCTTCGAAAGAATGGTGGGAATCAAATTTACCAGGGGCTGACTTTTTGGTCACCCAATGTGAATATCTTTCGCGATCCTCGCTGGGGGCGCGGGCAGGAGACCTGGGGTGAAGATCCATTCCTGACCGGCGAAATGGGGTCAGCATTTGTTAGAGGGTTACAGGGAGATCATCCCCGCTATCTTAAAGCCGCAGCCTGTGCCAAGCATTATGCAGTTCATAGTGGCCCCGAGAAACTACGCCATACCTTCAACGCCATAGTCAATCAGCGTGACCTTCGAACCACCTATCTGCCTGCCTTTAAAAAGCTGGTCACCGAAGCAAAAGTTGAGGCCGTTATGGGAGCCTATAACCGCACCCTCGGCGAGCCCTGTAACGCCAGTAAGCTCCTCCTCGAAGATATCCTGCGCGGTGAATGGAAGTTTGAAGGGCATGTCGTCTCTGACTGCGGTGCTCTTCAGGATATTCACGCCCATCACCACTTTACCAACAGCGCTGTAGAAACCGCCGCTCTGGCTCTAAAACGGGGATGTGACATTGGCTGCGACTGCGTTTATTATGATCACCTGATGGAAGCAGTTCAGCTTGGATTGGTATCCGAAGCCGATATCGACCGTGCCCTGGCACGCACCTTAACCACCCGGTTTAAACTGGGTATGTTCGATCCTCCCGAAATGGTGCCTTTCGCTTCCACTCCGATGAGTGTGGTTGGCTGTGAACAGCATCGGCAACTTGCTTACGAAACTGCGGTTAAATCGGTAGTTCTCCTGAAAAACAAGAACCACATCCTTCCCATCCAGGATTCCGTAAGAAGCATCCTGGTGGTTGGCCCCAATGCCGGCACTACAGACGTCTTGCTCGGTAATTATTACGGTCTGAACAACACCATGACCACTTTCCTGGAAGGTATCGTAGGCAGGCTACCCGAAGGCGTACGGTTAGAATTCAGGCCTGGCAGTTTACTCGCCCATCCAAAGCGCGTCGAAAATGATTGGTCCATTCCTACTGCTGGATCCGTGGATCTGACTATTGCTTTTATGGGGCTTTCACCCCTGCTCGAAGGCGAAGAAGGAGAAGCCATCCTTTCGGACAACGGCGACCGAACTGACATTCGCCTGCCACAAAACCAGTTGGATTATTTGCGGCGCCTGGCTTCATCAGGCGGCAAGATCATCCTCGTCCTGACAGGAGGAAGCCCCATTGCTCTGGAAGGGATTGAAGAGCTGGTGGACGCTATTTTATTCGTCTGGTATCCTGGCCAGGAAGGTGGTCGGGCTGTGGCTGAGGTGCTCTTTGGTGACCATGCCCCGTCTGGAAAACTCCCACTCACCTTCCCCCGTTCACTGGATGACCTTCCTCCCTTTGAAGATTACGACATGGCAGGCCGCACTTACCGTTACGCCACTGCTGAACCCCTCTTTCCTTTCGGGTTTGGCCTCAGCTACACCACCTTTGCCTATACCCATCCCGAAATTTCAGAAAACGAAGTTTCATCAGGCAAACCCGTCCAGGTGGCTGTGACCGTTACCAATACTGGAACTCGCGCCGGAGAGGAGATTGTTCAGTGTTATCTGCGCGATGAGGAAGCCAGTGTACCTGTTCCTCAACAAAGCCTGGTGGGATTCGAACGGATTGCCCTGAAACCCGGCGAATCACGGCGCGTTGAATTTACGATTTCTCCTGAACAAATGCTCGTTTATGATGATGACGGACTTCCTCGTCTGGAAAGCGGGCGCTTTACGGTAACCCTGGGTGGTTGTTCTCCATCCCATCGCGGGGAGGTTCTTGGTGCACCCCGGCCAGCGACCCTGTCCTTTGACCTCAAATAACTCGCGCTTGCTTTCTTCCGGGTGATCCATGATCATCGACGCCGATACTCATATTTCACCAACCGGCGAAGATGCCCATACTATTACCTACGACGAATTGATCCGTCGCATGGATGATGCCGGAGTCGACCGCGCTCTTACCTGGCTCAGGCCTCCCTATATGCGCGACATAACCCCATCCAACCGTTATGTTTTTGAAGCTGTTCGTGCTCATCCCGATCGGTTGCTGGGGTTTGGCTGGGTAGATCCCCACTTCGGTCTGGAGCGCGCCCGCGATGAGATCAAGCGCTGCCTTGAAGAATTCCAATTTTTTGGCGTGAAATTGAATGGAGCACAAAATTCTTTTTGTATAGATGATCCCCACCTGTCGATCCCGCTCATTGAAACCATCGCCCGTTATGGCAAATGCGTCGCCTTCCATGTTGGCGCTGATGCCTTTGAATACACTCACCCTTTTAGGGTGGGGAAAATTGCCTCAATGTTCCCGGAATTGACCATTCTGATGGTTCACATGGGCGGGGTCGGCTTCGCCGATCTGACTTCGGCCGCTATTGAGATCGCCGCACAGCACCCCAATCTTGTCTTAATTGGATCAGGGGTGCGATTTGAGGCCGTATTGAAAGCCATTCGACAATTAGGGGCCGAGCGGGTTTGCTTTGGCAGTGATACCCCCTTCAGCCTGATGCACGTATGCGTTGCCGCGTATCAGGCCCTTCTGCGAGACCTCACGCCTGCTGAACAAGCCCTGGTGATGGGCGGAAACCTGGCAAGAGTTCTCGGAGTAAACTTTTAATCACCGGCGAATCGCTCAACTCGTTCAAGGATCTCAAAGCACATCCGGCTGTTATGATAGGGGCACTTCCAGAAACCAGCGAGCTCTCGCTGGAGGGGGTTCCCCTTTTGATCGGTTCCCCACCACCATTCACCGGTTGGGTGCCTTAGTTTTGTTTGGATCCAATTCCATGAGCGCATGGACTGCTCCAGATATTTTTCTTCTCCGCTAAGCTGATAAGCATTAAAGAAGCCCACCACAGCCTCAGCCTGAGGCCACCAGTCCTTATTCGTTTGAACCCATCCGTGAGAGTCTGCTTCATACACCAGCGCCCCATCAGAATCGAGGCCGCCTTTCATCACTGCCTCCACCATTAGAAGGGAACGTTTATGCGCTTCTCGGAGAATTTCAACGTTCCCTAATAACTCGGCAGCCTCAACAAGCAACCAGCTGGCCTCGATATCATGGCCAAAAGATATGATCTCACTCAACGGTGTCCAGTCCCGATCCAGGAACAAAATCAACTGATGTCGGCTGGAGTGAATGATATGCTCCAAAAAGAGCCTTAACATTTCAGCCTGCCGAGTCTCCAGGAGGGGGTCTCTCCATACTCGCAACAGGTTGGTCATAGCCTCCATCCAGTGGAGATGTGTATTCATCGATTTGGGAGCATTGTGTTCCCCTTCAGCCAGCCGGGAATCAGCCAGCGGAGACCAGTCTCGTTCGAATGATTCCAACCACCCGAGGTGCTCAGAGTCATGGGCAAATTGTTCCACCAGCCGGAAAATTTCCTTCGCCTTTTCCAGGGCTTCCTGATTACCTGTTGCCCGATGATACTCTACCAGAGCATACATAGAAAAGGCATTGGAATAGAGGTGTTTTTTCGTGTCCAGAGGAATCCCCCGCCAATCGACTAACCAGTACGTTCCTCCATACTCTGGATCCCAAAAATAATCCATTAAAAAACGAAAGGCTTCATCAGCTGCTTTCTTATAAATATCATCATGGAACAACATCCATGCATGAGAAAACGTCCATAAAATACGCGCTGTCAGAATCCCCCCCTTGGGAGCCTGATGCAGTGAATTGCCCTTTGAGTCAACTTCTCCTGCAAAAGTATGGTTTTCAATATCCATCACGCGGTTCAACCAGAACGGAGCGATATACTGGCGAAATTCCACCTCAAACGTACGGCTCCATGCCAACAGATTCATTTTCCCTCCCATCCTCTCACCTCGTTTCTTAAAAATGCCGCACAAGGGTCACCTTGTGCGGCAAACAATCATCACAAATCAAGAAAGCGAATGCAAACCGGGCTCGGCACGGTGGCTAATTCACCTGTTGGGGTTAAATCGCCAGTGCGTTGACTGACCTCAAACCCAACCAGGGAATCACTATACTGGTTGGCAACAATTAAGAAACGGCCCTCAGGATCGAGGCTGAAGTTTCGCGGCCACTTTCCCAGGGTCTCCTGATGCCTCAGGAAGGTCAATTGCCCGCTGATCGAGTCAATCTCGTAAATAGCCAGAGAATGGTGACCCCGGTTTGAGACGTAAACCAGCCTTCCATTGGGATGAATATGGATATCCGCCACGATATTTTCCCCCTTAAAGCTCTCCGGCAGGGTGGAAAGCGTCTGAAAGGCGGTCAGGACTCCCGCATTTCCATCCCATCGGCAGGCCGTAATCGTACTATCCAATTCATTGGCAATGTAAACGAGCCGCCCATTCGGGTGAAAATCGAAATGACGAGGCCCCGAACCGGGATGGGTGGAAAGCTTGCTGTGAAGCTGAAGCTTTCCCGTCCGCGTATCCTGAGAATACACACGCACTTCATCCAGGCCAAGGTCTGCCGCCAGAATAAAATGCCCTTCGGGGGCAAACCGGATGGAATGGGCATGAGCTCTTTCCTGACGCATCGGGTTTGGACCCTTCCCTTCGTGCTGGATGAAATCCGCCATAGGTCCAATCTGACCGTCGTGGATTGGATATACCGCCAGGCTACCGCTGGAGTAATTGGCCACCAGCAGCCATTGCCCACCCGCATCCGTACTCACATAGCATGGAGCAGCCCCCTTCGTAGGCTGCCGGCTCAGGAAAGTTAGCTCGCCGGTTTTGGGTTGAATGGAAAAAGAACTCACCTCACCTTCCTGAAGTTCATTGACCGCAAAGAGGTATTTCCCGGTCGGATGGATTGCCAGGAAAGAAGGGTTCTTCCCCCCATCAAAAGCCTGCTGAAAAGTCAACTGGCCTGAAACCGCATCCACGGAATAGAGAAATATCCCCTCCTGCCGATGCGCTTCGTGGCCGCTCTGAGTATACGTGCCAGTATATAGGTAACGTGTCATGGTCTTGCAGGGCTCCCATCAGGTAGTCTTGTCTGCGTCCACCAGTCCACCTCGTCTTTAGGTGGATATTTGGACGCAAGATTCTCGTCAAAATCAATCCCCAAACCGGGGCGGTCATTCGGATACATGTATCCATTTCGCACTACCGGCAAACCAGGGAACATATCATACACCAGGTTATCAAACCGGCACCACTCCTGAATGCCAAAGTTAGGTGCCCACAGGTCTAAATGCAGGTTGGCAGCATGCCCAACAGGTGAGGTATCTCCCGGGCCGTGCCAGGCTGTGCGAATACCGTAAATCTGGGCATGGATAGCCGCGTTACGGGCGGCAGTAATTCCGCCCATCTGGCTGACATGCATACGTATAAAATCGATCAACCGTTCCTCGATCAAGAGACGCCACTCCCTCGGGTTGTTGAACAACTCTCCCATGGCAAGGGGTGTGGCGCACACTTTTCGAATATGCCTGAACCATTCGATATCTTCGGGGGCAAGGGAGTCTTCCAGGAAAAAGAGATTATATGGCTCTAAATCTTTAGCGAATTTAACCGTGTCAATCGGTGAGAGGCGCTCGTGTACATCGTGTAACAACTCCACCTCATCCCCAACATGACTGCGGACATACTCAATCATCCGAAGCATATTGCGAGTATACGCTCGCGGATCAAAGTACGCCCCCGGAAGCGCCCCCTCTGGGCGGTGCATGGTGTCCTGTTTACCACCGTACCCGCCCATTTGCACTCGAATATAGTGGTATCCCTGTTCCTGGAATTTCCGCACATTATCCAGAACTTCTTGAGGATCTCTTCCGTCGGCATGAGCATACACCGCGGCAGCCTCGCGTGTCTTTCCTCCAAGGAGATCATAAACGGGCATATTGGCCATTTTCCCCTTGATATCCCACAGCGCCTCATCGATTCCAGAAATCGCGTTGTTGAGAACCGGCCCATTTCGCCAGTAACCATTCACCAGGTTCATCTGGAACAATTCTTCGATCCTGGAAACGTCTTTTCCGATCACGAAGGGTTTGACATGGTGCTCAATGGCCGCATAAACAGCGCGGAAACGTTGTGTGAATGTGGCGCATCCCAGCCCATACAGGCCCGGTTCAGACGTGATCACCTTGACGATGATGAACCGCGTTCCCGGACCGGCCGTCTGAACGAGGAAAGTTTTCACATCCTCAATTACCACCGGTTTTGCCATACAAACCTCCATAAAAAATTGAAATTGGCAGTTATCCAAAGATCGACTGCACCAGCGCCCCAACTCCGAAGACACATAACCCGACGACAAAGCCCTGAATTCGCCCGTCGAATCGGGATTCCACCTGCTGACGCACAGTTATATTAAATTCGATGAGATCATTCACGTGAGCTGACCGAACAAAAGCCCCCGGTAATTCATAATCTCTACCACCAACCGTTGACCCAAAAACAAGAAAGCCCGAAATCAAAGTAATAATCAATCCACTCCAGACAAGGCGCTCACTCAAAACAGGAATAGTGAACCCACCGGTTACAGGAAAAGAAGCGCACACCAACCCGCAGATAATCACAACAAAGAGCAAAATACGCCTGAAGAGAATGCGTAAAAAAGCGATCAGGTAAGCACGCACCTTCTGCCAGGTGGTCATCTCTTCCTCCTAGGGAATGAGAGCAGTTAAAATCGGTTCATTCCAGGATTGTTTCTCTCGATTATAAACTCCAAACCCGGCGCAGAATTCCCAGTACGCCCAGCTAAATCCCCTCTCTTCTGCCGCACGCGCCACCGCGTTCGTCCATAAATGCCTGGAGGTATCATCCGCTTTGGAGTAAGCCCCAAACTCTCCCAGGAAAATAGGGCGTTGATTTTTTTCACTCCATTGTTTCACGATGTCAAAGTCACGCCGGATCTTCCCAATCGAAGCCTCATCGTCACTCCATTTCGTGCCCAACCATGGGGTTGAATTCTCCACCCACTCTGCTCCCTGATGGGTGAATTGGAAGGGCTCGTAGTAATGAAAGGTAACAATTAAATTTCGATCCTCTTCAGGCAACTGCAATTCGTTCAATTTCCACAAAGAGTTCCAGTCCCCAGGCCCAACGATGATTGTCCTCCGTGCATTCGTTCGCCGAATGGTGCGAATGGCTTCTTGAGCGTAGTCGTTCCAGTATAACGCTGAAAGAGTATTGTTAGGCTCGTTGAGCAGTTCAAAGTACACCGAATCGGGTGCCTGCCGGTAATGGTCTGCAATTTGCTCCCACAGCGCCAGAAATCGTTCTTTATGAGGACGCGGCTCTTCCATCAACTCATTGTAATGATGAATATTGAGAATAACATTGAGGTTTCGCGCCAGGGCCTGATCCACCACCCAATCCACCCGGGCAAAAAAATCAGCATCAATGGTATAAGGCGGTTTTTCCAGTGCGTGGGCGTTCCAGCGGATCGGTACTCTGACGGTATCAAAACCCGCCTGTTTGATCAGATCAAAATATCCTTCCTCCAGCACCACCCCCCATTCACCCTCATTCGGGGCTTCCAGCGCATTCCCAAGATTAACCCCTCGGCCAAGTCGGGCCGCCTGCTCAAAAGCGAACTGGTTTTCTAAGGAAATCGGCCCTGGAGTGAGAGTCGGGGTTTGGGTTGGTTTCACAGGTAACGTGGAAGTAGGAAGTTCGGAGGTGGGAATTTCGATAGTGGCCGTTGGCAACTCGACTGTGGGAGTTGGAATGGAAATACTTCCCCCACACCCGGCCAGAAACAGGCAAAGCCCTAATACAAGCCAGCAACGGCGGATTCCTGAGCCGATCATCTCGATCTCCTTCTCGGAAGTCTTTATTCCCACGGGGAAAATCTCGAATCATTATACTTTACAAAAGTAAGTACCGCTGTAATAAATCACGGCTGTGTTCATCGAGCAGCCTCCAGTCATAAATTTCATAACGAGTCTGATTAATATCGATGACCAGCCAGCGCCCTTCAGCGACCCGTCGGACCGAGCCAATGATACTATCGCGCATGATAAATTCTTTCTCCCCGCGGTCTGTGATCACCTTCCAGTACAGGAATCCGAATTCTTCGTGAATGTGCTGAATTCTCAAGATCCTTGGAACGAAGTAGTGCTGGCGCAGTTCCCGTTCCACAGCCTCTCGCGACTCCTGATCCAGGGCATTAAGGTCTCGGAGGACGCCAATCTCCCGCCCACGCTCCACTTCTGAGTCGGGAGTGCGAACCAGAATGTAATGGTTTTCAAGAGAGAGCGGGAATGCCCTGCGCAATGTAACCCTCGGGTAAAACTCGCCCTGCTCATCGGTAAAAGTTAAATTTTCACCCCGATACTTGAAATGAACCTTTCCCGCTTCCAGGTAAACGGTTTCAAACACTTCAGGCATAGATGGAATTCCATCACCGTACATCGTTTCCTCCTCAAACCGCCACCACACCGTCAAGACGAGCAAATTGAGACTGAATTTGAACCAGGTTGTAGAAAAGCCCCCGGTGCTCCATCAACTCCTGAGGCGATCCCATTTCAGCTATGCGTCCATGATCCAGTGCAATGATTCGGTCCGCGTTGTACAGCGTGGAAAGCCGATGGGCAATGGCGATAGTAGTTCGTCCTTGAACCAGTGTATCCAGGGCCTTTTGAATTTGCCGTTCGGTTTCAGTATCAACTGAAGATGTCGCTTCATCAAGAATGAGAATTTTTGGATCCAGAAGAATCGCCCGTGCGATCGAGATTCGCTGGCGTTCACCGCCCGAAAGACCGGTTCCTCCCTCGCCAACAATCGTGTCGTATCCTTCAGGAAGGTTAGATATAAATTCATGAGCATTGGCCGCCTTGGCTGCCCGAATCACATCTTCCATGCTGGCCTGTGGTCTGGCATAGGCAATATTTTCTGTAATGGTTCCCGAGAAGAGGAACGGTTGTTGTAATACAATGCCTACATTCTTTCGGAGATCTTCAATCGCCAGGTCACGCACATCGACGCCATCAATCAGGATGTTGCCTGCTGTCGGATCGTAGAAGCGGCAGATCAGATTCACCAGAGTCGTTTTACCGGCTCCGCTTGGCCCAACAACCCCGATCAGTTCCCCCGGTTCAATTGAAAAAGATACGTCCTTGAGCACCGGGAAGTAGGGATTATAACCAAAAGTCACATTTTGAAATTCGATACGCCCCATAGCCGGGCGGATCCGTTTTTTCTCGGCCTTTTCCTGAACACGCGGTTGTTCATCTAAAAATTCAAACGTGCGCTGGGATATGGTAGTGAAGCGATTGAGCGCCTGGCTAATTTGCGCCATATTGGAGAGTGGCCCGTAGAACATACCCAGGTAACTCAGAAAAGCCATTAAAGTACCCAGTGAAATCCGGTGTTCCAGCACAGCTCTCCCCCCGGCATACCAGATGAGCAACCCACCGGCAGAAAAAGCAAACGAGATCATCGGGAAAAATCTACCCCATGCCTGATCCACCCTCAAACGTGCATTTAAAGAATGGGTGTTCAATGCGCGGTAGCGATCCTCTTCCTGATCATCCTGTCCAAAAGCCTTGACAACCTGAATACCAGAAAGAAAGGTATTGAGCATGGAATTTAATCGCCAGCGGGTGATCCAATATCGCCGGAAGTGAGGGTTCATGCGACGGTGATACATCAAGGTAGCCACCATAACAAATGGCGCAGGGATTAATACAAATAATCCGAGTGTGGGCGCCATCGAGAAAAGCACAACACCAATCCCAACGACCAGCACAGCATACAGCAGAAAGCTTGCCATCTGGTTAATCAACCCTTGT
>AMZC01000591.1_pt1 | contig 30559 bp, 43 predicted proteins | sample 948551 | NCBI WGS metagenome assembly AMZC01 (sample SAMN01120625, study PRJNA171369) | bioreactor sludge metagenome | biome: sludge; isolation source: anaerobic thermophilic cellulolytic sludge from lab reactor | place: China: Hong Kong, Shek Wu Hui wastewater treatment plant | collected... | reverse complement strand
GCTGGCGTCATTACCAAGATCTTAGAGTAACAGGTGGAAAATGGCTAAGCAACGCATTCGTATTCGCCTTAAGGCGTTCGACCACCGGGTGCTTGATCAGTCGGCCCGCCGCATTGTCGAAACTGCCGAACGGAGCGGGGCGCAGGTGGTTGGGCCGGTGCCCCTGCCTACGAAGATCGAGAAGTTCACAGTGCGCCGGTCGACCTTCATTGATAAAGATTCTCATGAGCATTTTGAGATCCGCACCCATAACCGGTTGATTGATGTCCTCGATCCGGATTCAAAGACCATCGATATGCTGATGCGCTTGAATCTGCCGGCTGGCGTGGATATTGAGATCAAGATCTAAGCGAAGCGTTTTCTTCCTGGTACAGGATATTTTCCCCGGTTGGGTGTTTGACACCTGGCCGGGGAAAATGCCCCAGAATAAAACCGCGAACTCTGTACAGAGTGAGGGGTTTCTGGTAAAATAGAGCGGTTTGGGTCGATAGACCCATCTGGCGAAAGCCAACAGGCAAGGCAAGAGCCGGTGAACAGGCGCGCGAGGAAAAAATGAGGGCGTGGCCTGTCATAGACTGACTGCCTTGCGGACCGGGATGATGCAGCCAAGCCCAGGCTGACAGTCCTGAAGACTAAACTTGAGGAGACAATTGATATGTTGAAAGGGCTCATTGGTAAGAAAATCGGCATGACCCAGATTTTCGATGATGCAGGTGTGGCAGTTCCGGTCACGGTCATCGAAGCTGGGCCTTGTTACGTTACCCAGGTTCGTGTGCCCGAACGGGACGGATACTCCGCCGTCCAGCTGGGTTACGGAGAAGTAAAGCCCAAACGTCTGACGGGTGGCCAGCTTGGCCATCTCAAGCGCAACGACTTGCCCCCGCTGCGCTTTTTGCGCGAATTTCGGGTGAAGAACCCGGAAGTAAAAGAGGGCGACAAGGTAACCGTTGAGGCTTTTAGCGTGGGTGAAAAAGTCGATGTCGTGGGCACTTCGAAGGGGAAGGGCTTTCAGGGTGCTGTAAAGCGCTATCACTTCAAAGGTGGCCCGAAGACGCATGGTCAGTCCGATCGCCAGCGTGCACCCGGTTCGCGCAGCTCGGGTACGACTCCAGGACGAGTATATAAAGGTTCCCGTGGTCCGGGTCATATGGGCAATGACCGGGTTACGGCCCAGGGCCTGCGAGTTATGCTGGTGGACGCCGAGCGCAACCTGATTGCCGTCAAAGGCGCAGTGCCTGGGGCGAAGGGCGGACTGGTCTTGATCAAAGAAGCCCGCAAGCAGTAGCCGGCAACCTTTGCCTGAACTAAGGGAGCGATCGATATGGTAGTAGATGTATTCAATATGGAAGGGCAAAAGGTCAGCTCAGTGGAACTGCCGCCGAGCATCTTCGATGCCCCAATTCTTGTGGATCTGATGCACCAGGCGTATCTTCGCCAGATGGCGAATGCCCGCCTGGGTACACACGACACCAAAACCCGGAATGAAGTATCGGGTGGTGGTCGGAAGCCATGGCGTCAGAAGGGTACAGGCCGTGCCCGCCAGGGTTCCACGCGCTCACCCGTCTGGGCACGGGGCGCGAAAGTGCATACACCGCACCCGCGTTCTTATGAGATGGCCATGCCGAAGAAAATGCGCCGTGCGGCGTTGCGTTCGGCTCTTTCGGCCAAGGCCGCTGAGGCGGCGATTGTGGTGGTTGACCAGCTTACTCTGCCAGAAGCCAAAACGCGCTACATGGCGAGTTCATTAAACAAGCTGGTGGGAGATGCCAGCGCGTTGGTGCTAATCCCCGAGAAAGAATCATACGAAGCGGTGATTCGCTCGACACGCAACCTCCCGGATGCGAAAATTTTACTGGCAAACTATCTGAACATCCGTGACCTTCTGGTGTTTGACAAAATCGTCATGCCGCTGGCTTCGCTGGATGTGATCACCTCGAACCTGGGTCAGGTAGGAGGGTAAGATGAGCACGATTTATGATGTTCTCCGCCGCCCGCTGGTGACCGAAAAGTCGAACTATCTGGCTGGCAAATTACATCAGTATGTGTTTGAGGTGGCTGAAGACGCCACACGGACGCTGGTGAAGGATGCCGTTGAAACTCTGTTCAACGTAACCGTTCTGCGGGTGAATGTGATTAACGTGCCGGGGAAGCGTGGCCGCCGGGCGCGCAGCCGCCGGATGGTGATCACCCGACCGACCTACAAAAAGGCGATCGTCACCCTGGCGCCCGAAGACACTTTGCAGTTCTTTGAAGGGGTATAGCCATGGCCGTAAAAGTATATAAACCGGTAACCCCCGGTCTGCGCGGCATGACCGGCCATACTTTTGAGGAAATCACTAAAACCACCCCCGAGCGTTCTTTGATCGTCATTCGGAAAAAGCACGCCGGGCGCAATAACACGGGGCGGGTTACTGTTCGCCATCAGGGCGGGGGAAACCGGCAATATATTCGGAACGTTGATTTCAAGCGCGATAAACGCAATATTCCGGCGCGCGTGTCAGCCATTGAATATGACCCCAACCGCACGGCGCGACTGGCCCTGCTGGTTTACGCCGATGGAGAAAAGCGCTATATTATTGCGCCCCTGGGGTTGAAAGTGGGTGATACTGTGCTCGCTGGCCCGCAGGCTGAAATTCGCCCGGGCAACAGTCTGCCAATCGCCAATATTCCGGTGGGTACGATGATCCATAACATCGAGCTCAAGGAAGGGAAAGGTGGGCAACTGGTGCGCGCGGCGGGTGCCTCGGCTCAGCTGCTGGCCAAAGAGGGCGATTATGCGCAGATTCGCCTGCCTTCGGGCGAGGTGCGCCTGGTACGCCAGGTGTGCTACGCAACCATCGGGCAGGTAGGTAACCTGGATCACAGCAACGTGAAACTGGGTAAGGCCGGGCGGAAGCGCCACATGGGGATTCGCCCCACGGTACGTGGTACAGCGATGAGCCCGCGTGACCACCCGCATGGGGGTGGTGAAGGCCGCCAGCCGGTGGGTATGCCGGGGCCCAAGTCTCCCTGGGGACGCCCGACGCGTGGGTACAAGACCCGCCGGAACAAGACCACCGACAAGTATATTGTTCGGCGCCGCAACAGTGGCAACCGCTAGGGCCGGGTAATTTGCAAGAAAGAAGGACGAGATTATGTCACGATCGCTTAAAAAAGGGCCGTACGTCGATCCGAAGCTTTTGAGCAAAATCGAAGCGATGAACGCCAGAGGTGAGAAGAAAGTGCTACGCACCTGGAGTCGCGATAGCGTGATCTTCCCGCAAATGGTGGGCCACACCATTGCTGTTCATGATGGTCGCCGGCATGTGCCTATTTACATCACCGAGAACATGGTGGGGCACCGCCTGGGTGAGTTCGCCCCCACACGCCTGTTCCGCGGGCATGTGTCTGAGAAATCCTCCAGTCGGGGAGGGAAGAAGTAAGCTATGGCAACCGATATTCGTGCTCAACTGCGATATGCAGATATCTCTGCACAGAAAGCCCGCCTGGTGGTTGACCTGGTGCGGGGTAAGTCGGCGGTCGAGGCTGCCAACACGCTCAAATTCATGCCCAAGAAAGCGGCGCGGATTATTGAGCGGGTGCTTAATTCGGCGATTGCCAACGCGGAAGAGAATTTTGGTGTCAGCCGCGACGACCTGTACGTCCATACCATCATTGCCGACGAAGGGCCGACCCGCAAGTGGCGTCGGTTTGGGGCACGCGGGAGGTTTAAACCCCTGCTGCGCCGGTCTTCTCACATCACGATCGTTTTACGCGAGAACGAGTGAGTCGGCAAGGGTAGATCAAGAGAGAAACCAGGAGTTTGTATGGGTAGAAAAGTCCATCCAGTTGGTTATCGCCTAGTGGTCACCAAGGCCTGGGAAGGCCGCTGGTTCGCTGATGGCAAAGAATACCGCGAAAACTTGCAACAGGATTTTAAAATCCGCAAGATGGTGCATGACATTGCGCATAACGCGGGTGTATCGCGGGTAGAGGTGGAGCGGTTCCCCGGAAAGGTGCGGGTGATTGTCTTCACAGCCAAGCCGGGCATTCTGATCGGCCGCAAGGGAGAATCGGTCAAGAAAATTCGCCAGGATTTAGAAGCGCTGGTGGGGAAGAAGATCGACCTGGAAATCAAGGAGATCAAAAATCCCGATACCGATGCGTTGCTGGTAGCCGAAAACCTTGCCGGGCAGATCGAGCGCCGGGTGAGCTATCGGCGGGCGATGAAACGCGCGTTGCAGCAGGCCATTCGCCAGGGTGCTCAGGGCATCAAGGTTGAGGTGCAGGGGCGCCTGAGCGGTGCTGAAATGGCGCGCAGTGTCTGGCTGCGGGAGGGGCGTGTTCCATTACAAACGTTGCGGGCGAACATTGATTTTGCCCGTGCGGAGGCGCTTACCACCTACGGCCGTATTGGGGTGAAGGTGTGGGTCTATAAGGGCGAACAGATGCCCGAAGCTGAAGAAAAAGCTGAACCCACTGAAGGCGTTTACGTCAGCGAGTAAATATCCCCTGGCTCAGGCCAGGATACGAAAGAGGAAACGACTATGTTGATGCCAAAACGTGTCAAGTGGCGCAAGCAGCAGCGCGGACGAATGCGGGGAAAGGCCCTGCGGGGCGCCGAGATCAGCTTCGGCGAATATGCCCTTCAGGCGCTTGAACCCGGCTGGGTAACCGCACGGCAGATCGAAGCTGCCCGCCGCGTGATTGTGCGCGAAATGCGTCGCCGGGGCAAGGTATGGATTCGGATTTTCCCGGACAAACCCTACACCCGCAAACCCCCTGAGACCCGCATGGGTAAAGGAAAGGGCAATGTGGAGTACTGGGTTGCGGTGGTCAAACCGGGCCGGATCATGTTTGAGGTGGGCGGCCTGCCAGAAGAAGTTGCCAAAGCCGCACTTCATCAGGCTTCCTACAAGTTCTCCATTAAGACCAAAGTAATTATGCGTGAAGAATTGGCAGGAGAACAGGTATGAAACCGAAAGAGATTCGATTACTGACGACGGAGGAAATTCGGGCGAAGTTAAATGATGCCCGGCAGGAATATATGAACCTGCGTTTCCAGGCGGTCACCGGTCAACTGACCGATACCAGCCGTTTGAAACAGAGTCGCCGTCTGATAGCGCGCTTTTTGACCGTATTGCGCGAGCGGGAATTACAGGGTGAGGAAGGTGCAGAATGAATACACGTCGACGCATGACCGGTGTTGTCACCAGTAATAAGATGACCAAGACGGTGGTGGTTGAGATTACCCGCACCTACCAGCACCCCCTGTACAAGAAGGTTGTGCACAGCTCGAAGAAGGTTCATGCCCATGATGAGCTGGGGTGCGCCGTCGGCGACGAAGTAGAAATTGTTGAAAGCCGCCCGCTTTCGGCTCTGAAGCGCTGGGTTGTCCAGAGGATTGTCCGGCGCGCGAGTGGCGGAAGCAGCGAAGAGCAGGTAGGAGCGTAAGCGATGATCCAGCAAGAGACGCGTTTAAAAGTTGCAGACAACACAGGCGCACGAGAGCTGCTGGTGATCCACATCATGGGTGGTTCGACCCGCAAGTACGGATATGTGGGCGACATTGTGGTGTGCACGGTCAAATCGGCTGCTCCTCAGGGCGCGGTGAAGAAGAGTGAAATCGTCAAAGCGGTGATCGTCCGCTGTGCCAAGGAATGGCGGCGGGAGGACGGTTCGAGCATCCGGTTTGACGACAACGCAGCGGTGATTCTGGACTCTTCCGGCCAAAATCCGCGCGGGACGCGTATTTTTGGCCCGGTGGCTCGTGAATTACGCGAGAAGGGTTTCATGAAGATCGTCTCGCTTGCCCCGGAAGTCCTCTAGGAATGGTGAGGAGCGAACTATGAAGGTGAAAATTCGCAAGGGCGATACCGTTGAAGTTATTAGCGGTCGTTCTGAAGATAAAGGGAAGCGCGGTGAGGTGATCCGGGTCATTCCAGACGAGAACCGGGTGGTGGTGCAGGGTGTGAACATGCGCACCAAACATCAGCGCCAGGTGCAATCGCAGGGTCGCACGTTGAATCCGGGTCTCGTGCGCTTCGAAGCGCCGATCCATATTTCCAACGTTATGTTGGTGTGCCCGAAGTGTGGCAAAGCCACACGAGTCGGAATCAACCGCCAGGATGGAAAGGCATTCCGCATTTGTAAGAAATGCCAGGCGAGCATCGACGAGTAGGGCCGTTGGGAGTGACAGAATGAACAAATTGAAAGAGCGTTATCAAACCGAGATTGTGCCTGCCTTGATGAAACAGTTAAACCTGGATAACGTCATGCAGGTGCCACGGATTGAAAAGATCGTCCTGAATATTGGATTAGGCGAGGCCCTGGATAACCCGAAAGCGCTGGAGGCTGCCAGTGCTGACCTGGCTACGATCACCGGGCAAAAACCGGTCATCACCAAGGCCCGGGTGAGCATTGCGGCGTTCAAACTGCGCGAGGGACGGTCGATTGGTGCCAAGGTGACGCTGCGGCGAGACCGCATGTGGAGTTTCCTGGACCGCCTGATCAATGTGGTATTACCGCGCGTACGTGACTTTCGCGGGGTTTCTCGCGACGCGTTCGATGGGCGGGGTAATTACACCCTGGGACTGCGCGAACAGTTGATCTTCCCCGAAATCGAGTACGACAAAATCGACAAGATTCGCGGGATGGAGATCACCATTGTAACCACTGCGAAATCCGATGATCATGCGGCAGCCCTGCTGGAAATGCTCGGTATGCCATTCAGAAAGGGATAATATGGCGAAGAAGTGCATGATGTATCGTGAAATGCGGCGAAAGTACCCCATTCAGGTGCGTAATCGCTGCCAGCGGTGCGGCCGCCCGCGTGGGTATATTCGCAAATTCGGCCTGTGCCGCATTTGTTTCCGTGAGCTGGCGCTGCAGGGCAAAATTCCCGGCGTGGTCAAGTCTTCCTGGTAGCCGGTGTGGAGGTATCGATGAGTGTGAATGATCCTATTGCCGACATGCTGACTCGGATACGTAATGGCCTGATGGCCGGCCACAGCCTGGTGGCGATGCCCAATTCCAAGATTAAGGTAGAAATTGCCCGGATCCTGAAGGAAGAGGGTTACATCGAAGGTTTCGAGGTTGTGGAGGGCGAAGTACCGAGCCAGAAAATCCTGCGGCTGAAGTTGAAATATGTAGGTGAACGTCGTCAGCGGCAGCCGGTAATCACCGGTCTGCAGCGGGTGAGCCGCCCCGGGCGCCGGGTCTATACCCATAAACGGGATATTCCCTGGGTGCTTTCCGGGATGGGCATTGCCATCCTGTCTACCCCGAAAGGGGTGATGACCGGGCAGCGCGCGCGCCAGCTTGGGGTTGGCGGCGAGATTCTCTGCAAGGTCTGGTAGGAGGGTGCCATGTCTCGTATTGGACGTTTACCAATCCCTGTTCCTCAGGGGGTTCAGGTTGAAATTGATGGCCTGAACGTGAAAGTCAAAGGCCCCAAGGGCACCCTGGAGCGCACCTTCGCGCCGGGGGTTCAGGTGAGCCTGGAAGGGAACCAGATTGTGGTCACCCGCGAATCGGATGCGCCGATGATGCGCGCTTTGCATGGAACCACACGTGCGTTGATCAACAACATGGTTAACGGTGTTCACACCGGCTTCACCAAGGTGCTGGAGATCGATGGCGTGGGTTACCGCGCCTCTATGGATGGGAAAACTCTGGTCTTGAACCTGGGTTTCTCACACCCGGTACGGGTTGAACCGGTGGATGGGGTGACGTTTGATGTTGATGAACGAACCCGCCAGATCAAGGTGATGGGTTCGAACCCCGAAGTGATTGGTCAGGTAGCGGCAGATATCCGCAAGATTCGCCCGCCGGAGCCATACAAGGGGAAGGGTATTCATTACCTGGGTGAGACCATTCGCCGCAAAGCCGGGAAATCTGGCAAGGGCGGCAAAGGCAAGAAGTAGGTGAACTATGACAAAACGATCACGAGCTGAATCTCGCCTGCGCCGGCATCGCCGGGTACGCTTGAAGATCAGTGGAACGCCGGAGCGACCGCGACTGAACGTCTTCCGCAGCCTGCAGGAAATTTATGCCCAGGTGATTGACGATCAGGCTGGGGTGACGCTGGCCGCCGCTTCGAGCATTGACCACGCTTTACGCGGTCAACTGAATGGTTTGACCAAAACTGAACAGGCCAAAGCTGTAGGCAAACTGGTGGCGGAACGCGCCAGAGAAAAGGGGATCACACAGGTGGTCTTCGATCGTGGCGGGTATCGTTACATGGGGCGGGTGAAAGCCCTGGCCGATGCCGCGCGCGAAGCTGGCCTGGAATTCTAATGAGAGTAAAAAGGGCCTGAACCAATGGAAATGACCGAATATCAAAGCCTGGAACAGCAATACGACGAACGGGTGATTGAAATTGCACGCGTTGCCAAGGTGGTCAAAGGTGGAAGGCGCTTCCAGTTCCGTGTGACCGTCGTGGCGGGTGATAACAAGGGACGGGTAGGCCTGGGTGTTGGCAAGGCCAACGCCGTGCCTGACGCCATGCGCAAAGCCACCGAACGTGCGCATAAGAATATGCACCGGGTGGGGATGATTGGAACGACCATCGCCCATGAGGTGATCGGTAAGACGGGTGGCGCGAAAGTGCTCCTCAAACCGGCCTCACCTGGAACGGGTGTTATCGCTGCTGGTGGTGTACGCGCCGTGCTGGAAGCGGCGGGAATCCGCGATATTTTGACCAAGTCGATGGGCAGCGCCAACGTGCTGAACGTCGTTCAGGCCACCTTCTCGGCGCTCGAGCAGCTCAAGTTCCCCGAAGAAGAAGCTGCCCGACGCGGGAAGCTGGTGAGCGAAGTGATGCCTTTCTGGGAGCGGAGGAAGAATGTCTGAGACGACCGAACCCAAGAAATTAAAAGTGACGCTGGTAAAAAGCGCGATTGGTTACTCCGAACGGCATAAAGCGACAGTGCGTGCGTTGGGCCTGCGCAAACTGCATCAGACGGTGGTGCTGCCCGATACGCCCTCGATTCGCGGCATGCTTTACAAGGTCAACCATCTCGTGAAAATTGAGGAAGAGAAATGAAACTTCACGATTTAGTACCCAATGAAGGCGCGAATAAGAAACGCAAGCGCAGAGGCATTGGTATCTCGGCGGGGCAGGGTAAGACCGCCGGGCGCGGGACGAAAGGTGAAGGCGCTCGCTCGGGTCAGGGCGGTCACCTGTACCGCCAGGGCGGCAACCTGCCTTTCTATCGCCGCCTGCCCTTCATGCGTGGTGAGGGTTTCACACCGCCCAACCGGGTAGAGTTCAACGAGGTCAACCTCGAACAGCTTGAGCGTTTCCCGGCAGGCACCGAAGTGACCCCGGAACTGCTGGCGCAGGCAGGGATGCTTCACAAGGTGAAAAACCCGGTGGTGATTCTGGGCAACGGCGAGCTGAACGTTCCGTTGACCGTCAAGGTGCATCGCATTTCTAAAGGCGCCAAAGCAAAGATTGAAGCTGCTGGCGGTAAAGTGGAGTTGATCGCCTGAGAGGGTTCTGAGGCGGTCGGCCAATACAGGAGACTCACTTATGAAACGGTCTGCTTGGCGCTATCTGTGGAAATCAGAAGACATCCGCAAGAAGCTGCTGATTACGCTGCTGATGCTGGTGTTGTACCGCCTGGCCGCCAACATCCCTGTGCCGGGTATCGATCGCGCAGTGCTCGGTCAATTGACGCGGAGTACGAACCCGGCACAGACACTCTTCAACATGCTCGATCTGCTCTCCGGCGGGACGATGTCTAACTTCTCGATCCTGGCGATGGGGGTGTATCCCTACATTACCGCTCAGATCATCATTCAATTGCTCATCCCCATTATCCCTTCTCTGGAGCGCCGCATTAAGGATAACCCGCGGGAAGGTCAAATTCTGATGGAGCGGTGGACCATGCTCCTGACCATCCCCATGGCGGCCCTTTCTGCGATCGGGCAGATCAACATCTTCGCCTCTCTGGCCGGAAGCCCGGTGATTAAAAATTATGGTTTTACCGGGGCCAACCTGTTGCCGACGCTGACTACCATCATTACCATGATGGCCGGGACGATGTTCGGCATCTGGCTGGGACAATTGATCTCGGAATATGGCATTCCCAAACAGGGGCTGTCGCTCATTATTTTCTCCGGGATCGTGGCGCGTATTCCATTCAACCTGGCTTCCCTTTTGAGCGATAAGGTAAACGGCTGGTGGATGCTGCTGGTGGTGCTGCTGTTGTTGGTGTTGATTATTTTCGCCATCGTCTATGTGCAGCAGGGACGGCGAAATGTGCCGGTGTTTTTCCCGGGTCGGCGGGTGGGCAACCGCATGTCGATGCCGGTGCACAGCAATCTGCCTCTCATGGTCAATATGGCCGGGATGATCCCCATCATTTTCGCGCAGGCCATTCTTACCTTCCCATCCATCGCGGCGAGTTACTTCCTTCAGTCCAAGACGCCCTGGGTTGCCAGCCTGGCGCAGGGGATTTACCAGACCTTTAACGGTCAGAGCGGAGTGTATGCCCTGCTGTATTTCCTGATGGTGGTGGCATTTACTTTCTTCTATACCGATGTGCTCTTTCAGCAACAGAACTACGGTGAGAACCTCAAGCGCCAGGGAGCGCAGATTCCCGGGGTTGTGCGGGGTGCACCCACGCAGAAATATCTTAACCGGGTACAACAGCGCATTACCCTGCCAGGGTCGCTCTTCTTGGGTTTTGTGGCTGTGTTGCCCTATCTGTTGCACCCGATCTTCCCTGCGGGTTCGCGCTCGGGGCTGGTGTTAATCTCTGCGGCGGGGTTGCTCATTGTGGTCGGTGTGGTGAGAGATACATTCACGGTCATTGAGACGGAGTTGAAACTCCACGGTTACCAGGAAAGCCTGATTAAAGGATAGACGACCATGGCTATGTACATCGTACTCTTAGGTCCTCCCGGTGCAGGAAAAGGCACTCAGGCTCAAATTATCGCCAGAGAATTCGGGCTGACGCACGTCTCGTCGGGAGATCTGTTCCGGGAAAATTTGAAGAATCAGACAGAACTTGGCAAGCTTGCCCAGGGATACATGAACCGCGGTGAACTTGTCCCCGATGATGTGACCATTGCAATGGTCAAAGAACGGATCAGCCGCTCCGATTGCGCCAATGGAGCCTTACTGGACGGCTTCCCGCGTACTCCAGCCCAGGCAGATGCTCTGGCGGGCATGCTGGCCGAGCTGGGTGGAAAGGTACACTGTGTACCTTACATTTCGGTGCCCGCCGAAGTGCTCATTGAACGACTGGGCGGCCGGTGGACGTGCCCCCAGTGTGGGCGGGTTTATCACGAAAAATACAATCCTCCCAGGACAACCGGAGTATGTGACGACGACGGTGCGACGCTGATTCAGCGCGATGACGATAAGGCTGAAACGGTTGAACGGCGCATTCGGGTTTACATGGAACAGACCATGCCGTTGATTGAATATTACCGCCGGCAGGGGCTGCTGGTTGAAGTGGATGGCACGAAGAGTATTGAAGAAGTCTCTCGTGACATTCTGGCGGCGATTCGGAAGGGGTAGTCCAGCTTATGGCATGGGATCGGCAGGTCACCATTAAAACCTCGCATGAACTCGAAATCATGCGACAGGCCGGGCGGATCAATGCTGAAGCTCTGGCGGCGGCCAGGGCGGCTATTCGACCGGGGGCTACCACTGCCGACGTAAACGCAGCCGCTGAAGATGTCTTACGCAAGTACGGTGTCTATTCACCGTTCAAGAATTATCCGGGACCCTATCCCTACCCGGCGAGTACCTGTGTCAGTGTCAACGAAGAACTGGTGCATGGCATTCCCAGCAAGTCGCGCCGGTTGAAAGTGGGAGATATCGTCTCGGTAGACTGTGGCACGGTATACGACGGGTTTGTGGCCGATTCGGCCTTCACCGCCGGGGTAGGCGAGCTCTCAGAGACGGCTCAGAAGTTGCTTGAGGTGACCGAAGGGGCGTTGAAGGCAGGCATTAGCCAGATGAAGGCCGGAAACCGGATTGGGGATGTATCGTTTGCCATCCAGCAATTTGTGGAGAGTCGGGGTTTTCATGTCACACGGGAGTACACCGGTCACGGTGTGGGCCGGAGAATGCATGAAGGCCCTCAGGTGCCCAATTACGGAACTCCGGGGCGCGGAATGATCCTTCGTTCGGGGATGACGATTGCGCTGGAGCCGATGGTGCTGGTTGGTACCTGGCAGACGCGGGTTTTGCCTGATGAATGGACAGTGGCCTCGGCAGATGGCTCGCTCACGGCGCACTTTGAGCATACAGTGGCCGTGACGGAAAATGGCCCGGTTATCTTGACTCTTCTCGATGGAGAGCAAGGTGGTACTTAAGGAAAATGGAGAAAGGCCTCTGGACGAAAGGCCGAACAGCAGGTATAATTGCAACTTTGGCTTGTGAAGTGTAAAACGAAGGAGTATAGGCATCATGAGAGTTTCACCATCCATCAAGAAACGATGCGCCAGATGCAAAATCGTGAAGCGCAGCGGGCGCCTGTATGTCATTTGCGATAACCCAAAGCACAAACAGCGACAGGGGTAGGAAACCATGGCTCGTATTGAAGGTGTTGATCTTCCGCGCAATAAGCGGGTTGAGGTAGGTCTGACCTACATTTATGGGATTGGCCCGACGCGTGCTCGCGAAATTCTGGCGGCTACCAACGTCAATCCGGATGTTCGCGTGCGCGACCTGACGGAGAATGAAATTAACGCGATGCGTGATTTCATTGCCCGCAGTTATAAAGTAGAGGGCGACCTGCGCCGCGAGGTGCAGATGAATATCAAACGGCTGGTTGAAATTGGGTGCTACCGTGGCTTACGGCACCGCCGCAACCTGCCCGTGCACGGGCAACGCACCCGCACGAATGCCCGCACTCGCAAAGGCCCGAAGAAGACGGTTGCCGGGCGTGGCCGCCGCCGAGGCGCCAAGAAGTAATTCTGGCCGGGCAGGGCAGGAGATGGGACCCTTCCTCTCCCCGCGGCAGCCTGCCCTGTACCTGGTTGGAGTTGCTTAATTTAGAAACCTGGATGTAACGTAAACAGGAAAGGAATTATGGCACAAAACGTACGTTCAACGCGACGCGCATCTTCTGCCAAGAGAGTCAAGCGAACACTGACTTCCGGGCAGATCCATATTTTTGCGTCCTTCAACAATACCATTGTGACCGTCACCGACCAGCAGGGGAATGCCGTCTGCTGGGGTAGCTCCGGTTCGGCTGGCTTCAAGGGTTCACGCAAGAGCACGCCTTTTGCCGCCCGCCTGGCCACGGAGCAGGCTGTGAAAACGGCCATGTCGATGGGGTTGCAGGAAGCCGATTTGATTGTCAAAGGGCCTGGCCCGGGACGTGAGTCGGCGATTCGCGCCGTTCAGTCACTCGGTGTTCGAGTGCGTTCTATTGCAGATGTGACGCCGGTTCCCCATAATGGTTGCCGGCCGCCCAAGAAACGCCGCGTGTAAGGGAGAGGGATCGTATGGGTAGATATATTGGTCCGGTCTGTAAATTGTGCCGGCGTGAAGGTGAAAAATTGTTCCTCAAGGGCGAGCGTTGCTACAGCCCGAAGTGCTCTTTTGAAAAGCGGGGTTTTGCCCCCGGTCAGCATGGCCGCACCCGGCAGGGCCGCGCGGAACGCGAATCGGACTATGCTCGCCAGCTGCGGGCAAAACAACGCGCCCGGCGGGTGTATGGCATTTTCGAGCGTCAGTTCCGGCGCTATTTTGGTGTTGCTCTGCAGAAAAAGGGCCTTACCGGTTTGAACTTGCTTCAAACTCTGGAAATGCGGTTAGATAATGTAGTTTACCGTCTGGGATATGCTGCCAACCGTTCTCAGGCTCGTCAGCTGGTCAATCATGGGCATATTCTGGTGAACAATCACCGGGCGGATATTCCCTCGATGCTGCTTCGGCCAGGAGATGTGGTGACCGTTTCTGAGAATGCGCGCCGCAAAACCTACTGGAAAGAACTCGTCGATGTGGCGGATAAACGCATCTGCCCGTTATGGCTTGATCGGGATGTCAAGAACCTTTCCGGGCGGGTGTTGCGCGTCCCGGAGCGGGCAGAAATTGACGGTAACTTGAATGAGCAATTAATCGTCGAGTACTACTCGCGCTAAGACACCAACATATCCGGGCCTGTAAGGGGCCGGGAAGGGGTGAATTGTGGCTGCTCTAAGTAATATGGTAACGCCGAAAGTCGAGCGCGACGCCGAAGCTCGGAACTACGCCAAGTTTGTAATCGGGCCTCTGGAAAGTGGCTATGGCGTAACGTTGGGTAATTCTCTGCGGCGTGTGCTGCTATCCTCCCTGGATGGTGCGGCGGTGACATCCATCCGTATTTCGGATGTGCTGCATGAATTCAGCGATATTCCGGGTGTACGCGAGGATGTGATTCAGGTGATGTTGCAGATTAAACAACTGCGCCTGATCCTGCATGATGTGGAAACCTCTCACCTGCATCTGGATGTGCGCGGTGAAGGGGTGGTGACCGCCGCAGATATTCAAACGCCCGCCGAGGTGGAAATTGTCAACCCGGATCTGTATCTGTTCACGGTGGATGACCCGAACACTCGTCTGGAGATTGACCTGATGGTCAGCCGCGGGCGGGGCTACTCCCCGGCATCAGAACGAAGCGGCAGGCTTCCGATTGGCGAGCTCCCGGTGGACGCCATCTTCAGTCCCATTCAAAGGGTGAACTGGAGTGTGGCTGCAGCGCGGGTTGGGCAAAGCACCAACTACGACCGGTTGATTTTGGAGATCTGGACGGATGGCACGATCACACCAGAGCGAGCTTTGAGCACTGCCTCGAAAGTGATGATCGATCACCTGCGCTACATCGCCGGTGTCAGCGAGGAATCGTTGATGCTTGGGGTGGAGAAGGAAGTGGTCGGTAGCCGGCTGACCAGCGAAGCGGCAGAAACGCCGATTGAGAACCTTGACCTTTCGGTGCGGGTCTTCAACTCGCTCAAGCGGACAGGGATCACCACCGTGGGAGATGTTCTCGAACTGCTGGAAAAAGGCGATGAGGCGGTCATGTCCATTCGGAATTTTGGCGAAAAGAGTCTGGACGAATTACGCCAGAAAATGCAGGAGAAAGGCTTCCTGCGCGATGACAAGACAGTGGAGTGATGAACTATGCGACACGGTGTAGCAGGTTATAAACTGGGACGAAGTGCAGGGCAGCGGAATGCACTGCGCCGCACCATGATCAACCAGTTATTCATGCACGAACGAATCAAAACAACCCGTGCCAAGGCGCTGGCGATCCGCGGGGATGCCGAAAAATTAATTACCCTGGCGCGCAATAGCGCCAAGGGCAGTGACATTGACAAGGTCAATGCACGCCGCCTGGCTGCCGCGCGATTGGGCAATCCTGAAATGGTGCGGAAACTTTTCGATGACATCGCCCCGCGCTATGAGAACCGCAACGGTGGATATACCCGTATGCTGAAGCTGGCGCCTCGTCTGGGCGATGCCGCCGAAATGGTTCTGCTGGAGCTGGTTGAAGGATAGTTGGGATGAGTCGCCGGTGATGAACCGGAGTGACATGGCACGTTACAAACTGATTCTTGCTTACGACGGCACGCATTTTCGGGGATTCCAGCGGCAGAAAACAGGCCGAACTGTGCAGGGAGAGCTGGAAAAAGCCCTGCGAAAGCTTGGCTGGAAGGGCACTTCCATCCTTTCGGCGGGGCGAACCGATACCGGGGTTCACGCCAGTGGTCAGGTGGCAACGGTTGACCTGGACTGGATACACGGATGCGAGGCGCTTCATCGGGCCCTGAACGACCAGTTACCTGATGACCTGGCAGTGGTGGCGGTGGAGTCCGTCTCTGACGGTTTTCATCCTCGATTCGACGCGGTGGAGCGGAGTTATCGGTATCGCATGTATATTTCGCAACATCGCGACCCTTTACGGGAAAGGTATGCATGGCGGGTTTGGCCACCGGTGAATGTGCCTGCGATGGAAAAGGCCGCGGAGCTCGTCCGGGGAAGCCATGATTTTTCGGCATTTGGAACCTCTCCAGTAAGTGGCGGAACCACGCTACGGACGGTTTCGCTGGCGAAATGGACACAGATCGGTGATGAGCTGGTTTTTGAGGTGACGGCCAATGCGTTTCTGTACCACATGGTACGCCGACTGGTGTTCACGATGGTGCTGGTCGGGCAGAACCGGTTGAGCCTTGAGGATTTCAGAGCTGGTGTACAGGATGCTCAACCTTTACCGCCCGGCCTGGCACCGCCGCAGGGACTGGTTCTTCTGGGAGTGCATTATGCCGAAGAAAAGCAAGAAGCAGGATCGTAATTCGAGACCCTGGATAAGGTGAGAAAATGGGAATGGACAAAACATACGTCCTTAAAGGAAAACAAGAATCCGGGTGGATACTGGTAGATGCGAGCAATCAGGGGCTGGGGCGCTTGGCGACGCAGATCAGCCGGTATCTCCTGGGAAAACACAAGCCGACCTTCACGCCTGGCGTGGAAATGGGCGACTACGTGGTGGTGGTCAATGCCAGTAATTTGCGCCTGACGAATGAACGGATGCTCACGAAATTCTATTACCGCCATTCCAATTATCCTGGTGGCCTGAAGACCGTGAGCCTGCGCGATCAGATGCAAAAACACCCCGACCGGGTGATTCGCGCCGCTGTGTGGGGGATGCTCCCTCACAACAAGCTCGGTCGCCGATTGATCAAGAAACTCAAGATTTACGCCGGGAGTGAACACCCGCACGAAGCGCAGAAACCTGTCCCGGCAGCGTAAAGGAGCAAAAGAAAGATGTCTGTCCAGTATTTCGAGGGTGTTGGAAGACGGAAAGAAGCGACGGCCCGCGTTCGCCTGATGCGAGGAAGCGGCAGGTTTATCGTCAATGAAAAAGCCGCCGAGCAGTATTTTACCCGCCTGGGAGATATTGAGGCCATCCTTGCACCGCTTGAGGCTTCAGGCCATGATCGCTCTCAGTTCGATATTACCGTCATCGTCAGGGGTGGTGGTGTGACGGGCCAGACTGACGCGGTCAAACTTGGGATGGCGCGGGCGCTGGTAAAAATGAACAATGAGCTGATTCCGGTGATGCGGAAGGGTGGTTTCCTGACGCGAGACGCCCGCGTGAAGGAACGCAAGAAACCTGGTCTGAAACGCGCTCGCAAGGCACCCACATACACCAAACGCTAAAGGTTTCATTTCCGGGTGGTCTTTTCCCATGCTTTCAAGGGGAAAGGATCACTATGCGGGGATGGATTCTAGAAGAGCTGCCTGCAAGATGCAGGGGCAGCTCTTTTGCGTTAATGGGTAAAAGTTAGCAATATGGGGAGGAACTACCAGCTTGTTGAGGCTCTTTGATTAAAAGAAACTGCTGGCTGATCAATCGGTGAGGTGATTCAGACGCTGCCAGGGTTTAGCTTCCGGGTCGTTCTGGCTGGCTCCACGGCGCAGGCGATCGGCCACCCGGGTGAGGCGGTTGCGGGCTTCGGAAGCAAGTTCACCTAATACGGGGTCTTCACTGCTCCCACACCCAAGCATTTGATCGGGATCGGCAATACGGACGAGGATGTGATCCTCGCCCATGGCTTCTACCGAAACATTGCAGGGGAGCATTAACCCCATGCGGGGGTCGTGTTCGAGCACACGATGAGCAATGGGAGGGTTACATGCCCCCAGAATGACATAGGGACGAAAGTCAATGTTCAACTTCTGACGCATGGTTTTTTGAACATCAATGCGGGTAACCACCCCGAACCCTTCGGCGTTCAATGCCGCTTCAACCACTTCCAGGGCCTGCTTGAATGGCATCGAAAGGGTAATTTCAAATGGATCCACAGGAATCAACCCTGACCTTTCTTTCTGGTAAAATCACTCTCAATTGTACCGCACTCTCCTGCCGGTGTGTACACACCGGGTTTATGATTGAGGTGGAATGTGAGTAATGACAGACCTGCCGGAATTGTCTTGTTGGGGCTGGGGCCAGGCGACCCAGCATTGTTAACGCTTCAGGCATGGAAGCACCTGGAACAGACGAATGAGGTTTACCTGCGAACACGACACCATCCAGTGGTTATGGGAATGCCGGAAGGACTGATTGTGCATTCCTTTGATGAGCTGTATGAGCGTGGGGAGTCCTTTGAGGAAGTTTATGAGTCGATTATTCAAAAGGTGCTCGAACTGGGGCAAAGGCCGGAGGGGGTGACCTATGCTGTGCCCGGGCATCCTTTTATCGCCGAGGCTACCGCACCTGAAATTGCACGTCGTGCCAGAGCCATGGGTATTCCTGTGCGGGTGATTGAGGGAATCAGTTTTATAGAACCCGTCTGCACTGCTCTTGGGATGGATCCGTTCCCGACCATGATTCTGACGGATGCTCTGGAGTTAGGGGGGCGCCACGTGCCTCACTTTCCGCCAGACCAGCCTGTGCTGGTTGCCCAGATTTATTCACGGCAGGTAGCTTCAGAGGTGAAGCTTACCCTCAACGCTATCTATCCGGATGAACATCGGGTGCGCCTGGTTCACGGAGCGGGCACTCCTGCCGAACAGGTGGAGGAGCTGGCGCTTTATGAAATTGATCGCAGTGAGCATATCGGCCTTTTGACGGCTCTCTACGTTCCGCCCCTGGGTCAGAATCTCTCGCTGGAGGGATTTCAAGAGGTGGTGGCTCACCTTCGGGCGCCTGATGGATGCCCCTGGGATAAAGAACAAACCATGGAAAGCCTTGGCCCAATGCTCCTGGAAGAGACTTATGAGGTGCTGGAGGCGCTGGATGGACAGGACTTCGCCGGTGTGCGCGAAGAGTTGGGCGATGTTTTATTGCTGGTGACCATGCTGGCGCAAATTGGTTCGGAAGAAGGGCTGTTCAGCATGCCTGAAGTCATCCACGGGATTCATTCGAAGATTGTACGACGCCACCCGCATGTGTTTGGCGATGTTCAGGTAGACGATGCCGCTGGGGTGCTGAGAAACTGGGAGAAGTTGAAAGAAGAAGAACGCCATGAAAATGGAGATCAGGCCCAGAAAGGGATTCTGGATGGAATTTCGCGCGCTTTACCGGCACTTACCCGGGCGCAGGAATTTCAAAGCCGGGCGGCTCATGTGGGGTTCGACTGGCCGCATCTGGAAGGGGTGAAGGAAAAAGTTCTGGAAGAATGGGCTGAGGTATCTGAGGCTGCGACTCCGGAGGAGAAAGAAAAGGAACTCGGCGACTTGCTTTTTGCCATCGTGAACCTGGTTCGCTGGTATCATCTGGATGCAGAGACAGTTTTACGCAAGGCTAATCAGAGGTTTTATCAGCGTTTTCGTCACATTGAACAGCGGGCGCGCGAGCAAAATCGCTCGCTGGGTGATCTTTCGATGGAAGAAATGGAGGCATACTGGCAGGAGGCCAAGCGTCTGTATTCAACGGGCGGTGGTTGATTTTTGACGAACTGCATTGCGAAACAACCCGGTGAAAAGCCGGGTTGTTTTAATTTAATTTCCAGGTTAATAAAAAATATTAAAATATCTATTGACAATTATTTAGTTTATGCTATGATAGATTAAGAATATGAAAGGAGTAAATCCAATGACATCAGCGGAGATGCATTTTCCGGTTCAGGAAGGTTCGAAACTTGTTCTTCGTGTGGCAGGAGATCTTTATCTGCTGGGAGGAGAAAGCTCAGACCTGGTTGTGGAGGGGGTTGACGCGCGCCACGTTCATGTTCAGCAGGAGGGGAATGTATGCACCCTTATCACGGATACGGATTGCAGGGTGACGGTACCCTGGAACGCAGGCGTGAGGGTAGAGCGCATTGGTGGAGATGGGATCATCGCTGGCCTGGCAGGCCCCGCTGAAGTGAGCCATGTGGGTGGCGACCTGGCCTTGAGACAGGTTGAAAAGGCAGATATTGCCCATGTGGGTGGAGATTTGTTCCTGGCAGAGGTGGGAGAAGCGGTTGCGGTTCGCCGGGTTGGCGGCGATTTGAAGGGCGAAGTGAGCGGCAACCTCTCGGTGGAAATGGTGGGCGGTGATTGTGTGGTGTGTGTTTCGGGAGGAGTGCGGTTGCGCGGCGGTGGGGATATTGACCTTGGTCTGAAGGGTGCGTCTACCGAAGAAGTGGTGGTGAAATCGGGGGGAGATATTGTGTTGTATCTGCCGACAGATTTTTCAGGGCGGCTTGATCTCACCAGCGGTGGAAGAGATATTGTGGTGGATGTGCAAAATCAACACCGCTCGATGGAGCAGGAAAACGCTATCCTCACGCTGGGAAAGGGTGAACGCCTGGTGCGCCTGAAAGCCGGTGGAGATATTCGTGTGGTGGATGAGCCCATGCCCTCTCTGGAGCTGGATGATCTTCTGGATCGGATGGAACAGGAGTGGAAAACGGCAAAACCTTCAGGTGGGGAAGACGGCTCGTGGGAAGATTTCGCCGAGCGCATTCAGCGCCGGGCAGAAGAAGCTGCCCGGCGGGCGGAAGAGCGGGTTCGGGCCGCTATGGAGCGCATGGAACGGCGTGGCTGGCACCGCGAACACCCGGCCGGGATGTGGGGTGCCCGGGTTGAGGGCTGGGAGGGAGAGAAACGTCCTCCCGAACCTGCTCAGCCTCCTTCGCCCCATGCCCCGGTTGATGCCAGCCAGGCAGCTCCGACGACCGATGTCAGACCTGGCCAGGGAACCTCAGGGGTCTCCAATGAAGAGCGCATGCTGGTGTTGAAAATGTTACAGGAACATAAAATAACCGTAGAAGAAGCTGAAGAGTTACTGGCAGCGCTGGAAGGTCAGATCGATTGAGCTTCAAATTGGTGCAGGGCGACACCTCCTCTGTCTGAGCTGGCAGAGGAGGTATTTTGTATAATCAAGATATGTTGAGAGGATGGGCCAGGTTGCCAGTGGTTCTGGCATTTCTTTGTGGAATCATTCTGGGGGTAATGGGTTTTCCGCCGCAACAACAAAGAGCCGAATTCCCGCTTCGGATTGATGACGAAAGGGTAACTTTAAACCGGGTGGGGGTGCTTATCCTGCCAGCGTACGTCTGGCTGGGGGATGATGCAGACATCCGTTTTATGATTGAGCGCGGAGGGGAAGGGGATTCGTTCGAAGGATGGATTGTTTCGGCCCGGCTGGAAAACTTAAGCACACCGGAAGCCAGGGAAGAATTTCGCGAACCGTTAGTTGCGGGGCAACCGGTTTCTCTACGCTGGACAGAGGAAGTGAAAGATCGTAGCACCTGGCAGGCACGTCTCCGCCTGGAAGTGATCCCGGTAGATCAAACGGGTAAGCAGGGCGAGGGATACGTTCTCCTCATCCGCAGGATTCAGCTGCCGGTACGTTCGTGGTTGGGTTTACCGGCAAGCTGGTGGCGGGGCGGGGCAGGGATTGGACTGGGAATTTGCCTCATCGGGTGGATCTGGGCTGTTCGCCGTAAAGGCTCGCACCAAAGTATGTTACAATAACAACGATCAGACTGCTCTCAAAATTTACCTTTTTACTGATATTACCAAGCATGATCTGGCACACTCTGCGCAATCGAGATCACATCCTGCCCTCAAGGAGTCATTATGCTGAGTGAATGGTTGTATGTGGGGGTGTTTTTTCTGATCGCAATGTTCCTGCCAGCCGCCGCCATCTTCATCGCCGGTATTCTGGCACCCAAAAAACCCAATCCCATTAAAAGTTCCACCTACGAATGCGGGATCGAGACCGTAGGCCCCGCCTGGATTCAATTCAAGGCGCAGTATTACATCTACACCCTCGTTTTCCTGGTATTCGATGTGGAAGTGGTGTTGCTCTTCCCGTGGGCGGTAGCTTATCACCAGCTACCGCTCTTCGCCGTGGTTGAGGGGGTAATTTTCATTTTGATCTTGCTGGGCGGCCTTTTGTATGCCTGGCGCAAGAGAGCCCTGGAATGGCTGTGAGGAGGATTCGGTGACACCCTGGTATCAAGATCCGGTTCAGTTCATTGCTGAATGGCTGCGTGGTGTGTTGCTGGGCTGGGGGATGCCTCCCAGCGGGGTAGAACTGGTGTTGACGGTACTCGGAGCAGGCACCATTGCCCTTCTAGCCATGCTCTGGGTGGTCTTTCTGATCTGGTATGAACGAAAGCTGATCGGGCGCATCCAGGATCGCTTCGGCCCGAACCGTGTGGGCCCGTGGGGAATTTTCCAACCCATTGCGGATATGTTGAAGATCTTTACCAAGGAATATATCACTCCTGAAGGGGTAGATCGTGTTCCCTACAATCTGGCACCTATCCTCGCGGTGGCTTCGGTGCTGCTGATCTGGGCAGTTATTCCTTTCACCATGACCGTGATGGGGGTTAATCTCAATGTGGGAATAGTGTATATCATCGCCAGCGGTGGCCTGGGTGTGCTGGGGATTATCCTCGCGGGATGGAGTTCGAATAATAAATATGCGCTCCTTGGCGGGTTTCGCGCTGTAGCTCAGCTGGTTTCTTATGAAGTACCCATGGTGGTTTCCTTGCTCATTCCGGTGATCCTGGCTGGTTCGCTGGGTGTGAACGACATCGTCATGGCCCAACGCATCCCTTACCTGTTATCAGCGCCCGTAGCGGCGTTGATTTTTTTCATCACTTCCATGGCTGAAACCGGGCGGTCTCCATTCGACCTGACCGAAGCTGAATCGGAGATCGTTGCGGGGTTTAACATTGAGTATTCCGGGCTTAAGTTCGGGATGTTCTATGTGGCCGAATTTCTCCATGCGTTTACGGTATCCCTTCTCTTTGCTACCCTGTTCCTGGGGGGGTGGCGTGGACCGCTGGCTGAACAGGTGCCTCTCCTCGGGTTTGTGTATCTGGTGGTGAAAACCTTTGTGGTGTATTTCGTTGTGATTCTCTTCCGGGGTTCTCTGCCCCGCTTCAGAATTGATCAGATGATGGATTTGAACTGGAAGCTGCTTACTCCGTTAGCGCTTGTGTCTCTGGTTGTGTCTGCACTGGTGGCCAAGCCACTTGAAGAGATGCCGTTAGCACAGACTCTCGCATTGCTGGTGTCTAATGGAATCGTGCTTATTCTCTTTATCGAAGGGACGGGGAAAAAGGTGCAACGGAAGCGTGAGATCGTCGGGAAACCGCGCCCTCTGGCAGTTCCTCATCCCGAAGAGCAGCAACCTGCCCAGTCCACCGGAGGGTAAAAGAATGACCGGATTACAGATTGCCTTTCTAGCCATCGCTGCGGTTACCCTCGCGTCGGCGGTACTGGTGGTGAGTTCGCGAAAGATCATGCATGCGGCTCTCTGGCTGGTCCTGGCGCTGGGCGGCATAGCGGCTCTTTTCGCAACTCTTGAAGCCAGTTTCTTTGCCGCCGTACAGGTGATGGTTTACATTGGCGCCATTGCGATTTTGATCATATTTTCTGTAATGCTTACCCGCCGGGTGATGGAGGATACCGGCCCGCAAAATACCCGCTATTGGCCTGCGGCGCTGGTCGTATCGCTGGGCGTGTTTGGGGGGATTCTTTTCCTGTTTCTTCAGTGGCCCGGGTTCAGCGTGGAATCCAGGCCTGGTCTGGAACAGGGGGATTTTCTGGTGCGCTTTGGGCAGGCGCTGGTATCTCCGGATGAGTTTGTGGTGCCCTTCGAGGTGGCATCGATCCTGCTGGTAGCGGCGATGATTGGGGCGATGATCATCGCCAGAGATCCTTCAAGAAAATGAATCTTCTCCAGCCGACCCTGGAGAAATGAGGAGGGGTGAATGATCCCGCTGGGCTGGTATCTGATTTTTTCGGCGCTTTTATTTTGTGTGGGGTTGTTTGGAGTCTTGTCGCGCAGGAATGCTATTGCCATTCTGATGGGGGTTGAATTGATGCTCAACGCGGTCAATGTGAACCTGCTTGCATTCTGGCGATACCTCTGGGCATCCAAAGTGGATGGGCAGGTATTTGTGGCCATCGTTCTGGTGGCGGCAGCTGCGGAAGTAGTGGTAGGACTGGGATTAATCATTTCTGCGTATCGCCGGCGCAACACGGTTGTGGCGGATGAAATGGATATGCTCAAAGGATAGCCGGAGGTGATATGACGTTTGAGACCCTGGTCTGGCTTATTCCCCTGGCACCCCTGGTTGCCTTTGGTCTGATTGTCCTCTTTACCCATCCTCGCCGTGGGCTGAGCCACTGGACAGCGCTGGTGGGCGCGGGGGTATCCTTCCTGGCCAGTATGATTCTGTTTGTACGGGCGATAACCACCGAAGGACTGGCAGAGAATCCCATGCAGGTAGCCCTGGATTGGCTTCCCACGGGGAATACCTGGTTAAAAATTGGGGCTCTGATCGACCCGGTGAGTGCGGTGACTCTGTTTTTTGTGGCCTGGACGGTGCTGATGATTTTTATTTACAGTGTCGGCTACCACAATTTTGGGCAGCCGGTGGGTGACCATGATCAGCCTGGTTTGCCGCCGCATGGGGCCACACTGCGCGAGAAAAAAGGAGGCAGCCGGCGAGTCCTGTCGGTGGAGCCCATGTATTCCCGGTTTTTCGCCCTGATCAGCCTGTTTGCATTTGCTATGTTCTTCCTGGTGATCAGCGACAATCTGTTATCGCTGTATATCGGCTGGGAAATCATGGGGTTCTGCTCCTATATGCTGATCGGCTTCTGGTATGGCAAGAAATCTGCTCGCGATGCGGCGGTGAAGGCATTCCTCACTACCCGGGTTGGAGATGTGTTCATGCTCCTTGGGATTGTAGGGTTGTATTCTGCCACCGGAACGTTGAATTACCGGGCCGCGCTGGGTGACCCGGCGGTGCTGGAGCGCCTGGCCATGACGGATTCGGGAGTGCTTGGGCTTTCGCTGGCAGGTCTCCTTGGGATTTTGCTCTTCATCGGCACTATCGGAAAATCGGCTCAGTTCCCGTTACATATCTGGTTGCCCGATGCGATGGAAGGCCCTACGCCGGTTTCAGCCATGATCCATGCCGCAACAATGGTTTCGGCGGGTGTTTATCTCTCCATTCGCATTTTCCCCCTGGTGTCGGCGGGCTGGGATGGGGGTACGCTCACCCAGGCGATGCAGGTCATGGCCTTCATCGGAGCGTTTACGGCTTTGTTTTCGGCAACCATCGCGCTGGTGCAACCCGATATTAAACGGGTGCTGGCATATTCCACCATTTCTCAACTGGGGTACATGATCGCGGCACTCGGGGTGGGGGCGTATGTCGCGGCAACATTCCACCTGGTGACGCATGCCTTCTTTAAGGCGTTGCTCTTTCTGGGTTCCGGGTCGGTGATTCACGGCATGGAACATGGGGTGTTGCATTCGCGCGAAGAGATTGACCCGCAGAACATGTTCCACATGGGTGGTTTACGAAAGAAAATGCCGTTTACTTTCTGGACGTTCCTGATCGGGGGGTTTGCTCTTTCGGGCTTTCCGCTGGTGACAGCCGGATTCTGGTCGAAAGATGAGATTCTCTCCGGGGCCTTTGGCGGGGGTAACCTGGCGGTGTTCATCACCCTGGCGCTGGCCGCTTTGTTGACCGCTTTTTATACAATGCGGCAAATTACTCTGACCTTCCTGGGTGAGCCACGGAGCAAGGCTGCGGAACATGCCCATGAAAGCCGCCCGGTGATGATTGTCCCGCTCATCGTTCTGGCTTTCTTCGCGGTGACGGCTGGCTGGGCTGGTATTCCTCAAAAGTTCCCTCTGTTGGGGGGGATCATTCCGAACTGGTTTGACGAGTTTGTGGGAAGTACGCTTCGGGGAGAGGCTCTTCACACTGCCGAGAGTTATTTGCCGTTGATTACTTCACTGGTGGTCTCTCTGGGTGGGCTTTACCTTGGGTGGAGGGTCTATCGCGGGGTTCAGAAAGGCCACCCGGATCCCCTGGAAAAGCCGCTTGGCTTTCTCTATCGGGTGTTCTATTACAAGTACGGTATTGATGAGTTGTATCAGGCAGTGCTGGTTAAACCCGCGGTGTGGCTGGCAGAAGTCTTTACCTACCGCATCCTTGATCGGCTGATCCTGGATGGCATTGTGGATGGAATCGGGAAGGGTGCGGTATGGCTGGGAATGGTGGTACGGAATTACTTCGATAAGCCGGTTGTCAACGGTGGAGGTGATGGCTTGAGCCGGGGCGTACGGCGTAGCAGTGAAGTGTTACGTTTGTTGCAGAATGGGCGTGTGCAGTACTATATGGTGCTTACACTCACCATGGTAGTGTTGGCCGGAGCCTTAATTACAGTCCTCTTTATTCAGTCAGGGAGGCTACCATGATGGAATTCCTCACTGCTCATCTCCTGACCTTAATCCTGTTTCTTCCAACGGTTGCGGCACTGGTACTTTTGTTCCTGCCATCCACTGCGGTGCGGGCTTTGCGCTGGACGGCTCTGGTAACCAGCCTGATTCCTCTGGGCCTCTCTTTGCTTTTATGGCAGCGTTTCAACCCGGGGGGAGAGTTGTTCCAGTTTGTTGAAAGAGCCGCCTGGTATCCGGCCATCCACTCAGATTATCATCTGGGGGTAGATGGCATTGCCCTGACCATGGTGATCCTCACCACGTTGTTGACCCCCCTGGCCATCCTGGCTTCGTTCAATGTACAACAGGGCGTGAAGGCGTACATGATTCTGTTCCTCTTGCTGGAAACTGGCATGCTGGGCGTGTTCATGTCGCTGGATCTCCTGCTGTTCTTTGTGTTCTGGGAAGTTGGCCTGGTGCCGATGTATTTCCTGATCCACCAGTGGGGGGGAGAAAAACGCCATTACGCCTCGTTAAAGTTTATTCTTTTCACCATGGGCGGTTCACTGGGGTTGTTACTCGCCACCCAGATGATCGGTGTGGTCACCGGCACGTACGATTTGCCGCGTCTGTTGCAGATCTGGCCGGGTTTGACCACGCCCGAAAACAACCTGTTTGGGTTGCCCCTGGCAACGGTTAAAACTATCGCTTTCTGGGCTTTTGTGATTGCCTTTGCGGTCAAGGTTCCGGTGTGGCCTTTTCACACCTGGCTGCCCGATGCCCATACAGAAGCCCCTACCGCTGGATCCATGATCCTGGCGGGGGTTCTCCTGAAGTTGGGCGCATTTGGTTTCATTCGGCTTGTTCTGCCATTGTTCCCGGTTGAATCTCAGCTTTATGCCGGATGGCTGGCGGCACTGGCCTGCCTTGCGATCATCCTGGGCGGGCTGGGGGCTTTCGGACAGGACGATTTCAAGCGGTTGGTGGCGTATTCTTCGATTAATCACATGGGGTTTGTGGTGCTGGGCATTGCTACGGCGGCTCTGGCGGGGGCCTCGCTGGATGGCACCATTGCCTTAAACGGGGCCGTGCTGCAGATGTTCAACCACGGTCTCTACTCGGCAGGGATGTTTTTCCTGGTAGGGGTCATCTATGACCGGGCCCACACCCGCGACCTCAATGCCTTTGGCGGTTTATATGCTCTTCTGCCAGTATACGGCTCGATCCTCATTTTTGTATCCATGGCCTCTCTGGGGTTGCCCGGGCTGAATGGGTTTGTGTCTGAGTTTATGGTGGTGCGTGGGGCCTGGCCGGTATTCACTTTGGCCACCGCGCTTTCGATGATCGGGTTATTCTTCACCGGCGCGTATACGCTCAAAGCGTTATGGAAGGTTTTGCACGGACCACTCAACCAGAACTGGAAGGGGCATATCAGTGAGATAAATGGTCGCGAACTGGTCGTCATTGCCCCCCTGATGGTGTTGATGCTTGTCATCGGCTTCTGGCCGGCCTGGATCGTGGATGTCATTAACCGGGCAGTAGGCTTGTGGTTCTAAGGAGCACAGGATGAGCTTTCCAATTCTTAGCTTCATCATCTTCATTCCTTTAGCGGCTGGCCTGTTGATTCTGGCGCTTCCGGCTGAACGCAAGCAGGCAGTCCGGGTCATTGCGCTGACGGCGGGTTTGCTCGATCTGATCCTCGCGGTGCTCGTCTATTTTCTGTATGATCTCTCGGCCGGGGGATATCAATTCATTGAAAGGGTTGAATGGGTTCAACCTCTGGGAATCTCTTATTACGCCGGGGTGAATGGCATCAGCGTTCCTCTGGTTTTGCTTGGGGCGCTGGTATTGACCGCTGGAGTGATGGTTTCCTGGCGGATTGAGGATCGCCCGCGTGAATTTTTCGCATATCTCATGTTCCTGGGGACAAGTGTTCAGGGTGTTTTCTGTTCCCTGGATCTATTTATGCTCTTCTTTTTCTTCGAACTGGCAGTTTTCCCCAAATTTTTAATGATTGCGATCTGGGGTTATCCCAAAACCCGCGATTATGGTTCGATGAAATTGACCCTGTACCTGTTCCTCGGGTCGGTGGTATCGCTGGTGGGGGTTCTGGCGATGTATTTTACCGCCGGGCTCCATACTTTTGATATGCTGGCTCTGGAAAAGGCCGGATTTTCAATGGCATTCCAGCAGAGCTGGTTTCTGGTAGTATTCGGGGGGTTTGCTATTCTGGGGGGTATCTTTCCTTTTCACTCATGGGCGCCGGATGGTCACGTGGCCGCCCCGACGGCGGTTTCAATGTTGCTCGCCGGGGTGGAGATGAAGGTGGGCGCCTTTGCCGCGCTTCGGGTGGCGATCATGCTCATGCCGGAGGGGGCGCGATTCTGGGCGCCGTTGATTCTGGCGCTGGGGACGGTGAATGTGGTTTATGGCGCCCTCATTGCCCTCATTCAAACGGATTTCAAATACGTGATTGGTTTTTCATCGGTTTCTCACATGGGGCTGGTATTAATCGGGTTTGCGACCCTCTCCAGGGAGGGGCTGCTGGGGGCAGGCCTGCAGATGTTCTCTCACGGCATTATGACGGCGCTCTTCTTTGCTGTGGTGGGTATGGTGTACGACCGCGCCCACACCCGAGAAATTGGCGAGCTGGGAGGGCTGTTTCAAAAGATGCCACTGGCTGCTATCGGATTCATCATTGCGGGGCTTGTCTCGATGGGTATGCCCGGATTCTCTGGCTTCGTGGCAGAATTCCCAATTTTCATGGGGGTGTGGCGGGTGATGCCGGTGGTGGCGATTATTGCGATCCTGGGGGTCATCGTCACTGCAGGCTATATTTTGCTGGTCGTCCGGCGGGTGTTTTTTGGCACTCTTCCCGCCAGGCTGGAGAGCACTGTTGGAGATATTTCTGCCCTGGATCGATGGGTGGTGGGTGGGTTGGCTGCGTTGATGGTGATCATCGGTTGTTTTCCCACGCTATCCAGAATGGTTCCTTTGGTTGAATCGGGTGTGATGCAAATTCTTGCGCTTGTAGGAGGTGCTTAGGTGAACATCGTCACGTACCAACCCTCCATGCTGCTGGCAATCCTGCCGGAGTGCCTGCTGGTGCTTCTGGCGGCGATGATTCTTGTGGCAGATCTGGTATTTCCCCGAGATCAGCGCTCTGCGTTTGGGTGGCTGACTGCCTGTGGTTTCATACTGGTGGCGTTGATGGCCGTGCTTTTCTCTCGTCCCGGGGAGACTCCTGAATTCATTTTCGGTGGCATGTTGCGTCACGATTGGGCGAGCTTTACTTTCCGGTTGATTTTCTTGCTCGGTGCCTCGGTGACAGCCCTTTTTGCCAGCGATGAACCAACCGACAGGCGCTTTGGGGAATTTTATTTTTTGATGGTGATCGCAACCCTGGGAATGAGCCTGATGGCCTCGTCGGCCAACCTGATCATGCTTTTTTTGGCCATTGAAACCACCTCGCTTCCGTTGTACATTCTGGCGGGTTTTCGTATTCTGGACCAGAAATCCGTCGAGGCGGGAATTAAATACATGCTGTACGGGGCGATGACCTCGGCGGTGATGCTGTATGGCTTCAGCCTGTTATGGGGGTTCACAGGGACTGCCAGCCTTTATGAAATTGCTCGCCAGTTCCAGGTCATGGATCGGGCCTCTCTTCTCCTGGGTGGCGCAGTGCTTCTGGTGCTGGTAGGGTTTGGTTTCAAGATATCAGCTGTTCCTTTTCATTTTTGGGCTCCTGATGTGTATGAAGGAGCGCCGACCCCGGTGGCGGGTTTTCTTTCCACAGCATCGAAAGCGGCCGGTTTTGCGGTTCTGGTTCGGGTGTTGCTGGCCGTGTTCCCGGCCGCTACTCCGTTCTGGGCAGTGGTGGTAGGGCTGCTGGCGGCAGGCAGTATGCTGGTGGGTAATATTCTGGCCATGTCTCAGCGGAATATCAAACGCCTTCTGGCATATTCCTCAATTGCTCAAGCAGGATACATTCTGGTGGGATTGGCGGCTCATTCTCCACTGGGAACGGCTGGCACCGTTTATTATCTGGCTTCTTACCTGGTAACGAACCTGGCCGCCTTTGGCATCGTCTGGCTGGTGGGAAGAGAAGTGGGTTCAGACGATCTGGATGCCTACGCCGGCCTGGGGAAACGTAATCCCACGGTTGCGCTTGCCATGTTAATTGCCCTCCTTTCTCTGGGAGGGATTCCTCCCCTCAGCGGATTCTTCGGAAAACTGCTCGTTTTTGGGGCCGCGGTTCAGGCGGGGGTTCAGGGAGAATCCTGGCTGATTGCTTTGGCGTTTGTGGGGGTGCTGACCTCAGTAGTGGGTCTGTACTACTACCTGAATGTAATGAAGACCCTTTATCGTCCCGGGGTTGATGAGCATTCGCTCCGGGTTTCCTCTGCCTGGCGGGTGGCGTTGCTGGTGTGTGTGGCTGG
>AMZC01000305.1_pt1 | contig 30826 bp, 23 predicted proteins | sample 948551 | NCBI WGS metagenome assembly AMZC01 (sample SAMN01120625, study PRJNA171369) | bioreactor sludge metagenome | biome: sludge; isolation source: anaerobic thermophilic cellulolytic sludge from lab reactor | place: China: Hong Kong, Shek Wu Hui wastewater treatment plant | collected... | reverse complement strand
AATCCCCGCCCGCCACATAAGATATTAAGGAGTGGCCTATGGTCAACTATATTCTGCGAAGGCTTGGCTATGCTGTCATCATGATTGTTCTGGTTTCCTTTGTCGGGTTCTGTATTATTAAATTGCCACCGGGAGATTTCCTTACCCAGAAGCTCGAACAACTGCGCGCGCGGGGTGACCGGAGTGCTGAGAGTCAGATCGAAGCACTGCGTGCGAAATATGGCCTTGACCGCCCTTTTATGGTGCAATATACCACCTGGGCGGTGAACTTTCTTAAAGGTGATTTTGGAGAGTCTTTTCAGTATGAGCGCCCGGTCAAAGACCTGCTTGGTGAGCGGTTGACCATGACCGTTGTCCTGGCGCTGGCAACGCTCATCATTACCTGGGTCCTGGCCATTCCACTCGGGGTATATTCGGCTGTTCGGCAATATTCGCTGGGCGATCAGATCATTACGACGATCAGTTTTATCGGAATTGGCATTCCCGGGTTCCTTCTGGCGTTGATCATCTTATTCTTTGCCATTGTCGTGCTCAATCAGGATGTACTGGGATTATTCTCGAAAGAATATATCGATGCACCGTGGAGTGTTGGGAAAGTCATCGATTTATTAAAACATTTGTGGATTCCAGCGCTGATCAGTGCGGTTACGGGGACCGGTGGGTTAATCCGTATCATGCGCGGTAACCTGCTGGAGACGATGGGGCAACCTTTTGTGGAGGCCGCACGGGCGCGTGGTTTGCGCAACCGGGATGTGATCTGGAAACATGCTGTGCGTGTGGCAATTAATCCATTAATTGTGATTCTGGGCTCCGAAGCACTGCCCGGCATTATTGGGGGGAATGCACTGGTTTCCATTGTCCTCAACCTTCCTACCATTGGCCCTCTCTTTGTAGACTCGCTGCGCAGACTGGATATGTATCTGGCTGGTACGTGCATTGTGTTTTTCACAATCCTTCTGCTGGTGGGGAACCTGCTGGCAGATCTGGTGCTTGCCTGGGTTGATCCCCGGATTCGTTTAGAGTGAAAGGGAGAATGAGAGATGGCTGCAGCGACACTTGATTCAAGCCAAAAAGGAAAGCAGAAACAAGTCAGCCAGAGTTACTGGAGCCTGGTCTGGTGGAAGTTTAGAAAAAATCGCATTGCGGTGATCGGCGGATTCATCTTGCTGGTGATGTACGTTTTGATCTGTATCTTTGCTGAATTTATTGCCCCGTACGATCTGGAACACAAAACCAATTATCCTGAAGCGCGTCCTCAGACCATCCGCTTCCTCGATTCGGAGGGGAATTTCTCGATCCGACCCTTCGTCTATGGCCTGGAGAAGAAGATTGACGATAAACTGCGGAAACGTGTCTTTGTTGAAAACCCTCAGGTGAAATACCCTATTCACTTCTTTGTCAAAGGGGATCCTTATAAACTGCTCGGCTTTATCCCCGGGGATATTCACCTGTTCGGGGTGCAGTCCGATAATCCTGAGGCATATATTTTTATCATGGGCACCGACTCGAATGGCCGGGACTTCTTCAGCCGGATTATCTTCGGCGGACGGCTATCGATGTTGATCGGCCTGCTGGGGCAGTTCCTGACAATTATCTTCGGGAGTATCCTGGGGGCTATTTCAGGGTATTATGGCGGGGCAGTGGATATGTTCGTGCAGCGCTTTACTGAGTTTCTATCGGCCTTCCCGGATATTCCACTATTTATGGCGCTGGCTGCCGCGATTCCGAAATTCTGGTCTCCCATTGCAGTGTACTTTATGCTCACGATCATTCTGGCTTTTGTGCGCTGGGGCGGGTTGGCGCGTCAGGTGCGCGGGTTGATCCTTTCTTTGCGCGAGCGGGAATATGTGCTGGCAGCCCGCAGTGCAGGCGCATCAGATTCCCGGATTATGTTCCGGCATCTGCTCCCTGGCACGATGAGCCATGTCATCGTGATTGCGACCCTGTCAATCCCGGGGATGATCCTTTCAGAAACGGCCTTAAGCTGGCTTGGGCTGGGCCTGCGTCCTCCCTTGACCAGCTGGGGGGTTTTACTTCAGGAGGCCGGTACAGTGTATGCCATTCGCTTTACCCCATGGCAATTATGGACGGTGGTTTTCATCCTGATCACCATTATGGCCTACAATATGCTCGGCGATGGCCTGCGTGATGCCATGGACCCGTACAGCGCGCGATAGGAGGTTGCAATGGAAGACGGGAATAAATTTATTGAAGTACGAGACCTCCATGTTGAATTTGATGTTCGGGCGGGTATCATCAAGGCTGTGGATGGAATGTGGCTGGAAATTAACCGCGGCCAGACGGTGGGCGTCATTGGCGAAAGTGGTTGTGGAAAATCCGTCACTGCCCGGGCAATCATGAACATGGTTCCCAAACCCGGGAAGATCTCCGGTGGAGAGATTTTGTATCATCGGAAGAACAAAGATACCGGTGAAGTGACCACGATCGATATTACCAAACTCGACCCGGATGGAGAGGTGATTCGGCAGATTCGGGGAGGGGAAATCGGGATGATCTTTCAGGAGCCGATGAGTTCTCTGACACCCGTGTATACTGCCGGAACGCATATCTATGAGGCAGTTTCGTTGCACCGCCTGGTGCCGGTTAAAAAAGTGGGCGACCAGATGGTTGAAACGATTATGACGTACCGGAAAGTGACAAAGCAGGAAGCCCGCGAGATCGCCATTGATATGTTGCGCAGGGTGGGCATTCCTAAACCGGACCAGCGGGTTGATAGCTACCCCCATCAGCTTTCAGGGGGGCAGCGGCAGCGGGTGATGATCGCCATTGCCCTATCGTGTGAGCCCGAAATGCTCATCGCTGATGAACCTACTACGGCTCTGGATGTGTCGATTGAGGCGCAAATTCTCGATGTAATGCGTGAATTACAACACTCGGTAAACATGGCCATCATGTTCATCACCCACAACCTGGGTGTGATTGCCGAAATGGCAGAGGAAATCGTGGTCATGTATATGGGAAAGCAGGTAGAACGGGCCAAAGTGGTCGATCTCTTTTACGATCCCAAACACCCATACACCCAGGCTCTGTTGCGCTCTATTCCGAAGATCGGAAAGCGGGGTGAACGCCTGGCGACTATTGAAGGAATGGTGCCTGACCCATTCCATTTGCCCACCGGCTGTGTTTTTCATCCCCGTTGCCCGATGTTTATGCCCGGGAAGTGTGACCGGATTGTCCCGACCAATAAGGAAGTCGCCTCGAATCACTGGGCGAGCTGCCTGCTTTACGAGGAGGTGTAACCCATGACTGCCCCTGAAGCAACTGCAACCTCCACTCCTGCGGTGGACGAGAGTATTCTTCTCAACGTGCGTGGCCTGAAGAAATACTTCCCCATTCAAAAAGGTCTGTTGCGCCGGACGGTCGGTTACGTGAAGGCTGTGGATGATGTGACCTTTTTTGTGCGTGAGGGTGAAACGCTGGGCCTGGTCGGTGAATCAGGTTGCGGCAAGACCACTGCCGGGCGTACCATAATTCGCCTTTATGAGCCGACGGGGGGTGAAATTTACTTTAAATCTACCGTGCTGGGTAATAGCGCTCCTAAAATGGTCAACCTGTTGGAACTGGATAAGGCGCAGATGAAACTGGTACGTCAGGAAATCTCCATGATTTTTCAGGACCCGGTCAACTCTCTAAACCCGCGCATGTCGGTGGGTGACATTATTGCTGAACCGATGATGATTCATGGGAAGTACGGGCCAGATAGTGAAGGCGTGATCGTTGCCCTGTTAGAGCGGGTAGGTTTACGCGCAGATCACCTGCGCCGATACCCGCACGAATTTTCAGGCGGCCAGCGCCAGCGGATTGGGATTGCGCGTGCGCTTTCACTTAATCCGCGTCTGGTGATTTGCGATGAACCGGTCTCTGCCCTGGACGTATCCATTCAGGCCCAGACGTTGAACCTGCTGGAAGATTTGCAGCATGACTTTAACCTGGCATATATCTTCGTGGCACATGACCTGAGCGTGGTGCAACATATCTCGGATCGGGTCGCAGTGATGTATGTGGGAAAAATCGTGGAGATGGCCGACTCCGAAATGTTGTATAACAACCCTCTCCATCCCTATACTGAGGCATTGCTTTCTTCGGTGCCCAAGCCTGACCCAAAGTATAAATCTGACCGGATCATCATGCAGGGCGATGTGGCTGACCCGTCGAACCCGCCATCAGGTTGTTACTTCCACCCTCGCTGTCGGTATGCAGTAGATCTGTGCAAGCAGAAATCGCCTGAATTTCGCGAGTTGAAGAAGGATCATTTTGTGGCCTGTCACCGGGCAGAAGAATTAAAGCTGCGTGGGATTTAAGCACATCTCAAGGAGGTGAGCATGTCTCAGCAGGGGCCTTCGGGAAGGCGCTCGCGCTGGGTGCGTGGGTTACTTATTCTTCTCGGGGCAATTACGTGGCTGTTTACGGCCGGGTTGGGCCTGGTAGAAATTTACCTCAGCCGACAAATGGTGGTACGCATCTGGGGACGGTTCTCAACCGACGTACCCATGGCTACGCTTGCAGGGCACGTCATGGTTGTGATTATGGCTCTGGCGTGGTTGACTTATGTGATCTTTGCCGGAGAAATTGGGCTGAAACGCATTGCCAGTAACGGAGGTTGGACTATTTTTGCCTGGGCTGTAGCGATTGAATTGCTGATCCTGATTCTATATTTCCTTGTGTGAATTTCGTTTATACTTATCAGGAGTTAGAAGATTAAGGGACCGGCAACTTTCAATCTATCATGTGGCCAAACTAGAGGAGAGCGTTTATGACCAACCTGGAAGAAATCATTAAATTTTTAAATAATGTACCTTTGTTTAAACCTTTGAACCGACGGCAGCTCGAACTGCTGGCCAAACGTGTTCTGGACAGGGATTACCCCGCTGGAGCGACAATTGTTACTCAGGGAAAGGGTGGAGAAGGGTTTTTTGTCGTCAAATCCGGCAAGGTGGAGGTGGTCCGCGAACGGGCTGATGGAACCAAGTCGGTGGTCAACACCCTGAGCGATGGCGACTTCTTCGGCGAAATGGCCTTGCTGGATGACGGCCCGCGTACGGCAACCTGCATCGCTGTGGAACCTACCAAATGTTATGTGCTCCCGCGCTGGGATTTTGTGGCGGTTTTACGAGAAGAACCGGATATGGCGGTGGTCATTCTGGAAGAAATGGCCAAACGCTTCCGCGCCGCCCTCGACGTTCTCTAAACCTGGGTTCTGGAGGATTAAAAGGGCGCTTTGGGGATCACTGAAGCGCCCTTGATTGTGTTATGACCTGCCCAAAATGCGGATTTGAAAGCCCCCATGGCATGCGCTTCTGTGGTAAGTGCGGTGCACCCCTTACGCATCCTTGCCCGGCCTGCGGTTTTCATAACCCCCTCGACTTTGCCTTTTGCGGCATGTGCGGTATCCGTCTTCCTCGAGAGAGTCTTGAGCCTTTCCATGGCGAGGGAACGCCTGTGGGAGGGAATGTGGATGAAGGCCGGTTAAGGCCTGGCGGGGCATCGATGCCGTTGGAAGGGGAACGACGGGTGGTGACGGTGGTGGTCGCGGATATTACCGGATCGACCGACTTGATGGAGCACATTGGGAACGAAGCCTGGGTAGAGATCATGAACCGCATTCTGCTTGCCCTTGAAGCGGAGATCTACCGTTATGGGGGTGTAGTTGATCAATTCCGCGGGGATGGTCTGGTGGCTTTCTTTGGTGCAGATGTTGCCTATGAGGATGACCCTGAACGGGCAGTTCTGGCCGGCCTGGCCATGCAAGAGGCCATTGCCCGGTTTAATGCTGATCTCGCCGCGGGAGATCACGCGGGAATACGCCTGAGAGTGGGGATCAATACGGGAGAAGTGATCGTTGCCAGTATTGGAGATGCCCGCCAGCACCGGGAGGATACGGCCATGGGCGTGGCCATTGCCCTCGCTGCCCGGCTGGAGAGCGCCGCTGAGCCGGGCACGGTTCTGGTCAGTGAGAGTACATACCGACAATGTGAGCCGCAGTTCACCTGGGAAAAGCTGGGAGAAATAACCGCCAAGGGGTTTTCACAGCCAATGGCGGTGTACCGACCGCTTGCCGCACGGCTGGATTCAGAAAGTATGGTGCAGCTTGAGATTTTTGGCAACGCCATTCCTCTGGTTGGCCGTGATGAAGAGCTGGACATTCTTAAACAACACGTTGAGCTGTTGAAGCTGGGTCAGGGAGGGGTGGTTTTCCTGACGGGCGAGGTGGGGATTGGAAAGCAAGCTCTGATCAGCGAGACGCGGCAGTATTTCTTGCGGCAGGATGCTCTCATAGCCAATACCCGGGGAATGGACGAGGCGGTTCCTGAGAGTTTGCAATGGATTTTTGGGCGTTGCCGGTCGTTCAGCCAGAGCTGGCCGTTTTCTCTATGGTTTGACCTGATTCACAACTGGCTGGGGGTGTATTCGGGTCAGAACCCGGAAGAAATTTATGCCCGGCTAAAGGAACGGTGCTTTGCGTTATGGGGTGAACGTTATCATCAATTTTTCCCCTACCTCGCCGAGCTGTTACGTTTACCTCTGGAAGGAGAGTATCTGGAAAAGGTTCGTTTCCTCAGCGCCGAGGCATTACGGATCAAAATAGGCGAAACCGTACAGGAGTGGCTGGAAAGCCTGACGCAACAAAAACCGCTGGTGGTGGTACTCTCTGACCTTGAGTTCGCCGATCCATCTTCCCTTCAGCTTGCCCGAAACGTGGCGGGGCTGGCTTCGCGCCGTCCTCTTTTGTTTCTCATGCTTTATCGCAGTGGGGCCGGGCAGGAACTGGAGAGCTTCGTTGCGGCTCTGAAAGGGGCGTTGCCGGGAATCACGGAGGAGGTTTTCTTAGAACCGCTCCGAGAGGCAGATATGCACCAGTTGATTTTTTATCTGGTGGGTGAACATACACTGCCCGAGGAAACCAGGCGATTACTGGTTAAAAATTCCGAGGGGAATCCCTCATACATCGTTGAAATTCTACGTTCCCTTCTCGAAAAGAAGATATTGATTCGTGACGCTGAAAGTGGAGAATGGCGTTTAAGCCGACCGGTGAAAGCGCAGGATTTGCAGGGAAACCTGAACCGTCTGGTTCAGGCGCGCATTGATCGGTTGGACCTCAACGAGCGCCAGGTTATTCAGATGGCTTCGGTGATCGGGAATGTGTTCTGGTCTAATGTGCTCCAATGGATGGTGGGAGAACAGTTCCTGGTGAAGGAACCCCTGCAGGCATTGACGAAGGCGCAATTGATTGAACGGCGGGGGCGTCATCCTGAACTGGGGGCTGAATACAGCTTCCGCACCGATTTAATTCATGACGTGGTTTATGAGAGTCTGCTGAAACATCAACGTGAAGCCATGCATCTACGGGTGGCTTCGATCCTGGAGGAATTTGTTCAAACGGAAGGTGGCATTGAGCATCAGGCGCTGATTGCCTATCATTACCGGCAGGCTGGAGAAACGCAAAAAGAATTGTTTTATGTTACCTGGGCGGCGGAAAAAGCCCGGGAAGTCTATGCGGTGGAGGAAGCCTTCCACCATTACAACCGGGCGCTGGAACTTCTGGATCAACTGGAACAGAAAACTTCAGATGCAGATCGGCTGGAAGCTCTTCTCTCTCAACGGTTTGAGGTGTTAAACGGACGGCTGGCCCTGCGATACCTGACGGGAGACTTTGACCATGCCACGGCAGATGCCCGGGCGCTTTTGGAGATCGCAGATCGATTGCACGAGCAGCCGATCTGGAAAATTGACGCGTTGTTGAATCAACCGGCAGTTTTACAGGCCGATACCTGGGACGTTGTTCAAGAGGCGCTGGAGATGGTTGAGCAGGCACTGATGCTCTCCCGGCAGATTGAAGACCGGTATCGCGAAATGTTTGCACTGATGGCCAAATCACGCCTGATGTTTCTGGTCAATAACCTCGAAGCTTTCAACGTGACCCAGGAGGCTCTTGCTCTGGCCAGAGAACTGGGAGACCCCACCACCCAGCTCTCGCTATTGATCGAACTTTCCAATGCGTATGGAATGGAAAACCCGGAATTGAGCCGAAAATATCTTGACGAGGCGCTGACTCTGCGGGACAAGATCTCTGATAAACGCATTTTGCTGGATTTGCTTTCAGCCCTTGGTGAGTTGCAGGAGCGGGAAGGGAATTATTACCGCCTGCTGACGGATTTTATTGGTAAACGGTTAGAAATTTGCCGGGAAATTGGTGACCGGCTCTCGGAAGGTTTTGTCCTGATGTATCATGCGCAGGTGGAAGGTCTATACCTTGGTGACTATCAGGCGGCGCTGGAACGGGTAACCCAGGCCCTGAAGCTGACCGAGAAAGTATCCGGGAGTTTGTTCCCCATGCTGAGGATTGCTCAGCTTCAGGGATGCCTGGGGATGTTTGATGAAGGGTTTGAGGTATTACGCCGTGCTGAGCCTCTGTGCAGGCAAAGCATACTCAAGATCGGAGAGGCCGGGCGGTTGCTGGTGAGTATGATTCTTTACAACCAGCGGGGCCGGTTTGAGGATCATCAGGCTGTGCTTGAGCTGGCCGAAGAGGTCAAGCAACTGGCCGATGAGCAACGGGTCTCGCGTCAGTATAAAATGGCCGCGTGTTGTGAAGCATCAGAAGCGCATATTCGTTTGGGGTTAGCCCTTGATGATGAAGCCAAACGTAATGCTCATCTGCGAAAAGCGTTGGATGAAAGCACAACTGCCCTGGAAATTTACCGCACGTATGGGTTTGTTCAAATCATCGAATGTTCTTCTGAGGAAGTACTCTTTCGGCATGGGCAGGCGCTTTCTGCCAATGGATATGAAGAAGAGGCCGGTGTATTTTTCTCACAGGCCAGGGAGGAATTACTGCGGAAATACGATTTCATCCCTCCCGACAGCCCCTATCGCCGAACCTTCCTGGAAAATATCCAGGTTCATCGGCGCATCATGCAAAAAGGAAGATGAACAGATGCTGGAAACCCCGAGCGGTTGTGTTAGAAAAGTTTCCAAAAAAAATTTATGAGTTATAATCATGATGGATACATTGAGGAGCCTGCTGTGTGAGCACGACGTTCTGGACTGTCCCGACCCAAAACCTAAAAAACCTGAACAAACACGCGATCATTGATCTGATCCGCTTCACTTCGGGTGGAATCTCTCGTGTTGAAATTGCACGAAGGATGGGGCTGACGCGTGCCGCGGTCAGCGCGATTGTGGATGATTTAATGAGCATTGGGTTGGTGCGGGAGACCGAAGGCAGTTATCCGAGTGGCAGACGCCCGATTGTCCTGGAAATTAACCCCGATCTCGGGCATGTGATTGGCATCGATATGGGGGCCTCGCATGTCATGCTGATCCTGGCTGATTTTTCGGGTCGGCAACTGCATGAGATCGAAGTTCCCCTGGATATCAACGAAGGGCCGTCGATTTGCCTGGCGCGGGTGGCCGAACTGGTTGACCAGCTTTTAAAAGAAGCGGGGATGAGCATGTCGCAGATCAGCGCGGTGGGGGTTGGGGTTCCGGGGCCGATTGTTCAGAAAGAGGGAATGGTCAGCGGTCCGCCAATCATGCCGGGGTGGGACAGGTATCCCATTCGTGACCATTTGCAAGAATTGTGGAAGGTGCCGGTTTCTCTCAACAATGATGCTGAACTTGGAGCGGTGGGAGAATGGGCGTATGGTGCCGGACGTGGTGAACATAACCTGGCGTATATCAAAGTAGGCACGGGCATTGGCGCGGGTTTACTGCTGGAAGGGCAAATTTACCGCGGTTCGACGGGCTGTGCGGGAGAAATTGGGCACATTACCATTGATGAGAATGGGCCGCTGTGTACCTGCGGTAACCGCGGTTGTCTGGAGGCGATTGCGGGGGGCGCAGCGATTGCGCGCAAGGCCATGGAGGCGGTCAGGATGGGTCAGCGCACCCAGCTGGCGGAAATGGTTCGCAACGGAAAGCTGACCGTCGCTGATGTGATGAATGCGGCGCGGCACGGAGATCATCTGGCTCAACGGATTACCGCGGAGGCGGGCATGCACCTGGGAACCGCTATCGCAAATATTGTCAATTTATTTAACCCCAGCATGGTTGTCATTGGCGGATCGGTGGGGCAGATTGGCGACTTGCTGCTTGAGCCTATTCGTCTGACGGTGCAACGGCGGAGCCTGCTGGTGGCTTCACGGAATGTACGGATCACCGCCGCCTTGCTGGGCAAGCATTCTGTGGCTATCGGAGCGGTTGTTGTTGCCCTCTCGATTGCTTTGCATCAGATCGCTGATAAGAATTAGGGGTAAGTTTAACCTTTCTTTTTCGGTAAGGTGTCCATTGGTAGAAAATGCATTTGAACTGATTCAACCCCGCCCGACGGTGGAAATTCATCTACCGGATGGGCGGATATTGTCCGGGCCGCGGGGAGCCTCGCTGGAGCAATTTCTCCGTAGCTTGCCGGAGTGGCACGATACCCCCATTGTGGGGGCGGTGGTTAACCATGAGCTGCGTGAATTAACCTTCCCGGTGATGATGGAAGCGCGGGTGATACCGGTCACCACTGCGGATGCCGATGGGGCACGCATTTACCGACGTTCATTAGTTTTTCTGCTTGAGGTGGCTTTTGAGGAATTGTTCGGTGAGGCGGTGCTCTCGGTGGATCATTCGGTTTCTTCGGGGGGGTATTTTTGCCAAGTGCACGGTCGTTCCGGATTGAGTGATGATGAGCTGGACAGGTTAAAGCGGCACATGCAGAAGCTGGTTGAGGAAGATATTCCTTTTGAGCGCTCCGTAGTGCCGCTAAGTGAGGCAATTGACCTGTTTGCGGCAAAGAAGATGACCGAAAAGGCTCATCTGTTGAAATTTCGCCAGAAGGAAAGCCTAGTATTGTATTCGGTCAACGGCCACCGCGATTATCACCATGGGTATATGGTGCCATCGACGGGGTATTTACGCTGGTTTGATCTGCGCCGGCTCAACCATGAGGGATTTGTTCTCCAATTCCCGCGGCGGCATGCCCCGCGTGAGTTGCTCCCGATGCCCGATTATCCCAAGCTGTTGACGAGCTTCCGCCAGTATGGGAGCTGGTTGAAGCGCCTGGGCATTGAGAACGTGGGAGCACTCAATGAGGCAATTGCCTCAGGGCGGATTCGCGAAATTATCCTGGTAGCAGAAGCCCTTCACGAACAGCAAGTGGCGGAAATTGCCCGGATGATCATGGAAAGAAGCCGTTCGGCGCGGATTGTGCTTATAGCGGGGCCATCATCTTCTGCCAAGACCACCACCTCGAAGCGCCTGGCAGTTCAACTGCTGGCTCAGGGAATCTCCCCCCTGCCCCTAGAGATGGACAATTACTTTGTGGATCGGGAGATGACCCCGAAGGATGAGAATGGACAGTATGATTTTGAGCGGTTGGAGGCTTTGAATACCAAACTTTTGCAGGAACATCTCAAACGGTTGATTGCCGGGGAAGAGGTGCAATTGCCCCACTATGATTTCAAGCTTGGGCGGAGCAGGCCGGGAGAGGTAGTTCGGCTCGAGAAAGATCAAATGATCATTCTGGAAGGCATCCATGGCATGAACCCCCGTTTGCTGCCCGATTTTGCTCCGGAGGAAACCTTCCGCATTTATGTTTCGTGCTTAACCCAGTTAAATCTTGACCGCCACAACCGAATTTCCACCACCGATAGCCGGTTGTTACGGCGGATTGTGCGTGACGCACGTGAGCGGGGCTATTCAGCCCAGGCCACCATCAGCCGGTGGGAATCGGTGCGGCGCGGTGAGAAACGTCATATTTTCCCCTATCAGGAAAATGCGGATGTCTTTTTTAACTCGGCGCTGGTTTATGAGCTTTCGGCATTAAAAAAATTTGCCGAACCTCTTTTACGGCAGGTGCCTTTTGGCAACCCGGAGTATATCGAAGCCAAACGTCTGCTGGCTTTTTTAGACTGGTTCTTACCGGTTGATGTTGACCTTATCCCTGATAATTCTCTGTTGAGAGAGTTTATTGGCGGCTCGATTTTACAGGAATTCCGTCTCTGGGAGAAACCTTTAGATTAAACAATAAGGCGGCTTTTCGCCGCCCTTGTTTCTTCGTCAATGGATTATTGCTCGCGCTGGCGCTGGATGACCGCTCCCAGCGCGGCTAATTTTTTATCCACCTGTTCATAACCGCGGTCGATTTGCCCGACGTTGCGAATTACCGAGGTGCCGCGAGCTGAGAGAGCGGCCAGTACCAGCGCCATACCGGCGCGGATGTCGGGGCTTTCCATCTTTTCGCCATACAGTTGACTGGGGCCCTGGACGATGCAGCGATGAGGATCGCACAGGACGATATTGGCTCCCATTCCGACCAGTTTATCGGTGAAAAACATTCTTCCGGGGTACATCCAATCGTGGAAGAGCATGGAGCCTTTGGATTGGGTAGCCACGACGATGGCGATGCTCATCAGGTCGGTGGGGAAGGAGGGCCAGGGCATGACGCCGATTTCAGGGATTGCCCCACCCAGGTCTGGTTCCACCTCTAACCGCTGTTCAGCCGGGACGATGATGTCTTCGCCTTCCACTTCCCAGCTCACGCCCATCCTGCCGAAGACATAACGGATCATGTCCAGGTGTTTGGGGGCGGCGTTGCGAATCCGGATTGACCCGTGAGTGACCACTGCGGCGCCGATGAAGCTTACCACTTCCAGATAATCCGGCCCGATGGTAAATTCACCCCCCTTAAGCTCACTTACTCCCTCGATTACCAGCGTGTTCGAGCCGATGTTTTCGATGTGCCCCCCCAGAAGGTTGAGGAAGTGGCAGAGCTCCTGAATATGTGGCTCGGAGGCGGCGTTGCGAATGATGGTGCGTCCCCTGGCCGTGACTGCGGCCATGATGGCGTTTTCGGTGGCGGTCACACTTACCTGATCGAGGAGGATATCCGCTCCCTGCAATCGTTCGGCCTGGAAATGGAAGGTGCGGTCGTAGCTCACCCTGGCTCCCAGGCTGGAGAGGGCGAGGAGGTGGGTATCCACCCGGCGGCGACCGATGACATCACCGCCGGGTGGAGGCAGGTGCAATTCTCCGGCGCGGGCGGTCATGGGGCCGGCAAGCATTATGGAAGCACGAATTTTTCGGCAGAGGTCGGGGTCGAGGTCCGCCGGGCGTACCTCACGCGCCTGGACCTTCCAGGTGTGGTCGTCAATATCCGTAAATTCGACGCCAAGGCTTTCAAGGAGACGGCGCATGTTTTGCACGTCAAGAATGGCGGGCACATTTTTCAGGATGACTTCTTCACGGGTTAAAAGGCAGGCTGCCAGGAGGGGCAGAGCGGCATTTTTATTACCCGAGGGAGTGACTTCTCCATGTAATGGATGGCCACCTTCAATGATGAATTTATCCATGAGAATCCTCTCTCAATCAGGGCAGATGGATAATCCTTTTATACCCTGAATGCATGTCAACCGTCAATTCCTGGCCGGGGCCGCCTTATTTTTCGAGCCGTCTGGCGGCCGCGCGGGCTAATTCCTCTCCGTGTTCAACCACTTTTTTCAATGCCGTTACCACATCGTCGATTCCCTTCTGCCCGTCACGGAAAACCGACTCATCCAGCCAGACCGATTCTCGCTCTCCGGCTCGTTCAGCTTCAGGCAGGGAGAGCCTGGAAAAGTCAAAACGGTCGGGGAAGGCGCTCGGAACAGGCAACCTGGAAAGCCGCGGCTGGAAAAGATCGTATCGATGCATGGGAGGGTAACCTGTGTCGCAGGGTATGCCTTCGGCTTCTAGGGCAGCACAGACTACCTCGTGGGTGTTGTGAAATACCTGGGGATCGATGGCGAAACCATAAATGTAAATTGCCCGCGTGGTGTGGCGGGGATCGCGGCGCAAGAGACGGACGCCGGGAACTTCACTGAGGGCCTCTTCCAGATAGCTGGCAGCCTCGTTACGCTGTTTCATCTGCTCGGGGAAACGCTGAAGTGCCACTACGCCCAGAGCCGCATGTAATTCACCGAGGCGATAATTGGCCCCCATCGTGTAATGAATTTTCCCCTGGTATTCATAAGGACGCCCACAATTGATGATGCTCTCGGCTTTCTTCTGGAGTTCTTCGGTCTGGCATAAGAGAATGCCACCTTCGCCTGTGGTGAGGATCTTGCTCGATTGCAGGCTGAATGACCCAAAATGACCGATCGTGCCAGCACCTCTTCCACGCCACCGTGCCCCGTGAGCATGGGCGCAGTCTTCGATGACGATGAGATGGTGCCGTTCGGCTATGTCCATGATAGCATCCATATCAGTCATCTGCGCACCGAGGTGCACAGGGATGATCGCACGGGTGCGGGGAGTGATAGCCTCTTCAACTTTCCGGGGGTCCATGCAGTAGTTCTCCGGATCAACATCGACGATCACCGGAATGGCGCCTGCAGCCATGGGAGCGGCGGCAGTGGCCTGGAAGGTGAGGGCTGGCACGATGACTTCGTCACCCCATCCTATATCTGCAGCACGCAGAGCCACTTCCATGGTAACCGTGCCGTTGACCATCAGAACGGGGTACCCGCCTCCCTGCATTTCAACGAAGCGCTCCAGAAATTCGCGCGTCTGTGGGCCAGGGTAGGGGAACCCACCCCAGCGTCCCGATTGAACGACTGAGGTAACGGCTTCAATATCTCGCTCGTCAAAGACAGGCCAATGCGGGTAAGGGGTGGAGCGTGTCTTTTCGCCTCCGAGGATTGCCAGTTGAGACATCGTGAACCTCCATTACGAAAAAAAGATGAACAGATGGTAATAGCCGTAGCTCACTTCCAGAGCACTTGATATGCGTGGGTTGATTCGATGAGGTGACTGCGCCGTTCATCGGTACAAAGGCCGGCGACCTCCATTCCGAGTAAAACCCCTCCGACCACCGGGGGAGTCGTAAGCCGGGTGAAGGTAGCCCCCGGAGCAAAGGAGAGGATGGTTTCTTGAAGGGGACGGGTGAAAAGCGGTCCGCCGTTGAACACGCTGCCAATAAGCACCACTTCAAAGGTCTGGTTTTGAATATCGATCTGACGGATGACGGCGTTGGTGGTCTCGCCCAGTTCTGTGGCTATCCAACGAATGACCTCCTGCGCAACGGCATCTCCGCTGGATGCCACTTCAAATACAAGCCGGGCGTATTCTCCGTGTATATGATATTTCTGGAGAGCCAGCCCTTCAATGAGGTCGGTCAGACTCGAAGCCCCTACTTTACGAATAAATGCCTCCGAAAGCGCAGTCGCCGGTCCGCGGCGTGACCAGTGATGTGAAATCGCCTGCACTGCCCTGAAAACGATGTCACCTGCGCCACCGTATTCCCCGAACAGGCTTCCGCAACCGGTCACCCAACCCTCGCGGCCATCGGCGGTGCGCCCGCGCACATTACACCCGGTTCCAGCATCCACTACCACGCCCCAGCCATGAGAGGCACCGGCAATGAGCCCGATGACCACATCGTTGACGGCTTCAACGGGGCAATCCAATCCCAGGGTGGCAATCGCGTCGAGGGTAGGCTGGCGTTCAGAGGGAAAGTCGTACCCGGCGATCCCGAAACCCGCTCCGGCGATTTCTGAAAGGGAGATGTGTGCCTGTGCCAAAGCAGCCTGAAGGGAGGCCTGCATGGCGGTGGCGAGTCCATCGTATCCCACGCCTTCGTGGTTTCCGGGCCCGGCTGCACCAAAGCCCCGGACTGTTCCGTGTTCATCGGCAATGAGAGCATGGGTTTTCGTTCCGCCGACATCGATTCCTAGATAATATTTCATAGTCATTTTACGCAAAGAATTGAGGAAGATAGGGTCGGTTGGTATGAAGCAGGTCATCAAGAACGGCCTGTATCTCCGGAACTTCGGGCCCCAGTGGATGAGCAAGCAGGGCCTGATATGCAGCCTTTCGATCACCGTGTACGGCGGCTTCTACAGTAAGCAGTTCATACGCTTTAACCTGGGCCACCAGGCCAAAACAGGCCAGCGGTAAGGGCTGGGCTGGCAGAGGATGAATGCCTGCCCGGTCAATGCGGCAGGGTAATTCCATGACCCAATCAGAAGGATAATCGGAAACTGCACCATTCTGGCGCACATTGACAATTTCCACCTGACCGAGGTCATTGTAATGGGCATTAATCACGCGGGTGGCCAGGGTAGAATACCAGGCACCCCCACGTTTCATAATATCGGGCGGCACACTCACAAGCGCCGGATCGGCATATTGTCGGAGCAGTTCTGCCTCAATTGCCAGAACCTGTTCTGCTCTTGAAGGCGGCCAGTTCTCCTGAGCGCGCAATTTTTCAGAGGTTTTGTAATAGTACTGGAGGTATGAGTTGGGCAACATTCCCAGCGTTTCGATCAATTCGGGAGGCCATTCAGGGTGGGGATCGGAGCGCAGGGATTGGAGGTAAGCTGAGAGAATCTGCGGCCAGTAATCTTCTCCGTCAACCCGGAAACCGCGATACCAGGTGAGGTGGTTGAGGCCGAGAGAGTCGAGTTCTGCTCGCGCCGGGTCGATAGACTGGCCGATGGCTTTCTCCAGTTCGGCCAGGATGCCCATTTTGGTGGTGATGGGAGAATTGCATAACCCCACCGCGGGCACGCCGGGGGCATAGCGGGTGAGGGCTTCAGTGACCAGGCCGGAAGGGTTGGTGAAGTTGACCAGCATGGCCCCGGGGGCCAGGGCTTGCATGTCGGCAGTGATTTCGAGCAGGACAGGAATGGTGCGCAGGGCTTTTGCCATCCCTCCAATACCGGTGGTCTCCTGGCCGATCAGACCATGGCGTTTGCCAAGATACTCGTCTTCCCGGCGGGCCGGGATGAAACCAACTCGAAGCTGGGTGATCACATAAGATGCTCCACGAATGGCTTCGCGCCGGTTGTCGGTGAGGGTGATGCGAAACGGCGCACCGGCATGTTCCACAATTCGTTCGCAGAAATCGCCCACAATCTCCAAACGTTGAGGTTGGATGTCCATCAGGGCCAGCTCACTCAGGGGCAACTGTCCCTGAAGTTCGAGAAACCCTTTGACCAGTTCGGGGGTGTAGGTAGACCCTCCACCAATGACAGCAATTTTCATCACGATTTCCTTTCTATTCCTTGAACGGTTTTCATCGTATAACGGGCTGGCCCTACCCGCTAGGTTCTGGGGGAGCGGCCACAACCGCAGGATTGCCGGATGACAAGTTCAGTGGGTAGAGATGTGACCATCTCGGCAGTGCCCGTGCGGATGAGGGAAATGAGTTGACGGGCGGCCTGGTACCCGGTTTCATAAATGGGGGCTCGCACGGTGGTTAATGGAACCGGAAGGTAGGGTGCGAGGTAGTCATCATCGAAACCAACTACGGCAATTTCATCCGGAACGCGGACGCCCATTTCAAGGAGAGCGGTCATCACGCCCGCAGCCGATTCATCATCTCCAGCAAATATGGCGTCTGGTCTGGTGCCACTGGCGAGCATATCTCGAGCGGCCTGAGCGGCAATGACTCCTTCAAACTCGCCCACTCCGAGGAGAGCAGGATCGACCGGCAGTCCGTGGCGGGCTAACGAGGCCAGGTAACCGGCTTCTCTTTGATGTGAATCTTCGTTGTCCTTTGGGCCAGCGAGAAAGGCTATTTTCCGGTAGCCGTGGTGTTCAATGAGATGGTCAATTAATTGCTCTGTGCCGGCTTTATTTTCAAACGTGATGGATGGAATGGAAAGCCCGGCAGGAGCAGAACGATACATCAGCACGAGGGGAAAATGACGCCGGTAGAGTCGTTCAATTTCGGCATCATCGAGGCTGTTGGTGAAAATAAGCACTCCATCGGTGTTATGCTCGCCGATGGGGATAATGCGTGAAAATTCATGGCGTTCGAGTTTGGGCGAGGCAAAGATGAGCAAATCATAATTGTTCTCGGCCAGGCACTCACCGATGCCTGCAAGCATCGGTTGGAAAAATGCCCCGCTGACCTCAGGGAGCAAGAGGCCAATGGTATTGGTACGCTTCCCCGCCAGATTGCGGGCAGAGAGATTGGGGCTGAATTGAAGCCGTTCGATGGCTTCACGAACCCGCCGGGCGGTTTCTTCAGCCACAGGCATGGATTTATTCATCACCCGGCTCACCGTGGAAATAGATACTCCAGCCTCACGGGCGATGTCGATGATGGTGGGCCGTTTCGGATTGAGGGGTGGGGGCTTTCCTGATTCTACTGGCTCCATGAATATTCCTTCAGCATCACACAACAATGGATTGGCTCCCTTTCTGGAGGATGTTTCACTCTTTCAGGCCGGTCAGTTTAATCCCCTGGATGAAGGTGCGCTGGGCGAAGAAGAAGGCGATGATGATGGGCACCGTAAAAACTACAGAAGCCGCCATGAGCAGGTTCCAGGCAACAATGCGCTGACCTTTGAAGTCTTGCAGGCCGAGAGACATGGTGAAGTTCTGCGGGCTGGTGAGGTAAAGAAGAGGTCCCTGAAAATCATTCCAGGCGTAGAGGAAGGTAAACACTGTGACTGTGGCAAGTACAGGAACAGAAAGCGGTAACATGATGCGGAGAAAGATGTCCAGTTCTGAGGCGCCATCTACCCGGGCGGCATCGGCAAGCTCTTCGGGAATGGTTTTGAAAAACTGGCGAAGCAGAAAAACATCATAAGCGTTGGCAAAGAAGGCAGGAACGATCAGTGGCAGGAAGGAATCGCCCCAGTGCAGGGTTTCATTGAAAAACAGGTACAGCGGGATCATGGTGACCTGGTAGGGCAACATCATGGTGGCAAGGACAAAGATAAAGAATGCCTGCCGGCCCGGAAAGTTAATCCGGGCGAAGGCATAGGCCACCGGGCTGTTGGAAAGGAGTGTGCCAATAATGGTGAAGAAGGCAATGATGAGGCTGTTTTTAAAATAGGTCCAAAAGTTAACTCCCAGGCCGGGGCGCGTAGCGCGTGACATGGCATCGATGTAATTTCTCCAACGCAGACCTACTTTCAGGATGGGTTCGGCAAAACGCATGCGTACCTGAGAGTAAACCATCTCAGGATTTTGCGGGTCGACAAAATCTCCCAACCCTTCAGCCACTTTTAACAGGGCCAGCTCTTTGGTTTCGCCTTCGATCTGAACATGGTAAAGGAGCAACTCCTGGCCTTGAATTTTCACGGTGACGTTGTCGTAGGGCAGCCAGGTTGGTGGAGTGCGGAATACATCCCGGTCTGACTTGAAAGAGGTGATTAACATCCAGAGAAAGGGGATCAGGAAGAACAACCCGACCAGAAGAATAAGCAGGTGGCTGAGGAGCTGGGTGAATGTACGCCTGATTTGCGCCCATTGGTGCTGGCGGAGATGAAGGCGTTCAAATTCTTCGGCAGAAAGGGGTTTGGAGAGCGCGGATTGACCCATCGGGCACCTCTAACCTGAATAATAGGTATAACGATTGGATACGCGGAACAGGAGTATCGTGCAGCCCAGGATGATGAAGAAGAGAATCCAGGCCATGGCCGAGGCGTATCCCATTTTGAGGAAGAGAAAGCCAGTCTGGTAGAGGTAAACGCTGTAGAAGAGCGTGGAGTTAAGGGGAGATCCAATGGAACCGGCCGTATTGCCAAAGACATAGGCCTGGGCAAAGTATTGAAACATCCCGATGACGCCGGTGATCAGGTTAAACAGGGTGATCGGTGAAACCATGGGAATCGTAATGTGAATCAGGCGTTGCCACCAGCTGGCGCCATCGAGCTGAGCGGCTTCAATGAGGCTGAGGGGTACATCCTGCAATCCGGAAAGGTAGATGATGATCGTGCCGCCCATGCCCCATAACGCCAGAAGAATGAGAGAAGGTTTGGCCCACAGCGGATCTTTGAGCCAGTTGGGTCCTTGAATGCCGAACAGGCCAAGGAGGGTGTTCATGAGCCCGGAGCTCGGATTTAAAATCCAGAGCCAGAGCATGGTGCTGGCAATGGTAGGAACGATGCTGGGCAAATAGTAAATGACACGATAAATGGATTGCCCTGGCACTTTGAGGTTCAGGAGGATAGCACAGAAAAAGGAAAGCAACAACGTAAGCGGCACACCGATGACAACCATGTAGGCGGTGTTGCCGAGAGCGGTGTAGAAAAGTTTATCCTGGAAGAGGTTAATGTAATTGGTCAGGCCAATCCACTTGAGCGGAGCACGCAGATGGTACTCGCTGAAACTGTAGATCAGAGAAGCTCCCATAGGATACATGGTGAAGAGGAGAAAACCGATGCTCCATGGGGCCAGAAAAGCCATCCCCAGCCAGAAATTATGGCGGGTCTTCTTCGACCAGCGAACTGGCTTTCCGTGAGATTGTGAAACTACAGAGTCCATTTTTTGCATGGTCCAATTTCCCATCAAGGAGCCAGAAGCCAGGGGGCGGCTCAACACTGCCGCCCCCTGGAAGGTTTTATTTCCCTTTGAGGGCTTCTTCGAGCATAGGGGCAAACTTACTCTGGGCTTCTTTTAGCAAAGGTTCGGGCTCTTCGCCAGCATGAAGCACTTTTTCTTCGATGAGCCCGAGCTCGTTGGAAAGCTCCTGGTTGATGGGGGTGGTGATGGCGCCCGTGGCGTTTGGACTCGCCATCAGGTTGATGAAGATGTCAAAGTTCTTGATTTGTTTGAAGCGGGGGTCTTGAGAAGCCTTCCGACTGGTGGGAAGGTTAGAGTTGGCGTACATCTCTTCAGCAATGATCTCAGGAGACATCATCCAGGCAAAGAGCTTGCCTGCGGCCTCTTTATCCTTGACGCCCGCGGGGATGAAAGCCACCGTGCCCTGTACCACGCCCGTGTTGGCGCGCTCTGGATGAGACGCAGGCGGCGGGAAGGGTGTTACACCATAATTCAGTTCTGGCTTGAATTTAGAGATGAAGTTGGGGCCAACCTGCCATTCGCCATCGACCATCATGGCGATCTTCCCGGCATAGAAACCCTGATCGGGCGACATGTACTCACCGAGGGCAGAGGTGAACTTGAGCACATTGTCCACACCGTATTTGGTGTAGAACTGCTGCTGCCATTTCAGGGCGTCGATCATGGGCTGGCTGTCGAGGGTGACCTGTGTGCCATCGTCGTTGTACCAGAATCCTCCGAACATGCGCACATAAAGGTCGGTATGGCTCCAGGAGAAATCAGGGATGAAACCGACCTGGATCAGATTGCCTTTGTCATCGACTTTGGTCAGTTTGTCGGCGAATTCGACCAGCTCTTCCATGGTTTTCGGCGGGGTGTTAGGGTCGAGGCCGGCGTCCTCAAAGAGGTCTTTGTTCCAGAAGAGGGCGTAGATATCCGTTCCCCAGGGCAGGCACCAAATTTTGTCTCCCTGCTTGCATTGAATCATAGGGGCGGGAAAGATATCGTTGAGATCAATGCCGCTGCTGTTGATGATGTCATTCAGCTGGAGCACTACATTCTCTTTGGCCAGGGATTTGATCTGATCACCCCCTGAAAGGACGATGACATCTGGCGGTTCGGAGCCGGAAAGGGCGGCCAGAATTTTATCAATCTCCACCGGGGCATTGACTTCTACTTTGATGCCGGTTTTTTCGGTGTATTTATCGAACAGCCCCTGAAGCTGAGCCGGGTTATCGCCCCACTCGATCCATACGCGCAATTTTTCGGGGCCACTGGCAGGTGGTTGGGCACCACCGGTATCTGGCGCCTGGGTGGCAGCCGGGGCGCAGGCTGCCAGCAACGCGATCACGATCATCACGGTTACCAGCGTTGAGAAGCGTTTGATGAGCATCTTTTCTCCTTTCTGAAAGGCATGAGGGGGAACCAAAACAGGGAACCAGCGTTACGAAAACGCTTTCATAACGTAAAGTATAGAGATTAAAAGAGTCTGAGTCAACAGGTTGAGAAGGGGAAATCTTCGGAGGAAGGGCTTTTCCCTGAATGAGATCTGGCCTTGCCAGAAGGGGGTGCTCTGGGTATACTTATTTTTTGCTATTCTTGCTTTTATTTTAAGGAGCGCAATCGTTTGAAAAAGGCATTGATCACCGGCATCACCGGGCAAGACGGCTCGTACCTGGCCGAATTACTCCTTTCTAAAGGGTATGAAGTCCACGGGATGATCCGCCGCGCCAGTACCTTTAATACACGGCGGCTGGATCACATTTACCACGACCCTCACGGGAACGGAGAGGAAGTTCACCTCTACCTTCACTACGGGGATCTTACGGCTTCAGACACCCTGCTGGACATTATTTACAATATCCGCCCGGATGAAATTTATCATCTGGGTGCTCAAAGCCATGTGCGGGTGAGTTTCGATATGCCGGAGTTCACCGGCGACGTCACCGGGCTGGGTACCGTGCGTATTCTGGAGGCCATCCGCAAGAGCGGGGTCAAAGCGCGCTATTATCAGGCGTCCTCCAGTGAAATGTTCGGTGGGGCCAAACCGCCTCAAAATGAGCAAACTCCCTTTGAGCCACGCAGCCCTTACGCGGCGGCCAAGTTGTATGCTTACTGGCTGACGCGCAATTATCGCGAGGGGTATTCGATTTTTGCGGTTAATGGAATTCTGTTTAACCACGAAAGCCCACGGCGTGGTGAAACGTTTGTAACGCGGAAAATCACCCGTGCTGTAGCAGCCATCATGGCGGGGCAGCAACGTTATCTTTACCTTGGTAACCTGGATTCGCGCCGGGACTGGGGGTACGCCCCTGAATATGTGGAGGCGATGTGGATGATGCTCAACCGCGACCAGCCGGACGATTTTGTCATCGGCACTGGAGAGGCGCACACCATTCGCGAGTTTCTCGACGAGGCTTTTGGATACGTCAATTTAGACTGGCACGATTACGTCCGGATCGATGCCCGCTATTTCAGACCGACCGAGGTTGATTATTTGCTGGCCGATGCGGCGAAAGCCCGGCGTGAGCTGGGCTGGGAACCGCGGGTACGCTTCCGCGAGCTGGTGCGGATTATGGTAGACGCTGATCTGGAACTCATAGGCCTGCCATGCCCCGGAGAGGGAAAGCGGATCGTAGAAGAACGCTTTGGGCAGTGGCATCGGTGGGATCAGCAGGTGGTTTCCATGGATAACCATTGATAGGATAGGGAGGCGAGGGGGTAACGCACATGCAGGGGAAAACACCAGCTGTGTTGTTTGTGTGTACTGCCAATGTGTGCCGTTCTCCCATGGCGGCGGGGCTATTCCAGGCGCTTTTATCCAGCCGCCTGCCGGGAGGGGGAGACTGGCTGGTAGATTCCGCCGGAACGTGGGCGTCGGAAGGGCAACGCGCCTCAGAAAATGCCGTTCGCGTCATGCAGAAGAGAGGGATCGATCTCAGCCAGCATCGTTCGAAGGTGGTCTCCAGAGCCCTGCTTAACCTTTTCGACCTGATCCTGGTCATGGAACCAGGGCATAAGGAGGCGTTGAGGGTGGAATTTCCTGAGGTGGCAGGGAGGGTCTGGTTGTTGAGTGAGTTAAGTGGCCCACCGTTACCCATTGAAGACCCTTACGGGCTTTCTCTGGAGCATTATGAAAAGACCGCCAGCGAAATTGAAGCTTATCTTCAGGCCGGGTTCCCCGAAATTCTGGCCCGGGTGGGATGGGTTTGAAGAGTATTCTGGATGAAAATCTAAAAATTGGCCTCAAAACCGCTTGACCTCAGGGGAGGCGTTCGGTATAATTACCTTTTGCTTATCATACCCCAAGTGCGCTTTTGGGTCGGTCTACGTTTGGGGTCGGGTGTACTGGATTTTAGGAGCAGGAGAAAAGCATGGCTTCCGATATGCCAACCAAGAAGTCTTACGCGCGCATCCCGGTTGTGTTTAATCTACCAGATTTGATTGAAGTGCAGGTTGAGTCCTTCCAGCGGTTGAAAAAAGAAGGACTGATTGACCTTTTTGATGAGATTTCCCCTATCGAATCGTACAACAAGGGCATGAAGTTGTACTTTCCGGGGCGTTCTCCGGAAGCGCAGCAATTTGGTTTGCGATACTGGTTCGACAAGCCCAAGCATACCATTGAAGAATGTGTTGAAAAAGACCTCACGTATGCGAGCCCGTTGAATGTGTCGGTGCTGCTGGCCGGGCCTGAAGTGCCAGAGCCCATTCGCCAGGATATTTACCTGGGTGATTTCCCGGAAATGACCGAAAAAGGCACCTTTATCATTAACGGCACCGAACGGGTGGTGGTCTCGCAGTTGATCCGGTCACCTGGAGTGTACTTTGAGGCGCCGATTGACCGCTCCACGGGTCGCCCGCTGGCGATGGCCAAGCTGATCCCTGACCGCGGAGCGTGGATGGAATTTGAGACCCGCAAGAATGATTATTTGATCCTCAAGTTCAATCGCAAGCGCACCGTGCCGATTACAATCTTCCTGCGGGCTTTAGCCGCGGTCAATGATGGGCTCCCGGACTCGCCTTTGAAGGAAGGCACTGATGAAGAACTGCTTTCTCTGTTTCAGGATGTAGACACCAGCACCGATCGCCAATTCATTGCGTCTACCCTGCGTCAGGAACCGGTCTGGGATCTGACGGGCGGGGTGAGCATTGCAGAGGCGGCACTGCTCGAATTCTTCAAGCGTATGCGCCCGGGCGACCCGGCCACACTGGAGAATGCCCGTCAATTCCTGGAAGAGCAGCTCTTCGATCAGCGGCATTATGATCTGGAGCGGGTGGGGCGCTATAAATTAAACCAGAAGCTGGATCTTTCGGATCGTATTCCCGTCTCGCATCGCACGATTACCAAATGGGATATTGTCAACCTTACCCGCCGTATGATTCTGATCAATAACCAGGTGCTGGAGCGGGATGACATTGACCATCTGGGAAATCGCCGTGTTAAGACGGTAGGGGAGCTGATCCAGAATAAATTACGCATTGGCCTGCGCCGTATGGAGCGGGTGATCAAAGAGCGTATGTCGATCCGCGATCAGGATCAGGTTACACCGGTCAGTCTGGTGAATATCCGGCCTGTGGTGGCGGCGTTACGAGAGTTCTTTGGCTCCAGTCAGCTTTCGCAATTCATGGATCAGACCAACCCCCTGGCTGAGTTGCGCCATAAGCGCACCCTTTCGGCACTGGGGCCGGGCGGTCTGCGCCGTGAACGCGCAGGGTTCGATGTGCGAGACGTGCACCACTCTCACTACGGGCGTATCTGTCCTATCGAAACGCCCGAAGGGCCGAACATCGGGTTGATTGGCCGGTTGGCGTCTTTCGCGCGGGTCAATGAGTATGGTTTTATTGAAACCCCCTACCGGCGGGTGATTAAACAGCTCAGTTCGACCGATCCGCGGCTGGTGAACCGAAAACTGCGTGAAACCCTCACCGACGAGGCTGGAAACGTCATTGCGCGCGAGGGTGAACGGATTACAGAAGAGATGCTTCCGGCGATCGCCCGCCAGGCGAAAAAGGTCATTTTTGTGGTGCCTTTCGTCTCGGATGACGTGGAATATCTCTCTGCCGATGCAGAAGATAAATACGTAATCGCCCAGGCAAACTCACCGTTGAATGAATACAACGAATTTTCCGATGATCGCATTTCCTGCCGCCAGCACTCCGATTTTACCGTGACCACACCGGATAACATCAACTTTATCGATGTGGCGCCCAATCAGGTGGTGGGAATCAGCGCGGCGTTGATCCCCTTCCTGGAGCATGATGACGCCAACCGCGCGTTGATGGGCTCGAACATGCAGGCGCAGGCAGTGCCGTTGATTCAACCCGAGGTGCCGTTGATCTCCACAGGGATGGAGGCTTTTGCGGCGCGCGATTCCGGGCAGGTGCTGGTTGCCGAAGAAGATGGCGAGGTGATCTCGGTTACAGGCCGGCAGGTGGTGGTGCGTGGAACGAGTGGGAACGTCAGGGCGTATACACTGCGCAAATATCAGCGCTCTAACCAGAGCACCTGCATTGATCAGCGGCCCGCCGTTACCAAGGGGCAACTCATTCGCAAGGGCGATGTTCTGGCCGACTCATCCTCGACGGTTAACGGTAACCTTGCGCTGGGGCAAAACGTGGTGGTTGCCTTCCTTTCCTGGGAAGGTGGCAACTTTGAAGACGCGATTTTGATCTCTGAAAAGCTGGTGCAGGACGATAAATTTACCTCGGTGCATATCGAAAAATACGAGGTGGAAGCGCGCGACACCAAACTTGGACCTGAGGAAATTACCCGCGACATTCCCAATGTGGGTGAAGATGCCATTAAAGACCTCGATGAGCATGGCATCATCCGAATCGGGGCAGAGGTTGGCCCGAACGACATCCTGGTTGGGAAGATTACGCCCAAAGGCGAGAAAGAGTTGACCCCGGAGGAACGTCTGTTGCGGGCAATCTTCGGTGAAAAATCGCGGGATGTGAAGGATACGTCCCTGCGCATGCCCCACGGCGAACGGGGGAAAGTGGTGGATGTAAAGGTCTTCACCCGCGAGGACAACTCAGACCTGGCGGCCGGGGTTGATATGATGGTTCGGGTTTCGGTGGCTCAACGGCGGAAGATCACCGCAGGTGACAAGATGGCCGGGCGACACGGGAATAAAGGTGTGGTGTCGCGGGTTGTTCCGATAGCCGACATGCCCTTCCTGGAAGATGGAACACCGGTGGATATTATCCTTAACCCGTTGGGTGTGCCGGGCCGTATGAACATCGGTCAGGTGCTGGAGACTCACCTGGGATGGGCGGCCAGCCGGCTCGGGTTCCGGGCGATCACCCCGGTATTCGATGGTGCAAATGAGACGGAGATCGAAGCTGAACTGGCGCGGGCTTATTTGATGGACCTGGCCTGGAGCAAGACGGTTGAGCGCGCCTGGGAGTGGATTAAATCCTTCGACTACACCCCGGATAGCATCGAGAGTGATGACGAGGTGCGCCTGCTTTATCTGGAAGAGTGGCTTGGCCCGAAAGGATACCGGGTAGAAAACCTTAAAGCCGACCCGGTCTATGCGCGGCGTGTCACCTTAATGGAATGGCTGCGCGAAAAAGGCTTCCACCCTGAAGGGCTGCTCAACTTTGAGGATGTGGAAATGAACGCCCCGCAATTTTCTCGCGAAGATCAGGATGCAATCAACGCCTGTCTGCGCATCTGGCTTGAAGAAGAAGGGGTGGATGTGCGGGGTGTGTCGGATGCTGAGCTGCGTGCAGTAGCAGAGAAGCACATGGACGAGACGGGGCACCCCATGCCGATTCTGGGAAAACAACGCCTGCGTGACGGAAAGACCGGCGAATATTACGACCAGCCGGTGACGGTGGGGGTGATGACCATGATGAAATTGCACCACCTGGTGGAAGACAAAGTCCACGCCCGTTCAACCGGTCCTTACAGCCTGGTGACACAACAACCTCTGGGCGGTAAGGCGCAATTTGGCGGTCAGCGCTTCGGCGAAATGGAAGTCTGGGCGCTGGAGGCCTACGGGGCGGCTTATACCCTGCAGGAAATGCTGACGGTAAAGTCGGATGATGTTCAGGGGCGCGTCTCGACCTACGAGGCCATTGTAAAGGGTGAACCGATCGAAGAACCGAGCATCCCGGCTTCTTTCCGTGTGCTGGTGAAGGAACTGCAGAGCCTGGGTGTAGCGGTGGAAGCAATCATGGACAATGGCGAAACTGTGCGCTTTGGCAAGGATGAAGAACGGGTTCGTCCGCCTCGAATCGAGACCGGCCTGCTCGGTCTTGGAGAAGAGTTAGACGGCCTGGATGACTTGATGTAAATTACGAGTCATGGTATACTTCAAGGCCGTTGTCTGTTTACGGTGGTAGTCATGGAGAGGCCATCTTTGTGCGCGATGATGGCCTCCCTTTATGAAAAACAAAGAAGATTTTAGTTCTTTTTGGAGGCAAAAACGTGCCAACCATCAACCAATTGATCCGCAAAGGCCGGGAATCGAAGAAGGTGAAGAGCAAGGCGCCTGCACTTCAGTATATTCTGAACACGTACAAGCAGCGCCGCATCCGCGAGGATAAAGGCTCTCCCCAGAAGCGTGGGGTGTGTACTGTCGTCCGCACGATGACCCCCAAGAAACCGAATTCGGCGCTGCGCAAAATTGCCCGTGTTCGCCTGACCAACGGCATCGAAGTGACGGCCTACATTCCTGGCGAGGGGCATCAGCTCCAGGAGCACTCGGTGGTGCTGGTGCGCGGTGGTCGTGTCAAAGACCTGCCGGGTGTTCGCTATCACATCGTGCGCGGTACGCTTGATACGACGGGCGTTGCCAAGCGGCGACAGGGGCGCTCGAAGTATGGCGCCAAGCGGCCGAAGTAAACAATCATTTTGAAGGATGGAGTAAGAAAGCATGCGGCGTACCAAACCTGAAAAGCGGGAATTGATCCCCGATGTGCGCTATAACAGCACGGTGGTGCAGAATCTGATCCATCACATCATGAGACGGGGCAAGATGAGCCTGGCGACCCGTCTGGTGTATGATGCTTTGGATATGGCTTCGCAGAAATCCGGTCGGCCGGCGATGGATATTCTGGAGCAGGCTCTGAAAAACGTTGGGCCGGTCATGGAAGTCCGCCCGCGCCGGGTGGGTGGGGCGACTTATCAGGTGCCTCTGGAAGTGCCCTCTTCCCGTCGAATGACGCTGGCCATGCGCTGGATCATCAATGCGGCCAAGGCGCGGTCGGGTAAATCTTTCTCTGAAAAATTGGCAGCTGAGCTTCTGGATGCTTTGAACAACCAGGGCGCGGCAGTGCGAAAGCGCGAAGAAACGCATAAGATGGCTGAAGCCAACCGTGCATTTTCACATTACCGTGTCTAGGAGCGCGGAAGGCAGGATTTATCTGGTATAGGTGATTTCATGGCACGAACATTTCCGTTAGAGCGGTGCCGTAACATAGGAATAATTGCCCACATCGACGCCGGTAAGACTACGACGACCGAGCGTATTCTGTTCTACACCGGTAAGACTTACCGCATCGGCTCGGTAGATGAAGGTACCACTGTAACGGATTGGATGGTGCAGGAGCGTGAACGGGGGATCACGATCGTCTCCGCCGCTGTAACCGCCGAGTGGAAAAATCATCAAATCAATATCATTGACACTCCGGGGCACATCGACTTCACTGCCGAGGTGCAGCGATCGCTGCGCGTGCTGGATGGGGGAGTGGTGGTTTTTGACGCCACTCAGGGAGTGGAGCCGCAAAGTGAGACTGTCTGGCGGCAGGCCGACCGTTATCACGTTCCGCGAATTTGCTTTATCAACAAGATGGATCGCGTGGGGGCCTCTTACGAATACTGCATCCAGAGCATCCGCGAGCGACTGGGTGCGAACCCCATTGCCATGCAATTGCCGATCGGGGTTGAATCCAGTTTCGTGGGGGTGGTGGACTTACTCACCCGTCAGGCCATTTACTGGACGGATGAACTCGGTCGAGAACCCGAGGTGCGAGAAGTGCCTCCGGACATGGTAGATGAGGTGGAGGCCGCCCGCGAAACCCTGGTTGAGCGCATTTGTGAGCTGGATGACGACCTGACGGTTAAATTCCTGGAGGGTGAACCGATCTCCGTGGAGGAGCTGAAAGCCGGACTGCGTAAGGCGGTGATCGCCAACAAAGCGGCGCCGGTATTCTGTGGTAGCTCTTTGCGAAACAAAGGGGTGCAGCCGCTCCTTGATGCTGTGGTTGATTATCTACCCTCTCCGGCGGATATTCCCCCGGTCAAAGGAACACACCCCGATACGGGAGAAGAGATTACCCGTCCTGCGGACGATCAGGCCCCGGTAAGCGCTCTGGTTTTCAAGATTGTGACCGACCCTTATGTGGGACGTCTGGCGTATTTCCGCGTTTACTCGGGAACCATTTCGACCAATCAGACGGTGTTGAATGTGGTGAAGGGGCGGCGTGAACGCATCGGGCGTTTGCTGCGCATGTATGCCGATCGCCGGGAAGACGTCACCGAAATTCCCGCGGGAGATATCGGTGCGGTACTGGGGTTGAAGGACAGTTTCACCGGAGATACCCTTTGCGACCCGCAATTCCCGATTGTGCTGGAAAGTATATCCTTCCCTGAGCCGGTCATTTACGTGGCGATTGAGCCGAAAACCACTGCCGATCAGGATAAGATGGCGGAAGCTCTGCGCAAGCTCTCGGAAGAAGACCCAACCTTCAGGGTGCGCACCGACGAAAATACCGGGCAGACGATCATTGCCGGTATGGGTGAATTACACCTGGATGTACTGGTGGATCGAATGCTGCGGGAGTTCCGCGTGCAGGCTAACATTGGCAAGCCGCGTGTTTCTTACCGCGAGACGATCACGGTGCCGGTGCAAAAAGTGGACTATCGCTACGTCAAGCAGACGGGCGGCAAGGGTATGTATGGCCACGTCGTAATCAATATGGAGCCTCTGGAAACAGGCAGCGGCGTGGTGTTCGAGAATAAGATTTTCGGTGGTGCCATTCCCAACGAGTTTATCCCGGCTGTCCAGAAAGGGGTTATGGAGGCAGCGGAAAGTGGTGTGCTTGCCGGTTATCCCGTGACGGACATCAAGGTGACCCTGATTGATGGCTCGTACCATGAGGTGGACTCGAACGAGATGGCATTCCGGATGGCGGCCATCCTGGCCTTCAAGGAAGCTTTCCAGAAGGGTTCCCCTGTATTGCTGGAGCCCATTATGAAAGTGGAAGTTGTGGTACCGGAGGAATTTCTTGGGGATGTGCTCGGGCAACTTAACGCCCGCCGGGGTATGATCCTGGGCATGGAAATGCGCCCCGGCAACGCGCAGGCCGCCCGCGCGATGGTTCCTCTGGCAGAAATGTTTGGATATGCAACCGAATTGCGCTCGGCGACGCAGGGGCGCGGGGTTTTCTCGATGGAATTTGACCATTACGCCCCGGTGAGTGCTTCGGTAGCACAGAAAATTCTCAACAGTTAATCCCGTTTTCAAACCATACGGACTTTTTTGAAGGAGTGTTATTTCATGGCCAAGCAGAAGTATGAGCGAACGAA
>AMZC01002675.1_pt1 | contig 31000 bp, 20 predicted proteins | sample 948551 | NCBI WGS metagenome assembly AMZC01 (sample SAMN01120625, study PRJNA171369) | bioreactor sludge metagenome | biome: sludge; isolation source: anaerobic thermophilic cellulolytic sludge from lab reactor | place: China: Hong Kong, Shek Wu Hui wastewater treatment plant | collected... | reverse complement strand
AGGGGAAGTCGCCCCTTCGCCCGCTGCGCGGCAGGGGGCTGAGGGTAAAAAGTGCATAACATGCTCTAGCGTATATCTCGCCGTAGCGGGTCATCGAGTGCCTGCACCGTTTGCAGCAGGCGTAGAGGACGCACATCCCCCCAGCGTTGAGCCAGCGGGATTAGCTCGCGCAGGAAGACGGCTGCCCGTTCGTAATGTCCCCGCGCCAGCCAGGACTGCGCCGCACTCAGGTAGATTTCCAGCAGAGCGGGCGCGTCCTGGTCCAGTTCTTCAGGAGCCAGCTCGAAGACCTGCTGAGCAGCCGCCAGGCTACGCACATACTCCCCGCGATGGGCATAGGCGATCGCCAGCGCCAGGTACAGGTGTTGGGGCTGATACACGGAATGCGCTTTGTGCTCGTCGGCAGGATGCACAGGCGGAAACTCGGCGGTGACTCCCGCTTCGAGCAAGGCGATCCCCTCCGCGAGCTGATCGTGCGAAACCAGCAACGTGCCTAACCCGACGATAGCTGGCCCATAACGGGGATTCTGTTCCAGCGCCGCCTCGAACGCCGCCCGGCTTTCAGCAGTTCGCTCAGGCTGTAACGCCAGCACCATGCCTAGCGTGTGATAGACCGGCGCAGTCGGCGCGCGGCTCGCAGCACGGCGGAACGCCTCCACAAACCGTTCAAACTCAGCCGCGTCGTCCAGGGCGCGCACGATCTCGTCGTACAACACCGCGTAGGCCAGGTCTGGATCCGCCACGATGGCAGCGACCAGTGCCTCCTGCTCCGCCTGCTCGTCGGCATACTCGTGACGGTAGAGCCGGGCCAGCGCCAGGTGCGCAAAGGGCAGCTTCGGCTGACGGCGGGTCGCCTCCAGCAGAGCCGTATAGCCGTCGAAGACCTGCCCCAGAGCCAGCAGCGTTTCACCCCATTCGGCCTGAATCTCCGGCATATCGGGATAACGAACCCGCAAGGGACGCAGACGCTGCAACGCCTGTTCGGGCGCGCCTTCGGCATCGCGCAGACGGCGAATCGCCCGCAATTCACGCCGAAGCGCTTCAGACACAGTCGGCGAAGGGTGCGCGCGATCGGCCTGCGGACGTGCAGCCTCGCGCCGCCCTGAACTGCGCCGGCGCGGCACCAGCGCTCGCTTGAATTCGGTCAGGAACTCATGGGGCGTCGAAGGACGTGCTGCCGGACTTTTGCTGAGCGCCCACAGCAACGGCGCTTCGACTGCTGCGCTGACCGACGGATGTCCCGGCTTGAGCGGCAGCGGTGATGCATAGGCGATCAGTTCGAGGAGCGTGTCTTCGTCGTCGCGCCCCTCGTCATAGTCGAGATAGTAGTAGCCGGTGATCGCTTCATAGAGCACCACCGCCAGCGAATAGATATCCGACCGCGGCGTCACCTCTTGCCCCAGCGCCTGCTCTGGGGACATATAGAGCAGCGTGCCGGGCTGCGGACCAATCGCATCGGCCAGCCCTTCGGGATAAACCGGATCAACATGCGCCAGGCCCAGGTCAGCCAGTTTGAACTCGTTCAGCTCTCTAAAGAGAATATTGTCGGGTTTCACATCGCGATGGATGATGCCGCGGCTGTGCAATGTCTCCAGCGCCCGGCACATGTCAGCGGCTACGGTCAGCACCGTGCCGCGATCCAGCGCTCCCCGCTCGCGGAGCAGGCTGAGCAGGTCGCCAGGCAGGTACTCCATGACCAGGTACAGCGTGTCGCCTTCCTGGCGTAGCCCGTGAATCTTGACGATGTTGCGATGCTCAGTCTGGGCCGTTACGCGAGCTTCGCGCATGAACCACTCGCGCGATCCCTCGCGGGAGAAGTCTTCGCGCTGCAACTGTTTGATAGCGACCAGGCGCCGCAGAATGCGATCCTCGGCCAGGTAGATCACGCTGAAACCACCGTTGCCGATCTGTCCCTTGATGACGAATTCGTCAAGAGTATCGCCGGGTTTGAGCAGTGGCGGGCGCGTGTTGCCGGGCATGACTACCTCAGTGACCGGTTGCCACTGTGATTGCAATGGCTCCAGCATTACGGAACAGTATATGCAGGATTGAGATAACGACAACAATGCTCAGTCGTCTTTCTGCGCAGCAAGGGGCGTCCCAGTGTTCACCGGAACGCCCCTTGTGATTATATCGCCGTCAGATGAAGACCAGCTACTTGAGCACCGACGCCAGCGCATCGCACGCCGGGCAGGTACCATCGGGGCGAATGATGGCGTAGCCCGCCTGCGGATCAGCTCCGTAGGTGGAGAAGTCCACATTGAAGACAATCATCAGGCGCACACGCCCGCTCTGCGCAGCGAGCACCGCAGCTTCGGCCAGCCAGGTCGCCTGCTCGGCCACGCTGGTGTTCTGCGCCCAGGCAAAAGCGCCAGGCAGCGCACCGTACCCCTCAGGCGACAGGTACCCCAGTTCGGTGAAGCATGCCTGCTTCCCACCGAAGGGGCCGATGGCGCGGTTGAGCATGGTGGCGAAATAGCGCGTCGGGTAGTTGTCGCGCGGATCGCCCGAACTCTGTCGCGGGCTGACAATGCCTTCGTTGTAATGTACGCCGATGCAGTCGGCATACTGCCCTGCGCCCGCGGCAGCCATCTGCTGTGTGTACACATCGTCGTTACAGCCCTGGTCGGTGCAGCCTGCAGCGCCGAAGAAGCCAGTGGGAGCCAGCGCGCCAGTGATGACCAGCGTGTTGGGGTTGGCCGCTTTGATGGCGTTGTAGGACTTGGCGAGCAGCGGCACGTAATTCGCACCGTTGATCTGCCCGGCGGGCCATTCGCGGTCAATATTCATCTCGTTCCAGATTTCGATGGCGTCCGCGCCCGCTGCCGCCAGGCTGGCTACATATTGCGCGTAGGCGTCCTGGTAGCCGGAATTCATCACCTGGCCCTTGTCGCCAATGACCGAGAAGAGAATCTTGAAGCCCGCTGCATGAGCCTCCGAGATCAATCCCGTCGCGCCCTGCCCCATGCTGAGCTGCATCTTCACCCACTTCATGCGGGCGCGGTTGAGCGCATCGCGCGTGTTGGGGTACAGGCCAGTAATCTGTCCACCGATCTCAAACGAGCCGCTCACCGCTGAGCCAGCTACCGGCGCAGGCAGCCCAGGGTTGGTCGTGGTGGTCGGAGCAGCCGCCGTGACTTCGTCGCACACCGCAATGATCTGACGGTTGAAGCTGGTGCGTACTTCGTATTGCTGCCCGGTCAGCGTCGTGATCAGGAAACGCCAGCCGAAATAAACCTGGCGCGGCTCTTCGCCTTCCTCCAGCGTCCGGCAACTGTCAATCCCGTCTACGAATTCATACTCTTCGTAGAACCATTGCTGCACCCAGGTGAGGTCCTGGCCTGTCTTCTCTTCGAGCGCAGCGCGTGCAGCAGCAAAGGCCAGCCAGCCGGGGTCTTCGGGAGTGGGAGTGGGACCGGACTGCGGCGCAGCCTGCTGATCGCCGGGCACGATGCTGCCCGCACTGACGGTCAGCGGGGTCAGCCCGACGAGCGTGATCACAACGGCCATCAGGGCATAGAATAGGGTCTTACGATTCCTCACGGCAAACGTCCTTTCGCGTCTCCAAGGTCTGACGATCTGGGAGATGTCGGAAAATCGGTTCGGCCCGGCAAGAGAGAACAACAAACCATCCCTCAGGGCCAACTGACGGGCTATTGTGAACGAAAAACGCTGATTTGTCTACAATGATTTGCCTACTGAAGGCTGACGGGTGCGACACAGTCCGCCTCAAGACTCGCTGATCTGCCCCTGCAGTTGCGTCATGTACAGATCGTAATACAGGCCGCGCGCGGTCAGCAGCTCCTGGTGCGTGCCGCGCTCGACAATGCGCCCGTGATCCATGACGATCACCTGGCCAGCCCGGACAATAGTACTCAGACGGTGCGCGATGACGAAGGCCGTACGCCCCTCCAGCAACCGGGCCAGCGCCGCCTGCATCTGCAATTCGGTGATCGTGTCCACGCTGCTGGTCGCCTCGTCCAGGATGATGATCGCCGGATCGGCCAGCAACGCGCGGGTGAAAGAGATGAGTTGCCGTTGACCGGCGCTCAGGCGCGAACCGCCCTCCTCGACTTCGGTGTCGTAGCCCTTGGGAAGCTGACTGATGAACTCGTGCGCGCCCGTCGCACGGGCCGCCGCCTCGATCTCCTCGTCGGTAGCGTCGAGCCGCCCATAGCGCAGATTCTCGCGGATAGTGGTCGCAAACAGGCCTGTATCTTGCGGCACCCACGCGATCTGACTGCGCAACGAACGCAGGGTAACCCGGCTGATGTCGTAGCCGTCGAACAGGATTTGCCCGCTCTGCGGCTCGTAGAAGCGCCCCAGCAACCGCACAAGCGTGCTCTTGCCCGCGCCGGTATGCCCCACCAGCGCGACAGTCTGCCCCAGTGCGACGCTCAAGGAAATGTCGTGCAGCACATCGGAGACCTGTTCCGTCCCATCACTCTTGCCCGCCGCAGGCGCAGGAGCATCAGTCAGCAGACGCTTCGGCCTGGTATAGTGGAAATTGACGTGCCGGAACTCCACCGCCCCGCGAATGCGCGGTAACTCGATGGCGTCGGGCGCATCCACGATCTCCGGCTCGGTATCCAATACCGTGAGAATGCGTTCGCCCGCCGCTGCCGCCTCTTGAAACTGATCCAGGCGCATCGCCAGGTCGCGGATGGGATCGAAGAACATGTTCAAGTACATCAGAAAGGCCACGAGCGTGCCAGGAGACATTTCGCCCGCCAGCACGCGCGCCCCACCAAAACCCAGCACAATCGCCACGCCGACCTGCGAGATGATGTCAATGCCCGGCATGAAGATGGAGGCCAGCTTGTCCGCACGCAGGGAAGCGTTCAGCTCCGTGGTAGACACGGTGCGGAAACGTTGTTCCTCACCGTATTCGCGCACAAAGGCCTGCACCACGCGCATACCGGCCAGGTTTTCCTGCAGCGTCGCCGAGACCACGCCCACCGCCTCGCGCACCGCACGATAGCGCCGGGTAGACTGTCGCCGCCACCACACTGTCAGCGCGGCCATGGCGGGCACGATGGTGAAGGTAAGCAGGGCCAGTTGCCAGTTGAACACGAGCAGCAGGACGATGATGCCCGCCAGGGTGAGCGAACTGCTGATCGTGTTGATGACCGCCCAGGTGATGAAGTTTTGCAGCGAGTTGCTGTCTTCGGTGATGCGGGCCATCAGGTCGCCCACGCGATGGTGATCAAAATAGCTCAGGTTCAGGTCGAGATACTTGAAGAACAAGCGCTGACGGATGCTCATGATGGCGTGCTGCCCCACCCACACCATGTTGTAAAGCTGCACGCGCAGACCGACCGCCTGAATGATGAGCACTATCAGAAAGGCCACGCTGTAGGTCAGCAGCGCCGACCGGTCGTCGCGGGCCAACCCCCGGTTGATCGCCTGGCGCACCAGCGTAGGCGCAATCAGCGCACACGACGAGGTGATCAGCATCAACACCAGAATGCCCAGAATTCGCCTTCGGTAAGGCCGCACGAAGGTGAGCAGGCGGCCCAGCGTTTCCAACACCGGGCGTTCGAGCTTGGGGCGGTCGTCGCTCATGGTCAGTGCTCCTGGCGGGCGTTCCGGCGAGCGGATGTAGCCATTTCGGCGCGGCTCTGTTCATCCACCGTGCGATCTTCCAATGGTGGAGCTGCCTCTTGAGCCGGCACTACCTGATCGTCGGAGAGGCCAATGCCGCGAACGTCCTCGGCGGGCGGCTGCCCATCGGACTGCAAGCGCCACAGATGAGCATAGCGCCCACCTCGCCGCACCAGTTCCGCGTGCGTGCCCTGCTCCACGATGCGCCCGTGTTCGAGCATGATAATCTGATCGGCGTGCATGACCGTGCTGAGCCGTTGCGCCACAATGAGCGTGGTGCGGCCAGCCATCAACGTTTGTAGCGCGGCGCGTATCTCGTATTCGGTGCGGCTATCCACGCTGGCAGTAGCATCGTCCAGGATCAGAATGCGTGGGTCAACCAGCAGCGCACGGGCAATGGCGATGCGCTGCCGCTGCCCACCGGAGAGCGTCACGCCACGCTCGCCGACCAGCGTGTCGTACCCGTCGGGAAACTCCATGATGAAGTCGTGCGCACGGGCAGCGCGGGCGGCGCGCTCGACTTCCTCGCGCGTGGCCTCCGGGCGACCGAAGGCGATGTTCTCGTGAATGGTCGCATTGAACAGAAAAGTGCTCTGCATCACGTAACCGACCTGCGAACGCAGAATCTTCAGCGGCATGTCGCGGATGTCAATCCCGTCTATGGTGATCCGTCCCTCGGTCACATCATAGAAGCGCGCGATCAGGTCAATGAGCGTGGTCTTGCCGCTGCCAGTCGTGCCCACGATAGCCGTCACCGTGCCCGGCAAGGCCTCGAAACTGATATCATCGAGCACTTCCACTTCCGGCTCGTCCTCGCGCGCCCCATAGACGAATGAGACGTGCTCGAAGCGAATATGACCGCGCAGGCGACCAGGGTTCACCGCCCCCAGGCGCGTCTTGATCTCCGGCGTGGTGTCCATGATGGCGAAGATGCGCTTGCCATTGGCGATGGCGCGCGCGGTGATGTCAATCATGAAAGCCAGGCGGTGCGCTGGCAGAGCGAGCAGAGCAACGTAGCTGTTGAACTCGATCAGCGTGCCCAGCGTGAGATCGCCATCCAGCACACGCTGCCCTCCGACGAACAACAGAAGAAAAGTGAGCACGCTCACGATGAACCAGATGGCAGGCTGAGCCAGCGTGAAGATGCGCGCCATGCGAATCCACGCCTGCAATACGGCGTTGTTGTCCTGCTCAAACCGCTGACGGGCGTAGTCCTCGCGGGTGAAAGCCTTGACCACCACGATCTGCGACAGGTTCTCCTGGATGCGCGCGTACATCTCGCCGCGCGCGGCCCTGATCTTCCCAAAGAGCGGCTCGATGCGGATGCCAAACAGGTAGGCGACGGCGAACAGCACCGGCAAGGGCAGCAGGAACACGGCGGCCAGGGTTGCGTTGCGGCTGAACATGATGCCGTAGATAGCCACCAGCAAGACAACCAGATTGATCGCGTCGCCGATCACCACGCCCGCAAAGAAGCGTATCTCGTCCACATCGCCGATGGTGCGGCTCATCAACTGCCCGATGCGGGTACGATCATAGAAAGAAAACGGCAGGCGCTGTAGATGGGTGAACAGATCCATGCGCAGGTCATAGGCCACCTTGCGCCCCAGCCACTGTGTCCCGTAGCGCTGCCCAAAGTTGACGATTCCACGCACCACCGCCATCGCCACAATCAGCACAGCCGTCGTCGTCAGCATCCGTTGATTGCTCCAACTGGACGGAAAGAGCGATGATCCCCGTCTCTGCCCCAACGCTGTATCAACGGCATTGCCAATCAGCCACGGCCCAAGCAGCGTGAACAGGGTAACCCCGACCAGACAGGCATACACCAGGACAGCCACACGCCAGTAGGGACGCATGTAGCGCAGGATGCGGAGAAGTATGCTCATAAGCTGCCGCTCCGAATCGGTGAGCGATCTTCGGCAGAGAGTCGCAGTGCGCCCGGCAACAGGGTTGCTACCGTCAGCAAACGCCACGAGGATGGTCGGGCTGTTAGCCCACGGGCGATCGCCGGTTGGACATCTCTGCACCCGGCCCACGCAGGCGCGATGTACCCCCCGACAAGACCCGCATTATAGCGCACCCGCCGGCGGAACGTCCAGCCAGTTTTCTATATTTGCGCAAAAATGCAACAACGCAAGCGTATGGGCAGTAGTACCTTTCGTCAGGCCAGGAAGTGGCGGAATACCATGGCTGAGCCGGGCTAGCCCGCCTATACTGAGAGCAAAGGAGAGCGCAGATAGAGTAGTCACCTTTCGGACGTTGTGAGACTTGAGGAGCACGTATGATGCCATTCGTCCCACTGGGCAACGAGGCGCTGGCCCAGGGCGCGTTGGACGCCGGAGTATCCGGCGTATATGCCTATCCGGGCACGCCTTCTACTGAGATCACCGAGTACGTGCAGCGCTCGCCAGAGGCGCGGGCAGGTCGAGTACTCGGCACCTGGGCTGCCAACGAGAAGACCGCCATGGAGGCCGCGCTCGGCATGTCCTACGCGGGCAAACGCGCCATGGTCTGCATGAAACACGTGGGGCTGAACGTCGCCGCCGACCCCCTCATGAACTCGGCCATCACCGGTGCACATGGTGGCCTGCTCTACGTCGTCGCCGACGACCCATCCATGCACTCGTCGCAGAACGAGCAGGACTCGCGTTTCTATGCGCGGTTCGCGCTCATCCCTGCCCTGGAGCCGGGCAATCAGCAAGAAGCCTACGACGCTCCCTTCTACGGTTTCGAGCTTTCGGAGAAATATCACATTCCTGTGCTGGTGCGCATGACGACGCGACTGTCGCATTCGCGCGCCGACGTGACCCGCCGCACAGCCCGGCCACAGAACGACCTGCGCCTGCCCCCCAACCCGCTGCAATTCGTGTTACTCCCCGCCGTGTCGCGACGCAACTACGCCGAACTGTTGGCCCGGCAGCACGACTTCCAGGCGGAATCTGAAGTCTCACCGTTCAACCGCTACGAAGACGGGCCGGACACTTCGTTGGGGATCATCGCCTGCGGGATCGCCTACAACTATCTGCTGGAAAACTTCCCAGACGGCTGCCCGCATCCCGTGTTGAAGATCGGGCAGTATCCCCTGCCGACCACCCTGATAGGGCGACTGATGGAGCGGTGCGCCGAAGTGCTAGTACTGGAAGAAGGGATGCCGCTGGTAGAAGAGATGCTGCGCGGCTACCCGCTGGAAAATGGCCGGGTGCACGGGCGGCTGGACGGGCGATTGCCGCGCGCGGGCGAACTGAGTCCCGTTGCCGTCGCGCAGGCGCTGGGGCGCTCAGTGGGAACAGCCCGTTTCGAGGTGCCGCCAGTCGTCAAAGATCGTCCCCCGCAGCTCTGTCAGGGTTGCCCGCATGCCGACACTTATCGCGCGCTCAACGAGGCGCTGCAAGACTATTCGAAGGGTCGTGTCTTTTCCGACATCGGCTGCTATACCCTGGGGGTGCTGCCTCCTTTCAACGCGATCAACTCTTGCGTAGACATGGGCGCATCGGTGACCATGGCCAAGGGCGCTGCCGATGCCGGTCTGAGACCGGCAGTCGCTGTGATCGGCGACTCCACCTTCACCCATTCAGGCATGACCGGCCTGCTGGACGCGGTGAACGCAGCCTCGCCCATCACTGTGATCATCGTAGACAACCTGACCACCGCCATGACCGGAGGACAGGAGTCACCTGGCCAGGGGCATCTGGAATCAATCGCAGTAGGGCTGGGAGTGCCGCCGGAACACGTGCGGGTCATCACGCCGCTGCCGCGTCAGCATCAGGAAAACGTGCAGGTCATCCGCGAAGAACTGGCCTATGAGGGCGTCTCAGTGATCATCGCCCGGCGCGAATGCGTCGAAACGGCCAAACGCAAGAGAAAGGCTGAAGCATGAAATACGACATGATTCTGGCGGGTGTTGGCGGACAGGGAGTACTGTCCATTGCCGCCACCATCGCCCTGGCCGCCGTGAGCGAAGGACTGCGCATCAAACAGGCAGAAGTGCACGGCATGTCACAACGCGGCGGAGCCGTGCAAAGCCATCTCCGCCTGAGCGACCGCCCCATCTTCTCCGACCTGGTACCCGAAGGACAGGCCGATATGATCCTGGCGATGGAGCCAATGGAAGCGCTGCGCTACGTGTCGTTCCTGTCTCCAGAAGGGGTGATCGTCACCGACAGCACGCCTGTCATCAACATCTCCGATTATCCCGATCCGGAAGCACTGCTGACCGCCGTGCGAGCTTTTCCTCGCGCTCATCTGGTAGACGCCACCGAGATCGCCAGGGGAATCCACAACCCGCGCGGCTCGAATATGGTGCTGCTGGGAGCCGCGTCCCTGTTCCTGCCTTTGAGCAGCCAAGCCCTGGAAACAGCCATCGAGCAGATGTTCATTCGCAAAGGCGCTGCCGTAGTCGAAAAGAATATCGAAGCCTTTCGTGCCGGTCGGCAGGTCATTCAGCCCGCCTGAGCACCACACGCCCACCAGCATAGAAAACCGGGGCAGGTTGTCTCCCTGTCCCGGTTCGTCTTTCTGCCAGTCTCCCTCCGTCAGGCCTGGACACGCACCGGCGTGCCAATGGGCGCCCAGTGATAGAGCCATTCCGCTTCCGGCGTCGGCATGTTGACGCAACCATGACTCATAGGCTGACCGAAGTTGCTGTGCCAGTAGGTGCCGTGCAGCGAATACCCCTCGTAGAAATACATCACCCAGGGGACGCCGGGCAGGTAATAGCCGGGACCAGTCATCAACTGCGCATCGTACTTGCGGTAGATGCTGAAGTCACCGGTGACGGTAGGCGTGCCCCACAGCCCCGTAGAGACCAACACATTGCGCACCAACTGCCCGTTTTCATAGGCATACACCCGTTGATCGCTCAGGTCAACGATGATCTGTTTGCCCACCGTGATGGTCGGCGCAGGCGCGCTCTGGTATACAGCCTGCGGCACATCCACAACCGTGCCTGGTGCAGGGATGATCAGCGTCTGCCCGCTGTATATCTGGTTCGGGTTGGTGATGTTGTTCACGGCGGCGATGGCTGGCCAGGTCACGCCGTAGGCGCGCGCGATGGCCGCCAGATGCTCGCCCGGCTGAACCACATGCGTGCGCTGCCCGGTGACCGCGCTATCCGCCGGCACCGGTGCTGGCGACGCCACTGCCCCCGTTGCCCCAGGGATGATCAATTGCTGCCCGGCGTAAATCCGGCTGGGATCAGCCAGGCCGTTGGCGTTGGCAATGTCCACCCAGCTTACCCCGTAGAGCTGAGCGATGCGGCTCAGCGTCTCGCCCCGCTGCACCGTGTGATACACCGGATTCGCAGCCGGCGCGGGGGCCGCCTCGACAGGCGCAGGAGCCGGTGCCGGATCAGGGTTGACTGCAACCGGCGCAGGCGGAGGAGCGCTGGGATCGGGAATGGTCAGCACCTGACCTGCATAGATGCGTGTGGGATCGGTAATGCCGTTGACAGCGGCCAGATAGTCCACCGTGAAGCCGTAGCGCAAGGCGATGCGGAACAGGTTCTCGCCCGGTTGAACCACATGCGTCGAGCCTCCCTGAGCGGCGACAGATGTGGGCCGCAGATGAAGGCCAAGAGCGATCAGCAGGATGAGTGCGAGGCCAAAGCGGTAGCCCCAGGTTTTCGCGCAGGTCGTGGCCGGTATCATTGTGTCGTCTCCCTTGTCAGGCTGGCGCTGGCGCATCACGCGAGCGTCGAACAGCGCGAAGCGAACAATCTTTTAGCAGTGTACAGGGAATTGGCACAACTGGCAACCGCCCTCTGAAAGAAGGATGCTAGCAGTGGGCAAAACGGCGCTCAGGCGTAGCGTGGGCGCAGAGATCGAACCATCTGGCGAGAACCGCGTCCGGTCTGGGCGGCCCTAGCCACCGCCCCAGGCGCGAATGGCCAGCACCAGCGGGCGGCCAATGCGCACATCGCTCTCCGGATAGAACAGCTCCCACACGCCGTAGTAGCAACCAAAAAGACGCGGGGCTGTGCCGGTGAAGACGATCGCCGGAGAGTTCTCCGTGATCCCCACTGGCTCTTTGATGAAGAAATTCGACTGCTGTTGCCGGGCAAAGTTCAGCCCAGGTCGCAGATTGGCCCCGCAAACGTCGGTCAAGGGAGTCAGATCAACCGAGCGGTCCGGATTTTCGGTCAGGTCGGGGTTGAAACTCAGGCGTGCACCGGCGGGCCAGGCACAAGTGCCCGTGTTCTGCAACACAATCTCGAAGGAGAAATCCGTATTGGCCCGCACCAGGCGCGGATTGTTGACATCGGTCACCGGCGGCGGCACGTTGTGCTTGTCCGGAGCGATCACAATGTATTCCAGGTGGCACGCAGCCAGCGTCTTCGTCATGTTCGGCGTGGGAGTAGCCGCCGTCTGACGCTCGAAGAACAGAAAGGCAGCGGTGCCTGTCAGGTCTGGCGAAGGTGTTGGAGAAGGAGACGGAGTCACTGTGGGAGTCTCAGTGGGAGACGCCGTATAGGTGGGACTGACCGTCGGAGTGAGCGTCGCAGCAGCGACAACGGGCAGAGCAGTGGGTTCAGGAGTCGCTGACACAGCCAGACCCGGTGTACTCACGACGCCTGCCAGCGCCTCAGGGGTCTGTGTGCCGACCGTCGCCTCAGGGCGTTGTACAGGTGGCACCGTGCCAGAGCGATCGCGCCCAAACGCCGCCGCGGCCACCAGGACCAGGACGATGGTCAACCCTGCCACAGCCAGCACGCGCACGAAGGGCCGACCTGCCCCCCGCATCTGGGCCTGCGGCAACTTTTCCAGCGGCAAGATGGGCGTATCGGCGTTCTGCGCCTGTGCGACCGTCGGGGCAGGCGGAGGCGACACGACAGCCCCAGCCGAGGCTTCCAGCGGCAAGGCCGAAGCCTCCAGTGCTTCCAACGCCTCCACGAACTCCTGAGCGCTCTGATAACGCGCCTCCGGCGCTTTGGCCAGCGCCTTGCAGATCACCGCCTCCAGCTCGGCGGGGATGTCGGGCACAATCTCGCGTGGCCGCGGCAACGGCTCGTTGACGTGCTTGAGGATGATCGCCAGCGGCGTAGCCGCATCATAGGGCAAACGACCGGTGACCAGTTGATACAGGATGACGCCCAGCGAATAGAGGTCCGAGCGCTCGTCCCCCGCTTCGCCCAGCCCCTGCTCCGGCGACATGTAAGCGGGCGTCCCCACCATCCCCCCGCTGGAAGTGACATGCGCGCCGGTCAAAATCTTGGCGATGCCGAAATCCGTGAGCACCACGCGCCCGTCATCGTCGAGCATCAGGTTAGCGGGTTTGACATCGCGGTGAATCATGCCGCGCTCGTGAGCATAGGCCAGAGCCTGCGCAGCAGCCTTGACGATGCGCAGGGCTTCAGCCAGCGGCAAACGGTCACCGGACAGGCCCAGATCGAAAAGGCGATCCTTGAGCGTCGGGCCGTTGATATACTCCATGACCATGTAGTAGCTCTCGCCCTCGGCATCGTATTCGAAGTCGTAGACCTGGACGATGTTGGGGTGCTTCAGGCGAGCGACATTGCGCGCTTCTCGCTCGAAGCGCTCTTTGAACTCAGGATCGTCGGCCAGGAAGGGGTGCAGAAGCTTGATCGCCACATAGCGATCCAGCGCAGCGTGATAGCCCCGGTAGACTTCGGCCATGCCACCGCGGCCAATCCTGTCAATGACTTCATATTTACCGAGGGTACGTCTGGACACCACGACTATCCCTGCGAGTACCGGTTCACAGGCCAGGAGTGCTCCGCACCAGTATAGCCAAAAGACGGGCAGCGCCCAAGCCTGTTTCGGCCAAAACAACCGTTGACCCGCCCCCGCCCTCAGGGTATAATCCGCCCGATTTCACCACACGCAGACATCCGGTGCCTTTCACCGGCGGAATCGAAACCTTAAGGAGCACGTCCCATGACCACCGACAAGCCCGCGCCCACCTCAATTGACGACATTCATCCGAAGATGGAACTGAAAGGCGTCGTCAAGAAGATTGACCTGTACGGCGCACTGGTTGATATTGGCATTGGCCGCCTGGGTCTGCTCCATATCTCGCAGCTTTCGCACGACCACGTCAAGAACGTCTCCGATGTGCTGCACGAAGGGCAGGAAATCACCGTCTGGGTGCAGGACGTTGACCGCCAGAAGGGGCGCATCGGCCTGACCATGATCAAGCCGCCTGCCCTTGACTGGAAGGAAATCGCTGTCAATAATGTATATCGGGGTACGGTCGTGCGCCTGGAGAAGTTCGGTGCCTTCGTGGATATTGGCGCAGAACGTCCAGGGCTGGTGCACGTTTCTGAACTGGCTTCCGGTTACGTGAGTTCGCCTTCGGACGTGGTCAGCGAAGGCGATGAGATCGAAGTCAAGGTGATCAACGTCGATCGCCGCAAGAAGCAGATCGATCTCAGTGTGCGCGCGCTCGAACAGGCTGCCGCCCGCTCCGACGACGAGGAAGACGAAGAGCTGCCCACCGCCATGGAACTGGCCTTGCGTCAGGCGCTGGAAGGCTCAGGGATTTCTATGCCCCTACGCCAGTCCAAGAACAAGCGTCGCGCCAAGAAGAACAAGCGCATGGCGGAGCACGAGGAAATCTTCGCCCGCACGGTTCAACAACATATCAAGGAGTAATTCCTTGTTCTAAAGGGGACGTAGCTCAGACGGGAGAGCGCCTGCTTTGCAAGCAGGAAGTCAGGGGTTCGAGTCCCCTCGTCTCCATGCCAAACGATCAGGCGGTGTCGTCAACGGACACCGCCTGTTTTTTCTCTATCCTTCTGTATTGTCTACGAGCGCAACGGCTTCAGAAACCCATAGAGCCGATAGACGCCCACGATCAACAACAGCGAGATCAGCACATAAGAGGTCACGCACCACTGACACCACTTGTCCAGCACGGCTCCTTCGACATAGGTGAGGTACGTCTGGAAGATCGCCCCGAACAGCGCCATGCCGACGACCAGAGTGCGCCCATAGGCGGCGAATAGAGCCACCTGATCTTCCAGCACGACGATCCCCAGCATGGCCAGATAGCCGAGTAGTCCCAGCAAGGCCACCGGCACGCCGAATGTCTTGGCGTAGGCGCTGTTCTGCACGGCGGAACAGTCCACCTTGCCCACGTCCACGCAGGCGGTTTCGTTATTGGTCAGCTCGGCCCACGTCATATACCCCGCCACCAGTATCCCCAGCACGCACAACACGGCTGCCAGCAGCCGCGCCCAGTCCGAACCTATCACTGCCGTGGTTGCCAGGGCAGTCTTTTCGGTCTTCGCAGTGTCCACCGCCTCTATGCCTCCCTTAATCTGGATAGAAATCAGTATACAGCGGCCACTTTTCATGTAAAATATAACGCAAAAGGTTCATTTCGCCCGTTTTTCCAGAGTTTCGACATTGCGCCTGGGACCGAACAATACCTTTGTCGGCGCAACTTCCAATCGTTATACTTGACATTATCTCTAGAGAACTAGCCCAAAGAGGAACCGGCATATGCAAGCGACTACGGCTGTCGACATCTCCGGTATTCTCGCTGCATTGCCCGATCTGTCTCGTAACGATCAGGCGCTCATCGAGCGCGCCTTCCGCCGGGCCGAAGAAGCGCATCGCGGACAGATGCGCAAGTCCGGACAACCCTATATCGCCCATTGTGTCGCCGTGGCGCAAATCCTGGCCGATATGCACCTGGACGCCACCACCATCGCCGCTGCCCTGCTCCACGACATCGTCGAAGACACCGGCGTCACCATCGAAGACGTCGAGAAGGAATTCGGCAAGAAGATCGCGGAGCTGGTAGAGGGTGTCACCAAGTTGAAGCAGCTACCCACCGATGTGGGGAGCATGCACGGCGGCAAACCAGGCGACCGCGAAATGGAATATCTGCGCAAGATGTTCCTGGCCATGGGGGCAGACTTCCGCGTCATCCTGATCAAGCTGGCCGACCGTCTGCACAACATGCGCACCCTGGGCTACATGCCCCCTCACAAGCAGATCGAGAAGGCCAAGGAGACGCTGGAGATCTTCGCGCCCATCGCCAACCGTCTGGGCATCTGGCAGATCAAGTGGGAACTCGAAGACCTGGCCTTCCGCTATCTTGACCCGCAGAAATATCGCGAGATCGCTTCGCAGCTCGACGAGCGCCGCTCCGACCGCGAGGCGTATCTCAAGCGCACCATCGCCTACATTCAGGAGCACTTCGCCCGCGAAGGGCTGAAGGCGGAGATTCAGGGCCGCCCCAAGCACATCTATAGCATCTACCGCAAGATGGAGCGGAAGAATCTGCCCTTCAGCCAGATTTACGATGTGCGCGCCATCCGCATCATCGTAGATACAGTGCCGCAATGCTATCAAGCGCTGGGCATCATCCATAATATCTTCCACGCCATCCCTGGTGAATTCGACGACTACATCTCGTCGCCCAAGGAAAATCAGTATCGCAGCCTGCACACGGCGGTGCTCGACAAAGAGGGCAAGACGCTGGAAGTGCAGATTCGCACCCATGAAATGCACGAAGAAGCGGAATATGGCATCGCCGCTCACTGGCGCTACAAGGAAGGGCGTTCGTCCAGCGCCGCCGAGGCAGCTTTCGAGCGCCGCCTGGAGCGCATCCGCCGGATGATGGAGGACGTCCAGGAGACCGGCCCCACCGACGCCAACGGCTTCGTCGAAGGCGTGTTGGAACAGATCAGCCCGGAGCGCGTCTACGCCTTCACGCCCAAAGGCGACATCATTGATCTGCCCGAAGGCGCCACCCCTATCGACTTCGCCTACTACGTTCACACCGAAGTCGGGCACCGCTGCCGTGGCGCAAAGGTCAATGGCAAGCTGGTCTCGCTGGACTATCAACTGAAGAACGGCGATCGCGTCGAAATTCAGACGGCGAGCCGAGGTGGCCCCAGCCTGGACTGGCTGAACGCCGATCTGGGCTATGTGCGCACCGCCCGCGCCCGCAACAAGATCAAGCAATGGTTCAAACGGCAAGAGCGGGAAAAAGCCATCGCCTACGGCAAAGAGGTGCTGGACCGCGAACTGCGCAAGCTGGGCAAGAGCGCCATGCCGCGTGACGAAGTCGCGCAGATGCTGGGCTACGCCCGCGCCGACGACCTGATGGCCGCCATCGGCTATGGTGAACTCACCGGCGCGCATATCAGCCTGCGCCTGCTCGAGGCCGAGCACCCTGCTCCGCTGGAAGAAACGCTGGAGGCCACCGTCACGCGCAAGGACGAGCCAGTCAAGGCCGAAGGCATGCGCATTGACGAGACGGGCGGTCTGCTGGTCACACTGGCTCGCTGCTGCAACCCAACCTACGGCGATGAGATCGTCGGCTTCATCACCCGTGGCAAAGGGATCACCGTGCACCGGGCCGACTGCAAGAACGTGCTGAACACCAACGAGCCAGAGCGCCTGATCAACGTCACCTGGCCGCCGGATAGCGAGCAGGTCTTCCCCGTACCGGTGCTGGTCGTTGCCTACGACCGCGAAGGGCTGATGCGCGACATCGGAGCCGTGATCGCCGACGAAAAAGTGAACATGTCCAATGTCAACATCAGCACACGCCAGAATATTGCCACCTTCGAGCTGACCATGGAAATCCACGACCTCAAACAGCTTTCGCGCATTCTGGCGAAGCTGGAACGTCTGCCCAACGTGGTCGAGGCTTTCCGTCGCACGGCCTGATGCCCATGCGCCCCCTTACGTTCACCTTACGATTGCACCGCGCCTGGCTGCTGTGTGCGATCGCCCTGGCGCTGGCCGCCCTGGCCTGTGCGACCTTCCGCGCGCCGGGCGAACCCGCCCCCACCCGTCCGCCGACCGCCTCGCCGGCCAAGCCCACCTTCACGGCGACTGCCACGCCCACGGTCACTGCCACGCCCTCGCCAACCCGCACTATCACGCCCACGCGGACGGCCACGCTCAGGCTGTCCGCCACTCCTTTTGTCAGCAGGCCGCGTCAGTCAACGGCAACTCCGACGCCTTCGCCAGTATCCTGACGCCCGACGCCCGTAGCATGCCCTCCGCGCGTGGCCACGGCGTGTTCTGCCTTCTGTTGAAAAACAACCGACTAGTCTGTGGGTTGTGCTCTGTCCCTTATTCGTGTATAATGCAACCAATAAAGTTGATAAGTCTGCTTTTATAACAGAATAACCAGCCTGCACTAGTCCAGAAAGGGACTGCTTTCCTTCTGGATGGAGAGAGACCTATGAGCAAGATGAACCTTTTTTCTCAGGCACAGGAACAACTGCGTAACCTGCCGAAGGGGGTGTCGCTGATCGTCATTCATCCCGATTTTCATGGGCACAACAGACTCCTCGGCCAGGTTCTTGCCGATCCTGCTCTCAAGGTTGTCTTCGCCACTGTCCCTCATCCGCGCTGCACGCTCAAGGAATTCGTCGCCCTGCTGCAAGACTCGCTCACCTCCCAGTTGAAGGTGTCGCTGAGTCTGCCCGCTACGGCCAACGAGGCCGCTGCGGCAATAACCGGCGTGCTGAGCGCTGCCGGACACGTGACCCTGGTCGTCAGCGCCTATGACTATGTGGACGCCGCCGAGGTTGATCCGCTGATCCTGGCCCTGGTACCGCAGTTGCCGGAGGGCGTGCGCCTGATTTTGAGCACCCGTCAGCTCCCCATTGCGTTGCTCAAAGCGCCCGCGCTGCGTTCGCGCACGGCCCTTGTGCCCGTCAATCCCGACAAGATGATCCTGGACTACGCGCAGCCCACCGACAAGAAAATCCTGGAAGTGCGCGCCCTGGGGCCAGGCCGGGTGTTGATTGATGGACGCCTCATTGATCACTGGGACGGTGTCCTGCCGCGCACGCTGTTCTTCTACTTCGTAGATCGCGGCATGACCACCCGCGACGAAATCTTCCATACCTTCTGGCCAGCGCTCAGCACCCGCGAGGCCACCAACGTCTTCCATGTCACCAAGCGCAAGATCAGCGAAATTCTGGGCACCGACCTGACTGTCTACTGGTCAGGCTTCTACCGTATCTCTCCGGAACTTGAGCTGCACTACGACGTCGTCAAGTTCGCCGAAGCGGTGCAGAATGCCGCCGTCGCCGAAGACGAGGAAGCGCTGCAACTGCTACACAACGCCATTGACCTCTACCGCGGCCCATTCCTCAGCACAGTCGAACAGCCCTGGATCGAGCAACGCCGCGCCGAACTGGCTTCCAACTACGCCGAGGCGCTGGCCGTGCTGGCGCGGCTTTACGCGCACCGTCACAATCCGCAGGAAGCGCTGGGCTATTTCCTGCGCGCCGCTGCCGCCAACCCGCAGCGCGAAGACCTGGTGCGCCACATCATGGAGCTATATCACGGGATGGGCAGGCCAGCAGACGCGCTGGAAGCCTACGAGCGGCTCAAGAAAGAACTGCAGCAGACGTTGGGCGTCTCGCCCGGCCCACAGACAGAAAAGCTGGCCGAGACCATCCGCGCCAGTCTGTGATGGGGAACACCCTGAGCGCCAGCAGCGCCCTGCTGCCCGCTTGCTAGGGGTTATCGCTGCCTGAGACCGTCGGCGGCTCTGCTGCGAAAGCAGGGAGTGCAAGGCGCGGCTCCAGGCGCACGACTGCGCTCACCACTTCATTAGCCCGCGACATCGAAATGATGTAGTCACCTTTGGTGCTGCGTCCCGCCTGCGGAGCCAGCCCCAGGCGCATGGACTTGGCCTTGCCCCGGTTGGTCACCACGACAATCGTGTCATCGGGGTACCCCACCGTCGCCGCGGCCAGACCCTGTGCATCCTTTGGCAACTTCATGGTGATCACGCCCTGACCGCCGCGCCCCTGCACCGGATACTCGACGACCGGCGTGCTCTTGGCCACCCCTGTGTCAGTACACACCCACACGTTCGCCCGTTCGTCGGCCACGCCGACGCCTACCACCCGGTCGCGCTGCCCCAGCAATTTGACCGCGCGCATCCCGCCCGCACCCAGACCCGTCGGACGCACCTGCTCGACCCCAAAGCGGATGGCCTGCCCCTGAGCCGTGACCAGAATGACCTGATCGCTCTCCGCCACATAGCCCACCCAGATCAACCGGTCGCTGGCCTCCACGTCCATGAACTTGAACGGTTTGGCCATCAGCCCCGGCAGATCCTCCAGGCGCAGACGCTTGATCTCGCCCAGTGCCGTGACCGCCGCCAGGTACCCCTCCTCCAGCCCCGGCGGCAGAGACAGGGCGCAACTGAGCACATCGTCCTCACCCAGTGCGCACAGGCTGGTATAGGCAGCGCCCTGCTCTGGATTATCGCTCTGCGGCAACAGTTTGACCGGCACGGTCGCGCACATGCCCTCGGCAGTGAACAGATACAGCGTATGGGTGGTGTTGCTCGCCAGCATGGCCAGCGGTGCGTCTTTCGTCTCACCCGTGATGCGCGGCGCAGCGTCAGCAAAAGTCCGGCTGAGCAGGCCACCGGCGGTCAGCGTGACCCACGTATCTTCGTTCGGCCCCAGGAAGTCCGCCGCTTTCACGTCGCCCGCCGCCCCCGTGTGAATCACTGTGCGACGGGGATCGGCGTAGCGATCGCGTATCACGCCCAGTTCGCGCGCCACTTCCATGCGCATCATTTTGGGGCTGCTCAGCAGCGCTTCCAGCATCTTGATCAACTGGAGTTTCTCTTTGTATTCCTCTTCGAGCTTGCGCCGTTCCAGGGCCGCCAGTCGCCGCAACTGCATCTGCAGGATTGCCGTCGCCTGTGCGTCGCTGAGATGGAACCGCTTGCACAGGTTGGCATGGGCCGTCTCCACCGTCCGCGACCGCCGGATGGTGTCAATCACCTCGTCCAGATGGTCGAGCGCTGTCAGCAATCCTTCCAGGATGTGCGCCCGTTCGCGCGCCTGCGCCAGGTCGAACTCGCTACGCCGCCGCACGACTTCCAGGCGGTGCTCCAGGTAGACCCGCAACGCCTGCTTCAGGCTCAGGCGGCGCGGCTCGCCGTCCACCAGTGCCAGGATGATGATGCTGAATGTGCTTTCCAGCGGCGTGTACTTGAAAAGATCGGCGATCACTTCCAGCGGATCAGCGGTGCGCATCACGTCAATCACGATGCGCAGCCCGTTGCGATCGCTCTCGTCGCGCAGATCGGCAATGCCCTCGATCCGCCCCTCGCGCACCAGCTCGGCGATGCGCTCGATCAGGCTGGTCTTGTTGGTCTGGAAAGGAATCTCGCTGACGATGATCCGGCTACGCCCGCGCCCCAGTTCCTCAACATGCAGCTTGGCCCGAATCTTGATCTTGCCGCGCCCGGTCGCATAGGCCGCGCGAAGCTGATCCTCATCCGAGCCATTGTCATAGGTGTAGACCACACCGCCCGTCGGAAAATCTGGCCCTTTGATGAACTGCATCAGTTCTGGCACGCCGATCTGATCCATGTTCTCCCAGTTTTCGAGCAGGTAGATCAGCGCATTGCACACCTCGCCCAGGTTGTGCGGCGGGATGCTGGTAGACATCCCCACGGCAATCCCCGACGCGCCGTTGACCAGCAAATTGGGGATGCTCGCCGGCAGGACGGTCGGCTCGCGCAGCGTTCCGTCGAAGTTGTCCGCGAAGTCAACTGTGTTGCGCTCGATATCTACCAGTAACTCCTGGCCCAGCGCTGTGATCCGCGCCTCTGTGTAGCGCATGGCCGCCGGAGCGTCGCCGTCAATGCTGCCGAAGTTGCCCTGCCCATCCACCAGCGTATAGCGCATGGCAAAGTCCTGGGCCATGCGCGTCATCGCCTCGTAGACAGCCATGTCGCCATGCGGATGATATTTGCCCAGCACCTCGCCCACGATGCGCGCGCTTTTCTTGTAGGGCGTATCCGGTCGCAGTCCCATATCGTACATGGCGTAGAGAATGCGGCGCTGCACCGGTTTGAGTCCGTCCCGCGCATCGGGGAGCGCTCGCGCCACGATGACGCTCATGGCGTAGTCCAGGTAGGATTCCTGCAACTCCCGATTGATGTCGCGCTGCCGAATCATGCCAACTTCCATGGCTATCTCCTGTGCCGGAATATCCGCGCGGCTGTCAAACGCCGTGTAGTTTATGAAATCCCCATCACTCTGTCAACGTTCGCTCCGCGAAGAATCAGAACTTATGTTCTATTCGCCCCTTATTATAGACGGATTTCGCCGCGCACGCCACTGTTGCGCGCTGTCGGGTGCCCCTTCCATCACATGACGCACACGCCCCCTTTGTGCTAGACTTTCTGGCATGAACAAACGTCACCTTCGTCTGGTTTTTCCGATCGCCGTGTTGCTGTTGTCGGGTCTGTCCGCGTGTGGCGAGTCCCGCTCACCGGTCGCCGTGTTCGTCACCCCCACGCCGCAGCCGCCCGCCGACTCTCCCCCTTCGCCGACGCCACCGCCGCCCACTGCTACCGCCGCCCCACTCACTTCACCGCCGAGCGCAACGCCCGTGCCCCCCACACCACTTGTGGTAGCCGTTCTCGACACGCCCACGCCGACTGCGCCCGTGCCGGGGTTGCCCTTTGGACCCATCGTCGCGCCCGGCACGCCCGCCGTGCCCGCGCCTACCAACACCCCATCGGGGCCGACACCCGCCGTCCCCTTCGGCCCTATCATCGGCCCAGGGCATACGCTGGTGCCCACCGAGACGGCCATCCCGCCCACGCTCGGCCCGGTCCTGGTTCCGACCTCTGTAGCTGGTTTGCCGCCGGGAGTCAGTCTGCGCCGCGACCTGCTGGGCGTGCAGATTCACCCCCATATTGACAGTCGCGAGTTCGACCGCGTGCTGGCCTATGCCCAGGGCCTGGGCGTCACCTGGGTCAAGTACCAGTTCAACTGGTCGGCCCTGGAGTCCGCCCCTGGTCAGTTCACCGAGCTATTCTTCATGTTGCGGCAGTATGTTCAACAGGCGCACAATCGGGGCTTCCGTGTGCTGGTCAGCGTCGCCAAAGCGCCCGGTTGGTCGCGCACGCCTGATCCCGACGGCGTGCTGCGCGAAGACGGTCCGCCCAACGACCCGCAGGCGCTGGCCAGTTTCCTCACCAACGCTCTGAACACCATCGGGCGCGATGCGACCGGCGCTCCATACGTGAGCGCGGTTGAGGTGTGGAACGAGCCAAACCTGCAGCGCGAATGGTACGGGCAACCGCTCACCGGCGAGAGCTATATGCGCTATTTCCGCCCGGCCTATGCGGCCATTCGTCAGTTTTCCCCGCAGATCGCGATCGTCACCGCTGGCCCGGCCCCTACTGGCGATTCGCACTGGTCAACCAACGACCGCACCTGGTTGCAGCAACTCTATAACGCGGGTCTGGCTCAGTACGGGGCCGATGTGGCCGTCGGCATTCACCCCTATGGCTGGGCCAACCCGCCAGACGCTCGTTGCTGTCACAACCCTGGTCGTGGCTGGGACGATCAGCCGCAGTTTTTCTTCCTGGACACCATCGAGCAATACCGTCAGATCATGATCGCCAACGGTCACAGCGCCGCACAACTGTGGCCGACTGAGTTCGGCTGGGCCACCTTCGATGGGATGCGCACGAGCGCCGGCCTCCGTCCTGCCGATCCACCCGACACACCCTATTTCGGCTTCATCACGCAGTGGCAGCAGGCCGACTACACGCTGCGCGCGTTGTACCTGGCTCAGGAACGCGATTATCTGGGGCCGATGTTCCTGTGGAATCTCAACTTCGCCACCATCCCTGGTGCGGTAGATCGCAGCGACCCTCAGACGGCCTATGGCATTCTGGACAGTGCCTGGCAGCCGCGCCCGGTCTACAGCCTGATCCAGCAGGCCCCCAAGCAGTGATCACGCACTAAAAAGAAACGCCCGCTGCCTGGGCAGACAGCGGGCGTTCTGGCTCTGGTCTGAATATCAGTCCTGCACCAGGGTCAGGCTGAACGTGCCCTGCGTGCCGCCAAAGTTCAGGCCGTAGTGTGTGGCGATGATGTAGTACGTGCCCGATGACGCCAGCGTCGCCTTGTCAATCAGGGAATTGGGATTCTCCCCAGGCGTTACGTCATCGTTGTAGGCTACCTGAATACCCTCCGGCGAGATCAGGTAGAGCGCCGGGTCGAGGGTACCGCCGGTAGCCTCCATGCCAATGGTGACGATGTCACCCTGCTGCCCTTCAAACGAATACACCACGAAGCGGCGCTGATCGGTGATGCTGCCCGACACCGTCTGCCCATAGCTGATCGGGATGGCGCTGCCCAGCGCCGTCTGGTAGTTGAGCGTGCTGGCATTCGTCATGGAGAAGAAACCGCCCGACCCAGCGATGGCCGTGCCGTCCGGCGCGACCGTGAAGGTGATCATGTAGCGTGCGTCTGGGCTGATCGGCTGCGAGGTATTGATCACCGACTGTCCCTGCACGTTCACCGACAGCCCAAAGTTGACCGGCGTGTTGTCGTTACACGTATTCTGGTACCACACCTCGACTTCATACACGCCCGGCAACAGGCGATTCAGTGGCCAGTAGATGTACGATACCGGCGAAGTCGTCGTGTCCACACAACCCACGTTGCCATCCGCCGCCAGAACACCTCCGCTGGTGATCACCGGTGCGTCGTCGTACACCGACTCTCCGTTGGGATCGCGCACCAGCAGTTGCAGGTCGGCGTTGGTCGTCCATTCCAGCTTGACCTCGATGGAACCCTGTGGCAGGGCCGCCCCTGCCGCAGCCTCCGGTGTGGCCGTCGCAGGCGTCGGCGTGCCAGCCGCGGTCTCGGTAGCTGTCAGCGTCAGCGTATACTCACCCTCCGTACCGCCGATGGTCAGGGCATAGCGCGTCGCCAGAATAGTGTACGTGCCATCCACCACCAGGTTGCGGGTGATGCGCGAGTCCGTCGTGTCTGGGGCGTCATCGTTGCTGGCCAGCGGCGTCCTGTCCGGGCCGAGCAAGACCAGGTAGGTATCCAGGCTGCCAGACTGCGCCCGCATGTCAATGTCCACCGTGGTGCCCGCTCTGCCCTCGAAGGAGTAGGCCTGGGCCGGGCTGGTGTTGGTGATCACGCCGGAAACCGTGCTGCCCACAGCCATCGGATCGGCGGCGTTGATCTCATTGGCGAAGACTGCCAGGTCAAGACCGGCGTTGACACCGCCATTGACCAGCGTCCATTCGGCATTGGCATCCAGTTCCAGACGGGCCAGATATTCCTGGCCGGGATTCAGTGTGCCGCTGATGGTCTGTGGCTCGTCTCCATTGACAGACGCCGACAGGGTGAACTGCTGCGACCCGATCGTCCCGCAGGCATTCGTGTAGTAGATGATGACCTCATAGCTACCCGCGGGCACCGTACCGGCGGGCCAGGCAATCGTCTCAGTAGGAGTATTTGCCGTCGCTGCGTCGCAGTTGGCGTTCACGTCTGCGTCCAGCACGCCGCCGCTGGGCGCGCCAGGGCTGAAGCGTTGCACTGTCCCGCCTACCGGGTCACGGACTTCGAGATTGAGGTCAACTGCTGCATTCCAGCTCAGCTCGAAGACGATGCCGCCGCTGCCCAGCGTCACCGTCTGCCCGCCCACCTGCTGAATGCCGCTCAGTTGCAGCGTAAACGACCCGCTGGCGCTGCCCTCTGCGCCGCTGCCGCGCATTACCCAGATATAGAACGTGCCCGAACTCGGCAAGGCGATGTCGGCCAGCGCAGCCGTCGTGGCTGACTCCAGATCGAGGTCCTGGGCAATGACCGAGCCGCGCTCGTCCGTGATCAACACTACCGGCGCCAGTTCGGCCACTTCGGTCGTCACGTCTACCGTGATGGTGTCCCCTGCACTGCCCTGCAGACTGTAGACCTGCACAAACCGGTCAGCGCTCAGCGTGCCCGTCACAATGTCGCCCACCGTGATCGGGCGTCCCGCGTTGCCCTGCGCTGCTGCGGGCACCACCACCGCCAGGGCCAGCGCCAGCACCAGCACACCCCAGGCTACAAGGCTGGCCCCGCGACTCCACACGCGAAAAGAGGGTTTTCCGTCCATCATAGTCAACATCACTCCTCAATGACGGGCGACAGCAGAGCGCTGCCGCTCACATGCGCTTCCAGTGTAGCCAATCGGCCCGGCAAAGGCAAAGGTTGGACGTTCCCGCCGTCCACCTCATTGCCCAGTCGTAGGGAAGACGCCCAGAAACGCAGGAATGCATTCAGCGGATCAGCCCGGTTGGACGGGCTGCGGCGTGGCCGCCTGCTCGTACCCCAGCAGGACGAAGTTGGTGGTGCCTGCCTTCACCGTGATCGTACGCATCACGCGCCGCCCGTCCACCATCACGCTGATCTCGTATTCGCCTTCGGGTACGTCGCCGAAGACGAAGTTCTCCTGCCAGCCGGGGTCGGGCACCACATGCCAGTCGCGCCGCTGACCAAGCTGTTTGGGCTGAATGTACGTAGTGGTCGTCTGCACCACCCGCCCACGTCGACTCAGCGTGACCGTGATGTCCTCGACCATCCGCCCGTCGGATCCGGTCACCCGTCCGGCTACCACCCCGTGCCCCAGATAAGGTGCAATCCATAGCAGCGGATTGTACACCGAGAAATACTTGTTCTCCCCCAGACGCACTTCCATATGCACGTGCGGCCCGCTGACATCGCCCGTGCCGCCAATCAGGCCGATGATGTCCCCCGCCTCCACATGTTGTCCCTCTTCTACCAGAATGGCCGCCATGTGTGCGTAGAGCGTGAAGATCTTCTGTCCGCGGAAACCGAAGTCGTGCTCGATGACCACCACATTGCCGTAGGCCGGGTATACGTCAATGTCGCGCGTCTCCAGCAATTCGCCACCGTTGCCCGCGAAGACCACTGTCCCCGCTCCGCCGGCCCGAATTGGCTCGCCCACCGGGTTGGGAATATCTATGCCATGATGCACGCGCCACTGATTTTGTGGCCCGTCCGAGCCGAAAGTGTAGTAGAACAGGCTGGCGCTGTTGGCGCTGGCATCCACCGGGCGCATCAACCAGAAGTGATCGTTGGCGTGCGGGCTGAGCGGCACCTGTTCCGGCGGCGGCGCGAAGCCTAATTCTTCGGGCGTCTCCGGCAACAGCACTCCGGTCGGGCTGGGGACGGGCGTCGGTCCCGTCAGGTCCAGGGGCGGCTCGGTGGGGCGAGGGGTGGCAGTAGGCCAGGGCGTCCCCTTGATCTCTACCGGCTGAAAAATGACCGCCTGTGTGACGGTCGGCGGCAGCGTCGGCGGCACGTAAGGCGACATCGCCAGGTCGGGCGTGATGAACGGCGTGGCCGCCACCGCCAATTGCGTTTCCAGCGCCACCTGCCAGTCAGCGGGCGGGGCGTCGGCGGGAGTCAGGGTCGCCGCTGGCACGGCCACCAGCACCTCTGGCTGACTGTTCTGCCACAGATACAGCCCCACCAGGCCAGCCAGCACCAACACAATCAGCAGCCCTTGCAGATGGCGGGTGCGTTCCATCAAGGCATCACCCCCACAAAGCGACAGCGACCGGCAGGTAGTGCGTGGGATGGGTTCATTGCTGGTCTGGCGGAATGGGCGTCGGCGTGCGGCGTATTGCTGGTGTTGGCGACTCAGTCGGCAATGGTGGCGGCGGCGGAACCTGCGTGGCCGCGCTCAGGAATCCCTGCAACTCCTCCGGCGTATATAGTTCGAGCATGGCTGCTTCCCAACTGAGGCCGCCTGTCTTGACGAACGTCCAGAACTGGATCGCGCCGAAATTGTACTGCCATGTGCGCTGAGCCGGTATGCGCTCCCAGCCGAAGTCCTCGGCCAGTTGCGTCAGGTCTACGTAGTAGCCCGGCGGTGGCAGGGTCTTGAGTCGCCCGCCCTGTTCATAGTCGGTCACGTCGCCGCTGGAACGCGCCGCGAAGTCCCACGGCAGATCGCGCAACGGCTCGCCCAACGCGCCGTTCTGCGCTTCGGCCACCACCCGTACGAAGACCCGCCAGTACGTGTTTATCTCCTGGTCCTCGCGCACCACCTCAATCGGCGCAGGCGCGGGCTGGTAAACCAGCGTCCGGTCAATAGCGAAGGCGCGCCCGGTATAATGCCAGTTCTGCCGCGGCTCACCGGGATCGGGCGGGCGACCCTGCGGCCAGAACGCATCCTCCAGCGTGCCCAGGAAGTCGTAGCCCACCTTCTCCAGCACTTTGATGCGCAGCGCCTCGAAAGAGTCGTTCACCCGGTCCGACAGATACGCCTGAGGCGCTTGCACGTTGTTCAACGGAGCCAGGCCATAGCGTCCCGTCGCCTGCAGCCGCTCATTTTCCGTGTAGAGCGCCTGCACTGTCGGGTCGGGCGGCACCCCGCCACTGGCCACCAATGACGGGGGCAAGGCCGCCGCGTTCCAGTGCGGATCAACGGCGCGGTACGGCAGCGTGAGCGCGTCCGTCGCCGCACCAAAGCTGCCCACCGTGCCCGTGATCAACTGACTGCGCTGCTGGTAGTCGAGCGTATACAGCACGCTACCGTCGTTGGGTGCCCAGGTCGGCATACGTCCCCGCCCCACCAGGATCGGCACCGCCTCAGGCTGTTGGGCGGGCTTGACGTATACCCCTTCGACGCCGTTCACCCGCGCCGTATACGCAATGCTACTACCGTCATGGCTCCACGCCGGATGGTTTTCGTCCACATCCGGTGTATTGGTCAGGTTGACCGCGCGAGCATCGCCCCCGTCCGCGTCCAGGCTCAGGATGAAAATATCCCGGCTGCCCGCCCGCCAACTGGTAAAGGCGATGTGCCGCCCGCCCGGTCCCCAATCCGGCTCGGTGTCCGGCCCCGGCGTGAAGGTCGCGCGAAAAGCCCCCTCACGCGCCGCGCGTTCCGGGTCTGAACTGATGATGTAGATGTCCAGGTCTTGCGTTTCGTCGTTGTAGCCTTCGTAGGCCAGGAACGCCCCGTCCGGACTCCAGGTCGGCGCGCCCTCGAATCCCGGCGTATAGGTCAGGCGCGTCGTCGCTCCTGTGTCCACCTGCATGATGTACAGTTCCCAGTTGCCGTCGCGGTGACTGGCAAAGGCCAGCCGCGTCCCATCGGGTGACCAGGCCGGATCGCGGTCGTCTGCTGGACTGTTGGTCAGGCGCAGCGGGCCACTCTCGCCCACGTTGATCACCCAGATGTCGTCCTGGCCGTTCTCGCGCAGTGTGAAGGCCACACTGCCCCCCGCCCGCAACGGGTCAGGCAGCGGCGTTGGCGTCGGCTCAGGGGTCGGGAAAAGCGCCGTCGGGAGCGGTGTATCCGCTGCCTGCGGCCATCCCCCACCGCCAGCCGGAAACGGCGCTTCTTCCTCATCCGTGCCCTGAATGATCAGCACGGCCAGCAACACCAGCAACAACACGACAGCGAACGCGCTGAGCGCCCGGTTTTGCGCCAGCAACGGGTCTTTCACCACGGCGGGTTTCAGTTCCGCCTCGGCAGCGCGTTGAGCCATCAGCTCGCGCCGCCCTGCGCGCACCGGCCCCGCTTCATAGGCTGACTCAAGGGGAGGCCGCCCCCGGCGGGCAATACGCCCGGCGATCCCACCAAGGCCCTGCACAGCGCCAAGGAGCAGCGAAAGCACTGCCGTCGCCGCCGCCAGCAGAGCGCGCAGCAGGCTCGCCGCCTGCTCTACCAACGCCATCGCCAGCCATGCCCCGATACGCAGAGCCGCGTTGCCCAGCCGGTCGGTGACGCGAAACGCGCGAATCAGCATCGTCCAGCCCTAACGGTGTGCGTTACCCCGCCATACACTGTGGCGATCCTCGCGGATGCCACGTGCGAATTCTACATCCACACCCGCGCCCAAGACAAACCGCCCCGATCCCCTCTCACGACAACAAATCCGCTGCAAAAGCGCTCAGCGCCGCCGTACCGCCCGTATGCCAGAACAGTACGCGCTGTCCCACGCGGAACTCGCCGCTCCGCACCAGATCGATCAATCCAGCCAGCGCGCGTCCGGTATAGACTGGATCGACGAGAATCCCCTCCAGCCGCGCCAGCAGGCGGATCGCCTCGCGTTCCCGGTCGGTCACCACAGCGTACCCTGCCCCGCAATAGCGATCGTTGACCAGCACCTGTGCCGGATCGGGTTCCCAGTCCAGGCCCAACATACCTGCCCCGGCGCGAGCCAGCCCTGTCACCTGCGCAGCCAGTCTGTCCGCAGACATGTCCACGCTGATGCCCAGAATGCGAGTCGTTGTCAGCAGGCCGCCCAGGTGCGCGCCCAGCAGCAGCCCCGCCTGTGTGCCGCCCGAACTGCTCGCGAAGACATGAGCGTCGAACCACCCGCGCGGCTCGATCTGCCCCGCTACTTCGCGCATAGCGTCCACATAGCCCAGCAGGCCATGCGCGCTCGATCCACCGTAGGGGATCACATAAGGCCGATGCCCGGCCTGGCGCAACGTCTGTTCCACCTGCGCGATGGTTTCGGCGTATGGCGCACGCTCTTCGGTCCAGTGAATCTCCGCGCCCAGCAAATGATCCAGCAACACGTTGCCGCTCCGTTCAGCCGGTGCCACTCCGCCGGGTGCATAGAGCACCAGATGCGCCGCCAGGCCCAGGCTGGCCGCTCCCGCCGCCGTCTGCCGGGCATGATTGGACTGCGTAGACCCCGCCGTGATCACGCAGTCTGCGCCGGCAGCGACCGCCTGCGCCAGCAAGAATTCCAGCTTGCGGACTTTGTTGCCACCAGTCGCCAGGCCAGTCTGATCGTCGCGCTTGATGAACAGCGCCGGCCCGCCCAGATGAGCGCTGAGGCGGGGAAGCGGGTGCAGCGGTGTGGGTAGAAACGCCAGCCGGACGCGCGGCATCCGGTCTAGCGCAGCAAAAGGATCGCGGGCCGCAGTCACTTCGGCTACCTCCGTATGGTGATCGCGTCAGCCAGACTCAGTATACTGTATCCCCAAAAGGGCGCACGAAATCGCAGGCTCTGCGGAGAATTTGAGGGAACAATGGACATCCATCTGCCAGACCCAGCCGGGCGCGGCACGATCATCCTGATCACCGGCCCACGACGCGGCGGCAAGACGACCCTGCTCCTGCACATTCGTCAGGCCGCCCAGGTTTGCGGCCTGAGCACTGGTGGATTCCTGTCTATCGCCCGCTTCTGGGGAGCGGAGAAGGTGGGCATAGACCTCATGGACGCGGCAACGGGCGCGGTTCGGCCATTGGCCGTCGCAGGAACGGGCGGCCCAATTCACACGGGCCATTTCAGCTTCAATCCGGAAGGTATCGCCGCTGGCCTGCGTTTCGCCCAGGCCGGGCAGACTGCCGACGTGTTCTTCGTTGACGAACTGGGGCCGCTCGAACTTGAACAAGGCCAGGGTTGGGCACAGGTGTTGCCGCTGATCACCGCCCGTGCCTATGGGGTTGCTTTCGTCGTGATCCGTCCAGAGCTGATCGCCCTGGCCCGTGCCCGCCTGGAGCTGCCCGATACCACACCGATCCTGACCGTTGACCTCACCACTCGCGACGCGCTGGCCGACCGCCTGAGCGTCTGGCTCCGCCAGCGTAAGTCCGGCTAGAGCGTGTTATGCACTTTTGGCCCT